>WBZP01006994.1_pt1 | contig 10998 bp, 9 predicted proteins | sample 5204301 | NCBI WGS metagenome assembly WBZP01 (sample SAMN12412401, study PRJNA552823) | activated sludge metagenome | isolation source: activated sludge from nitrification reactor of wastewater treatment plant... | place: USA: Pennsylvania | collected 2017
CAAGGTCAGATCCTTGAGCGTGAGGCCAAACGGACCACCGTCGCCGTAGACCATCTGGTTGAACGGATCGGGAATCCAGGCCGCGTTCTCGCCGCTGCAGCCCATTCCGGTATCGAACGTGGCGTGCACGCTTGACATCAGCAGGGCGCCTTTGCCGTCGTACGAGTCGCGGCCCCACATTTGGTTATAGAACCAGTAGACGTTGCCGCTGTGCTTGTAGGCACGGAGTCCCGACATGTCGGTGGTGGTGCCACCCTCTTTGTTCAGCAGCGTCCCCGGAAGCTCAGTGCCGTCTTTGAGGCAGACCTTTTTCAGGTCGTAGATCTCTCGATTGAGCGCCGTGAAAATCAGCGAGCGCTCGGCGATCACCTGGCCATCCACCGCGCTGACGTACAGATTGGCAAACTGCCGACCCGTGGCGGACTGATAGTCGACCCGCGCCTGATAGACCACGCGCGGTACACCCACGCCATCGACAAACACCGACAGGACCGGGGTTGTCACCGCTTGACCACGACCACGCGCCGCCAGTCCCTTGGCGATCGCCTCGCTGCCCGATAGTGAGGCCGCTTCACGAACGACCAGCTCTGGCTCTAGATGACCGAGCAAGCTTTCGACTTTTCCGTCGCTACCAAGCTGCACAACCACCTGCCGACCGACCACCGGCATCCCGGCATGGACCTGCTGCAGCTTGATGAAGCGATTGCCCAGATCGTCGCGGCGATCGGAAACCACGGCCAGGCTTGTCTCGGGCGCCAAGCGGTAGCTCGACGCGAGCGCACCGTGGGTCAGAAGCGCCGCCGCCCCGTCTGCCGAATCGATCCGGTCTGCCATCTGACCGGACAGAAAGCTCGGCGTGCCGTCGCCCGCAACCTGAGCTTCCCCGAATCCCAGCGGCGCAAAGGCTCCGCCCTGTTCATGGACCAGCAGCTCTTCCGTCTGACCACAGCCAGCTGCAAGCAGAGACAGCGCCGCGCACGCGACCAGCGTACCGGTGCGCCTACCCGTGTGGTGGCGACCAAACCGATGAGACAGAGACTGACGACGGTGGGTCATAAGAGACTCCTTGGTAAAGGTGTAGGACAAGCAAGCGAAGAGGTGGCGGCTGGCGACCGAGCGCTGCCACAAGTCCAGCAGCCCTACGCCCAGCCGAATTCGCAGCAAGCCTATCCAAACCGTGGCCCGAAAAAAGAGGGATTTCGCAGACTTATGTAAGCCAAGTCGCTGCCAAGCCCAAAGAATCCCCTCCGACCTCGTGCGAGGAAACAGCTTCTGTCCAAAGTGACGCTTGTGCTAAGCTCGAACAACCTAAGTCTGCATTTGACCTAGCCGACGAGACGTTAGACAGGAGACTCAGCATGAGCGCGAAGACGTGGGCACTTGCCCTTGCACTGGCCACCAGCGGTGCGCTGGCCCCAATGGCGCAGGCCAGCGATCACGCGGACGGATCGAAAACGATCATGCCGCCGCTAAACAATTCCGCCCGTGACATCGCCGATCTCTACACGTGGATGGGCACGGACATGATCAACAACGCCCCGCGTGTGTTCATGGTGATGACCGTCTTCCCGAATGCGCCCAAGGCCACGGCGGCGTTCGACACCAACACGCTGTACACCTTCCACACCATCGCGAAAAGCAGTCTGGCTGATAAGAGCGATGGCGTCCCCGAGCTGAGCATCGTCTGCGCCTTCAATGACGGCACGCCGATCGGCACCCAGACCTTCGAGTGCTGGGGCGGTGACGACGAGTACGTCAAGGGGACCAGCTCGACGACGACTACCAAAGGCAGCATCTCGAGCCGCAGCGGCAAGCTCCAGGTCTGGACCGGCATCGCCAACGATCCCACCTTCTTTAACAGAACCGCCTTTGACACCACGGTCACCGCGATCAAGGCCGGCATCAACGGCTGGACCCGCGACGCATCTCAGTGCGCAACCTCGGGCGTTGGCTTTGTCCCAGCAACGCTGCGCGCCAGTCTCGCGACCGGCAACATCGATGCGTACACCAAGCAGAACGTCCTTGCCATCGCCGTGTCGGTTGACCGCGCCTACCTGACCTCCAACTTCAGCAAGCCGCTGGTTGGCGTGTGGGCAAGCACCAAGAAGCGGATTCCCAAGTGAGGCCAGCCATGACCAAGCACATCTTTGCATCCATCATGCTGCTCGCTGGACTCGCCAGCAGTGGCTGCGACAAGACCGCGCTGAACTTTGAAAACGTCCCGTACGAGTTCTTCGACCTCGGCGGCATCGACGGAGCCACGGCATTTATCCCGGGTCGTCCGCTGGCAGATGCCCTGCAGTACGATCGCGTGGGCCGTCCGCTGGTCAGCTCGATGCTGCTCAACCCGTTCGGTTTCGCCAAGGACAAGGACTATCCGGACCAGACCAAGGACATCTATAACGGCGCCGTGCCGATGCGTGGCTGGACGCCGTACTCGAATCAGCCGTTCATTCAGAGCAACCTTGGCGTCTGGGACAGCCTTGACGCAAACTGCGGAAACCAGGCTGGCGCGGCTGCCACGGCATCGCAGACTCGCTACCAGAAGCTCGGCGATCTCTTCACCGAAGATCGCCTGTGGGTCGACACCGGCAAGACCGCCTGCACCCGCTACATGGCCGTCGAGCTGAAGTTCCTGAGCGTCCCCACGATCGACGACTGTGGCGGACGCTCCCCCGGTATCGATGCAGTGGACCAGACGTACAGCCTCCTGGTCGGCCAGGGCGCGACTGTCTCTGACGGCGTTGCGCAGGACCCGGACGGCGTTCCTTCGACCAGCGTCTTCCCGTTCCTCAAAGACGCGCAGTAGCTCGTCTCAGTTAGCATCCGAACGGTGCCTTACCGCACTGGCTGCGGGTCAGCATGGCCCTTCGATCGGGTGCTCGCTCCATCGACAACCACCGCCGGATCATCCAGCGTCCGCAGCTGCAACCCAAGGCGCTTGCCTTGCCGGGTTACTTGCGCGCGTCCCGAGCAGACCAGGGCGGCCACGTTGCGAAGCGACAGTCGGCAGTCGGCTACCACAAACGGAATCACGAGCCGGCAGCTGCGGTAGTCCTGACACCCCCAGGCACTGCGACCCCAGATGAGCGGCGCAGACTTGCAGCGCGGACACACCAGAGCTGGTTCAACAACGGTTCCTGGGGCCGGATGATTGGACTCAGGACGCTTCGCTGGCGCGGCTTTGGAACGCTTCGCTGGCGCGGCTTTGGGACGCTTCGCTGGCGCAGAAGTGAATCGCCGGGTCCGCTGGCGTGGTTCCGCAGGACTCCTCGCAGCCGAGCTGGTCAGCGCAGCCGGCGGTGGCGTGCCTCGCACTTTGCCGACCAGCTGCTCGACGTAAGTCACGATGCTGGTCATGAAGTCAGCGGCAGAGTCTTCCCCTCGCGCCATTCGGTTGAGCCGCGCTTCCCACTGCCCGGTCAGCTCTGCCGACGCCAAGCTCGCTTCCGGTAGCTTGCCGATGAGGTCCATGCCCAGCTCAGTCGGCCACAGCTGTTTGCCTCGCCGGTCAATGTAGCGACGAGAAATCAACGTCTCAATCACCGAGGCACGAGTCGCCGGCGTCCCCAGCCCGGTATCTTTCATGATCCGCCGCAGCTCCTCATCATCAAGCTGCTTGCCGGCACTCTCCATCGCGGACAGAAGGCTTGCATCGCTGTAGCGCGGCGGTGGACGAGTCTGCTTGGCCAGCACCGAAAAATCACCGACCACCCGCTCGCCTTCCCGCAGTCGCGGCAGCAGCTGATTTTGCAGCGGCTCCTCCCCTTCCTCATCGCCACCGTCGCTGTCCTCGCTGCCTTTGCGACGCACGGGACCATCGCCTTCTAGACCGGCGACCTCTTGCCAGCCAGCGACGAGCCGCTGCTTTCCTTGCGCTTGATAGCGATCCGGCGGCGGTGGCAGCATCGGCAGTCGACCCTCGGCATCGACCAGCAGCGGCAGCACCGGCCCCACCGACGGCGCACTCACCGCATCCACTCGAATCAGCAGTGTCGTCTGAGCAAACTCCGCATCGGGATAAAACACGCCCAAAAACCGTCGCACCACCAAGTCATGCAGCTTTCGCTCATCCCCCGAAAGCGCTGCGACTCGCGCCGCCGTCAGAGTCGTCGTCGTCGGAATGATCGCATGATGATCGGTCACCTTCTGGTCTTGAAACACCCGTCGTGGAGGTGACACCTGCGCCAAGCTCGTCGCGAACTTGGCGTAGACCGACGACTCTGCCACCGCCGCAAACAGCCGAGGCAGCTGCGGAATCAGATCTCGTCCCAAGTGACGCGAGTCAGTACGCGGATAGCTCAGCAGCTTGTGCTCTTCATACAGACGCTGCGCCTGGCTGAGCGTGTGCTGCGCCGACCAGCCAAAGCGTCGGTTGCACGTCCGCTGCAGCGAGGTCAGATCGAACAGCAGCGGCGGCGGCTCCCGAAGCTTCTTCTCTTCCACCGACTCGACGAGCGCTTCGGCTGGGGTATCACGCTGCACCAGCAAGTCCGCCAAGTCACGCGTCGCCAGTCGCTTGTATTTGCCATGCTGGAAGAGCGCCACAAAGGTGACACTGTCCGGCGGCTTCGCGTCTCTGCGTCGCAGCCGCGCCTGGACTTCAAAGTAATCGCACGGAACAAAGCGCCGAATCTGCTGCTCGCGCTGCACCATGATCCCGAGTGTCGGCGTCTGCACCCGCCCGAGCGAACAGAGCACGCTGTCTGCACCTCGTCGCCACACCGTCACCGCCCGCGTCGCATTCATCCCCACCAGCCAGTCGGCCTCGGTGCGACAGCGCGCCGCACTCGCCAGATTGTCGAACTCGCGACCCGGACGCAGCGATGAAAGACCTTGGGAAATCGCCTGCTCGGTCAGCGACGAAATCCACAGCCGCTCGATCGGCAGTCGGCAGCCGGCCAGCTCGTAACAGAGTCGAAAGATCAGCTCGCCTTCACGACCGGCATCGCAGGCATTGATCACCGCCGAAAACGAGCGACTGCGCAGCAGCTCGCGCACCACCTTCCACTGCCGCAGCGAGGTCCGAATCGGTCGCAGCTTGAACGGCTTCGGTAGCATCGGCAGTCGGTCGAGTCGCCACGGCTTCCACGCCGGATCGTACTCATGCGGCTCGCACAGCTCGACCAAGTGGCCGATACACCACGTAATCACGTAGCGCTCGCTGGTCAGCGCGCCATCGCTACGGCCCGACACTCCCAGCACTTTGGCCAGATCCCGCGCCACCTGGGGCTTTTCGGCCAAGATCAGCTTGCGCGTCGTCATCATCGCTTCCTCCAGCGCGAAGTTACTTGACACTCCGCTCGGGGAAACACTAAAGATACCGACAGTTTTGCAAAGTCTTGTTTGGAGGATCCCTTGGCAAACGTCCCTTCCGCTGAGAAACGCAACCGTCAGCGCATCAAGCGCCGCGCCCGAAACCTGCAGCACATCGTCACCATGCGCACCCGAGTCAAGCGTGCGCGCAACGTCATCGCGGACACCAAGTCCTCAAGCGAAGACATTCAAGAGTCGGTTCTCGCGGCTCTGCGTCAGCTCGCGCGCGCGGCCTCAAAGGGCGTCATTCACAAGCGGACTGCAGCTCGCAAGATCTCCCGACTGACCCTGGCCCTCAACAAGTCGGCAGTGGATCGCAATGCCGCCTCTTCGGCAACGCCGAAAAAAACAGTGAAGCACAAGCCGTCGGCAAAGGCCGCCAAGGCCGCTGACGCGAAGGCTCCCGCCAAGGCTCCGGTCAAGGCCGCTGAGGTCAAGGCTCCCGCCAAGGCCGAAAGCAAAGCGCCCGCCAAGAAAGCCGACGAGAAGGCCGCTACCACCAAGGCCCCGCGCGCCAAGAAGTCGTAGTTCTCAAGACGGACTGCGCGTCCGTCTCTCGCCACCCCGCCCCCACAATCTCCACACCGACAACTCGTAGCTATTCAAGCTGAATCGAGGTCGGGGGTCCGTCCACCCGCTGCGTCGTCAGACTCGGTCCCACCGGGGCTGTGCCCAGCTGCCCACTTTCGAGCCGCAGATACACGCCGTACAGAGACTCCAGCCCCGGACGCACCCGCTTGGCCGCAATGTCGTGAACCAGCGCCACCAGCTCGCGGTTGAGCGGGGTCGGAACTCCATGCTCGGCACCACGACGAACAATCTCACCGTTGAGCCAGTCAATCTCGGGCTTGCGACCGCGCTCGAGCGCCACCGCCATCGAGCTCCGCATGCGCCGAAACTTGAGCCCAATGCCCAGCAAGATCGCGTGCTTGAGAAACAGCTGCAGCGAGCCGACCTGCTGTTGTTTGTCCTCGTCCGAGAGTGCCAGCTTGGCGATATCGATCGTGCCGGCGACTTTGGCGAGCCGAATCTTTTCACAGTCCGCCACCGCACACAGCTCGCGCCAGACCTCCAGCACCAGCCGTCGGACGAACCGATGCGAGAGCAGCCGCCCCAGCGTATCGCCACCAATCGCCCCGAGCGTGCTCGTCGCACAGTTGATGGCCAGCTTGCTCCAGCGCACCCCTTGCAGGTCGGTCGTGATCTTGGTTGGAATCGCCCGCCCGAGCAGCTCCGCCACCTGGGTCAGCGCCCGATCGTCGGTACGCGGTCGATAGCGCCCAATTTGAAAGCCTCCTGACGACGTTCGCTGCGAAAAACCGGGCTCGAGCAGCGTCGCGCCAAAGCCGACCACACAGCCCACCACGGCGGACTCCCCAACGACCGCAGCGGCATGTGACTCGGGAAGCCCGTTTTGCAGACACAGAATCGGCGCATCGTCGACGAGCAGCGGTCGAACCTCGCCACACACCTCGCGCAGCGTCGTCAGCTTCGTCGCCAAAAGGCACAGGTCGTAGCGGTCGTGGCTAAACAGGTCGCTCGCCTTACACACCGCCCGCTCCAGCGGCTGCGACCACTCTTTGCCGTCGAGATCACGAACGCGAACACCGTGACTGTCGATCGCGCGGTTCACTTCCGGATTGCCGGTCACCACCGTGACATGGCAGCCCGCCCGAGCGAGCTGAGCCGCCGTCACGCCGCCAATGCCACCACAACCCACGAGGAGAACCTTCGGTTCGCTAGCCATCGCCTTACCCTCTTTCCGTCGGAGTGAGCGGTGTCTACTGTGCCGCAGCCACAGCTTCAGATCAAGCGATTCTCCGACGGTGAGCCGTGTAAAAATTGGCCCAACAATCGTTCCAGCGCAAAAAGTCCTTTCCGAGTCGAGAGCTAGACGGTGTAAGCGGCTTGCGATATGGTGCGCGCCATGCACGAGAAGCCCCTGTTCTCCACCTCGGCGGCTTTTTACGACGTGGACGGCACGCTGATTAAGACCAACATCGTCCACTCGTTTGCGTACTACGCGCTGAATCAGCCGACGCCGCTGCGCTCGGTGCTCAAGGGCCTGCAGACTGCCGCCTCGATTCCGTTTTTCGTCGTCGCGGACAAGGTGTCGCGCAAGCTCTTTAACGAGTTTTTCTATCGCTATTACGCCGGCCAGCCCGAAGACCGTCTCATCATTTTGGCGGAGGACCTATTCGAGGAGGTCATTCGCCCGAGTATCTTCCCCGGCGCGCCCGATCTGATTGCAGAGTCTCGTCGAGCCGGTGTGCGCCAAGTGCTTGTCTCGGGCGGGCTCGACTTCACCGTCTGGCCACTCGCGCGCTATCTGGGCATTCCCAAGGTCGACGTGATCGCCAATCGCCTGGAATTTAGCAAAGGCTACGCGACCGGCCAGCTGTGCCCTCCGTTCGTCGGTGGCGCCACCAAAGCCCACATCATGCGCGACTTTGCCGCCAAGCACGGCATCGACATGGTGAAGTCGTGGGCGTATTCCGACAGCTACTCGGACTATCCGATGCTGGCGGCGGTGGGACGACCGACGGTGGTCAATCCCGATCTGCGGCTGAAGCTGGTAGCGCGCTCGTACGACTGGCCGATCATCGACCTGCGCTAACCAGCGACGGCTAGCAGACTACTTGGAGTCGGCGACGATACTCGTGGCTCAGGTCAGAGTTTGCGCCGAGGAGCCCGAACAGCGCCGTCATCGCTTTGCGCGCTGCATCGTCACGAAAGCGACGATCCCGAGACACCAGCGTGAGCAGGTTCTCGAGCGCCGCCGCAAAGTCACCACGCCTCGCCGCACCCGCCGCCACGATGAAGCGTGCCGTCGAGTCGCGCTCATTTTCGGCCAGTCGACCTGCCGCTGCCGCTGGGCCACCCTCCTCGTCAGCGACTTCAAAGAAGGCATTCACCGCTGCCAGCTCCTCGGCTCGATCGCTGAGTAGGCTGCGCGGATCAACCTCGGCGAGGAGCTGCGTAATCTCTGACGGCAGCGCATCCCCCGACAAGAGCTTGGCCTCGGCCAGCAGAAGCTGCGCCCGCGTCTTCAGCTCACCGGTAAGTTCCGTCCCAAGAAGCTGAGTAAGCTGCGCCGCCGCCTCTTTGGGCATTCCCATCGCCAGCTGCGACGCTGCCTCCTCCACCTCTCGCGAGCCTGCTTGCGGAATCAGCTGCTTGAGGAAGTTGTCGATGAACCGACCATCGCGCGCGCCGACAAACTCGGACACCACGCGGCCTTGGTAGAACGCCTTGACCGCCGGAATACTCGCAATCCGATGTTGCCGCGCCAGCTCTTGCTCTTCGTCGGTATTGACCTTGGCGAGCAGCACCTTGCCATCCTGCGCGAGCACGATCTTTTCCAAGATCGGCGTCAGCGTTCGACACGGACCGCACCACGGCGCCCAAAAATCGACCAGCACCGGCACCTCGTGTGAGCGGGCAAGGACAGTCGTCTCGAACGTGGCGGTCGTGGCCTCAAAGACAAACGGCGAAGTGGTTTCCATGCCGCGCCTTGTATCACAACCGCAGACAAGCCGACGGGCGACACTCGATCCGCACCGCCGCCGCATGACCTGCCGCATCGACGCTGACACATACAGCAGGCGTTTCTCCGTCCGCGAGCGCTGACCCGAGCAGCCACAGTCCCGACACTGCACCGCCAGGAACCGCTACCACCTCCCGTCGTCGACCGTGCAGCGCCAAGGCACCCAGCTGCGCGGACCCTTCATCGCAGAGCACGCGCGCATCCTCAGCCGCAGGTAGGGACCGAAGCACGCGCCCAAGCGCCCGATCGCCCTGCCCGCCCACGAACGACTCCGCCACGGGTGAAAGATCGGCAAGGCCAGGCTGCGTCGGCACATCCTCGCGGGTCAGCCACAGCGCCACGGCTGCATCTTGGACCGGCGACGCGCTGAGCACGGGCTCGGCCACCTCGACCGCGACCACCAGACACGCCGCCGCTTGCCGCGTCATAAGGAGCAGCTCCGCTTCCGCCAGCGCCGCCAGCCCCGAGGTCTGCCCCATACAGACGGTCAGGCCCGGTCCACGCAGCCGATACAGGATCGACAGCTCTCCGCCCGGCGAGGACGGCAGCGTGTAGGCAAACAGGCGCGGACTCGGCTGGCCTTGCAAAAACGACCGAAAATACTCTTCATCGGTCTTGTGGCAGCCGTGCGCGGAGCCGACGACAATCGCCACCTCATCGCCACTGACCTCTTGGCGCAGCTCCGGCTGGGTGGTCAGCAGACGATTGGTCACCACCACCGCCAGTCCGCACAGCCGATCCATCCGCAACAGGGGCGCCCGCAGACTGGCCGCGCTCTCTTCCGAAAGATACGCAACCAGCGGCGCACTCGAATCCACCGCAAGCCGGGCATAGCCGCGCACCACCATCACAAGAGCTCTCCGCGCTCGGCGGCTGACGCAAACACCACGGCGGCATTTTCCCCCCCAAAGCCCGAGGCCGTCGACAGCACGCAGCGCACCTCTGCCACACGCGGCGAGCCCATCACCAAGTCGAGCGCACAGGCCGGATCGGGCTCCCCAAGCCCCACGGTCGCAGGAATTCGCTGCGCCGCCATCACCTGCACCGCCATCACCGCTTCCAGAAGCCCCGCCGCCCCCAGCGTGTGCCCGACCGCGCCTTTGATCGAGTTGACCGGCAGGTGTCGCACCAAGTCGCCAAACACCAGCTGCAGCGCCCTCGCTTCCATCTGATCGTTAAACGGCGTTCCGGTGCCGTGGCTTGATACAAAGTCGACCGCATGCGCAGGAACGCCCGCATCAGCCAGCGCGCGAGCCATCGCCAGCGCAGCCCCACGTCCGTGCGGATCAGGAGCCGTCATGTGATGGGCATCTTGCGACAGCCCGGCGCCGACCAGCTTGGCTAGGATCTTTTGACCGCGCGCCCGCGCCTGCGCTTCGGGCTCCAGCACCACACACGCCGCCGCTTCCCCCAGGTTGACGCCGCTGCGCCGCCGGTCAAACGGTCGACACACGTCCGGTGACTGCGCTCGCAGCGAGCGAAAGCCACTCACCACAAACGGCGTCAGGACATCGACGCCCGCACACAGCACGACATCGCACAGACCGCGCCGCAGCCAGTGCAGCGACACCGCCAGCGCGCTGTTGCTGGAGCAGCAAGCCGTCGAAACCACCCGCACCCGCTCCGCCGAAAAGCGCGTCGCCAGCTGCTCGGCAAGCAGAGAGCATCCAAACGGCGGTGCAGCGATCGTCTGCTCGGGCCGCTCCAGCAGCGATGCCACCCCGCCCAGCCACGGAGCCTTCTCACCCAGCGTGGTCGCCACGCAGACTCCGATCCGCAGCGAAGCACGCGCCGCCTCTTCGAGCAGACCGGCCTGCCCCAGCGCTTCTTCCACCGTCAGCTGCAAAAACCGACCGGCACGCGGCTGAAACGACAGCAGCGCCTCGCCATCGGCAGCCGACTCCTCGGGCAGCTTCGTCGCCACCAGCGGACCGACATCGAGCGGCAGGCCCATAAGCGCCGGCAAGTGCCGAGCCGCCGTCTGCCCATCCAGCAGTCCCGCAAACAGCGCCGAGGCCGAATCACCGACTCCACACAGCGCCCCAAGCCCAGTGATCGCACAGCCCGACATCAGCCCTCCGTGTGCGCCTGCGGCACTGGCGAATGGGCGGGCACCGCTGGCTCAACTTCTGGAG
>WBZP01006995.1_pt1 | contig 10997 bp, 12 predicted proteins | sample 5204301 | NCBI WGS metagenome assembly WBZP01 (sample SAMN12412401, study PRJNA552823) | activated sludge metagenome | isolation source: activated sludge from nitrification reactor of wastewater treatment plant... | place: USA: Pennsylvania | collected 2017
GGCCATCCACGGCAGCGTCGGTCAGCGCCAGCAGCTCGCGCCCGCTGAGCGGCACGCCTTCAACCGGGGGAACATCCTGGGTCTGCAATGCCAGGCGCAACCCGGGGCGCCTCTCGAGGACGCCGGAAAACACCCGCGCCCGGCCGGCCAGCGCCGACAGCAGTGTCGTCTTGCCAACCCCGTTGGCTCCGGTCAACCCGAGAATCCTGCCCGATTCCAGGACGAATTCCAGCGGCGCCGTGGCCGGCCGCTCCCAGCCGGCCACCAGCGCGCTGGCGCGGATCAGCAGTTCGCTCATTGCAAGGCTTTCGACAGCCGCTGCACGGTGTCGTCGAAGAGACCGAAGAGGTCGCCGGCCGCGGGCGTTCCGCCGACGGTAAAGGGCAGCATGACCGCCGGGATGCCAGCCCTGCCGGCAATCCACAGGCTGGGCCCGTCGCTCTGGTAGGCAGTGCGCAGCACCATTTTCGCCGGCGCGTTCTGCTGGCGCGCCAGCAAGGCGCTGAGATGGCCGCTGCTCGGCTCGACCCCCGGCTTCGGCTCCAGCGTGCCGGTTTCCTTCAGGCCCAGCCAGTAACTCAGATAATGGAACGAGGAGTGATGCACCAGCACCGGCACGCCGCGCAGCGGCAGCGCCTCCTTTTCCCAGCGCGCGATGGCCGCCCGCCATTTTTCCGCAAAGGCCTGGTAACCCGCTTGATAGGCCGCCACGTTCGATGGATCGAGTTCTCCCATGCGCGCAGCCAGCGCCTCGCCGATCCGGAACAGGTTGCGCGGGTCGAGCTGGATGTGCGGATTGCCGGCGGCATGAACGTCGCCCTGGGAACGATCGACCACCACCGGCACATCGAGCAGCGTTACGAAGCGCGCGGCTTCGAAATGGCCGGGCCGGCCTGGCTGGATGCCGGCGTTGCCCGAGTCACGGATGACCAGCGGCAGCCAGCCGACCTCGAGGTCGGCGCCGGTCGCCACCACCAGGTCGGCGCGCCGCGCCTGGGCGAGCAACGATGGCCGCGCCTGGATCCGGTGCGGATCCTGGAGGGCGGTGGTCGCGACAAACACGCTGACCTTGTCGCCGCCGATCTCGCGGACCAGCGCGCCCCACTCCGGCACCGTAGCGAAAACCTGCAGGGCGGCCACGGCGGGAACGCTGGCGGCCGCCAGCAGCAGCGTCATCAATAGCCTGATCATTGTCGTTTTCCTCAGAACTTGTGGGCGCCATGAGCACCGAGGCTCATGATGTACTGGACGATCCACTGATTGTCGATGATCCCGGCCATCGATCTGTCCTGCGCAAACTGCAGGCGGAGCCGTGAAAACTCGCTCCAGCTATAGTCGACCATTGCCGTCGCCCGCTTCGGCCGGTAGTCCTCGACCACCAGATTCGCCGCGTTGGCGCCGAGGCTCTGGCGGCCGCTGTCGAGCTGGTCGTAGCGCAGCCCGGCACGCCACTCGGGTGTGAACTGGAAGACGCCCTGCGCATACCAGCCGCTCTGCCGGGTATTGTAATTGCCCGTCACCGCATCGCCCGCCGCCAGCGGATCGCAGGCGCTTCCGAGGCCGGCGCAGGTCAGGTCACCCTTGTCCTGACGCCAGAAGTACTCGCTCTGCAACTTGAAGTTCCGGTACTTCGGGTTGCCATCGGGCGCCCATTTCCAGACGAAGTCGGCCAGCCAGGTGTCGGTATCGCCGGTGAAAGCCGCCTGCGCCAGTGTCCCGCCGACATCCTGGAAATCGGCCTCGCGGTTGTCGGAGGACGTCCGCAGGTACGACACGCCTGCCCGCCAGCTGTTGGAGGCCCCAAGATCGTCGCCAAGATGCGCATACAGTGCCCACGCCCCTGCGCCATTCCGGTTCCTGTCGGTTCCCGGGAAGTTCGCGCCGCGCCCGACTTCGGCGCCGAACTCGAGGAACAGCGGTGTCGGCGCCAGCCATTTGACCTGCACTCCATCCTCGGTGAAGCTGGCAGCGGGACCGAACATGGCGACGTACATCAGCGGCGCATTGGCAAAATCCCAGGTATGCGGATGCTGCTCGTTCAGGTAGCCGATGCCCGAACGATAGCGCCCGCCCTTGAGGCCGATGCCATGGCCGATGGCCAGCGACTGGATCCACGCTTCCTCGACGCCCACCTCGTTGTCCTGCACCGCGAAGACAACCTGGCCGCGCCAGTAGGGGTCAATGCTGCCGCCGATGATCAGCTCGGTCTCGTTGATCGAGAAGCCCCGCAGGTTATCGAGCCGGTTCGGCCAGAAACCGCTGATCTTCCGATCGGGAATGTCCTTCGTGTTCGCGTACTGGCCCTGCAGTATCAGCGACACCTCGGGATTGAAGGCGTTCGCCGCCGCGGCGACGGCGCGGACAGGCCCGGTCGCGGTCTCACCCGCCGGCGTTGGAGCAGGTGGCACGCCGGTGGACCCGGTTGCGGCTGACGCAGGCGGGGCCGCCGCTGGCGCGGCCGCCCTCGCCTCGGCTTCGGCCAGCTTCTTTTCGAGGGCGGTGATACGCTGCTCATAGGTCTTCTTCATCTCGTCGATCTGGCTGCGGATGGCCGCAAGATCGGCGTCGTCGGCCGCCTGCGCGCCGCATGAGGCGACAAGCAGGGCAGCCATGGCAAATGGCTTGTGCAACATGGAATTCTCCTGAAAACGCAAGGGACGCGACCGCCCGGCTCGCTGGCTGTTGCGGTCGACGGCTAGGAAGGGGGCGTTTTCAGATAAAAGGCGGGCCGCGTTGCGGCGCGGCAGGCGGCGGAAAGGCGCTGCGCTCGTGCGCGCGCAGCGCTTCGCGAACGAACCCCGGCACGGCGGGGGGCGGCACGGCAACCGGCGCCGGCAACGCCGCGCCGAGATCGTGGGCGGCGAGGCACAGCTCGCAGACGTGACCTGGAAGCCCGCTGTCATTGTCCGCCGCATGGCCGACGGCATGCGCCTCCGCCGCCAGTTGGGCGAACAGGAGAATGGCAACGAGCAGGAGGCGTCGCAACGGATTCACGGCGCGATTCTAAACCCGATCATCGATCCGGGCGGTCGCCGCGTGCGGCTGTCCGCGGACGGCGGAACAGCCGTAATCGTCACCTTGAGCCAACCCCGGCCGCGGTTTGCCGCGCCCCGGCACTTACAGCTTGTAGATCAAGCTCGCGATCACGAAGTAGTTGAGGACCCCGAGAATGTCGATGGCGGTGGTCACGAACGGGCCGGTGGCGACCGCCGGATCGACCTTCAGGCGCTGGAAGATCATCGGCAGCAGCACCGCCAACAGGGCGGCGCCGGTCATGTTGCCGAGTATGGTCAGACCGACGACCTGGCCAAGCTGGAGGCTGTTGTGCATGAAGTAGCCGTAAAGCGCGAGGATCACGCCGTAGAACCCCCCCAGCACGAGACCGACGCGCAACTCCTTGAACACCAGCGGCACCGTGTCCCTGACATCGATGGCGCCGGTCGCCAGACCGCGCACGGCAACGGTGGCGGACTGAACGCCGACGTTGCCGGCCATGCCCATGATCACCGGCAGGAAGGCGCTGAGCACCAGCACCTGGCTGAGTATCTCCTCGTATTGCCCGATCACCGCCGTCGCTGCCAGGCCGCCGATGAACGCGGCCAGCAGCCAGGGCAGACGGATCCCGGCAATCTTGAACGCCGAGTGGGTCAGCGTTTCCGACTCGCTGGTACCCGCCATCTTCAGCATGTCCCGCGTCGTTTCTTCCTCGATGACGTCGATCACGTCATCGACCGTGACCATGCCGACCAGGACATTGTCCGCATCGACCACGGGAACGGCGAGCAGGCGATACTTGTCGACCAGCAGGGCGACCGTGGTCTGGTCGGCGTCCGTCGCCACACTCATCACGCGCCGGTTCATGATGTTGTGGAGCACCGTGCTGGGCCGCGACAACAGCAGCTGCCGCAGCGAGACGACGCCCACCAGGCGGCCGTCCTCGTCGGTCAGGTAGAGATAGAAGACCATCTCGACGGCTTCACGGCCGCGGATGTTCTCGATCGCCTGCTCGACGGTGAGGCTGTGCGGCAGCGAGAAGATATCGGTGGTCATGATGCCGCCGGCACTGTTCGGGTCGTACTTGAGCAGGGTTTCGACTTCCGACTTGCTGTCGCGGCCGAGCAGGGCCATCAGCTCGGCGCGTTGATCTTCGGGCAGATCACCGATGAGGTCGGCGAGATCATCCGGGGGCAGGCGTTCGAGCAGGCTGGCCAACTGACTGGCGCTCGACTCGGTCATCACCCGCGTGCGCAGGCCGGCGGGCATCTGACTGAAGACCTCGGCCGCCAATTCCTTGTCGCCAAGCGCATGGAAGATGTCAACCACGTGCTCGGGCGGCAGTTCATCGAGAATCGCCGCCAGGTCGGCAGGGTGGATCCGCGCCAACATCTTCTGCAGCGGGCCGCGAGCGTCGCGGTGATAGAGCCGGTCGATGGTCTCGATGAGACGTTTCTTCTTCGACTCGTAGGTGTTCGGCGTGACCGGCTTGGTATCTACATTGATATGCATTTTGCTTGACTCCCCAATCAATGCGCGTGCAGGAAGAATTGTCGTATTGGCGCAAACGCCGCGTAAACGCAGTCGCGTAGTGTAAACCCGAGAATCCGTGGGGTCTAGCGACAATTCGCCTTGGTGACAATTCGCCTTGGAGGAGGTCCGCCGCTGTCCCGGCGCGCTCAGTCGACCTGGACCAGCAACCCCTTGAGATACTCGCCTTCCGGGAAATTCAGCGCCACCGGATGGTCGGCCGACGCCGTCAGCCGGCGGACAATGCGCGCCTCGCGACCGGCATCGAGCGCCGCGCCGGCGACGATCTTCTGGAACAGTTCGGGCCCGATGCCTCCGGAACACGAGTAGGTCATCAGCATTCCGCCCGGCCTGAGCAGCCGGAAGCCGAGCACGTTGATGTCCTTGTAGGCTCGCGCCGCGCGCTCGGCGTGGGCGGCGGAGGGCGCGAACTTGGGCGGATCGAGGACGATCAGGTCGAACAGCCGGCCTTGCTTGCGGAAGTCGCGCAGGGCGAGAAAGACATCGGCTTCCCGCCATTCCGCGCGTTCGCCGGGCAATTGCGGATTGAGCGCCAGACTGGCCAGCGCCTGCTCGAGCGCCGGCCCGGACGAATCGATCGACAGAACCTGCGCCGCCCCGCCGGCCAGCGCCTGCAGCGAAAAGCCGCCGGTGTAGCAGAAGCAGTTGAGGACCTCCCTGCCCGCCGCCAGTTGGCCGAGCAGCGCCCGGTTGTCGCGCTGGTCGAGATAGAAACCGGTCTTGTGCCCGCCGGCGATGTCGACCGTCAGCCTGATGCCGCTTTCCTCGATGGTCAGCGGCGCGTCCGGCGCCGCGCCATGCAGCCAGCCCGTCGTTGGTTCCAGGCCTTCGAGTCCGCGCACGTCGGAGTCGGAACGCTCGTAGATGCGGGCGCAACCGGTCGCCTTGACCAGACCGGCAACGATGGCGCCGCGCCACTTGTCGGCGCCGGCCGAGGTCAGTTGCACGACGACGGTATCGCCGTAGCGGTCGGCGATGACGCCGGGCAGCCCGTCGGATTCGCCGTGAATCAGCCGCAGCCCCTGCTGGCCGCGCAGTTCGGGCAAGGACTGACGGCGCGCCACGGCAGCCGCGATGCGGCGCTTGAAGAAGGCATCGTCGACCGATTCCGCGCTGTCGAATGTCCAGAAGCGCGCGCGAATCTGCGACCGCGGGCTATACGCCGCGCGGCCCAGCGGCCGCAGGTTGTCGGCCAGCACCTCGACGGTATCGCCCGGCCGCGCCCGGCCTTCGAGACGCCCCACCGCGCCGGCGAACAGCCACGGATGGCGCAGCTTGAACGCGGAACGCTCCTTGCCCGGCAGCAGTATGAGCTGAGCCATGTTTTCTCGACTTCAAATGCAAGAAGCCCCGGTCACCTCGCGGCAACCGGGGCCTGGAAAATCCCGGCAGCGGCTCAGCCGCCCAGCGCCTTGCGGTTGCGGGCGTGACATTCGGCGGCGTAGATAACCTTGAACAGGGTCTTGCCGGTGCCCTTGAACAGGCGCTTGCTGGACTTGGAGACGCAGCGGCGCTCCAGGGAAGAACGGCGGGTACGGCTGATGGCCATGACTGACTCCTTGATTCCGGCGAATTCTTGAAACGCGCAATCATAGTGGCTGCGGCATGAAAAATCAATTGCAGCCTGCTTTTCCGGCTTTTCCGCCGGTCGACCGCGGCAGGTCGCTAGCGCTTGGCCCGCGGATGCGCCGCGTCGTAAACCTTGGCCAGATGCTGGAAATCGAGATGCGTATAAACCTGCGTCGACGCGATGCTGGCGTGACCGAGCATCTCCTGCACCGCCCGCAGGTCGCCCGACGACTGCAGCACGTGCGAGGCGAACGAATGGCGCAGCATGTGCGGATGGACGTGACGCGGCAGTCCGGCGCGCAGGGCGTGGCGCCCGAGCCGGTCCTGGATTGCCCGGTGACTGAGGCGCGTGCCGCGCCGGCTGACGAACAGGGCGGGCTCGTCCCCGGCGGCAAGCTGCGCCCGCACCCCCTGCCACGCCGCCAGCGCCGCGCGCGCCCGGGCGCCGACCGGAACGATGCGCGCCTTGCTGCGCTTGCCGAGCACCCTCACCTCGCCGTCCACGAGCAGCGATTCCAGCGCCGCGCAATCGAGCGCCGCGAGTTCGGCGAGACGCAGACCCGACGAATAGAACAACTCGAACATCGCCATGTCACGCGCTTCGAGCACGGGATCGTCGTCTCCATCGGGCGCCAGCAGCGCCGCCGCCTCATCGACCGAAAGCGCGTTCGGCAGGGGCCGTGGCGACTTCGGCGGGCGCACGCCACCGCACGGATTGGCGGATACGGCGCTGTGCCGGCCGAGCCAGCCAAAGTAGCCGCGCCACGCCGACAGCATGCGCGCCAGCGAGCGCCCGGAAAGACCCTGGGCGTGAAGCTGGGCGACGAAACGGCGGATCTGCTGCACCTGGAGTTCGCCCGGCGGGGCATCGCCGGCCAGCGCCAGGAGGCGCGTCAGGTCGCGCCGGTAATTGCTGATGGTATGCGGCGACTGCCGGCGCTGTTCGGCCAGTTCGGCCAGATAGCCGTCAACCGTCGCCGTCGCGGTCACTTGGCGAACTTGGCAACGCGAATCAGCGCGGCCGAAACCATTTCGCCGATGCGTTCGAGATAAAGCGTGCCCATCTCGGGATAGAAGCGCTTGCCGTCCTCGCTGCCGAGCGCCAGCATGCCGATCGTCGCACCGCCGTCGCAGAGGGCGACCAGCGCCTGCGAGCGAAGGTGCGCCGCCGGTTCGCCGAACCAGGCGCCGGTGCCGAAACCGGAAGTCGAACCGCAGTAGGGATGCGTCAGCGTATCGGCGAAAACCTGCAACTCCTCGGCAACCGCGGCGAATTCCGGCAGGTCGTCGACTCCATCGGGCGTCTTCCACAGGCGCAGGGTGACATGCGGAACCGAGAAATCGTCCCGAAGATGAAATCTCAGCAGGTGGATGACCGCCGAAAAGGTCTCGACGGCAATCAGGCCGACCGCAAGACGATGCACCTTCTCGCTGATCTGGTCGTTCTCCTCGCCGAAGGCGATCAGCTCGGCCAGCTTGCTCTCGGTTTCGCGGTTCTTGTCGCGCAGGGTCAGCATCTGCCGCTCGGCCAGCGAAACCGCCCGCCCGCCATGCGGGTGCGGAACGAAGATCTGCGCCATCAGGTCGGCATATTGCTCGAAGAATCCGGGATTGTTCTTCAGGTAGTCGGCCACGTCTTCGGGAAAGGGCGCGCTCATAGGTCTATTTCTCCAGTGAAAACAGTTGCCGCCGGGCCGGTCATCAGCACCGGCCGATCCGCGCCGCCCCAGGCGATGTTGAGATCGCCGCCGCGCGTGGTCACGCGCACCGGCGAATCGAGGAGGCCGCGGCGGATGCCGGTCACCGCCGCCGCGCAAGCGCCCGTGCCGCAGGCCAGCGTTTCGCCGGCGCCGCGCTCATAGACGCGCAGCCTGATGGCATGGCGATCGACGACCTGCATGAACCCGGCATTGACCCGCTGCGGGAAGCGCTCATGGCTTTCGATCAGCGGACCATGCGCGTCGACCGGCGCCTCGTCCACGCTGGCGACGACCTGCACGGCATGCGGATTGCCCAGCGCAACCACGCTGATTTCCAGCGTTTCGTCGGCGACGTCGAGGGAATGGATCACCACGTCGTCGTCGTGGATGAAGGGAATCTCGCTCGGCAGAAAGCGCGGGATTCCCATGTTGACCGTGACATTGCCGTCGCCCTCGAGGCGCGGGGCAATGATTCCGCCCAAAGTCTCGACGCGAATCTCGCGCTTGTCGGTCAGCCCCCGGTCATGCACGAAACGGACGAAGCAGCGCGCGCCGTTGCCGCACTGCTCGACCTCGCCGCCATCCGCGTTGAAGATGCGATAACGGAAATCGACATCCGGTTGCGTCGGCGCCTCGACCAGCAGGATCTGGTCGCAGCCGACGCCGAAATGGCGGTCGGCGATGTAACGCAACTGTTCCGGCGTCAAAGAAACCCGCTGGCGGATGCCGTCGACGACAACGAAGTCGTTGCCCAGACCGTGCATTTTGGCGAATTCAAATTTCACGACGCGCTCCACATCAGGATTCGAAAAGGATAACAGAGACAGGTGTTTGTCTCAAATCCTTAAAGTTTCTTCTCCATCACGTAATCGTCCATGACGAAGCCGCGACCGATGTCGTCGACGATCGACTCGCGAACGACGAAGCCATACTTTCGGTACGAGCCGATGGCCTTGGCGTTGCGCTTGTTGACCGCGAGGATCACGCACGGGTAGCCGAGTTTCCGGGCGCGCGCCGCAACGTGCTCGATCAACTGGCCGCCGACACCCTTGCGCTGCACATCGGGGTGGATGTAGAGCTTGTCAAGCTTGAACTCGCCCTTGCGAATCTCGCTGAAGGCGAAGCCGACCCGCCGTCCGTCGTGGAAGGCCTGGTCCAGCCACTTGTCGGCATCCTCGAGATCGTCGTACAGGCGCTCATGGCCATAACGCTGCTCGAGCATGAAATCGATCTGCTCCTGGGTGATGATGCCCGGGTAGGTGGCCTGCCAGATTTCGCGGGCAAGGGCCGAGATGGCCGGCACGTCGGGTGGCGTGACGCGACGAATTTGGATGTTCAGGCTATCTGTCATTTGTAGAACCTCTGCTCTCCGGGTGGCCGGGTCTTGAAACGCTTGTGCAACCAGAAATACTGCTCCGGCATGCGCAGTACCTGGCCTTCGATGAAACGGTTGACGAATGCCGTATCGGCCTCGACGCTCTCGCCGGGGTAATTCTCCCACGGCGGCATGACTTCCACCTCATAGCCGTCCGGCACCTGGCGCGTGATGCACGGCACGACGCGGGCGCCGGTCAGCCGCACCAGTCGCGAGAGGGCGGGAATCGTCGCCGCCTGGACCCCGAAAAAGGGCACGAAGATCGACTCCTTGCGCCCGAAATCCATGTCCGGCAGATAGTAGAACTGATAGCCATCCTTCAACGCCTTGAGAATCCGGCGCATTCCCTCGTGGCGGGAGAGCAGGATCGTATCGCTGAAACGCTTGCGGCCATCATAAAGCAACTTGTCGAATACCGGATTCTTCTGCTTCGAATAGACGCTGCACGCCGTCACGAACATGGAGAGGCGCGTGGCGCCGGCATCGAGCCCGACAAAATGCGGACAGAGCATGATCACCGGACGGCCGCCGGGATCGTTCAGGCGTTCGACGCCGGTAACGCGGATGATGCGTTCGAGACGCTCCTTCGATGCCCACCAGCCGAGCGTGCGGTCGAGCACCGCGCGGCTGAAGGCGACGAAATGCGCCCGCGCCAGCTTCTCGCGTTCGGCCTGCGGCAGTTCCGGAAAGCACAGGCGCAGGTTGGTCAGCGTAATTTCGCGCCGGGCGCGCGCCAGGACAAAGAGCAGCCGCCCCAGCCCCCGGCCGAGCGCGCGCAGGACAGGCAAGGGCAGCCAGTGGAGCAGCCAGAGGAAGGCGACCAGAAGGCAGGAGAACGCCACTTTCACTGGCCGCGCCCCTTTTCCGGCGGCGGCTCGGCGCCGCCCGGGCGCTTGTAGCGGTTGTAGCCCCACAGGTACTGGGCGGGACAGCGATGAACCAGATGCTCGACTTCATGGTTGATGCGTTGCGCGCGCTCGATCGTATTGCCCTCCAGCGCGACCTGCGGCGGCGAAAAGTGCACCCGGTAGCCGCGCCCGCCGGGCAGCCGCTCGCCCCAGGTCATCAGCGTCGTGGCGCCGGTTTCGGTCAGCCGGGCGGCCAGCGTCATCGTGTATGCCGGGCGGCCGAAGAAGTCGAGCCAGACCCCTTCCCCCGTTTTCGGCGCCTGGTCGGGGAGAAGCCCGATTGCCTGACCACGCTTGAGGGCCTTGATCAGCGAACGCACGCCGGTCAGGTCCGCCGGCGCCAGGTGCAACTGGGCGCGCTGGCGTCCCATTTCGATCAACTGCTGCAGTGAAGTGCGCTTCGGCGGCCGGTAGAGCACCGTGATCGGGAAATGCGCCGACAGGTACTGCGCCGTGATTTCGAAACAGCCGAGATGCGGCGTCAGAAAGACGATGCCCTTGCCCGACCGGTGTGCGGCGTCGACGTATTCCCAGCCCACCACCTCCACCACCTGGGCGACGGCCTCTTCCAGCGTCCGCATCCAGATGCGCGACAGTTCAAGCATCTGCTTGCCCGCCTCGGCGGCCACGGCGCCCCGCAGCGCGGGGTCGAGACCTGCCTGGGCAAGGTTCTCCCGCAGGTGCCGACGATAGGTTGGCGACAGCCAATAGACCAGGCGACCGAGAGCGGCGCCCAGCGCGTGCAGCAACCACAGCGGCAGGGGGGCTATGAGGCGAAAAAGAATGACCATGACAGTCCGGGGGTTGAAACCTGCCGCAAAAAGGCTATCATTATCGACTCGCCGAGTTAAACAGACAACTTGCAGGGCGATTCAGAAATACTGCTAAAGCGTCACCGCT
>WBZP01006997.1_pt1 | contig 10996 bp, 10 predicted proteins | sample 5204301 | NCBI WGS metagenome assembly WBZP01 (sample SAMN12412401, study PRJNA552823) | activated sludge metagenome | isolation source: activated sludge from nitrification reactor of wastewater treatment plant... | place: USA: Pennsylvania | collected 2017
GAAAGGCAGCTGCGTGCAGATTCTCGAGGATGTGCAGGACACACCGCGGGCCGGAAACATCAAGGCGCAGTGGGTGAGTCTGTGGACCGGCCCGGTGGTGGGTGCGGTGCTGCTGCTGGCGGCGCTGGCCTTCCCGGGATTCCGCCCGCCGATGTCACCCACGATGTCGGCCGATCAGGTGGCAGCCTTCTACTCGGACCACACCGCGTGGATCCGCTTCAGCCAGGCCACATTCAACCTGTGCGGGATCTTGATCCTGCCGTTCTTCACGGTGATCGTCGTGCAGATGAAGCGCATGAAGAACCAGAGCCACGTGTTCGCCTACTGCTACCTGACCGCGGTCGTCAGTGGGGCCACCATCTTCGCGCTGTCCAACGTCTTCTTCCTGGTGGCCGCGTTCCGAACGGACCGCAGCCCCGAGCTGATCATGCTGCTGAACGACCTGGCGTGGATCGTGCTCATCGCACCGGTGGGCATGGTGGTCAGCCAGTTCGTCCTGCTGGCGCTCGCGGTGTACTTCGACGACCCGACCGATCCCGTCTTCCCCCGCTGGGTGGGCCACTTCTCCTTGTTCATTGCCGCGGCCATGGTTCCCGCGGCGGGGGCGGCCGTGTTCCACACCGGGCCGCTGGCCTGGGACGGGCTGCTGTCCTTCTGGCTGCGCAACGGCGCGTTCGCCGCATTCGTCATCGTGATGTTCTTCGTCCTGCGCACCGCGCTGCACCGACAGGCGGTGGAGGATCGCGTGGTCGCCGCATGAGTCGAGTCGACGATGCCGCCGGTGCAGCCGGCGGCGAAGGAGCGAGGCAATCCGGACGCCGCATGCTTCGACGGACACCCGACGGCGTCAAGCCCGACGTCTGGTTGATGACGCTGTTCTTCCCCGCCTGGTACGCGGTATTCGGCGTCATCATCTGCCTGCTGACCCGGGTCACCCCGCCCCCGCGGCCGGACGTCACCGCGGCGGACAAGGTGGCGTTCTTCGCGCAGCATCACCTCACCATCCAGATCGGGTTCACCCTGCTGTTGATCCTGCTCGGCGGCGCGGCGATGACCAACGGCCTGGTCGGCTACCAGATGAAGCGGATGTCGGTGGGATCGGTCTTCGCCTACGGCTACATCGGCGGGATGAGCGTCGGCGCGTTGCCCGGGTTCCTGCTGGTCACGGTGTGCTTCCTGACGGCCGCCTTCCGGCCGGACCGCAATCCGGCGCTGATCAGTCTGCTCTACGACCTCGGAATGCTCTCGTACAACGGCTCGCTGGGCTGCTTCACGGCCGCGTATCTGGTGCTGGCCGTTGCGATTCTCTACGACAAGAACAATGTTTTCCCGAAATGGTTTGCCTACGTGTCGATCTGGCAGATCATCACCGAGGTGATCGCCACCCAGATGTTCGTCTTCGCGTCGGGCCCGTTCTCCTGGAACGGCTCGATCGCGTTCTGGCTGGCAGTCGTCGTGTTCTCGGTGTGGCTCGGAGCTCTCATCGTCCTGCTCCGCGGCGCCGCGCGCCAAGAGCCCGTCACCGCACCGGCATTGGCCTGAGGAACCGTCCATGACCCTGACAGCACGGCCCGAACAACGGCGCGACGAACACCTCCCCGGCGACAACGACATGTGGGTGATGGTCCTCGGCGACATGATCATCTTCGCCGGCTACTTCATCGTGTTCATGATCTACCGCAGCATGCATGCCCGGGAGTTCCTGGCCGCCCAGGAGCACCTCGACGTCAACATCGGCGTCGTCAATACCGTTATCCTGCTGACCAGTTCGTGGTTCGTCGTGCGGGCCGTCACGGCCGCGCGGGCCGGCCGGTCCGCGCAGGCCATCCGGCTCGTCTACGGCGGCGGTCTGGGCGGTGTGCTGTTCATGGCACTCAAGGGCTACGAGTGGGTGGCCAAGATCCGTGCCGGACATGGCAATTCGGAAATGTTCTACTCGTTCTACTACGTGGTGACCGGGGTTCACCTGATCCACGTCCTCATCGGCCTGATCGTGCTGGGCACCGTGGTCCGGGAGCTGCGTAATCCCGGGCGGCGCCGGGCCACGGTCGTCGAGTCCGGGGCGATCTACTGGCACATGGTCGATCTGCTGTGGGTGATCATCTTCGCCCTCTTCTACGTGATGAGGTGAAAGTGGATACAACCGGTTCGGCATCCGGCCAGCGGGCGGCCACCTGGGCCTGGCTGGCCCTCGTGGTCATCACCATCGGATCGTGGTGGTTGTCCCCCGCACATTCCGGCGGCACCGCTCTCCCCAGCGCACCGATCACCGCGGTGGTTCTGCTGCTGGCAATCGTCAAGTCCCGCTTGATCATCCGGTACTTCATGGAAGTGCGCGACGCGCCGCGCTGGCTGCGGCACAGCACCGACGCCTGGCTGGCGGTGCTGTTCGCGTCGATCTTCGTGATCTACCTGCTCTGAGATCTGCTCAGCGGTCCCGGCGAGGCCCACTCGCTCGTTGTGTCACAGGATGCTGAACAGATCGAAAATTGGGCTACTGGCCGGCGTTGCGCGCCAGATCGATGGCGAACTGGCTCACGAACTGCCCGGCCCCGGGCCCACCGTTGCAACTGCCGTCGGACTCGCCGACGCGCTTGACCCACACATACGCATCGGCGTTGGGGCTCGAGGTGTCGGTGGTGGGCGGGGTGCCCAGCGCCCGGCCGTCAGGGTTGCACCAACTCAGCGGCGAATCTGGTGCCGGCCCGGCACCGTTGCGGGACGTGTCGATGACGTAGTGCTTGCCGTTGGTCATGCCCGAGATCGCGTCGCCGTAGCCGATCTCCTCCTCGGTGGAGTAATAGTTCGTGGTGTTCAGACTGAATCCGCGAGCGTGGTCGATCCCGGCCTGGTTGAGCCGTCCGGCCATGTCCTCGGGACTGACCCAACGCGAATGCCCGGCATCGATATACACCGCGGCGGCCGGGTCCCGGGTCAGTGAATCCACCGCGTAGCGGATCAGGTCGAAACGCTCCTGGCGCTGATCACCCGACAGGCAGTCCGCCATGGCCAGTGCATCGGGTTCGAGGATGATCGCCGCCGGCGCACCGCCCAGGCCGGCCGCGATCGCGTCGACCCACTGCCGGTAGGCGTCACCCGAGCCGAATCCGCCGGCCGCGTAACTGCCGCAGTCCCGGTGCGGAATCGCGTACAGCGCCAGGAGCGGCGTCGCGCCGGCGGCCTGGGCCGCCCCGGTGAGCCGCGCGACAACACCTGTCACCGAGCCCGCGGAGAACGCCTGGTCGAGCCAGTACGCCTGCGGGGTGTTGGCGACGTAGGCCAGTTGCGGGCTCGACGGATCACCGTGCGAGGCGTTCATGGCCTTCGAGATGGGGTCGACGTAGAACGGCCGCCCGGCCAGCGGGTTCACCTCGTCGACCAACCGCACTTCCGGTGCTGCCGCCGGCTCGGCCGAGACACCGGCGGCGACGGCCGCGACGGCCAGGCAGGGGACGATCCAGCGCGACAGTGCGGCTACTGCTGAGGAGATCACTCCAAGAAAGTAGTGCCGCGCCGCCGCGATCGCCAACTGGCGATCCGGCACCGATCACCTGATCACGGGGCCCACCGCTGCGGACGCCGAGATCGTTCCGAAGGTCTCGAGGTACTTCTGGCGATAGAGGTCGAACGGCGGAATGACCGTGACCCGCCGGACACAGGTGGGTTCGAAGTGCACACACTGCCGCGCCGACGCCGTCCGCACCCGGTCGTCGGCGACCGTGACCGCGATCTGCATGTCGAAGGCGACCGAGGACTCCACGGTGACGGCGACGCTGAGCCCCCATTTGTCGAAGTGGACGTGGGTGCCGGTCGGGGTCGTGATGGTGCCGTTCTGCCCGACCAGTTCGATGCCGTCGATCTCCCACCGCGCGTGCGCGCCCACCCCGATGCCGGAGGTTCGGGCGTCGAAGCGGGCGTAGGGCACGCGCTTCTCCGTGATGACCCGGGTGAAGCCGCCGATCCTGCGGTCGGCCGGTTCGAGCGCCTGGATGGCCGCCGACGCATGGGCCAACAACTTCCCGGCGGAGGCCGTCGTCGCCGTCATTTCCGGGGTCACGTGCGTCGCGGCCAACTGTGCGAACGACGGCTCCGCGGCCACCTCCGGGGTCCGCGCCGTAACGAGCTCCCCCACGCTGGCCTTGACCGCTTGCTCCAGCGCGGCCGACGCGGTGAACAGCGTGTCGGCGGACAGTGAGCCGACGAGGCTGAACGCATTCTCGCGACACGAGAAGTGGCCCACGATGCGCACCGACGGGGTGAACTTCTCCCAGACGCGGTAGCGCAGCGTGATTCCGGCGCTGTCGGCAGCGATGACCTGGAACGCGCCCCATCGATTTTCATTCGTCCGAACGCCCACGATCTGGAAGTCCGGGATGAAGAGACCGAAGAGGGGAACTCCCAACGCCGTCAACGGAACCGAAGCGGTCGAGTAGTGGTACGGATAGATCGCCGCGCGATACAACTCGCCGAACGCGAACAGTGGCGTCCGCGCGAAGGCAGCCCCGCACACCGGCGCCAGTTTCCGCGCCGCCCCGGAGCCGCGAACGGTCAAGTCGCCACTGGGGACCTCGCCGTGGCCGATGTGACCACTGTCGAAGTCGATCGTGTAGCCGTTCGGCACGGTCACGACGCCACTGGTGTGGATGGGAATGGTGTCGGCCGGTACCACGCGCGAATCGACCTGGACATCGTCGATGAACGCGTCGGAGAACTGGAACGAGATGTCCCCGACGGGCGCATGCAACTTGACATCGGGGACGGCCAGATCGATCGCCGGGGCCGCGCTGTTGATCGCGTTCGCAACCGCGGCGGCGGCACTGTTGACGGCGGTCTCCATCACGTTCTCGGTGACATACATGATGGTGGGCAGCAGGATGCTGCCGACGACGGCGCCGATGATCCCGAACAGCCCGCCGGTGACGGCCCCGAGCAGGCCGGCCACCACGTAGCAGTACCACGGGATGTCGACGTCGGTGACCGGATTTCCCACCGTCGGATCGACCTTCAGGACGCCGTTCTGCACCGAGATCGCGATCGACGCGTCCACCGTGCCCGTGGCGTCGTAGCAGGTCCCCGATTTGCTCACTGCCGCATGCACTTTCAGCGCGCCACTGGCCAGCGTCACCGTCAGATCGGTGAGCGTCACATCGTCGGGCAACCCGATGTGCCGGGTCAGTCGGCAGTTCTGGAAGGCGCCGGTGCCCCCGAGCGCCTGGTCGATGAGCGGACTCACCGTCCGGCACAGCCACGCCATCGAGATCACCATCCCGGCGTCGCCGCCCGGCGACAGGAAGCTCTGGCCGAACGCGTCGCGGTTGCCGGCGGATCCACCACCGAAGGTGAGCAGCACGGCGCTGGCGTCACGGTCCTGCGGCGAGGTGTCGTCGATGAGCTTGACGTCGATCTCCTTGATGGCCTCCGGCGCAGTGGCGTCCTGGTCCGCCGGCAACGGCAACACATAGAGGACCCCGACGTCATCGGCCAGGGTGTGGCGAACGGTGTCGGCCGGAACGGCGATGCCGAAGATACTGGCCTCGGCGATCCACAGCTTGTTGCGCAGATCGATCGTGAGGATCTCGGTCTTGTTGTCGAGCCGGATGACGGCCAACCCGGCAGCGAAGCGCAGCGATCCGATGCTGCCGTTGGCGCCGAGCGTCACGTGCACGTCGATCACGTCCGTGGCATTGGCCGGGATACCGGCCGGACGGTCGAACGACACGCTCACGTCGAATCCGGAGCCGGGCGGCACCTGAACGTTGAGGCTGCTGAGAACCTGATCCATCAGGAAGTCCGCGGTGTCGAAGATCGCGCTGAGGATCTTCTGGTACGCGGCTTCGCTGATCTCGAGGACGGCGTCGTAGCCGTGGGTCATCTGCCCGCTCATGTCACGCCCCCCGCCCGCGCACACCCGTGATGCGGATCCGGGGGGTGGTCGTGACCACCTGCCCGTTCGGCAGCAGATAGGACTGCGGAGTCGCCTGCAACATGCCGGGAGCGCCGCGACCCGACGATCGCTTCAGCTGGCGTTTGATGATGGGCGGCACCTCGATGCCCACCTCGGTGAGCGCGGCGAGCGGATCGTCCAGCATCCGCTGGGCGAAGTCGTCGTCACGCAACGCCGCGGTGATCGTTTCGTCATGCCGGCGAAGCTCTTCGAACTCGGCGCGCAGATGCGGTGCGAGCGAATCGGCCACCGACGGCGCCGCTTCGCCGGCCGCGCCGGACTGCGCAGCGCCAGTGGGTGATTCGGGTTTCTCCGATCGGCCGGAGTGATCGACGCGTTCGAAATCGAAATCATCGGGATCGCCGTTGCAGCACATCGTGTTTTCTCCTTGTTGAGATGGTGGGGCAACGCCGAGCATCCGCTTCCGTGCGCGGGAGGGGTCGCGTAGTCGACTACCTGTTTCCCGGGCGGTCATCGGCGGCGACGGCCGGTACCGCGGAGCGGGCAGGTTAGTGTGCTGTGGTCGGCGCCCCCTCGACCCGCCGGCAGAACAGTTGGGCAAACTCCATGACCGAAGCAGCAGAGACCTCGGCACTCGAGGCCCGCGTCGGGCACTACTACCGGATGGACGGCACCTACCTGGTGGGCCGCGAGAAGCTCCGCGAGTACGCCCGCGCGGTGCAGGACTACCACCCCGCGCACTGGGACGTGGCAGCCGCCGCCGACCTCGGCTATCCGGATGTGGTCGCGCCGCTGACCTTCACGTCGACCCCGGGCATGAAGTGCAATCGCCGCATGTTCGAGTCGATCGTCGTCGGCTACGACACCTACCTGCAGACCGAAGAGGTCTTCGAGCAGCACCGCCCGATCGTCGCCGGGGACGAACTGACCATCGACGTCGAGCTGACGTCGGTACGCCGGACCGCCGGCCGCGACTTCATCACCGTCACCAACACCTTCACCGACGCGGGGGGCGAGCGGGTGCACACCCTGCACACCACCGTCGTCGGCGTCACCGCGGAGGACATCGACGCCGGGGTCAAGGCGGCGGTGCAGAAGGCGATGATGCACGACATGAACATCCTCGACATCGGCGGTTCCGATGCCGAGTACGTGAAGGAGACCCGGCCGGCGGGCGAGACCCGGATCTCCGAGGGCGGGCTCACCCGCACACCGGGGTCACTGTCCTTCGACGACCTGAGCGCCGGCGAGCAACTGGCCGCCCACCACACCGGGCTGTCCCGGGGCGATCTGGTGAACTACGCCGGCGTGGCCGGCGACGCCAACCCGATCCACTGGGACGAGACCCTGGCCAAACTGGCGGGACTGCCCGATGTGATCGCCCACGGCATGCTGACCATGGGGTTGGGCGCCGGGTACGTCTCCGCGTGGTCGGGTGATCCCGGAGCGGTCACCCGTTACACGGTGCGGCTGTCCCAGCCCGCCGTGGTGTCGGCCGCCGAGGGCTGCGACATCGAGTTCAGCGGGAAGATCAAGTCGCTGGACCCCGAAACCCGCTCCGGTGTGGTGCTGGTGGGCGCGAAGTCCAACGGCAAGAAGATCTTCGGCCTGGCGACGGTGGAGATGCGCTTCCGCTGACATCCGAAGGCGGGCACACCGTCGCGGCACGGATCTCGCGCTTGGCCCTTGTGCCGAAAAACATAACAACTGTAATCTGCGGGCGTGGCCGAATCCCGCGAACAGCCCCTCGACGGCAAGATCGCCATTGTCACCGGCACCAGCAGAGGTGTCGGCGTAGGTATCGCGCACGAACTGCTGCGCGCCGGAGCCACCGTCGTCGGCTGCTCGCGAGGTGCGCTCGACGCGCTGCCCGGGACGGATACCGACCCGGACTGGGCGCGCAGGTCGAGCCAATTGGTCTGCGACCAAGGCGATTACACCGCGATCGACGCGCTGGTGCAGCAGGTGGTGGATACCCACGGTCGGCTCGACATCCTGGTCAACAACGCCGGCGGCACCGTACCGTCGCCGTCCGTCGACGCGGTTCCGGCACTGGTGTCCCGGATCCAGGGCGCCCCGGCCAGCGACGACGACTACGAACGCAGTGTGCTGTTCCACTCGCACGCCGTGCAGATGAACTTGATCAGCCCGCTGTGGTTCGCGATCCGCGCCTACCGTCAGATGAAGACCCAGGACGGCGTGGGGTGCATCGTCAACGTCTCCAGTGGAGCCGGCCATCCCGCGGGCTCGCCGACGCTGGTGTCCTACGGCGCCGCCAAGGCCGGGCTGAACCAGATGACCCGGTCACTGGCCCAGGAGTGGGGCCCCAACGTCCGGGTCAACTGCGTTGCACTGGGCCCGACGATCACCGAGAACTTCCGGTCGTTCGTCCTGCCCAAGGACGACCCGACCGGTAGCGAGTATTTCAAGAACATTCCGCTGCGCCGCGGGGGTGAGCCGGCCGAGGTCGGCCGCACCATCGTGTTCCTGGCTTCTGGCGCAGCCGAATTCGTCAACGGGACCACCATCGAGATCGACGGCGGCATGCTGCCCGGGGTGCTCTACGACGCCGGCCTGAAGACCATCACCGACCTGCTGTAGGGACCACCATGTCACGACGCATCATCCAGTTCTCCACCGGCAACGTCGGCGTCCACGCACTGCGCACGATCATCGAGCGCCCCGATCTCGAACTGGTCGGGCTGCATTCTGCCAGCCCGGACAAGATCGGCCGAGACGCGGCAGACCTGTGCGGGCTCACCGAACCGACCGGCGTGCTCGCCACCGACGACGTCGACGCGCTGGTGGCCCTGGGCGCCGACTGCGTGGTCTACACCTCCCAGGCCGAGACCCGCGCCGCCGAGGCGGCCGACGAGATTGCCCGCTTCCTGCGGGCCGGGACCAATGTCGTCGGATCGTCGTTCGTCTGGCTGGTCGCCCCGGACCACACCGACGCCTGGCTGCGCGACCCGCTCGAAAAAGCCTGCCGGGACGGCAATTCCACGCTCTACATCAACGGGATCGATCCCGGGTTCTCCGGGGACACCCTGGTGTACACCGCACTGAGCCTGGCCACCCGCGCCACCGCGGTGACGGTCCAGGAGATCTGCGACTACGGCACCTACGACGACGCCGAATTCACCGGCGTCAGTTTCGGTTTCGGCACCGATCCCGAACACCAGCCGATCCTCTTCATGCCCGGTGTGCTCGCGTCGATGTGGGGGATCCAGGTGCGCAGCCTGGCCGACGACCTCGGCGTGGAATTGGACGAGGTGCGCGAACGGCACGAGAAATGGGTTACGCCCGAACCGATCTCGTGCACGATGATGAACGTCGAGCCGGGCAAGGTCGCCGCCGTGCGATTCGGCGTCGAAGGCGTCCGCGACGGCCGGGTTGTGATCACGATGGAACACGTGAACCGCCTCACCGAGGCGGCCGCGCCGGACTGGGCGTTCCCGCCCGACGGCCGGCCGGGAGTGCACCGCGTGGTCATCGAGGGCGACCCCGGGGTCGAGATCAACACCCACGTCGGCGGCCTGGGCACCGACCACAATCAGGGTGGCGTGATCGCCACCGCCGCCCGGCCCATCAACGCGATCGAAGCGGTCTGCCGGGCGCCGGCCGGCATCCTGGCGGCACATGACCTGCGGCCGTTGGATCACACTCGCGGCGTGATGTGGTGAGGTCTCTGCATGGCAGGCGCAACGCGGCCCCGCGCCGGTAATCAGGAGCGGGCCGAACAGACCCGACGGATGGTGATCGACGAGACCGTCCGCTACATCCTGGACGAGGGCTTCGCCGCACCGAGTGTCCGTCGCATCACCAAACGAGCCGGTGTGACATGGGGCGTCGTCCAGTATCACTTCGGCGATCTGGGCGGGCTGCTGATCGCGGTCGTCGACGAAGGGTTCCGGCAACTCACCGAAGCCCTGGACGGCCTATCGGGCGAGCTCACGGACATGCCGATCGCGCAGCGGACCCAGACGGTGGTCGATGCGGCATGGTCGGCGTTCTCCAGTCCGACCTCGATGGCGGCCATCGAGATCCTGATCTCGACCCGCGCCGGACGCGACGACGCGGTCAACAAACGCCTCGGCGACGCGATGCGCCAACTCACCGAACTGGGCCGGCGCCTCGGTGAGGGCCTGGATGCCGAGCACGCCACCGAGATCGGCAACCTGATCTGGGCGTCGCTGCGCGGAATCGTTGTCGCACAACTCATCTCACCGAAGCCGCTGGACAGTTCCCGGGACCGGCGCGCACTGGCCGACGTGCTCACCGCCTACGTCGTCGCCCAGGGTGGACGCTGACCATTGCCGCCCCCACCGGCAAATGGTATAGATGGACAGTGATCTGTCACATTCGTACCACGAGGGACTGGTCCATGGACGTGTTGCGTCGTCGCCTTGTCGCGGATTTCGAGAAGAGCGCGGGCCGTCATGACGACCCCGCGGTGTACGGCGGCCCGGCCGGTGACCCCGGGTTGATCGGGCCGGGAAGCATGTCGTGGGAGATCAACGCCGACCTCGCGTCCGTGTCCCAGGCCGGCCTACCCGCGATCGTGCTCGAGATCCTGCATCCGTCGGTCGTGGCCGGCGTCCAGGACATGTCGAACTACCGACAGGATCCGTTCCAGCGCGCCCGCACCACCCTCGGCTACGTGCTCACCACCACGTTCGGCAACACCGAGGCCGCCACGAGCCTGATCGAACACGTCAAGCACGTTCACGGGTTCGTCAACGGAACCCGGCCCGACGGTGTGAGCTACCGGGCGCTCGATCCCGAGCTCATCGCCTGGGTGCACACCTGCATCCCCTGGATGATCATGTGCACCTTCGAGGAGATCAATCGACCGCTGTCGGTCGCCGAGAAGGATCGCTATCTCGCGGAGCAGGCGGTGATCGGCCGGATGGGCGGGGCGGACTGGGTACCGTCGTCCGTCGCCGAGTTGGACGCCTACGTCGAGAGCATGCGGCCCCGGCTGTGCGTGAACGGACAGACTCGCGAATTCATCGACTTCTTGAAGACGTCGCCCTTCTTCCCGGACCTTCCCGAACCGGCCGGCAGCGGACTGCGCAGCTTCGCCATCTA
>WBZP01000087.1_pt2 | contig 10995 bp, 2 predicted proteins | sample 5204301 | NCBI WGS metagenome assembly WBZP01 (sample SAMN12412401, study PRJNA552823) | activated sludge metagenome | isolation source: activated sludge from nitrification reactor of wastewater treatment plant... | place: USA: Pennsylvania | collected 2017
ATTCTTGTTGTATCCTGCAGACTTACAGCGGTTTTTGTATGAAGGTATTTGTCTTCAAGCCAGGCTTCCATACCTTCCTGCATTAACCGGCGGGGGGCAAACTCAAATTCGTATTGCCTTACACGCAATTGCCCCAGGTTATACTGAATAGTATCAGCTTGCCTTATAGCCGGCCTGCGTTCTGCAACTAGTATGCTGTTTGCCACCCGGATACCCAGGTTTTCACTGCTGTTGTTCAATTTAAGTGCATCCTGCATATCTATTGAAGCAGCATATGATACATCAAATTGAACTATAGCGCCATCCAGCAATACCCTGCCCGAACCGGTGTGCACATACATATTTGTCCTCAACTGGCTACCCTGCATGGAAGGAAGCGCCCTGTTAACATCGCTGCTGCCACCAATCTTACAATTTTCAGTAAATGTTAACGTGCCGGCGGCCATATGTGCCCGTACAAAAAATGCCTGCCCTGATTCTATGGTCTTGCTGGTTCCGGATGGATAACTGCCCCCTCCGGGCGTAACATCGTAGCCTGTGCCGTTCCTTGTAAAAGTCTGGAATGCACCCAGGCCATAAGCGGAAGGCGCTGTTGTAAGTTTGGGATCCCAAACATAATATACATCCTGGATGCCGCCGGTTATTTGCTGGCTAAGCACTGTAAGATCAATCGCTGAAGCATAGGGATTACCAACCGACTCAAATGAACTGGCAGGTACATTTATAACAGCAGGCGGGTTTGCCGGGGTAAACATAATACCTTTTGTTCGCAGGTTTGCTGTAGTGGTTGGGCCTGATACGGTTGATGCCGTCCTGTCGCCCCGCACAAATAACATGTATCCCTTCCTGTTGTATATAGGAATGGTTGTATTGGAAATACCAACCCAGCCATTAGATGAGGCATCGTAGGTTTTCATAGAAGGGCCCGTTCCGCCGATAATGTCGAAACCGGTGCCGGGCGTATGATTGGTAATCAACGTACCAAATTCAGGGTTAATGGCCGATGACATCGGTGCATTGCCTTCCTGCCAGGCTGCATTGATTGTTTGTCCAGATGTTGGAATGGATAAAAACTGCCATGCTTTTGCATGAAGCGGGATATACCGCTCAACGGTAGCTTCCCCGGCAATGGTATTATTAGACGTTAACGGGCCAAGCCAGGCCGTACCTGTGGCGGTTGATTTGAAATTAAGTAACCCGCCGGTTGTTAGTTTTTTTCCTGCCGCGCCAAATGTAACTGACCCATAAACATCCAGCACGCCGGCAAGCGAAAGTCCGGTTACATTATCAGCATTATTGATTACCAGGTGATTGATACTGTTGTTCTCAAAAGTAAATGCAGCAATTGACTGTGCTGCTGATCCGTAATATTCTACCGTACCCGAGGCCGCATTGATATTGCCATTATTGATGGTAACAGCATTGCCAATCTTAAGGATGTGAGCGCCAATATTCATGGTACTTTCCATAAGCTTCAGTTCATTGCTTACATCCAGGTTAGCAGCCAGGGCTATACCTGTTACATTGTTGCTATATAAATCATATACTTTACCGGAAACGGGTATTTCAGGACCGGAAATCACCGGATTAGCATTCTCATACCGGAGAATATAATTATTTACACTGATAATTTCAGGATATGTATCAAATGCACCCGCATGCTCATCCGTTAAACCGCCACGCTGTACCATCCCGAATAATGCAGTGCCTATTTTAAAATGATTGCTGTTATAAAAAGTACCATTGAAAAGATTAACCCTGTTCGTATGAACCGGGGCATTCAGTATAACACCCGTATGGTTGTAAATACTTACCCCCCATCCGCCGAATGGTACCAGTGCGTTGCCAAATGAACCGCTACCGGCATACACCTGGGGGGTATTGCCATAAAACCTGAAATCGCTATTGGCATTCAGCCCGTCAACTATGCCATCATTGGTAAAATTTGTACCGTTGAATAAAGTCAATGCTTCGCAGCCAAATGTTGATCCGTTATTAATGGTGAAATTTCCATTAACCGTTAACTGGCTGGTTATATATTTACGGGAACTATTTGATAATGTAATATTACCATACTCAATATTAGTATAAATAATTTGATCATCTGGTGATAAAGAATTGTATTCCACTGTACTATTCTTGTTAATTGAAATAAAACTGTAATTCAATGGAAAATTACTTCCCGGTAAACCGCCGCTATTATCGCCCAGCTTAACCGTAGCATTTGCTTTTAAAATAAATGCGCCCCTGTTAGGTACAAACTGGTTGAAGGCACTGTTATTTGGCAGCACCAGAGTTGACCCTTCATTTACTGTAAGGTTCCTGGTATCGGCATGCGTGTTAAAAGCATAGCTTCCCGTTACCGTCAGCGTAGTTGTTTTGAATTTACCAATTTCCACTTCCCCAAACCTGGCAGACGATGAAGCGCAGTCATTGGTTAGCACCTGGTTAACCCCGCCATCAAAATGATAAGTGCCGGGGTAACTGGTGGTTCCATTATCATTGAATGTGAGGTTTCCTTTAAAATAAAACTGCGGATCCTGGTTAGCGGGCGAAGTAGCACCGCCAAACCGGCTTGTTTTTGTATCCCCAATATTACCTATAACAGTATTTCCTAATACAGTTACCACAGATCCGTTATTGGCAAAAAAATTAACCAGGCTGCTTCCACTGGCAAAACCGGTACCACCGGTAGCTGACATATGCAGGTTTCCAAGTACTGTTATAGACCTGCTATTCGTTTGCATGGTAAGCACTTTGGTTCCAGTACCTCCGTAATCGCCACGAATGGTAAGGTTGTTAACGGTTACCGGCATATCCAGATTAACTACATAAGTAGCGGTAAGATCGGCTGTACTCGCAAAAATGATTTCCACATCCTGGCAGGCGGTAGGAACGCCTAATGACCAGGCTGCGGCGCTCCAGTTAACAGCGCCGCCAACACCTCCTGAAAATAAGAGTGTATTTGTTACCGGTGCTCCGATACAATCTGTAGTTGACTGGCTTCCACTGGCTGGGTTGCTGAGCGCCCCTTCCGTAACCGCATACAGCTTCCAGTGATATAATGTACCGGGTGCTAATGCAGATTGAACAGAACTGGTGGCATTGGCAGCCGTTTGTGTAACAAAATTGTATGTGATGCCGCCATCATCTGACCTGTAAATAACATAGCCCCTTTCATTGGAGGCATTGTCATTCCAGTTTAATGTCATTGAATTGTTGCCAACCGCTGAAAATGTCAGGTTTGAAGGATCCGCTGAAGGCAAAACCGGGGTAAATGTATATTTTACCCTGCTGCCATTGGTATAAGAATTGAGGGCAGATATATTTCCCGCTGTTGCTGTGTTAACCAGGGTTGAAACGAATCCGGCGCTGGTCCTTAAAACATCCGGGCTGCTGATAGATGTAACATAGATAAGGCTGTTATTGATATTGAGATACGTCATACCGATAGAAGCGCTTACCACTGCTGACCCTATCGCCACTTGCATCCGTCCGTACACATATTCAAAAACACCCGTTGTTTCGTATAATTTAACCTGCCAGGTTGAAAGCCTGTCGGCATCAAATGAATTATTGCTGATGATAAAATCTTTCCATTCAACCGTCAGTATCCGGTTGGGTGCAGTTCCACTAACCTTATACCTTACTTTAGAGGTTGCCGAAGTTGAATAAGCATTCAGGTTATCCCAGAAAGCATAGAGGCAGGCTGAATTAGAAGCAGTATTGGCTGCCGAATTAATACTGGCATTTGTAACGGCAGTCTTCCCCAGCCTCATCAAACCGTTTGAATTAACTGAAAATTGCGTATAGCAGTTCCCCATCAGCCAAAATTCAAAACCGATGGGTGCCGTTGTTGAAACAAATTCACCGGTTTCGGTTGCGGGTACCAGCAGGTTGGTTGAACCGGAAGACATATCTGTTAAAGATGCATTACTGGCATGGGTAAAGCCATAGTTCAGCGTGCTTTGTGCAAAAGCCGTTGACAGTCCCCATAAAAAAATGAATACCAGTATATATTTCTTCATAATCCGCTATTAATAGCTATTTCAACATTCTTTTAGCGAAGCGAATGAATACAGCTTGCTGCCATGATTTGAATGTGAACCAACATTTAAATTTGTAAACTGGCCTTGCGCCTTAATTGAGGTGTTTCAAAAGATCACGGATCAGAGAGTAAGCGAATATGATGGTTGCTTAAAGGGTAGCATTTACATATCAGGTACAAAATTATACATTTTACCAAATAATCACAATATTTAACACTATATTTTTCACTAATCTTAACCCAAAATTTTACAAAAAAAAGAGGCTGCCATCACGGCAGCCTCTATACATAAACATGAATGAACTTATTTTATAATAACCTGTTGGGTTGTTTTCTTTCCGTTTGAATCAGTTATGCTTAAAGAATAAACGCCTGCGGGTAAACTGCTTTCAAGCTGTACCAGCCTGGTAGCATCTTTTATGCTCAACTGCAGTATTCCGGTATATACCTGCTGACCGGCATTGTTTACCAGTTGCAGGCTATATTTTCCTATAGGCTGGTTTGCAAACTGTAACTGCAGTTTTTTGTTTTCCACCGGGTTTGGATATACAGCAATACCTGTTTCCAATTGCAGATCCTGCTTGTTTGCGTCAAAGCTTTCTGTTCCGGCATTACGTGCCGTTTCAAATGCAGGATTTTGTGTTTTTGCCGTATTGCGGAATACCAACCTGAACCTGTCGGTTGCATAAGAGCCAGGAACGTTTACTACATTAAATGCGATGCGGGTTGTATCCTCCAGACTTACCGGCGTTTTTGTACCCAGGTACTTGTCTTCCAGGAATGCTTCTAAACCTTCCTGGGTTAAGCGCCTTGGAACCAGTTCAAATTCATATTGTTTTACCCGAATCTGGCCCAGGTTATAAAAAATAGTATCGGCTTGTTTTACCGGAGAACGGCGCTCTACCACCAGCAATTTATCTCCGCTCTTTATACCCAGGTTTTCACCGGTATTACCCAGTTTAACGGCATCGTGCATGTCAATGTTATCCTGGTATGATGCATCAAATTGAACCAGGTTGCCATCTATAAGCACTTTTTGGCCATTTACGATTACATACATGTTAGTACGCATCTGGCTTGCAATATTCGAAGGCACCCTGTTCACATCACTGCTGCCACTCACTTTACAGGCTTCAGAAAATGTTACAGATCCCGCAGAAACCGGCGCCCTTACAAAAAACGCCTGTCCTGATTCTATTGTCTTACAGGTTCCGCCCGGGTAACTTCCCCCGCCCGGCGTTACATCATAGGTAGCACCATTACGGGTGAAAGTCTGGTATGCACCAAGCCCATAAGCAGACGGTGAAGTGGTTACTTTTGGATCCCATACATAGAATACATCCTGTACGCCACCAGACAGGCTGAGTGCCGTAAGGTCAATAGCAGACGGGTACGGATTACCAATAGATTCAAATGTGTTGCCGGCAAGGTTTATCACTGATGGCGGATTGGCCGGAGTGAATAATGTGCCACTTGTACGCAGGTTTGCCGATGTGGTAGGCCCGGAAACTGAAGATGCAGTACGGTCACCGCGGACAAAAAGCATGTATCCCCTGCTGTTATAAATCGGGATGGTTGTATTGGCAATGCCAACCCAGCCATTACTAACCGGATCATATGTCTTCATAGAAGGTCCTGTTCCGCCAATGATATCAAAACCGGTTCCGGCAACATGATTGGTGATCAATGTACCATAAGCGGGATTAAGAGCAGCTGATAAAGGCGTATTGCCTTCCTGCCAGGCAGCATTAATGGTTTGACCTGATGTTGGAGCTGCCAGGAACTGCCATGCTTTGGCATGCAGTGGTATATAACGTTCCACAGTTGCATTACCATCAATGGTATTGCTTCCGGTCATCTGGCCTAGCCAGGCTGTTTGGGTTGCTGTTGATTTAAAATTCAGGTAACCACCGGTAGTAAGTTTACGGCCGGCCGCCCCGAATGTTAAGGAGCGATATACATCAAGCGTTCCGCCTAAAGTTACCCCGGTTACATTATCTGTATTGCTGATGATAAGGTCTTTGATACTGTTTGACTGGAAAGTTCCGGCTGGTATTACCTGGGCTTCCGTGGCAGTCATCTCAATGGTACCATCAGAAACATTGAATGTACCGCTGTTGCCCATTTTGCCTGACACCTGCAATATACCGGTTCCGCTTACGGTTACCGAACCCCCGCTTTCAATTACCAGGTTTTTCAACGGATGGGTGGCCGATGAAATGACAGGCATAAATGTAGCCGTTCCCGCAATTTCTACATGCGTAGATGCTAATGGAATATAATTATCAAACCAGTTTGAAGCGGTAGTCCATGAAGTACTGGTAGTACCGATCCAAGAACCACGGCCACGGAATTCATCAGCGCCCATATCAGGCGTGAATACATTCCTTGTTTGTGCATCAATATCTGATAATATTTCCGGTATTGGTGTTCCCGCATAATTCAACGCTTCATTCACCGGAGGTGAGGTCTGGATATGCAGGTCGGTAGACGATACGAAAACCGGCAAAATGTTCAATGAATTGGTATTACTGCCAAAGCCGGCCTGTATGGCTGCCAGGTTGGTCCTGTTAGCGCCTATATAACCCAGGTTGGTGCCGGATGTATGATAGTCGTTATAGTCGATGGCAGCAAAAACGGTATTTGCTGCACCACACATGATGGTATACCTTTCACCGGCCTGGGTTTGTGTATTCACAAAAATATTATTTCTCAGGTTGATGGCTGACGGGTCTACTACGCCTGATGTGATATTTATGGCAGATGGATAACCGCTATTTGTCTGGTTTGTATTCATTAAAATAGTGTTATTATAAACCTGGTAGCCACCGCCTGAACAGATGGTGATACCATGCCCGTTCCTTTCATACCCCCTGCTGGTGGTTGATCCGGTAGAAGCAATATCGTAAATGAAATTGTTGTAAACCAAAAATCCCGCATCAATTGACGTTGCACTTAACTGGATGCCGCTGCATCCGTACCCGCCGGCATTGCTGTTCCTGATATTACTGATCCTATTACCATATACAACACCACCCGATGACGCAAAATCAATCACGATGCCGCTTGCTGCACCATCTCCCAATACCGGTACCGTTCCGGTAGAGCTAAGGTTTGAAATAGTATTATTTGCAATAACCAGGTTTGAATTATCAGTATTGGTTGAAATGAAAATACCATTCGGGCCCGTATTGCTTATTCCGGTATATGCCAGGTTACTGATGGTATTATTTGATACGGTTGAATACCTGGTACCGGCCGCTAACCAAACGCCCATATCGAATTCTGTGGTGGCTGTTTCAAAATTACCTATTGAATTATTGGAAACAGTGGCTCCATGAACATCCTGCACGTAAATACCTACCCTGCGGATGGCATTGGCACCGGAAGTGGTAAGGTCATTGGATGTGATGGTTAATCCATCCCCGTTATTTCCTGTATTCACCGCCCGGCAATACAAGCCTATCCATGCACGCTGTATGCTGTTATTCTGGAAGGTAATATCATAAAAATAGCCGCCGCTTCCCGGTATGGTACCATCAGATAACAAGATACCTGAAGACGTGTTTACACCATTGATCAGTGTACAGTTCTTTACCGTAACATCAGTAATAGGTGTAGTACCGGTAGAGCCTATCAGTAAGATATTCGGGCTAGTTGCACTCGTATTGCTGATCGTTAGGTTCCTTGAACTGGATCCGTTATTGGATCCATCGATGGTAACATATTTACCACGGATACGGATAACCGCAGCACTGTTAACTGCACCTGTTATGGTTGCATTTACACCGGTATTGGGCCTGATAGTAAGTGTATTGGTGGCACTAGCTGTCGGATTATCATTGATGGTTATTGGGAATGTTTCGGAACCAGAATAGGTAACTCCCGTCAAGACAAATGTAACCGGGCCGGAAAGGCAGGCACTGTTATATGCAGCAATGGCTGCAGTTAATGTTGTGTAAACCTGTGCAGGTCCTACATTGAAAGTACCTGACATACTTGAGTTTACTGTTACGGCTACTGTATTGGATGCCAGGTATTGCGTGGCATTGGTTTGACTGCAGGAATTATCTGTTGCATATCCTACACAAAAATAATACCTGGTTCCGGCTGTACCGGTTGGCGGGGTAAACGTAGATGAAGTTTCTCCACCTACCAATGTTGCGGTTCCTATATTATTGGTATTGGTAGTATTATAATACCATTGGTATTGCAAGGTTGGCGTACCAACTAATCCGCCCAGTGTAACATTTGCTGTTAGCATGGTTGCACTGGCACCTATACAAAGCGTTTGAGATGCCACAGGAGAAATAGCTGTTGAAGCCGGGCAATAATACTCAGTATAAGTTAGACGAACCTGTCCCGGACCTCCATTTCCTCCGGACCTGTCTGTAGCAGAACCTGCTCTTGCACCAGCACCGCCACCACCTATATTTGGATTATCTGCACCATCTGCTGAAGAAGACGATCCATCAACACCGGCTCCGCCACCTGTTACTGCAGCGCCCCCGGTAATTCCAGGTGCGTTGTTACCATCTGAACCGGTACCGGCACTGGAACCACCACCACCACCGGCTGCTCCGTTTGCACCACCGGTTCCTCCGGCTCCTCCGTAATAATTAAAGGGTGCTTCTGCTCCCACATTACCCGTAGTAAGCTTGGCCGCACCGGCTGCAGTCTGAAAATTACTGTTTGCCCTTGGGCCTCCTAAACCGCCTTTCGCCAGTATGGTAGCCGCAGTATTAAACCATGAATCGTTACCATTAGCACCGTTGTTGGTTGAACCGTTAACAGGAGCAGCTACTGTAACAGTATAAGTTGTACCTGGTACAACTGGAATCGTTGTATTTTTTACATATGAGCCGCCGCCACCGCCTCCACCGGCAGATGGATTACCCCTGGCACCTCCACCGGCACCACCGCCACCCCAGCATTCAACTGTGATGAAGTTTACACCTGTGGGACAAGTCCAGGTTGTAGTTGAATTGAATGTTTGCACAGTTTGCCCGAACATGTCAGTGGCAGGTAAACAGGCGACAAACAATAAAATTAATTGGATGAATTTGGCAACAAGCGACATAGGCTTCCTGCTTGTTGTACCGCTTTCTGGTGATGATAAATGACCAGGAACTGGTAAGTGTAGTAGATTTCTCATACGATTGTTGGATATTGGTTATTCATGTTATGGATTCGTATTTTCAGAAAAGAAAGTTATTGGCACCCCTACGCCTATCTCAACCTTGTAAATTCCGTTCACTATCAGGGCAGCAAGCGGTCACTTTCTTATCTTAAGTCGTATCCGGACAAATTGAATGAAAGCCCAACTTAACCGGATACAACTTATATAATAACTACTTTTTGAATATATTATTGTGATCAGTCATTTATTTATCTGGCCAGTACCTGACTAAATTGCTAATCAATCAATTATGTAATAACAAACATGCTATGATTATAAAATAGATATATTTTATCAATTACATGTATATTAATTATTTATACAATTTATTTAAATATTTATTATAACAAATAATAGACTATTTCATTCACTAAAAATGGAGGGCGCAAACCCTCCATTTATGAAATTTTTATTTCAATAATATTTAAAGCACACTGATAACCTTAGTGATTATTTGCTTATTCTCAGACATGAGTTGTAGCCTGTAAATTCCCGGGGTTACATTCCCTGGTAAATTAATGGTGGCATTAACCTGCCAGTCATTTAATTGCACTGGCTGTAATTTTATCTGCGCACCTGTATTACTAATAATGCTAACATCATATTTACCCGATGGCAGGTTATTGAATAATAATTGCAGTTTTTTACCCGATACAGGATTGGGATATACCGTTAGTTCATGGTCATTGGTTAGTTTATTCACCGATGAGATTTCACTGTAAATCCAGTTGCCGTTTTCATCCAGTGCCTTAACCCGGTAATGTTGCACAGTTGCGGGTACTACCACATCCCGATGATAATACTTCATGCTTGTATTGCTGTTTGAAGTTGCCTGAACCCGGTAAACTTCTGAAAAATCTAATCCATTGGATGATCTTTCAACAATATAATTGGTTATTTCATTTTCATTTGCCACGTCCCATTGCAGCATTACATCCCTGTTTTTACGTAAAGTAAGGAATGAAATGAACCTGGTTTTGGGAGGAACCGGTATACTACTTCTGAAAACAAGGCTGAAACGCATTTCTGATGCTGAAGCCGGGTCATTATCCACTGAAAAATTGATATCTGTCGTATCATTCAGCTCAACACGTGTTTCAGTCCTGAGGTAGTTATCCAGCAAATAGCCACGCAGCCATGATTTGTCAAGATTATTTAATACCAATTTTATGCGGTAATTGTTTTTCGACATATTCCACATCCTGAAATAGGTTGTGTCATTATATTTTATTGTCCGCCTGCGTTCTACAGATAAGTTATATCCCGACCGGAGGATCCCCAGGTTCATGCCAAAATTACTCAGCTTCCAGGCATCATATATATCTATATTATTACTGAACGCTTCATTATACTCTGTAAGGTTGCCATCCATCAACAATGCACTATTCCCGTCTATTACATACAGGTTTGCACGCATCGATTCCTGTGCAATAATTACATTGGTCAGGGTAAATGAAATAGCCAGAAGGGCCAGACGTTTCAGACAGGCGGATACTGTCAGTTTGTACAGATTTTTCATAAAATGTTTTTATGCGAATGCTTTTACATTCACTTGTTTGGATTAAATAAGTTTAAAACGAGGCTAACCAGGTTTAAACATTGGTATTCTTCCGGGGATAAGTCGGATTTAATAGAATTACCTTTCCCATAACGCAGTATTGTATAAAAAATTGTAACATATGGAAAAGAAAATGTATGCTATTCTTCATAAATAGCTATCTGTGTATTAACCAATACATATAAATTTTTACATTAATCAATCTAAAAT
>WBZP01006998.1_pt1 | contig 10994 bp, 9 predicted proteins | sample 5204301 | NCBI WGS metagenome assembly WBZP01 (sample SAMN12412401, study PRJNA552823) | activated sludge metagenome | isolation source: activated sludge from nitrification reactor of wastewater treatment plant... | place: USA: Pennsylvania | collected 2017
CCCACGATCCGCCGGTCGGCACCGCGACCGCGATCACCGACCAGACACCGACCGCGACCAGCGGGACGGCGAGCAGCAGCACCGACGCGGTGGCACCGCGCACGGGCAGCCCGCGCAGCAGCGACGGGCTCTCCTGCACGGCCCGCAACGACGTGGCGGCGGCGCCGAGCAGGCCGGCGGCGAGGTACCCGGCGACGACCAGGCCGGCCCAGCGCCCGACGGTGGCCCCGACCAGGGCCGGCACCGGCACCAGCACCAGGGCCACCCCGGCGAGGTCGCGGCGCCGGCCGAGCCGAACCAGGTCACGCTCCACCAGCGCCGCGGCGCCGGTGAGCCGACCGCGTCGGCTCGGGTACCGCCCGCGCCGGGCCGTCCGCCGCCCCTGCGCCAGCCCCGACAGCGGCATCGCGTCGAGCATGAGCGCGGCGCCGCCGACCGCGCCGAGCGTGGCACCGCCCCGATCCAGCGTGTGCCGATCGAGCCGGCGCAGCGCCCGCCACCCCGCGTGCACGGCGACGGCCGCCCCGGCGACGATCGCCCCGCCCAGCACCAGCCCGCCCAGCACCGGCCCGCCGAGCAGAGGCCCGAGCCCCCCGGCGTCCACCGTCCGCACCACCGGGACGCCGCGTCCCGGCCCGGTGACCCAGGCCCCGACCACGACCAGCGCCGCGGCGAGACCCAGCGAGCCCCGCAGCAGGGCGCTGCGCCCGCGCGGCCGGGTCTGGACGGCGACGGCCAGACCGGCCAGCAGCCCTCCGAGCGTGGCTCCCCCCGCGACGGCCCAGCCGGTCGCCGCCGCATCCGCGCCCACCGCGGCGGCGCAGATCGCCGCAACCACCCCACCGACCCCCGCCGGGACGACGAGGGTCACCACCGCCGTGGCGCGCAGCAGCCGGGGCCGGTCGGCGGGCGAGTCGTGCAACCAGGTCAGCCGGGCCGCATCGGCACCGATCGGGCCGGCCCAGAGCAGGGCCGCCAGCAGCAGGGCCGCGGCCGTACCGGCCAGACCGAGGACCAGGCCACCGGCGGCCGCCACCCGGGGTTCGGCCTCCTGGCTGGCCGGTGCACCTCCGGCGACGATCCAGCGCAACCCCCCGCCCCCCATGGCGGCCACCATCAGCGCACCGATCACCGCCATGTACCCGGTCGTCCAGGGCGAGGTGGCGTGCTCGGGTCGGTGCGCCAGGCGGTACCCGGCCAGCCGGCGCAGCAGCGCCGCCGCGAGCGCCCGACCCGCCCCCGGTTCGGCTGCCGCCGGCCCGGCTGCCCCCTGTTCGGCCGCCCCGTGCCCGGGCGCAAGCTCGCCCGGGCCGCTCACCCGGCTTCCTCCACCGCCACGACCCGCGCCCCGCACGCCGCCAGCAGGTCGTCGTCGTGGCTGGCCAGGACGACGGCGCCGCCACGGTCGGCCGTGGCGCGCAGGTGACCGGCCAGCCAGTCCCGACCCGCGACGTCCAGCCGCTGTTCGGGTTCGTCGAGCAGCAGCAGCTCGAAGGGGCGGACCAGCGTGGTGGCCAGCGCCAGCCGCCGACGCTGCCCCGAGCTCAGCGTGCCGGGCACCTGGTCGACCACGTGCCCGATCCGCAGCGTCTCCACCGCGGCGTCGACGACACCCTCCGGATCGGCCACCGAGAACGCCCTGGCCAGCAGGTCGAGGTGCTCCAGCGCCGTCACGTCGGGGAACCAGCCCAGGTCGTCGAGCACGGCGGCGACCCGGCGGCGGACCTCGGGCCGGCGGTCGTCGAACCGGACGCCGTCCGGCCCGCCCAGGAGCACCGTTCCCTCGTCGGCCCGCTCGCTGCCGACCAGGCAGCGCAGGATGGTGGTCTTACCGGCCCCGTTCGGGCCGCGCAGCGCGACCACCTCACCGGCGTGCACGGTCAGGTCGAACCCCTCGACGACGGCGCGGCCGCCGTAACGCTTGGTCAGGCCCTGCACGGTGAGCACGACCGGGCCGGCGGGCGGGGCGTCGGCGCCGGTCACAGCCCCGCCTCCTCCCGCAGTGCCCGGACGACCGCGTCGACCGCCTCCGCCACGCCCGGGTCACCCCGGCGGGTGCCGGTGGGCAGGTTGACCTGGGGGGTCAGGGTGCCGTCGGCGGCCTTGCGCAGCGACACCGTGGCGCGGCCCCCGCCGGGCAGGGCCACGTCGCGGGTGATCAGGATCGAGGCGTCGACCCGCTCGCGCAGCGCCTCGGGCAGTCGCGACGGGGCTGCGAGCTCGACCGCGGTGGCCGCCCGCGAACCCACCCACCAGATCGCGAGGGTGGCCGAGACGTCGTCCCACGAGGCGTGGTCGACCTCGGCCCAGGGCCGGCGGACCACCCCGGACAGCGGCGAGACCAGGCACAACCGGGACGGCGTGACCGCCGCCCAGCCCCCACCCACCAGGGGCGCGACCGCGAGCAGGCGCTCGCCGTCCGGGTTGATCACGGCGGCCACGTCGGCGGGCAGCGCGGGCCGGCGAGGGATCAGACGCACCCGCTCAGGGTAGACGGGGGGCTCCAGGCAGACGGGGGCTCAGCCGGTGATCCGCTCGCGCAGCGACCGGCGCCGGTTCTCCGCCGCGATCAGCTCGGCGAACGCCTCGCCGTACCCCGCGTCGTCCGGCCGCAGCCGCTGCACCCGGCTGCGCAGGGTGCTGATCGCCCGGCTGACGTCGACCTCGGCGAGCCGCAGCACGAGGTCGGTGGCGTAGCGGGTCAGGGCCTCGTCGCCCGCGACCGTCGGCAGCGGCGACACGGCCAGCTCGGTGACCAGCGGGCCGACCGTCGCCGGGGCCTCCTCGCGCACCGCCTCGAGCCAGCCGTGCGGCCCGAGCCGCAACGCCGCGGCGACCCCGCCCGCCGACCGGACGGCGAGGTGCACGGCGCGGTAGGCCGGCACCTCGAACGCGGACTCGTCCAGGGCGTCGACCTCGGCCGGCACGAGGTGGGGCAACTGGAGCAGGCACTGCAGCACCCCCCGCTCGACCCGCGCCACCGGGTCGCGCGGGTCGGGGGCGGGGAACCCGGAGCCGTCGTGGCGGGGGCCGGGGCCGCGGTCCCCGCGGCCGGCGCTGCGGACGGCGCGACCCACCGCCTCGACCTCCATGCCCAGCCACCCGGCGAGCCGGCGCGCGTACTCGGGGCGCAGCGCGGTGTCCCGGATCTTCGCGACCATCGGGGCGGTGAACCGCAGCGCGGCCACCCGGCCCTCGGCGGCGTCCAGGTCGAACTGCGCGAGCGCGGACCGGATGGCGAACTCGAACAGCGGCTCGCGACCCGCGACCAGCTCGCGGACCGCCTCGTCGCCGCGCTGCTGGCGCAGCTCGCAGGGGTCCATGCCGTCGGCGGCGACGGCGACGTAGGTCTGGGCGACGAACCGCTGGTCCTCCTCGAAGGCCTTCAGCGCCGCCCGCTGCCCGGCCTGGTCGCCGTCGAAGGTGAAGATCACCTGGCCGCCGATCTGCGGGCCGCCCTGCCCGGACGTCAGCGAGCGGTCGTCGCCCATCAGCCGCCGGACGATCCGCACGTGGTCGGCGCCGAACGCCGTGCCGCACGAGGCGACCGCGGTCTCCACCCCCGAGAGATGGCAGGCCATCACGTCGGTGTACCCCTCGACGACGACCACCTGGCGGTCGCGGGCGATCGCGCGCTTGGCCAGGTCGACCCCGTAGAGCACCTGGGACTTCTTGTAGATCGCCGTGTCGGGGGTGTTGAGGTACTTGGCCTCGATCCGGTCGTCGTCGAACAACCGCCGCGCGCCGAACCCGACCACGTCACCGGCGACGTCGCGGATCGGCCAGACCAGCCGGCCGCGGAACCGGTCGTACAGACCGCGCTGGCCGCGCCCGGCCAGCCCCGAGGCGACCAGGTCGTCCTCGGTGAAGCCACGCCCGCGCAGGTGGCGCAGCATCGCCTCGCCCGAGCGCGGGGCGAAGCCGACCCCGAAGTGCTCGGCGGCGTCCCGGTCGAAGCCGCGCTCGGTGAGGAAGGTGCGGCCGGCGAGGGCGTCCGGGGCGGAGGCGAGCTGCTCGGCGTAGAACTGCGCGGCGACCCGGTGGGCCTCGACCAGCCGCTGCCGCTGGCCGATGCCGTCGCGGCGGGCGTTCGCGGCGCGGCCGTCGTCGTCCTCGAAGTGCACCTGGTAGCCGAGCCGGGAGGCGAGCCGCTCGACCGCCTCGGGGAAGTCGAGGTGATCGACCTTCTGGACGAAGGAGATGACGTCGCCGCCCTCGCCGCAGCCGAAGCAGTGCCACAGCCCGACCTGCGGGCGGACGTGGAAGGACGGGGTCTTCTCGTCGTGGAAGGGGCACAGCCCCTTGAGCGAGCCCACTCCGGCGGAACGCAGGGCGACGTGCTCGCCGACCACCTCGTCGATGCGTGAGTGCTCGCGGACGTGCTCGACGTCCTCGCGGCGGATCCTCACGCCTGGAGTCTAGGAGCGGGTGTCCGCGCCGTCGGACGTTCGGGTCTCCTGGGTCGGAAGTGACGAGTGAGGCGGTTGTCCCCCAAGCCTTTCCCGTGGATGATCACCCGACGCGTTCGGCGCGACACAGCGGATGCGACAGATTCCTGCGCCGAAGGGGTGACGTACGACAGACTCGCGCTGTGATGTTCCCCCCACACCGGCGGCCGGTCTGGTTGCTCGATGTCGACGGCGTGCTCAACGCCGCCCGGCCGGGGTGGGGTGAGCAGCCCGCCCAGGGCACCGCCTACGTCGACGGCGTCGCCTACCTGCTGCGGTGGGCGCCGTCGCTGGTGCGGCGGATCGCGTCGACCCACGCCGCGGGCGGCGCCGAGGTGCGCTGGTGCTCGACCTGGGTCGACCACGTCGCGCAGCTGGAGCGGCTGCTGCACCTGCCCCGGATCGGCACGGCGTTCACCGGGGTCGACCCCGACAGCCGCGACGCCCGCGGCCTCAAGATCGAGGCCGCCCTGCACGTGGTCGAGGTGGAGCGGCGACCGCTGATCTGGACCGACGACGACGCGGTGCCGCTCGGCGGCTCGCTGCACGAGCGGCTCGAGGCCAGCGGGCAGCCGGTGATCCTGGTCCGCCCGCACCCGGTGTACGGGCTGCAGCCCGAGGACGTGGCCGCGATCGAGGAGTTCATCGCCGAGGAGGCGTCCCGCTCGCTGGCCGCCACCGAACTCGCCGGCTGAGCCGCAGCGCCGCCTGGCCCTCACCGCTGTCAGACCCTCACCGCCGACTGACCTTCAGCGCTCCGATCGGCAGAGTCGGCGGTGCCAGGCCACCGCGCTCGGGTCGGTGAGCGAGGCGAGCTGGTCGACCACCACGCGACGGCGCGCGGCGTCGTCGGGTGCGGCGCTCCAGTCGGCGGCGAACGGCGGCTCGAGGGTCGCCGGGGCTCCGCGGAGCACGGCGTCGTGCAGCTCGAGCAACAGGTCACGCTGGCGCTGGTAGAGCGGGCGGCGCGAGTCGACCCGCATGACGTACACGGCCGCAACGGATTTCAGCGCGGCGATCTCCGTCAGCGTCTCCCGCGGGACGATCAGGTCGGCGCCGTACCGGCGCAGCTCGCCCTCACCGTGCCGGCCGCGGGTGGCCTGCTCGACGTCGCGCGCGAACCGGCCGATCAGCTGGCTGGTCAGGTCCTTCAGCGCACCGAGCGCGCGGCGGCCGCCGTCGTAGTGACCCACCCAGCCGGGCAACGCCCGCAGCCGGTCGAGCGCCGCCGCGATCTCGCCGGGCTCGGCGTCGCGCAGGTACTGCGCAGCGGCGACGGCCTCGACCGGTGTCACCCGGCCCGGGTCGGCCAGGTCGGCGGGGTCGAGGTATCCGCCGACCACGGCGTCCTCGATGTCGTGCACGCTGTAGGCGATGTCGTCGGCCAGGTCCATCACCTGCGCCTCGAGGCACCGCCGGCCGGCCGGTGCGCCGGTGCGCAGCCAGTCGAAGACCGCCGCGTCGTCGAGGTAGGCACCGAACTTGCTGGGCGAGAACGGGTTCCCGCCGCGCAGCCACGGATACTTGGTGCAGGCGTCCAGCCCGGCCCGGGTCAGGTTGAGCCCCACGCACCGCCCCGCGAGCGGGCCGTTGGCGGCGGCGAACACCTTCGGTTCCAGCCGGGTGAGCACCCGCAGGCTCTGCGCGTTCCCCTCGAAACCGCCTATCTGCCAGGCGATCTCGTCGAGCACGCTCTCCCCGTTGTGCCCGAACGGCGGGTGGCCCAGGTCGTGGGCCAGGCAGGCGGTGTCGACGATGTCGGGGTCGCAGCCGAGGGCCAGGCCGAGCTCGCGACCCACCTGGGCGACCTCGAGGCTGTGGGTGAGCCGGTTGCGCACGAAGTCGTCGGCATCGGGGTCGACCACCTGGGTCTTGGCCGCCAGCCGGCGCAGCGCCGAGGAGTGGACGACCCGCGCCCGGTCGCGGGCGAAGGCTCCGCGCTCGGGGTCCTTGGCCGGTTCGGGCACCCACCGTTCGACGTCGTGCGGGGTGTAGCCGGGGACGACGCGCTCCGGCACCAGCGCCGAGGTCACCGGGTCAGCCACCGCTGACCGCCAGTTCGGCCTCGCCGATCACGGCGGCGGAGGCGTCGTCCAGGTCGCGCGAGTCGAGCCAGCCGTCGGGCAGGCTGACCCGGCGCGGCGACCCGAGCCGGCCCCGCGGCCCCTCGGCGACGGCCCCCGGGTGGGGCTGGGCGCCGTCCAGGGTCGCGGCGATGGCGTCGAACTCGGCCCGCGAGGAGACCAGGGCGAGGGCCGCCCGCACCTCCTGGCGCACCCGGTACCCCTTGAGGTACCAGGCGATGTGCTTGCGGATGTCGCGGCAGGCGTGCAGCTCGGCGTCCTGCGCGCCGGGGGCGGCGGCGTAGTGGGCGTGCAGCAGGTCGACGTGGCGGCGCATCATGGTCAGCACCTCGCCCAGGGTGGGCCGGGTCAGCCGCGGGGCGCGGGCTGCGAAGCCGGCGGCGAGGTCGGTGAACAACCACGGGTTGCCGAGGCAGCCGCGGCCCACGACGACGCCGTCGCAGCCGGTCTCGGCGACCATCCGCAGCGCGTCGGCCGCCGACCAGATGTCACCGTTGCCCAGCACCGGGATCGTCGTCACCGTCTCCTTGAGCCGGGCGATCGCCGCCCAGTCGGCCGAGCCCGAGTAGTAGTCGGCGGCGGTGCGACCGTGCAGCGCGACCGCCGCGGCCCCCTCGCCCTCGGCGATCCGGCCCGCCTCGAGGTAGGTGAGATGGTCCGGGTCGATCCCCATCCGCATCTTGACCGTGACCGGCACGCCCGACCGCTCGGCGACCCGCACCGCACGGGACACGATGGCGCGGAACAGGTCCCGCTTCCAGGGCAGCGCCGAGCCGCCCCCCTTGCGGGTCACCTTGGGCACCGGGCAGCCGAAGTTCAGGTCGATGTGGTCGGCGTGGCGTTCACCGGGCGCCGGGCCCTCGTCGAGCAGCATCGCCACGGCCGAGGCCACGACGGCGGGGTCGACGCCGTACAGCTGCACCGAGCGGGGCGACTCGTCGGCGTCGTGAGCGATCAGCCGCATCGACTCCGGGCTGCGCTCGATCAGCGCCCGCGAGGTGACCATCTCCCCCACGAACAGCCCGCGCGCGCCCGGTGCGCCCTGTTCGAGCTGCTCGCGGCAGAGCCGGCGGAAGGCCTGGTTGGTGATGCCCGCCATCGGGGCCAGCACCACCGGCACGGTCAGCCGATGTGGCCCGATGGTCAGCGACCCCGGCATCATGCGCCCACCCTACGCACCGCCCCGGGACGGCAGCCGGGAGGTGGCGATGGATCGCTGTTGGTCAACCAACAGCGATCCATCGCCACCTCCGCGGCCATCGGCTCAGCGCGGGGTCATCCCGGCCCGGAGCAGGCCGTAGACCAGCCCGTCGACCAGGGCCACCCACGACGCCTCGACGATGTTCGCCCCGACCCCGACGGTGGTCCAGGTGGTGTGCGAGTCGGCGGTCTCGATCAGCACCCGGGTGATCGCGTCGGTGCCGAGCGAGGCGTCCAGGATGCGCACCTTGAAGTCGACCAGCTGCAACTTGGCCAGCTCGGGGTACACGGGCATCAGAGCGGCCCGCAGCGCCTGGTCGAGGGCGTTCACCGGGCCGTTGCCCTCGCCCGTGGCCACCTGCCGCGAGCCGCCCGCGCGCAGTTTGACCGTGGCCTCGCTGAGCGCCTCCCCGCCCGCGCGGGACTCGGTGATCACCCGCCAGCTCTCGACGTCGAAGAAGGCCGGCCGGGCGCCGTCCGCCTCCTCGCGCACGAGCAGCTCGAACGAGGCGTCGGCCGCCTCGAAGGTGTAGCCCGCCGCCTCCAGCGCCTTGACCCGGTCGGTGATCCGGGTGACCAGGTCGCCCTCGGAGGCCAGGTCGAACCCCAACTCGCGCCCTTTGAGCTCGATCGAGGCTCGCCCGGCCATCTCCGAGACGAGCATCCGCATGTCGTTGCCGACCGTCGTGGGGTCGGCGTGCTGGTAGAGATCAGGGTCTACCTTGATCGCTGATGCGTGCAGGCCTGCCTTGTGGGCGAAGGCGCTGGCACCGACATACGGCTGTCGTGAGTACGGCGGGACATTCGTGATCTCGCTGACGGCGTGCGCGATCCGCGTCGCCTCGGCGAGCTTGCCGTCGGGCAGCACGCGCTGCCCGAGCTTGAGTTCCAGGTTGGCCACGATGGCAAGCAGGTCGGCGTTGCCGGTGCGCTCGCCGTACCCGTTCAGGGTGCCCTGCACCTGGACGACGCCCGCCGCCACCGCGGCGAGCGAGTTCGCCACCGCGCAGCCGGTGTCGTTGTGGCAGTGGATGCCCAGCGGCGCCCGGCTCGCCTGGGCGACCGCGTGGACGACGTCCGCCAGCTGGGTGGGCAGCATGCCGCCGTTGGTGTCGCACAGCGCGACCACCGCGGCGCCCGCCTCGGCGGCCACCCGCAGCACCTCGACCGCGTAGGCCGGGTCGAAGGCGTAGCCGTCGAAGAAGTGCTCGGCGTCCAGGAGCACCTCGCGCCCCTCACCGACCAGGAAGGCGACGGTGTCGCGCACCATCGCCAGGTTCTCCTGCGGCGTGGTGCGCAGCGCCCGCTCGACGTGCCGGACGTCGCTCTTGGCCACCAGCGTGACCACGGGGGCCAGGGAGTCGAGCAGCGCCCGCACCTGCGGGTCGTCGGCCGCAGCGACCCCGGCCTTGCGGGTGGCCCCGAACGCGGCGAGCTTGGCGTGGCGCAGGTCGAGCTCGGCAGCCGCGCGGCGGAAGAACTCGGTGTCCTTGGGGATGGCGCCCGGCCATCCGCCCTCGATGTAGCCGACACCCAGGTCGTCCAGGTGGGAGGCGATGACCAGCTTGTCGGCCACCGACAGCGAGAGCCCTTCCTGCTGGGCGCCGTCGCGAAGCGTGGTGTCGTAGACGGCCAGTGGGCTCGGGTCGTGGACGGCGAGCGGGCTGGTCGGACTCATCGCGTTCTCTTCCGGTCGGTGGGGGCGGGACACGAAAAAGACCCCTCGCGAATCGCGAGAGGTCTGCGCGTCGACGGTGCCTGCGGTTCAGGCGGTGCCGACGCGCCAGCCGATAATAATCGTCACGGCGGTCATGGTGGGGACACCATGCCACATCACGCGCCCCACCCCAAATCCTGGACGTCGGCCACCCCTCGTGACACGTCGCAGCTCGTCGAAGTCGGCCTCGGCCTGCTGCAGATGCGCCTGGCGCGCGGCACGTTCGCGATCGTCGTGGGCGACCAACGCGCCCACGGTCAGCTCGGCGAGGGTGATCGCCGTGATCAACGGTTCCGACGGAAGGTGCGCAGGGTCGAGCCGGCCGAGATCGAGCAGGGCGGACGTGTCCAGGATGCCGGTGCCCGGCGCCGTCATCGAGCACCCTGGCGGGCACGGCGGCGACCCTTCACAGCGACTGATCGATCACTGAGTCGATGTCGGCGCGCACGGCCCGCGCGTCGACCCGCGGAAGCGACCGGCGCGCCGCGATGAGATCACCCACCGTCGCCGGTGATACGGGCTCCAGCGTGCCCACAGTGGACACATCGGGCGGCGACACGCGGCGTGTCGCGGCACGAACTGTCCACTCTGGCAGGGCGAGTGGGCCCAGAGGGTCTGCTCGGTCCAGACCGATCAGCTCGGCCTCGCAGGGTGGAAACTAGCGACCGTGACACCTGACGCAGCGCCCTCAGCTGACCAGCCGGACGTCGACGCCGGCAGGCCATCGGCGGATGGCCGAGCGCGGGACAGCTACCGAATGGAGCCACCCGAGAACGAGATCGCCGCCGGGACCGCGATCACAACCGTCATCGCCCGCACGGACGACGACGTGGTTGTCGCCCTGCAGAGGGTCGAGGTGTACTCCGCCGGGGTGGCGTTCACAGTGTCGATCAGGAAGCGCACCTACGCGGGACCGCTGTTCGAGAAGGTCCACGGCTTCGGCCCGATGGGCGGTGATCTTGCCGAGAAGCTGGCCCTCGCCGTCCGGTTCGCGGACGGCCGACAGGGAAGCACCGACGACTACCACGGGATGGCGCACGTGCACCCCTGGAATCGGGTGGACGACGCGAACCCGGCCCTCGTGGCCACCGGCAGCGGCGGAACCGGGCACCGCTTCGAGGTGGGCTACTGGCTCACTCCGCTGCCTCCCGACGGACCGGTAACCCTCACGCTGACCTGGCCCGCCGCCGGGATCGCCGAGACCCACGTCGAACTGGACGGCGCGGCCCTCCGCCGAGCGGCCGAGCGTGTGGTGGCGCCGTGGTCACCGAAGACGGACCCGCAGCCGTTCCTCCGGCAGCCATGAAGAGCTGAGCGAAATCGGGGTCCGCCCGCGAAATGTGCGGGCAGACCCCGATTCCGTTCAGATCATGGTCAGGCCAGGCGACGCATCCAGCCGTGGGTGTCCGCGGCCCGGCCGAACTGGATGTCGACCAGCTGCCGGCGCAGCCGCATCGCCACCGAGTCCTCGGCGCCGGCGTTCGGGGTGACCACCTCGCCGCCGTCCCAGACCAGCTTGCCGACGGCCGTGGCGACGAGCGCCTC
>WBZP01007000.1_pt1 | contig 10991 bp, 17 predicted proteins | sample 5204301 | NCBI WGS metagenome assembly WBZP01 (sample SAMN12412401, study PRJNA552823) | activated sludge metagenome | isolation source: activated sludge from nitrification reactor of wastewater treatment plant... | place: USA: Pennsylvania | collected 2017
TTAAGGTATCAGACTTCCATTTTTTAACATTAGATGCATTGTTCTTGCCAATAATATTAATTGTTCTTTCTACTGATTGGAACTTTCTATAATAATCTATTACATCTGATGCTGTATCTTTTATTGTTTGTATTACTGAGTTCTGAAGACTTGACATATATTCTTCAGACATCCCTCTTATCATGGCTAAAGCCTTACCTGATTTTAGATTGCTATCAGGATTCCCTCTTACTGTGCTACTTATACCGCTTATTTGCTCCATTGACATTATTGCTGTATTTTTTAAATTTAAAACATTATTATCAACAGATTCCATCTTCAACTGAGAAGGCTCCCTGCTACCATTTGGAACATGAATAAGGTTCATTCCACCTATTAAATTATTCTGTGTAAAATCATATTCTGGGTCTATGATTATATTTGGTATCGCATTTGCCGCAACTGTTGTTGCCATTGCTGTGTCACACATATTTATAAACATCTGTAATGGAGCTAAGTCAAAAGCAGGTGTATATCCATACAATGTACCGATGCCATCGTTTGGTGTTATTTTGTAAATAGGAAGTTTACCATATGGATTTGGACCATCATACATAACAGTATCAGCACCTGCGCAATACATATATCTTCCATCTGGCAATACTCCATTTACACCTTTTGCGAAGAATTTATACGTATAAATTACTTCGTCTGTGAGTTTCTGATTTCTTTCAAAACCGAAAGCACCATCAATATTAAATGATGTATTTATTATTTTATCTGCTAGATCTGGAAATTTTGCTGCAAGTTTAAATTTGTTCTCAATCTGAATCAAAATAACCCAATCCAAATCTTCGAATCTTGTATGAATAGTATTAAATATAACATTGGTTATATCATATGGCCTAAAGCTAACATCTCCAGTGTAAATTTTTCTTCCAGATACATCTTCTATGTATTCATCTCCAGCCTCATCATCCCATTCAAGAACAATGAATCCAGTAGACAATACTAATGCTAACTCCACAGCTTTTTTTAGTGACTTTGTTGCTTGTCCTGCATTCTTTGAAAACAAATTCTCAAGCAATTGATTTGTTATCTCTATTGATCTCATTGCGCCAGATGATGAATTTGCGACTCTTGCCTTTGGCACAGGGAGTGATGCGAATATCATTGTCATCATATGTTGCAATATATTCCTCATATGATTTTCTTTCATGCTTAAATACTCGCCAGAGTCTCCAGAAACTCCAAAGTCAGCATATGATGAATTTATTGCGCTATAAATACCATTAGGATCGGCATTATAATAAAGCCTGTAATTTCTATAGCATTTATAAAAGAACCCATTCCCAGTAGCCATTCCGTTGAAAGACTTAACTTTCCCAATAACATCAGAAGCCAAATCTTCACTATTTTTCATGCAAATCCAATCATTTAGTTCCATTTAAAATCTCCATAAAAGCTGTTTTTTGTTTGTTTTTTTTGAATGGTATTGGGTTATTGTAAGCAGATAATCCACTGTGCTCTGGAACTGGATTTTTATTGTAATTAATTTTTCTAATTAAATATCTTAATGCATCAATTCCATCCAAATGACCAAGTCCTGGTGTCCTTTCATAGTCTTTTCTAGAATTGTTGTATACCCCTAATAATAACTGGTCTATTAGGTTTATGCATCTTTTATGTATGATTATTTTATTGTCTCCGAAAACACCCCTAAGCCTGTTTATTGATTCTTCTTTATCGTATTTTGTTGCTGGAACAAATTTTAATCCGAAATTAACATTAAGGTCGTAAAGCTGTTGAATATCATTATCTGATACACGCAGTAATGGTTCAAATCCTTTGAACAATTCTGATTCTTTTTCTTTTATTTTAATGGCTATATTAGATGTAAGTTCAGCGGACAAACAAAGTTCATCCATTACGACAATTCTTGCATTAAAAAAATCATAAAAGCAAAAAACAACGAATGTGAAATCCTTGAATCCCAAATCCATTCCCACGTAAAAATCTCTATATTTTGGAATTTCAATTTCATTTACAACGTGAATGTCTTTTTTGAATTCAGGTATAACTGCGAAATTAGTATCAACAACATCTTCGCACAAGTATTCTCTTCTAAATGAAATTGAATCTAATCCTCCACATTCCTCTGCATATTTATCTGTTTGCTGACTTGTTAATCTAGGGTTGTCATATACTGTTTTCATCATGTAAGTGTTTTTATTCTTACACTCATTCCTGAAATAGTAAAATTCATGACCAAGGGTTTTAGGAGTAGTTGTTGTAATTACTAATTTCCCATTAACTCGCTGAGCCTGTGGCAGCAATATATCATTTACAACATATTTAGGATTCCTCCAAAATCCGAATTCATCACAAACTATTAAGTGAGCATAAGGCCCTCTCAACTTGTCTCCATTATCATCATCAGCTCCTTCTGCGACTATTGTGCTTTCATTGCCGACATCGATACAGTGTCCCTGAGACCTCCATTTTGGCTTATATTTAGATGGTATATTTGATGTCATCAGCTGCAGAGTTGGTATCAATATCTGTTTTGCAGATTCTCTTGTTTGTGTAGCTATTACAATTCTGCTGCCAGGATTCTTTATTGCATATCTAATAGCGTAACCCAGAAGGCCCCATGTTTTTCCATAACCTCTTCCGCAATGTATAACTATCTTAATGTACTCAGCGTTATCAATGAATTTCCACATTTCAAGCTGACCAGAATGCATCTCATGCTCTATGTCACCTCTGGACCATAGCAATCCATTTATTTCTTCTTTGCCCATACCATTTATGAGCTTTAATATTTCATCTTTCGTCGCTGGCATTTTTAAGGTCATTTAGAATTGATAATAATGTATCAGAAGATAACGCTGTAATGGAGTTATTTCCGCTTGAACTTATTCTTGCTATTTCTTTGTCATGCTCTCTGAATTCAGGGTCTTTGTTTTTAAGCATAAATTCTAAAAGTCTGTCGGATCCATACCTAGATTCACCGAAAGCTCTCTCCCTTGTTTTACTTATCCACTTAGCTGTAGATGCTGCTCGTCCAATATCCATGGCCTCTTTGAATTCAGGATTATCCCTTTCCCACTCCTGCAATGCAGTCTTTTTAATACCTAGGGCCGCCGCGACCTCAATATGGTGAGCACCTGATTCCATAAGGTCAATAACCATCTGACAATACTCTGGTTTGTACCCAGATTTCCTAACATTTTTCTTAAATTCTTTTGTTCCTAATACATGAATTATCTCTTCTTCTTTTTCCATGGATTAAATATAACAAAAAAAAACAACATTAACAATAATAAGCGATAACTTAACATTTTAATAACGAATAATTCACGATTAATTAATTTATTTATTGACAAATAAGCAGTAATCTTATATTATTTATTCTCTTTTATGAAATAAAACATAATAAGGAGTAATTCATGACAAACAAAAAAAAATTTCAAGTTATTAACAATGAAAATTATAATGTAAAAAAAATAAAGAATATACTTTTATTTGATGATGGAATTTGCTTTAATCAAATATTAATTTCAAAAAATGGATTAGAAAAAGGATGTTATGATTTAATTGTTTTAGAACATTATTTTTTTAAATATGTTATTTGCAAATTAGTTCCTGAAATTGCTTTAGGCGAGTTGATTAATGCAAAACATTCGTATTTATCAAAAGAAGTTTTTTATAAATTATGTAATACATTAATTAAAACATACACATTAAAAAAATGTTCATTACCTCCAGGTAGTTATGGATTTAGAAGAATACAAATGTGCGATTCATCTGATATGTCAAAAACTTATACTTTATCAACTAATAATAAGAATAAATCCAATACAACGGAAGAAAATATCAGATTAATAAAAGAAAAAGAAAATGAAATTAAATTCAAAATTAAATTAGAAACTTTATTTAGAGAAAAATTAAAAAATCATTTTTCTATATAAATAATTCATGTTTTTTAAGTTAATTTATTTGTAATTAATATAAAGCTATGATAAATAGGACTCATCATTAATTTTTAATTTCATTAAAGGACTTATTATGAATAAAGAAAAAAACAAAACCATACAGGAAAAAAACAAAACCATACAGAAAAAAAACAAAACAGAACAAACAGCAAGATCAAGATTAAAAAACAAAGAAGATATAAATAAGATTATATTTGATTTTTTTAGAAATGATAATGAAAACATAAAAAAATAATAAAACAAAAAAACATGGGACTAATAGGAAGAGAAAAATCCAACAGAAGATGCAAGACAAAAGATATCGACAAATCATCATCAAACATTGCAGCTGTAAATAACTTTTTGTTTTTCTATAAAAACGGAATAACTAATCTAAACACTTATCAGCCAATATCTAATTACGATATATCAATACTTTTAAGAAAAAGATTTATAGGATTATTTAAGATATTACTTCTTAAAAAAGTAGGAAGCTCTCATTGGCTAATAATCGCCAAATACAGATTCTATTACAAATCAAAACAAAAATCAGTTTGTCTTGAGTCATATATCGACACAGAATGCAAAAACACTGGAAAAATAAAAAATAAAATAATAAATAACATGCTTACGGATAAGAAATTTTGGTCAAGAAAGAAAAAAGGAACAGAAATAGACAACGAAAGAAGGCTTAGAATGATAGAATTATTAAATGATGGAAAATACAAAATCGAAAGAAAGAATAAAGAAAAATTCATATTCTAAGAAAGAGACCGAAAGGTTCAAGATATTTGCCAAAGAAAAATGCAAAAAATACGATCCCGATAAAATAAAAGTAGAGATATCAAAAAACAATACCTCAATTTCAATCAAAACATCGCATAATTATTGCTTAAATTGGAAGTCAATGCTCTGCATAGTGTTTAATCCAGAAAGATTAAAAAACAGCATTTTCGTTAAAAGGAACAGTGGGCTATTAATGAAATCAAGAAAGGCAATAAACAATGGTGTTTATTACTTATCGTACTTCACAAAGTATATCGAAGAAGAAGTTTTCGAGCTAATTGATTTGAATAATGACATTTACTTCAAAGATTAATGCCCGCAATAATCGATATTCAGACATCAACAATTGCGGGCAGTAACAGGGAGTATGGAGCAAGTAGTCGTTTAATCTATCTTGTCCTGCCAGAGAATAGCATTGTTTTTCTAAATGTCAACAAACAATAAAATCGAACCAATCAGCTTTTGAGTAATTTTTTTAAAATTACGAAAAAGTATGTAGCTTGTATTTTTTTCTGTTTTCTTTTTCTTTTATCTTTCTTCTTTTTTGTTTATTGTTTTTCTTTGTTTTTTCTTTCTTTCTTCTTTCTTTCTTTATGTTACTTTCTTTCTTTCTTCTTTCTTTCTTTTTTATTTCTTTTTATTTTTATTTTTTCTTCTTTCTGTTTTCTTTTTCTTTTATCTTTAAATTTGTGTTACACTGTTACACGCATGTCTGAGGTAATATATTCTTTTGCTGCTTCTATTTTTTCTCTTGGGTGAGACATATTTTCTTTGTCGAATACAATATTGAACTGGTTCTCATAAGCAGCAATAAGCAAAGAAGAAACAGAGGAAAAGCCAAAAACCTCCAAAAACGCCAAAATAAACACTTCTGCAGCCTCGATGCTATGTGTGCATTGCTTTTGTGTTGTTTCTATGTTTTTCATTGTTTTTGTTTGTTCATTGTGCTTGTTTTTGCTAATCCTTACAGCAGAATCAACCATTTGCTTCAATGTTGGCGGATATTCGCATACATAAGACTCTTCGAATACTCTATTTATCACGTCCATATCATAACCTGAAAGCCTTCTGAGATATGCTCCTGATGCCTCAGCGTCTCTTGACATTGGTGGTTTATGAAAGATTGCGCACATTGCATCCAATTTCTCTAGAATTATTTGCTCCTTGCTTCTTTGATCTTTCAATGATTGCTGCATATTTTGCCTCTTTTTCTAGTTGTGTTTTATCTAATTTTGCTTCAGCAACTGCTTTTACTCTTTCTGGATTTGTTATATCTGCTATTAGCTCAGGTAGAAGAAATGCCAATGAACCATATCCTCCATTCAGCCTATACCCATGCTGCATAGGTTCTGGCCTTCTCCACGCAAAAAAAGCCATAATTACGATCTTTGCTTTCTCTATGTCTTTGTCACAAGCATTATAAACTCTATGCAGTGTTATGAAATCTATCTTTTCAGGCTTTGGAACAGCTTTGATGTCGCATTTCATCTTATCTGCCCAGTTATTTGCATAAACATCATACAGGATGGTTTGGTAACTTGATGATATTTTATCACCAGATTCTTCTTCTATGTTTTTCTTAATCTTTTCCCTTATATGTTTTTCAGACATTTTATCATAAGATTTTTTAATCTTTTGATACTTGGATCCAGCAACCAATAAAGAGATTACCTTATCAGTTTTTGTCGCTCCATCTGCTTGAGATATTAGTTGATTTATGTTTTTATCTATTCTTATTGTAAGGTGTGTTTTGTTTTCTTTTTCCATGGAATATGCGTAACACGCTGTAACACATAATGCAATATTTTATTTTGTTTTTTGTGAAATAGTCTTGCGTGGTATGTTGATTATTTTCCTGTGCTTCCGAATCCATTACGTCCTCTTTCTGTATTCGAAAGAGTGTCCGTATATTCTATTTCCATTCTTTCACAAGGAGTTATTACAAGCTGAGCTATTCTTGTTCCCTTGTTTATTATTTTATTCCCAACTCCGTAGTAATAAGCAATTACTCCGACCTCTCCTCTATAATCAGAATCAATTGTTCCACTAATAACACATATTCTTTCTCTTAATGATATACCAGACCTAGGCCTTATTTCCCCCTGGTATCCTTCAGGGATCTCAATTGAAATTCCAGTTCTAATAAGTGCTGGAAAATTACTTGTAAGATGAGCTGTTTCATTGCAAATAATATCAATACCAGCAGAACCGGGAGTTTGATATTGTAGATTTATGTTATCGTTTAGTCTTTTTACTTTTAATTTTTTCTTCATTTTTTTCTTCCATTAACCCTGTTTCAATTGTTTTTTTGATTGATAATATATTATCAGCCTTAAGAAGTATTTCCTTCATTAAGTTTCTTGCGGTAGCACTGCATCCTACTTCTGATATCTTTTTAGAGTAAATTTCTAATTCATTGTTTTCTAATTTCATCTTTAATCTCCATTAATCTTTCATAGACCATTTCCATATCTTTTAGTCCATTTACGAGTATGTATATTCCTTTGTTGTTGTTTATTAGTTTTTCAAATTCTATTTGTGATTCTGATTGTTTTGCCTTACTTCTTTTGCATTCAATACAAACAATTTTACCATTAATAACACCTATTATATCAGGAGAACCAGGGTATCCAAATCTTATAAATCCACCACCAGGTGTGGGCATTGCTCCTGTATTATTTCTCCAGAAAAAACCAAAACAATTACTAACCATAAGAACCGAATCTACTACGGTTTTTTCATTTTCATTTTTTTTATGATTCAATTTTTTTCCCGCAACAATGACACTTTTTTGACCACTCTTCTATTTTATCTATTAATTCTTGATTAGGATTATATATTAAATTTCTTAGGATAATCATCCTTGCATAAGCAGGTGTTATCCCTATGTCCTTTGCCAATTTGGCGTAAGATGCTTTTCTTTCTTTTAATGTTTTCGGAGTAACGCTTAATTTATATGTAAGTTCCATAAGACAATAATAACAAATAAAAAAAATTTTCTCAATAAGAAATACTTTTTTGGTATTACTTGTTGACTTATTTTCCTTTTCATGAAATAAGATATTAAATAGGAGAAACAAATGGCAAGTACAATAAAATCTATAATTGATGGTACATGTGATGGATTGGATGATTATGAGTCTATGTTTTTATTTCAGCAAGAAATGATTACTTCTTATTATAAAATGTTTAATATTACAGAAGAGCTCATTGATTCAATTATAAAAAAAAGAACGAATCCACACTGGATGGATAAACCAATAAAAGATTCAATTTTGGCAATCAATGATGATTATTTTTTTGATTCAGAGCAGTCAATGAGGAAAGCCATAGATCGTATAATATTAGAGGTAGAAATAACTGTTATGACATGGGTGAAGACAGGAACATACAATATATCTAGTACAGGAGAAGAAGAAATATATGATGATATTTGTTACTTAATAAACAATGAAATAATGAAGGAATTGCGCTATGATATGGATATTTATGGAATGCATGAAAAAAGAAATAATTGAGATATTTGTTGGTGTTATTATTTTTATTGTTATTTTTTTGTTTTTATTTTGAGGGTTTTATGAAAACAGTAAGTTTTTCAGAAAAAAAAGAAAATATATTTAAAGCAATCATATTGTGTAAAAATTTATCAAGGAATCCAAAAAAAACATCAAGCAACCCTTATTTTAAATCAAGATATGCTGACTTATCAGAAGTTCTAGACTGTTTATCTGAACCATTGGAGATGTCGAAATTAGCAATATCTCAGCATCCAAGTGTCAATGGGAGTGTTCTCAACATAGAAACATTAGTTATTCATGAGTCTGGCGAATGGATGTCTTCTGTTATTTCGTGTGAAATAAACAAGGTTCAAAACAAAAATGGACAAATTGAAACAGACCCACAAAAAATCGGATCACTTATATCATACCTCAGAAGATACTCAATTGCGTCAATATTCTGCCTTGCGCAAGAAGATGATGATGCAGAGTCAATCAATAATAGAAATACACAAGAGAATTTTCATGGAAAATTTAACAAACAAGATGAAAAAACACAACAACTAAAAACAAATGAAGAAAAAAGGGTTATACCATTAGAATACAATGATTCTATACCGATAGAGAACAGAACAATTCCGATAGAGCTTTTAAATATAATTAAAATGCCTGAATTAATTAATAAAAAAATTGTAGAATTACACGAAGTGTTAAAAGTAACTATTAAGTCAAAGATACAAGAATTATCATCAAAATCAAAATCAGAACACAATAAAATTATTATGAATAATATAATAAGAGATCTAAATTCCTTATTAGACAAAGAAGATAAGATCCCAGATTTTAATTGATTTTTTTAAAGGAAAAATATGAAAGATATTAATAATACAGTATTCTCTTGTACCATAACAGAAATAGAAGAAATAAACAATTATAGTGGAAATCAAGCAACAAGGATGAAGGTTTCAATAAAAAGCCCATACAAGGACAAACGAACAGGTGCTGATAAATGTTTTGACACTAAGATTTCAGTTGATTTTTACAAAAAAGAAACAGATTTTATTGTCGGAGATAGAGTTTTAATTGAAGGATCAATAAGGGTATCGACAAAAGATTTAAAATCATTTTTCAGTATAAATGGAAGAACAATTACACTATTAAACAGAAACACTGATAAACAATATATATCATCAGGATTTGATTCTGATGATATATTATTTTAATTATAATATAGTCAATAAAACAATATCAAAAAATAATAATTCATACAAACACGCGCACATAAACAATAAAACTAAAATAAGAAAAAACAAGAGAATAAAATATCAATAGTGAGCATAAACAATATGAGAGACAAAGTATTTACATATAATGGGTCAGAGCTAATTAAACCACTTAAAGAACTTAAACAAGACACAGAAAAGGAATTAAGCATTATTTCAGATAAGGCATTGTTAGCAAAATCAAAACTAAAAGCAATAAACAACAATGATTATAAACTTTCAATATTAAATATAAATAATGAGACATCCGAGCTATCATCAATTATATATAAAAATGATTTTTTAACAAAAAAATTAAAAAGAGTTAATGATTTTTTAAGGGAGTGTGAAAGATGCCCAAATGCTAGTTTTGATCTTGATTTTGATGATCTTGATTGGCTTTATCCGACGAGAATAAACGTCTAAAATCAGGGTCTATTGACAATAAGTAAAGCTTTTCTTTTACACCACTTCCTCCTGAATTCATCATTGTTTCTAGTATATCATCCGCTTTGCTTCCTATACTTCCGCCTTTTTTCGATAAGTATTTAAGGAATGAAGGATTATTTATGAATGATTGAGATATTTGTTCTGGAGTTATATCATAAACTCCTTTTGATATATCATTCATTATTGTTTTACCTTCTCCGTATTTTTGTCTGTAGTAAGGAAGGTTTTTGTTTACTTTTATTGCTGAATTTGTTCCGCCTTGGCTATATAGGTCTGAGAATTTATCGAGCAAATCACCAACTCCTGTCACATTTGCTGCGTATTTAGTGATTTTACCTATTGTCCCAATAGGCTCTTGTATACCTAATTGTCTTTTGCCTTCATACATATTGTACAATCTTGATTCTAGATTATTTATTTTTTCTGAAGATTCTTTGTTCGCCAATTGTTCTTGAAGCAATTTATTGTTTTGCTCTTCTTTAAACTTTAATAAATTTTCTTTGGCAGTATTTATTCTTAATTGATCTGCTTCTTTTTTATTTGTGTTTATTATCTCATTTGCTATTCTGTCTGAGTTTTTGTCTCCTGACAACAGCAGCTTCTTTGCTTCATCAATAGGTACATCTCTTGAAATGAAAGCTTGAAAATTGTTTTCCAGTTTTTTAGTGTTGTTTTTATACAAGCTAAATGCTTTACGCAGATCATTGTCATTGTCTCCAAATAATTCAAATAATTTTTTAAACCTTGATTTATCTCCAAGATTTTCAAAGTCAATTCTTGCCTCATCCAATCCAGAACTATTTATTAGCTCTTTTTTGTTTGATTTAATTTCGTTTATTTTTTCTTTCAAATCTTCTAATTGCTTGCTTTTGTCAAAATTTAATTTTGTTTTTTCATTTTCTATTTCTTTTGCAGTTTTAATCCAATTAGATTGTGGTCCACTCATTATTTCTTCAATTGTTTCTTGAGGAACCTGTTTTGATTTATTGAAATATCTGTTTACATCTTCAGTTATAGCATTATTTTCTTTTATTGGTTGA
>WBZP01007001.1_pt1 | contig 10991 bp, 10 predicted proteins | sample 5204301 | NCBI WGS metagenome assembly WBZP01 (sample SAMN12412401, study PRJNA552823) | activated sludge metagenome | isolation source: activated sludge from nitrification reactor of wastewater treatment plant... | place: USA: Pennsylvania | collected 2017
GATGGCTTCCTACCGACAGTTCTATGCTCCTGACCTGCACCTTGTTCGCATCCAGTCGTTATGAGTTTGTCAAGGTTCTCAATGATAAGTTTTGTCAGTCAAGCAGCGCAGATTCCACAGATTTCTGTCTTTAATCTGTGGAATCTGTGGACACTCTTCCCACGGGAGCAAACCTACTATGTATGATGTTCAATCCCTGCGCCAAACCGAGTTCCCACATTCGCGCGAAATTACCTACCTGAACCACGCCGGCATTTCGCCCTTGCCGCAGCGCGCCAAGCGCGAAATCCAGGCCGCCGTTGAGGCTCTCAGCGGCGACCCCAGCGACTACTTCGGCAAGACCGCCTTCCCCGCGCTCATCGCTTTGCAGACAGGCCTGGCCCGCTTTGTCAACGCCGCCACACCATCAGAGATCGTGCCCATCACCAGCACCAGCGCCGCGCTGAACGCCATCGCCCAGGCCATCGTCTGGCAGCCGGGCGACCGCGTTCTCTTCTGCGACATTGAGTTCCCCTCCAACGCCTACCCGTGGCTGAGCCTGGCGCGCGACGGCGTCGAGAGCTGCGTCGTGCCGGCCGACAACGGCGGGCTGACCCTGCGCGCCGTTGAGCAATACGCCGATGCGCGCACGCGGGTGGTAGCCGCCAGCGCCGTGCAGTTTTTCAGCGGCCACCGCACCGACCTGGCGGCCATCGGCCGCTTCTGCCGCGAACGGGGCATCCTGTTCGTCGTGGACGCCATCCAGTGCATCGGCCACATGCCGTTCGACGTGCAAGCCATGAACATTGACGTACTGGCCACCGGCGGCCAGAAGTCGCTGCTGGGCCTGCCGGGCGTGGGCTTCATGTTCGTGCGCGACGCCGTGGCCGAGGCCATGCGCCCGCGCCTCATCCACTCCAACGCCACGGCCAACTGGCTGCACTGGCTGGCCTATGACCTGACACCCCTGCCCGGCGCGGAGCGCTTCGCCGGCGGCACGCCCAACGTGCCGGGCCTGATCGGCCTGGGGACCAGTCTGGGGCTGCTGGAGGAGTTGGGCGTGGCCCACATTGACGCCCACACCACCGCCCTGAGCCGCTACGCCATTGAGCAGTTGACGGCCGCCGGCCTGGAGGTCATCACGCCCCGCGACGCGCTGGGGCCGATCGTCACCTTCCGCTCGCCGCTGGATGCGGCGGCGACGGAGCAGATCGTCCAGGAGCTTGCCTCGCAGCGCATCGTCGTCGTCAAACACCTCGACGCCGCCGGCGCGGCCTACATCCGCCTGTCCTTCCACTGCTACAACGTCCCCCAGGAAGTGGATCGCTTCCTCGAAGTCTACACGGCGGCAACAAGTGCGTGATCCCAATCTTAAGAGCAATGATCCGCAGATTGGGCAGATTTAGCAGATTTTAAGAAAAGAGGACTCGCCGTTCTTTCTTCTGAAAATCTGCCCAATCTGCCCAATCTGCGGATCACCCTCTTTAAATCTGTGAAATCTGCGTAATCTGTGGTTCCTATCTCTTACCCAAAGCCAATCGTCGGCTCCTGATCCTGGCTGCTCTCCCACCACTGGCGGATGCGCCCGCCGATGGGCCGGCCGATGTCGCGCTCCAGCGCGTAGACCACCTCCCACAGCCGCCGGAAGTCCACGCCCGTGCCCAACCCCACCTTGTGGGCCATGAAGACTACATCCTCGGTGGAGAGGTTGCCGGCCGCGCCCGGCGCAAAGGGGCAACCACCCAGCCCGCCCACGCTGCTGTCGAAGGTGCGAATGCCCGCTTGCAGCGCGGCCGTGGCGTTGGCCAGCCCTAGCGCCTGCGTGTCGTGCAGGTGGGCCGCCAGCCGGCTGATGTCAATGCGCCGGGCGATGAGGTCAATCAGGCGGCCGACCGAGAGCGGGTCGGCGTGGCCAATGGTGTCGGCCACGGCGATCTCGTCCACGCCCCAGTCGGCGATCTCCTGCACCAGCGCCAGCGTCTTGTGCGGCGACACCGGCCCCTCGAACGGGCAAACCCAGGCCGTCATCAAATAGAAGCGCGTGCGTAGCCCCTCCTCGCGGGCGCGGGCCACCAGGCGGCGGGCCGTATCCAGCGCCTGCCGCGGCGTGTTGTGGGTGTTGCGCAGGCTGAACGTCTCGCTGACGGCCGCGCCGAAGGCCAGCGACCGGCAGCCGTTGGCCACCGCCCGCTCATAGCCGCGGTCGTTGAACACCAGCCCGGTCAACTCGATGCCCGTCGCGCCGTAGAGACTTACTGTCTCGGCCATGACCTCGTCGGCGTCGGCCAGTTGGGGCACGGCCGTCGGATGGACGAAACTTGTCACCTCGATGTGGCGCAGCCCCGCTTCGACCAGCCCACCGATGAGCCGCCCCTTCTGCGCGGCCGACAGCGCGACGGCTTCGTTCTGCAAGCCGTCGCGCGGGCCGACTTCGTAAATCTTCAGCAGGTCGTCCATGCGGTCAGTGGTCAGTGGCCAGTGGCCAGTAGGTCAGTGGGTCAGTGGGTCAGTAGGTCAGTTAGTCGTTGGTCGTTGGTGAGCGGTCTGTGGTCGGCCGTCGGCGGTCGGCCGGCAGCGGTCGGTATTCAGCCGTCCATCAGATGCTTGCGGAAGAAGTCAGTGATGGCGTTGTAGCAGGTGACGCGATTCTCATACTTGAGCACGTCGTGCCCCTCGTCGGCAAACACGAGATACTCAACTTCCTTGCCCAGCCCTTGCAATCGTTCCACCACGTCGCGCGATTCGCGCTCGATGACCCGTGGATCGTTCTGCCCCTGGATGACCAGCAGCGGACACTGAATGTCGGCAATGTAACTGCGCGGCGAACGCTCGATCAGGAAGTCGCGGTCCTGCGCCGGATCACCGACGGCGATAGCGAAGTAGGACTTCCACGTTTCCGGGATGCGGTCGAGGAAGGTCAGCAGGTCATAGGGGCCGAACATATCCACCGCCGCCGCCCACAGTTCGGGGTGGCGCGCGGCCAGGGTCAGGGTCATGTAGCCGCCGTAGGAGCGGCCGATGACCGCGGCGCGCTTCACGTCAACACGCTCGTCGGCCGCCAGCAGCCCCATCGCGTGAACGTGATCGAGCCGGTCTTGCCCACCCCAGTCGCGGTCAACGTGCTTCATGTAGCTCAACCCGTAGCCGGTGCTGCCGCGGGCGTTGGGCACAAAGACGGCGAAGCCGTTGAGCGTCAGGAACTGGATAAGCGGCATGGAGAACCAGGCGAAGTCGGGCCGCTCCTGCCCCTGCGGCCCGCCGTGGACGTAGTAGATGAGCGGCCGCGGCCCGGTGTAGCCCAACGCCGGCGCGGGCAAGTAGAGCCGGGCCGAGACGCGCAAGCCGTCGTGGGAGGTGAACGACGCATCCTCGCCCGGCGCCAGCAGATCGGCCGACAGACCGAGGACGCGCTCGTTGGTGTGCCGTTGGACGTTATTGCGATCCGACCCGGCAACGGTGTAGATCTGTGTCGGCGAGGTGGCGGTGCAGTAACTCAGGACGAAGCGATCGGTCGCCTTATCGTAATAGAAGCCGTCCATGACGCCATCAGCCAACGGAGCGCGGCCACAGATGACGCCGTCTATCTGTAACGTCAGAGCCTCTTCATCGAACGCTCCCTCGTAGAGCCAGGAGCAGCCGTCAATGTTGTACTGCACCGCATAGCGATTGTCGCGCAGATGCCTCAGGTTCTCCATCTCGCCCAGGCCCTGGTGGACAACCCCGCGCACTTCGACACGGGCCACTGTCTCCGGCTCGGCCAGAGCGATATAGCCCAGGCCGTAGGTGTCCTCGAACAGGCTGGTCGTCAGCAGCAGACCGCGGCCCGATGGCGTAAATTCGGTTGCGCCAAAGCTGGTCAGGGGAACCGTTTCGCCCGGCACGCGCTCCGCCAGGGGTCGGCCGTTGAGCAGCCGCTCTTGCCCGATCGCCTCGTCCCACAGGTAGAGCACGTTATCGCCGGCGGTGTAGCCCTCGATCAGCGCCACCTGGGTGTTGTCGTCGTTGGCTCCGGCGGCGTACGCGCCGTAGATGCCTTTATGGAGTGGCGTCAACTCGCGCGTGACCAGATTGGCGCGGAAGGTCACGTTCAGCGGCTCGTGGCGCGACTCGGCGAAAAAGTAGGCCACGTTGCTCGCTTCGTCCACGTGAGCCAGTTGCACGCGATAGCCGGCCAGCGCGTCGCCGAAAACCGGCTCCGGGTAGCCGCCGTCCAGCGGGACGAACATCGGCTGGTAGTTCTCGTCGCCGTCGCTGTCCAGCATCAGCAGGATTTGGCCTAGCTGGGGGTAGACCTGATACAGCCGCGGCACGTGGTGCGGGTTCTGTAGCGCCAGATGGGGCGGCAACAGCGGCTCCGGCACGCTGCCCCCACAGTCCATCGCGTACAGGCTGAGCCGGCCGCTCAAGTTGCTGACGAAGTACAGCCGGTTGCCAACGAGTTGCGGCACCTGGAACAGCCGCGCCGATAGTAAGGACTCAATGCGAGGATTCATTTACTTCTCCAAAGTGGATGTGTCACCCTCGGACTGGCCCAAAGCGCGCGCCTTTAGCACCCGGCGCATGATCTTGCCCGAACGGGTCTTGGGCAACTGATCCACGAACTCGACCGTCGAGGGCTTAGCGATTGGCCCCATCTCGTGGCCGACGTGGTCAATCAGCGCCCGCGAGAGGGCCGCGCTCGGACTCTCGCCCTGGCGCAGGATGCAGTAAGCCTTGATGATGTTACCGCGCAACTGGTCGGGCACGCCGATGACCGCCGCCTCGGCCACGGCCGGATGGCTGACCAACGCGCTCTCGATCTCGGCCGTGCCCAGCCGGTAGCCGGAGACCTTGATCACGTCGTCAATACGGCCGATGATCCAGATGTAGCCGTCCTCGTCCTTGCGCGCGCTGTCGCCCGGCAAGTACCAGCCCTGCTCCTCGAAGCGGCTCCAGTACTGCTGCACGTAGCGGTCGGGGTCGCCGTAGATGGTGCGCAACATGGCCGGCCAGGGGTTCTTGATGACCAGATACCCCTCTTCGTTGGCCGGCACGCTCTGCCCCTCTTCGTTGACCACGTCCACCTCGACGCCCGGAAAGGCGCGCGTGCCCGACCCCGGCTTCAGCGGCACACAGGGCAGCGGGGTGATCATGAACATGCCCGTCTCCGTCTGCCACCACGTATCCATGATGGGGCAGCGCTCCTTGCCGATGACGCGGTAGTACCAGCGCCACGCTTCGGGGTTGATCGGCTCGCCTACCGTACCAAGCAGCCGCAGGCTCGACAGATCGTGCAGGCCGGGCCAACTCTCGCCAAAGCGCATCAGGCCGCGGATGGCCGTCGGCGCGGTGTAGAGGATGGAGACGCGATACTTGTCCACCATTGCCCACCAGCGGTCGGGGTTGGGGTGGGTTGGCGCGCCTTCGTACATGAAGCTCGTCGCCCCCAGCACCAGCGGCGCGTAGACGATGTAGCTGTGGCCGGTGATCCAGCCCGGGTCGGCGGCGCACCAGTACACGTCGTGGGGCTTGATGTCGAAGACCCACTTCAGCGTCGTGGCCGTGCCGACCATGTAGCCACCGTGGGTGTGGAGGATGGCCTTCGGCCGCCCCGTCGTGCCCGACGTATAGAGCATGAACAGCGGCGACTCCGCCTCCAGGTGCTCCGTCGGCGTCTTGGGGTCGGCCACGGGCAGGGCCATCAGGTCGTGGTACCAATGGTCGCGGTCGGCCACCATCTCCACCGCCTGGCCGGTGCGCTTGACGACGATGACGCTCTGCACCGGATTGTTCTTCTCCAGCGCCTCGTTGACGATCTTCTTCAACTCGACGATCTCGCCCCGCAGCCAGGCTCCGTCGCACGTGACCAGCACCTTGGAGTTGCTGTCCAGGATGCGGTCATAAAGTGCCTCGACCGAAAAGCCGCCGTAGACGACGGAGTGGATGGCCCCGATCTTGGCGCAGGCCAGCATGGCGATCATCAGTTCCGGGATGCGCCCCATGTAGATCGTCACCCGGTCACCGCGGCCGACGCCCTGCGACTTCAGCACGCCGGCGAACTTCGAGACCTCATAGCTGAGTTGTTGATAAGTGTAGGTGCGGGTGTCGCCCGGCTCGCCCTCGAACAGCAGCGCGGCCTTGTTGCGGGTGGCCGTGCGCAGGTGGCGGTCGAGGGCGTTGTGGACGATATTGACCTGCGCGCCATCGAACCACTTGTAGAAGGGCGCGTTGCTATCGTCCAGCACCTTCGACCAGGGCGCGTACCACTCGAAATTCGCGGTGGCGATGCGCCCCCAAAAGCCGGGCAAATCGGCCGCCGCTTCGGCGCAAACCTTGTCGTAATCGGGAATGTGGGCGTGGGTGACGACTTCCGGCGCGGGGAAGTAGACTTCCCCGACCATTTTCTTCTCCGCTGACATGACAGCCTCCAATGGATGGTGGAATGGTCGTGCTCGTGTTAAGCAACTCTTGGCAGCTTAAGTATAATTGGCGCGAGCCATTTCGTAAATGAAAACAGAAGGACACCCATGAGCACACGCATGAGCACATGCAACATCGTGATTATCGGCGCCGGTAGTGCCAGCTTCGGCCCGACGACGCTGGCCACCATCCTGCGCAATGAAGCCCTGCGCGGCAGCCGCCTGACCCTGGTAGACCTCAACGCCCGCAGCGCCGAGAACGCCGCCCGCGTGGCCGAACGCATGAACGCGGCCTGGGGGGCGCAGATGACCATCGCCGCCACTACGGAGCGGCGCGAAGCACTGCCCGGCGCGACCCACGTCATCGTCTCCATCGAAGTCGCCCCGCGCGAGGAGCTATGGCAACTCGATTGGGAAGTGCCCCTGCGCCACGGCCTGCGCCAGCCCTACGGCGAGAACGGCGGGCCGGGCGGCTTCATGCACACCTGCCGCCAGATTCCGGCCCATCTGGCCATCGCCCGCGACATGGAGGCGCTTTGCCCGGCGGCCTGGCTCATCCTGTTCAGCAACCCCCTGCCGCGCCTGGTGCGGGCCATCACCAAGTACACGCGCATCCAGACCGTGGGCAAGTGCCACCAGATCAACGTCGGCTACGGGCTGGTGGCGGCCCTCTTGCGGCGCGAGTACGGCATTGCCGTGCCCGACGACGTAACCCTCCACTCCGACCCCGGCAACGTCGGCGTCGTCCACGCTCTGGCCGCGGCCGGGCGCGAGCGCTTCGCCATCACCTCGGCCGGCCTCAACCACTTTATCTGGCTGCTCGACATCCGCGACCGGGCCGGCGGCCAAGACCTCTACCCCGCGTTGCGCGCCGCGGCCGACGCCGCCCCGCCGTCGCTGGAACCGCTGTCGCTCGACCTCTTCCGCGCCTTCGGCCGGCTGCCAATCGCCGGTGACACCCACCTGGCCGAGTACCTACCCTGGCTCCACGATCCGGCCGCCCGGCCGTGGGAGACGTACCGGCTGCCGCTCTACGACTGGCGCAGCAACGAGGGCGTGCGCGAGGTGCTGAGCCAGATGATGCAGATGATGGCCGACGGCAGCGTGCCGGTGGAGGGGCTGCGCGACGCGCCCAGTGAAGGGGCGACGGAGCTGGTGGCCGCGCTGGGCGGCCGGGCCTACCTGGATGAGACGGTCAACGTGCCCAACCGCGGGGCCATCGCCAACCTGCCGGACGAGACGGTGGTCGAGTTGCCGGCCGTCGTGGGGCCGGTGGGCATCCGGCCGGTGCAGCTAGGGCCGTTGCCGCCGCCGGTGGCCGAGTTGTGCCGCCGCGAGGCGGCGCTGGTGGAGCTGGTAGTGGATGCCGCCGTCAGCGGCGACCGCGATCTGGCGCTGCAATGCCTGCTGCTCGACCCGATGGTCGGCGACATCGGCCGCGCCCGGGCCATCCTCGCTGACTACCTGACCACCTTCGCCGACTACCTGCCGCAGTTTAGGCAGTAAAGAAGAGAAGAGGAACATAGAGGGACACAGAGAAGCACGGAGGGACACAGAGGCTCAGACTTCTGTCTCTTCTTCTCTGTGTAACTCTGTGTCCCTCTGTGTATCTCTGTGTTCCTCTTCCTCTCTGTGTTCCTCTTCCTCTATCTCGCTCTCGAATAGGTAGCCGCAATAGGGACAGATGTCCCAATGCAGTTCCAGCGGCGAGCGGCAGACGGGGCAGGGCTGGCGCAAGTGGGTGTGGCAGGTGGGGCAGAGGAACCACGTCATCTCCGTCGGCCGGGCGCACGTCGGGCAGACCGGCCTCTCCTCGATCTGCTGCAACAGCGCTTCTTGCTCCAGCGCCCGGTCGTAGGCCTGGGCCAGCGTCTCGCGCGGCCGCAGCAGCAGATAGATGACCAGTCCGACCACCGGCAACAGGAGCACGACCAGCACCGTCAGGACAGCGGCGGCCGTGGAGCGCGAGCGGGCGCGCATGTCGCGGGCGGCCCAGACGACCACCGCCAGCCATAGCGCCAGCAGCAGCCCGCCGGCAACGCCCAGCAGGATGGTCAGGTAGCTTTGAAGGGAATTGAGGACGATCATAGCGGCTTCTCTCGTGGCCGACATTGTAGCACGCGGCCACGAAAAAACCCTCCGGTGGAGGCCGGAGGGCTATTCAAAACGAGAGGGGCGAGTCAAAGGCTCGCCACGAACAAGGGGGTTCGACCCGAAGCGTTAGACGCCTTGCTGCTGCTCTTTCTGGGACTTGCGGGTGCGCCGCGCGGCCTTCTTCTTGGCGATGCGGGTCAGCTCGCTTTTGGACACAAACCAGCGCTTGCGGCGCACGTCGGTCAGCACACGGCTCTTGACCACTTCGCGGCTGAAGCGGCGGAGCAACTGCTCACCCGACTCATCGGATCGAAGCGTTACCTTAGGCAGAGTATTCACCCCCTTCGTCTTGTAGATTGATCATCGCCATAATAATACCATACACGTCACGGCCCGACAAACGCCCAAAGAATTGTAGAAGCAGCCCACCCGGCTTATAATCCGCCCGTCCGGATAACGCACCGGCGCTGAACCACCACTCGGAGGCTAACTGTTCATGGATCCCGTTGGCATCGCCATTTTCGCTATCTTCGTCTTGCTCCTCGTCGCGGCCATCATCCTGCCCAAGTTGCAGCGCTCGCGCGCGCAACGGTAGGGCCTGGATGGAACGCACCAACCGCGGACAAGCGCCGCGTTGCACACGCCGGCCGGTCACCCTGGCCGCCCTGACCATCGTCCTCTTGCTGGCTGCTCGCCTCGACGCCCGCCCGGCCGCGCCATCCGGTTGGCCGGCACAGGAGCGCGTCGTCGCCCGCGTCTACTATGAGGACAGTCGCGACATCGCCCGCCTGAGCGACTACGACGTTTGGGAGTACAACAACGTCGCCGCCGGGTACGTGCTCGTGGCCGTTGACGGGCCGGGCTACGCGGCCCTGGCGGCCGACGGCTGGCGCGTGGCCGTAGACGAGACGGCGACCGCGCAAATATCTACTCCTAGCGGCGGAACGGCCTATTTCGACGACTATCGGACGGTGGCGGAGCTATACGCCGAACTGGACGCGGCCACCACGGCTCACCCCCTGTTGACCGAGCCGCTGACGTATGGCCAAAGCTACTGCCTGGCCCAGGGCGGCTGCGTCACGCCCGGCGGCGACGCCCTGCCCGGCTACCCGCTGCGGACCGTCCGCGTCACCAACGAGGCCGTGGCCGGCAGTTCGACAATCGCCGGCGACACCGTCACCCGCGGCCAGAAGCCCGTCTTCTTCCTGATGGCCAACATCCACGCCCGCGAGATCACCACGCCGGAGATCGCCATGCGCTTTCTCGACCTGCTGCTCGACGGCTACGGGGTGGATGCTGACGTGACCTGGCTGGTGGACTATCACGAGATCTGGATCGTGCCCACGGCCAACCCTGACGGCCACTGGCTGGTCGAACTGGGCGAGCAAGAGGAGTACGGCGGCGCGCCGTTCTATCAGCGCAAGAACGCCCGCCTGGCCAACCTTCTCGACGGCGTGGACGACTGCGCCATCTGGCCACCACCCACCAACGGCGGTGGGGAACATTTCGGCGTGGATCTCAATCGCAACCACAGCTTCGCCTGGGGCGGCGAAGGCTCCAGTCCCGAGCCGTGCAGCCCCACCTTTCGCGGCGCGGCTCCGGCTTCCGAGAGCGAAGTGTCCCAACTGGAGGCGCTCCTCCGCGCCCTGGTGCCCGACCAGCGCGGCCCCGACATGGACGATCCGGCCCCTGACGATACCACGGGGTTACTGATCACTCTCCACAGCTTCAGCGATCTCATCCTCTGGCCGTGGGGCCACCTGTACGTGGATGCCCCCAACAAGGCCGGCCTGAAAGCGATTGGCGACAAGCTGGCCACGTTCAACGGCTATCGCTCCTGCCAGGCCGCCGCCTGGGATTGCCTCTACGCCGCCGCCGGCGCGACCGACGATTGGGCCTACGGCGAGTTGGGCATTCCCGCCTACACCTTCGAGATCGGCGGTGAATCAGATGGTTTTATGCCGGATTACAGCATCATTGATTTAAATCAGTGGCCGGAGAACCGCCCGGCCCTACTCTACGCCGCCAAGCTGGCCCGCACTCCCTACCAGACTATCCACGGCCCCGACGTTCTCGACCTGCGCGTGACCGCGCCGGGGCCGTTGCGCGAGCTGACGGCCCTCATAGACGCCACCACCAACAGCGGCCGTCCCATCGCTGCCGCGGTCTACTCGCTCGACGTGCCTCCCTGGGAGGCAGAAGTGATGCCGGTGCCGCTGTCGGCGGCCGACGGCGCTTTCGATTCGCCGACGGAGCGCGTCGTCGGGCAGTTCGCCACCGACCTCCTGACACCCGGCCGCCACACCCTCTTCATCCGCGGCCAGGACGACGCCGGCAACTGGGGGCCGGTGTCGGCCGTCTTCGTTGACGGCCCCCTCCCGCCGGCAACGGAGTGGCTATTCTTGCCCGCTGTGGTCAGTACTCAGTAAGACAGTACTCAGTAGGTCAGTGGGTCAGTAGGTCAATGGGTACTGACCCACTGACCCACTGACCCACTGACCTACTGACCCACTGACCCAC
>WBZP01005681.1_pt1 | contig 10988 bp, 5 predicted proteins | sample 5204301 | NCBI WGS metagenome assembly WBZP01 (sample SAMN12412401, study PRJNA552823) | activated sludge metagenome | isolation source: activated sludge from nitrification reactor of wastewater treatment plant... | place: USA: Pennsylvania | collected 2017
CAAGGCTCTGGAGTTCCTTGACGAGGACCTTGAAGGACTCCGGCACGCCCGGTTCGAGCACGTCTTCGCCCTTCACAATGGCTTCGTACGTCTTTACCCGGCCGACCACGTCGTCCGACTTCACGGTAAGCAGTTCCTGGAGGATGTGCGCCGCGCCGTACGCTTCCAGCGCCCACACTTCCATTTCACCGAAGCGCTGGCCACCGAACTGCGCCTTGCCACCCAGCGGCTGCTGCGTGATCAGGCTGTACGGTCCGGTGCTCCGCGCGTGGATCTTGTCTTCCACGAGGTGGATGAGCTTGAGCATGTAGATGTAGCCGACGGTCAACGGCTGATCGAACGGGTCACCGGTGCGGCCGTCGTACAACGTCATCTTGCCGAACAGCGGCGGCGGGACGTTCGTCTCGCGGTACACCGCCTGGGCCATCTCCTCCAGCTCTTCCTTCGAATGCTTGCCCTTTTCCAGCGGCTTCTGGCCGTCGGTGGCGCGCTTCTCGTTGAGCCAGATTTCGAGGCAGGCCCGGCTGGCCGCGCCGTCCTCCGGGGACGTCAGGATCGGGGCCGCGTCGTAGCCCTTCTCCCGAAGCCACGCCGCGCACGCCTCGGTGTCGAAACCGCGGTCGCGCGGGTCCACGTAGTAGACCGAGCCCGATTCCTGGGCGAGCCAGGCCCGCGCCAGAGCGTCGTCGATCTGGATGTCGCTGGCGCCGTCGAACACCGGCGTCACGGCCCGGAATCCGAGCACGTTCGCCGCCCAGCCAAGGTGCGTTTCCAGCACCTGGCCGATGTTCATGCGGCTCGGCACGCCGATGGGGTTCAGGATGATGTCGATGGGCGTGCCATCTTCCAGGTACGGCATGTCTTCGCGCGGGAGGATCCGGCTGATGACACCCTTGTTCCCGTGGCGGCCCGCCATCTTGTCGCCTTCGCTCAGCTTCCGCCGCTGCGCGATGCTCACGCGGACCAGCTTGTTCACGCCCGCGGGCAGGCCCTCGTGGTTCGAACGGTCGAAGACCTTGACCTCGATGACCTTGCCCTTTTCACCGTGGGGCACGCGGAGGCTCGTGTCCTTCACCTCGCGCGCCTTCTCCCCGAAGATCGCGCGCAGCAGCTTCTCTTCCGCGGTCAGCTCAGTCTCGCCCTTCGGCGTGATCTTGCCGACCAGGATGTCGCCTTCGCGGACTTCCGCCCCAATGCGGATGATGCCCTCTTCGTCCAGCTGGCTCAGGCTCTCTTCGCCGACGTTCGGGATGTCCCGCGTGATTTCCTCGTCGCCGAGCTTGGTCTGGCGCGCTTCGACTTCGTGCTTCTCGATGTGGATCGAGGTGAACTTGTCCTCGCGCACCATGTTCTGCGACAGGATGATCGCGTCTTCGAAGTTGTAGCCCTCCCAGCTCATGAACGCGCACAGCACGTTCTGCCCGAGGGCCAGGTTGCCGCCCTGCGTGCTGGAGCTGTCCGCGATCGGCTGGTCCTTCTCCACCCGGTCACCGCGGAAAACGAGCGGCCGGTGGTTCAGGCATGTGCCCTGGTTCGAACGCGTGAACTTGGTCAGCGGGTACTCCACCTTCCCAAGGTCGTTGTCGTCGTACTGGATGACGATGCGGTTGCCGCTCGCCTCCACCACTTCGCCGTCGCCTTCGGCCACCTTCACGTGGCCGCTGTCCACCGCCGTGCGGCGCTCCATGCCCGTGCCCACCAGCGGCACTTCCGGCCGCACCAGCGGCACCGCCTGGCGCTGCATGTTCGCGCCCATCAGGGCGCGGTTCGCGTCATCGTGCTCCAGGAACGGGATCAGCGCCGTCGCCACCGAAACCATCTGCTTCGGCGAAACGTCGATGTAGTCCACTTCCGCCGGCGTGACCGACTTGAAGTCTTCGAACTGGCGGATCTCCACGCGCTCGTCGAGGAAGTGCCCGTCGTCGTCCAGCATCGTGTTCGCCTGGCCGACCTTGTACTTGTCTTCCTGGTCCGCCGTCAGGTAGACGATCTCATTGGTCACCCACGGGCGGATGGCCACCGTCCGGCCGGCGCCGGCCAGCTTCTTCGCCATCGCTTCCGTGATCAGGTCGCCGGCCTTGCCGATCGCCTTGCCGTTGTCGTCGGAAGCTTCTTCGCGCAGCGTCCGGCCAATCAGCGCCGCATCGTCCGAGACCAGCTCGCGCTGGACGCGGCGATAAGGCGTCTCGATGAAGCCGAACTCGTTCAGGCGCGCATACGTCGCCAGCGAGCCGATGAGGCCGATGTTCGGGCCTTCCGGCGTCTCGATCGGGCAGATGCGGCCGTAGTGGCTGTGGTGTACGTCGCGCACGTCGAAGCCCGCGCGGTCGCGGCTCAGACCGCCAGGCCCGAGCGCGCTCAGCCGCCGCTTGTGGTTCAGCTCCGAGAGCGGGTTCGTCTGGTCCATGAACTGCGACAGCTGGCTGCCGCCGAAGAATTCCTTCATCGCGGCGACAACCGGCCGGATGTTGATCAACGCGCTCGGCGTCGCCTCTTCCGGGTCCGTGATCGTCATCCGCTCGCGGACCACGCGCTCCATGCGCAACAGGCCAACACGGAACTGCTGCTGGATGAGCTCGCCCACCGCGCGCACCCGGCGGTTGCCGAGGTGGTCGATGTCGTCGTGGTGTCCACGCCCGTTATTGATGTTGATCTGCTCGCGGATGATGCTCACGAGGTCGTACGGCCGCAGCCAGCGCTGGATCGTCGGGTCCTCGAGCTCCAGGCGCGTGTTCACCTTGTGGCGGCCAACGCGGCCCAGGTCGTAGCGGCGCGGCTCGAAGAAGAGCGTTTTCAGCAGGTTGCGCGCGTTGTCGTGCGTCGGCGGGTCGCCCGGGCGGATCTTCCGGTAGAACTCCAGCAGCGCGCCGTGCTGGTCTTCCACCAGGGGCTCGCGGGGCTCTTTGCTGATCGTCGTGGCAACGAACTGGTGGATGTCGCTCGTGTCCACCGCGTCGAACATCGCCAGTAGCCGTTCGTTCGTGCCGAGGATGCCACGCTCAAGCTCGCGTCGGGCCTGCTCACGCGCCTTGTCGTCCGCCGCGTTCCAGTACTTCTGGAAACGCGGGTCCTCGCGGTCACCGGCCAGAAGGCCCGGCACGTCGATCGCCCGGATCAGGGTGGTTACCGGGATCTTCCGCTTGCGGTCCACCTTCACGTACAGGACATCTCGGTTGGACGTCTCGAATTCGAGCCACGCGCCGCGGTTCGGGATCAGCTTCGCGCTGCAGAGCCGCTTCCCCGTCGCCTGGTCCTGCTCGATCGTGTAATACACGCCCGGCGACCGCACCAACTGCGACACCACGACGCGCTCGGCACCGTTGATGATGAACGTGCCCTTGTCGGTCATCAGCGGGAAGTCGCCGAAGAAGAGCCGCTGCTCCTTGATTTCGCCGGATTCCTTGATCCGCAGCTCGACATCGACGAACAGCGGTGCCGCGTACGTCATGTCGCGCTCGCGACACTCGTTCATCGGGGCCTTCGGATCGCGGAACTCGTAGTCGCCGAAAATCAGGTCCATCTTGGACCCGGTGAAGTCCTGGATCGGCGAGATCTCGGTGAGCAGCTCGCGCAGGCCTTCCCGCTTGAACCACTCGAAACTATCGAGCTGGATCTTGATCAGGTTGGGCAGGTCAAGGACGTTTGGGATCTGACCGTAGGTCTCTACTTCCAGGGGTGCAAAAGCACCACTGCGCACCACGTCACGCGTAGTGGTCATCCTGTGGCAACTCCTTCAGGACTTATGGGCGGCGGACACAATGAGGTTGGGTGAGGGCTGACAATGCTCTTGGGGTAACGATGGGCATGGCAAGCCAAATACCAATGGTAAGCAAGCCGGGCCGCCTCGTCAACGGGCGCCGCTTAACGAGCGCCAACACCCCTACCCCGGCGAGCCGGGGTGGCAATAAAGACGTGCGAGGACGATAGCACAGCTGGACGGGTGCGACGTGGCTTGCTTACCGGAGTTGCGCTGACAACGCGGCGAAATGCCGGACACGGCTTGAGACTGTCATTTCATCACCCCTTCGGCGATCTGGAGCGTGACGGCGAGGCTGATGTTCGTGGTGCGAACCACCGTAAGGACTCCGTCCCCGTAGATCATGACTTCGCAATCACCAAGCCCTTCGTCCAGGATCGGTCTTCCGATTGCAGCCGGGTAGCCGGCGACGGAGCCGGCATACCACCTCTCCGCGGCGATACTCGAGGCTTCAGCCGGTCGACCGATCAGCCGCAGTATCTGGATGCTGCCACCCCGAGGGAGATCCCAGTACCGTTCGCCGGCCGCCACCCGTCCGAAGATGTCGTCGGCTACAGGTAGCCGGTAAAACACTTCCGCGATGGCGACTTCATCACCGCACTGCACTGCGCCGCTAGTGCGCAGCTCTGCCCCTTCAGGCATGAACCGGGGTTGGATGTCAACCTGGCTGCCCGCGGCCCGCGAAAATTCCAGGTCTACCGGGGGCCGTTTCGTCATGCAGGGGCCTCCGCCGCGTTCGGCATTCGGACCGACTGATATCCCCGCAATGACCTGATCCAGGCGCGGCAAGGAGCTGTCACGATTCACCCACTTGATGAGCGTCTCGGGATGAGCAGGATCGGGAGTCTCGCCCGGTTCAGGCGTCGCTCCCTCGGCTACCGGCGTTTGTGCCAGGTCCGCGACGGCGGGCGTGCGCTCACCCAGGCTGCGTCCAGCCCAGAACGCTGCGCCCGCGAGTCCAACCGCTGCCAGGGTCAACGCGAAGATCCCAACGATCCGGTACTTCTGTCCCATCTTGAATTACCCCTGGCTACAATGCTGGTTCAGAGCCGTTGCTCCGCCGGATCGTCCACGACACTAACTTGCACCCGGCGTAAACGGATCCTCTCAACGTATTGCGGTTCCATTGCAACATCCCGGGTCGGCGCAGTGCCAGACAGAAGACGAGAAACGGGACGACAACCGAAAGGGGCCTCGCGGCCCCTCTCGTTCGTGGTTGTTGGCCGACCAGCACCCTATCCTACTGCGGCCGGCTCCCGGATCGGCTCGATCTTCAGCCCGCCGTCTTCGGCATCCACCTGAACACCGTCGCCGAGCCCGAACTCACCGGCGAGGAGCATCTCGCTGAGCTTGTCCTCGATGTTGTCCTGGATCACCCGGCGCAGCGGCCGGGCGCCGAAGACCGGGTCGTACCCCTTGTCCCCGAGCCAGTCCTTCCCGGCATCCGTGACCTCCAGGCGCACGCCCTTCGTCAGCAACTGCTTCTCCACCTTCCGCAGTTCGTTGTCCACGATCCGGCGGATGTCCTCGCGGCTCAGCGATCGGAAGACCACCGTGCTGTCGATGCGGTTCAGGAACTCCGGCTTGAACACGTTCTTCAGCTCCGTCAGCACCTTGTCCTTCATCCGCGAGTAGCGGTCTTCGCTGCTCTTGATCTCATCGCTGGCCGTCGAGAAGCCGAGGCCCGAGTCCTTCTTGATCAGGTCCGAGCCGACGTTCGAGGTCATGATGATAATCGTGTTCCGGAAGTCCACTTTGCGGCCCTTCGCGTCAGCCAGCCGGCCTTCGTCGAAGATCTGCAGGAGCAGGTTGAACACCTCGGGGTGCGCCTTCTCGATCTCGTCGAGAAGGATCAGGCAGTAGCTCTTCCGCCGGACCGTGTCCGTCAGTTGGCCGCCGTCGTCGTAACCGACGTAACCGGGAGGCGCCCCGACCAGCCGCGAGACCGTGTGCTTCTCGCTGAACTCGCTCATGTCGAGCTTAATCATGTTGTCCTGGGAATCGAACATGAACTCGGCGAGCGCGCGGGCAAGTTCCGTCTTGCCGACGCCGGTGGGGCCGCAGAACAGGAACACACCGATCGGGCGGCGCGGGTCTTTCAGGCCCGCCCGGGCGCGCCGGACAGCGCGGGCGATCGTCTCGATCGCCTCGTCCTGGCCGATGACGCGTGCCCGCAGTTGCTCTTCCATGCGGAGCAGCCGGGCGCTCTCTTCACTGGCAATGCGCGAGACCGGAATGCCCGTCCACATCGAGATCACTTCCGAGACGTCCTCTTCCGTGACCACCGGCGTGGCGATGCCTTCCTCGCCCTCTTCCCACTCGCCCATCTCCTTGATCTTGTCCTGGAGCTTGAGCTCACGGTCGCGGAGTTCGGCGGCGTATTCGTATTGCTGCGAAGCAATCGCCTGGTCCTTCTCCCGCCGAAGGCTCTCCAGGCCCTTCATCGCTTCCTTCAACGACGGCGGCGTGGCGGCCCGGCGGATGCGCACCCGGCTCGAAGCCTCATCGATCAGGTCGATCGCCTTGTCCGGCAAGAACCGGTCGCTCACGTAGCGCGAGGAGAGCTCGGCCGCGCCAACCAGCGCCGCATCGCTGATCTTCAGCTTGTGGTGCTCTTCGTAGCGCGGGCGGATGCCCTTCAGGATTTCGATGGTCTCCTCGACCGACGGCTGCTCAACCATCACGGGTTGGAAGCGCCGTTCGAGCGCGGCGTCGCGTTCGATGTGCTTGCGGTACTCGTCCAGCGTCGTCGCGCCGATGCACTGCAGCTCACCTCGCGCCAGCGAAGGCTTGAGGATGTTCGCGGCGTCAACCGCGCCCTCCGCCGCGCCGGCGCCCACGAGCATGTGCAGCTCGTCGATGAAGAGCACGCAGTTGCCCGCGCCCTTGATCTCTTCGATGACCTTCTTCAGGCGCTCTTCGAATTCACCGCGGTACTTCGTGCCCGCCACCAGCGAGCCGATGTCGAGCGTCAGTAGCCGCTTGCCCTGCAGTGTCTCCGGCACGTCGCCGCTGACGATGCGCTGCGCCAGCAACTCGGCGATCGCCGTCTTGCCCACGCCCGGCTCGCCGATGAGCACCGGGTTGTTCTTGGTCCGCCGCGAAAGGATCTGGACCACGCGCTCCAGCTCGTTCGAACGCCCGATAACCGGGTCCAACTGGCTGTTGCGGGCCGCCTGGGTCAGGTCGATGCCGAGCTGGTCCACCGTGGGCGTCCGCGTGGCCTGCCGCGCGCCCGCTCCGGCCGGCGTACCGGCGGACTGGGGGGCGGACTGGCTGAGGATGCGCGTCGTCTCCGCCCGCACCCGCTCCAGGTTCACCCCGAGGCTTTCGAGCACGCCCGCGGCGATGCCTTCGCCCTCGCGGACGAGGCCGAGCAGCAGGTGTTCGGTGCCGATGTAGCTGTGGCTCAGGCGGCGCGCTTCGTCCACCGCCAGCTCGATGACCTTCTTCGCGCGCGGAGTCAGGCCGATTTCGCCGAGCACCGTGCGGTCGCCACGCCCGATGATGAATTCCACCGCCGAGCGCACTTTGTTCAGTTCCACGCCGAGGTTGGCCAACACCTTGGCCGCCACCCCGTCGCCTTCACGGACCAGCCCCAGCAGGATGTGCTCAGTGCCGATGTAGTTGTGGTTGAAGCGGTGCGCTTCTTCCTGTGCGAGCGTGAGTACTCGCCGTGCCCGCTCGGTGAACTTGTCGAACCTATCGGCCATGTGCTTCTCCATCCCCACTGGGTACGCCCAGGGAACGACTACGCGCCGTCAGCAGCTTCCTCCCCTTCAGGTGTTGCTGCCGACTCTTCAGAGCTTGTCGCTCCATTCTCTGCGACGGGTGCTTCGGCCGTCGCCTCGGATGTTTCCTGAGTTTCCACCGCGGCTGCCCCCGCATCCGCTGCCTCTGCCGCGGGCGCTTCCACTTCGGGAGCGGTCGCTTCCGCCACGGTGGCCGCTACGGCGTTGCCGGCTTCGGCGTTCTCCAGCGCCTGCGCGAACGCATGCGCGAACGCCGAAATCGGCTCGGGGTCTCGCGAAACCGCCTGCTCGATGGCCTCCTGGGCCGTCTTCGCCTGGCGGCGCGGCGGGATCGATGCGTCGCGCGGCGGCAGTTGGAACTGCTCCCGCACGTCATCCGGGTAGTCGATCACGGAACCGTTCGCATCGAACTGGAAGCCCATCGCTTCGGCGTCGTTGCGCGCCTGGCGAAGGCTCAGCCCGAGGCGATGGCGGTCCTTCTCGATCCGGACGAGCTTCACCGGTACCACGTCGCCTTCCTTCACCACGTCCTTCGGGTGCTGGATGCGACGGTTCGAAAGTTCGCTGATGTGGATCAGCCCTTCCACCGGGCCGTCCAACCGCACGAACGCGCCGAACGCCATCAGCTTGGTCACCCGGCCGATCAGGATCTGCCCGATCACGAAGCGGTTCACCGTGGTGTCCCACTTCTCCGGCTGTGCCCGCTTGAGCGAAAGCGAGATCTTCTTGGTGTCGCGGTCAATCTTCAGGATGTAGGCCTGCACTTCGTCGCCGACGTTGTAGAGGTCCTTCGCCTTCTTGCCGCGCTCCCACGTGAGTTCCGTCATGTGCGCCAGGCCGTCGGCGCCGCCCAGGTCAACGAACACGCCGAAATCCGTGATCGAAGACACCTTGCCCATCCGGATCTGGCCTTCCTGGAGTTCGTCCAGGACCTTGTCCTTCTGCTCCTTGCGCACTTCCGCCATGGCGGCGCGCTCGGAGAGGATGACCCGGTTCCGCTTCCGGTTCAGCTCGATGACCTTGAGCCGGATGCTGTTCCCGACGAGGTTCGCCAGCTGGTTCGAGGCGTCGGGATCGTCCCGCCGCACGCTATCGATCTGCGACAACGGGACGAACGCGTTCACGCCGTCGACGTTCACGAGGATGCCGCCGCGGTTGTGGCCCGTGACCTGCGCATCGAAGATCTCGCCGGACTCGTGGCGGGCGGCCAGCGTGTCCCAGCCTTCTTCGCCGCGCGCCCGGTCCAGCGACACGATTGCGTGGCCCTCAGCCGAGGACGGCTGGAGGACCATCACCTTGACCGTGTCGCCGGCCTTCAGCTTCGCCTGGCCGTCAACGCCGAGCGAGAGCATCTCGCCCTGCGGGATGACGGCTTCGGTCTTGGTACCAACATCGACGATGAGCCCATCGGGCGAGGCGCCCATCACCATGCCTTCGACAATTTCGCCGCGGCGAAGCTGTCCTGGCTGCGCGTCCTCCAATTCAAGGAGGGCCCCCATATCCATTTCGGCTTCGGGGATGGCAGTGGTCTCTGGCTGGGCGGTATCTGCTGACAAATTGGGCTCCGATTGGTGGGCCGTGAACCTGAACAGAGGTGGTACGGCCAGGGTGTGAATTGGGATCTCGAAATTCAGTGTAGCAGCGGCCGATCCTTGGAGAAAGCAAGGACAGACAACCGCGACACGCCTGTGCCGGGGCCCGCGAAGGCCCCGGTGTGTGCCTGGATCAACGTGCGAAAGGGGTTCGGAGTTACCTTACATCCGCCCCGGAGACCAAAAAACCGCCTGTTCGGGCGGTTCTTTTGTTTGACCGGCGGCGGCCTATTTTCCCACCTGGTTGCCCGGGCAGTATCGTCAGCGCTGAGGCGTTTCACTAACCGTGTTCGGGATGGGAACGGGTGGGACCACCTCGCTCTAGCCACCAGAGCCCTTAGTATTGCGCCCCCAGGCCAGTTTGCGCAACTCGGCCTTTCGCCGGTTGCGGCCCCGCTCCGCGCGCGGCAAGGTAACACCGCCGATGAAGTCGCTCTTCCTGCTCGTGCTCGGCGCCCTCTGCGGTGTCCTCGCCACCGTCCTCTTCTTCACCATCGACCCAACGTTCGATTCCTCAGAAGCGGACGGCGCCGGCGGCGGCAACGTCACGCTCTCCCTCAGTGAAGAAGCGCTCGCCGCCCTCATCGCCCGCGAACTCCCGGAGATACCCGCCTTCGGTGACACCCCCCAGGTCCAGACCACCGTCGGCGCGAACGGCCTCGTCAAAGTCGACATCGTGGTCGGCGGCCTCGGCGTTGGCCTCCGCAGCGGCATCACCCTCAACCCCAACATCGTCGATGGCAAGCTGAAGCTCGATGTCGTCGAAGCCAACCTCGGCGAGCTCGCCGTGCCCGAGGAGATCGCCACCCTCGTTGAAGCGCCGATCCAGGCCCGCCTGGACTCCCTCGCCAACGGCCTCGACTACCGCCTCACCGCCATCCGCACCACGGAGCACCGCCTCACCTTCGAAATTCAAATCTAATGGCCCCGCGGGACTGGAGTCGCGGGGCTGGGGCCGCGGGGCTGGAGTCGCGGGGCTCGGTCCCCGCTTACCACCCACCAATCCCCAAAGCAGCCCACCATCCCCACGCGCCCACGCTAAGCCCCCTTGTCCCAAGCCTGGGAGAAGGGGGTTGGGGGTTGAGGGTACGACGCGGCGCAAAGCACCAAATCTCCTGTTTGAGGGCAGACCGCTAGACGCCCGCCCCCGCCCCCACCAGCCCGCCCGCGGCGTAGGAAATCACCGCGCCCACGAACCCGAAGATCGCCATCCGGCTCCCCGAGAACACCACGCTCCGCCCCGTGAACAACGTCGTGATCGCGCCCGTCCCGAACAATCCCAGCCCACTCAACACCGCGCTCAACACCAGTCCCGTCGTCCCGCCGACAGCCAGCCAGGGCAACACGGGCACAATCGCGCCCGCGCTGAACGTCGTGAACGAGGTTACCGCCGCCACCCAGGCGTTTCCCGCCTCGCCCGCCGACATCCCCAGCTCTTCCCGCGTGAGCGTGTCCAGCGCCGTCGCGTGGTTCGAAAGGATGCGCTTCGCCATCGTCCGCGCCTCGCCGTCGGGAAGCCCCTTCGCGCGATAGATAAGGAAGAGCTCTTCCTCCTCCTCTTCCGGCATGAGCTCCAGCTCCTCGCGTTCGATCGCCACCTGCCGCTCGAACGCCTCGGCCGAGCTGCGCACGCTGATCCATTCGCCCAGCGCCATGCTGATCGACCCGGCCAGCAGCCCGCCGATGCCCGCCAGCAAGACGAAACTCTTGCCCGGGTCCGCGCCCGCAACACCCATCACCAGGCAGAAGTTCGAAACCAGCCCGTCGTTCGCCCCCAGCACGGCGGCCCGCAACGCGTTTCCGCTGCCGGCGCGGTGGCGGCCCTCCACCTTCGCGATGTCGACATCCATCCGGTTGCCCGTCGCTCGCGAAATCTCTCGAAACAGC
>WBZP01007006.1_pt1 | contig 10983 bp, 12 predicted proteins | sample 5204301 | NCBI WGS metagenome assembly WBZP01 (sample SAMN12412401, study PRJNA552823) | activated sludge metagenome | isolation source: activated sludge from nitrification reactor of wastewater treatment plant... | place: USA: Pennsylvania | collected 2017
CCGATTGTCCGTGATGCCGATGAGTTGCACGACGCGCTGCTGACCTTAGTATGGGTACCCGAGTCCGATGCAAGACAATGGATCTCATATTTCCCTTCGCTGGTTGAATCCGGTCGGGCTGTCCGTCTTGCGTTTCACGGCTCCCGTGCCAGGTGTCAAGGAGTTGGGGGATGGGTGGCGGCTGAGAATCGAGAGCAGGTCGAGCAGCTATTCACGGTCGGTGATGATTCCACGCTGGATGGCGTGGTACTGGGATGGATGGAAAGCATCGGACCGATGATGGCAGACGAATTGGCTGACCGTCTCTCTTTGCCGGTTGAGGGGATTGAGGCGGCGATGGTCCGGCTTGAGGTGCAGGGCCAAGTCCTTCGTGGGCGCTTCCGGTCCAACGCAGTCCTCAGTCCTCAGTCCTCAGCATTAAACACTGCACCCGAGTGGTGTCACCGCCGCTTGCTGGCTCGAATCCATCGGCTGACGATCGGAATGTTGCGCAAAGAGGTCGAGGCGGTTTCGGCAACGGATTTCATGCGCTTCCTGATGCAATGGCAACATGTCGTGCCGGGTTCGCGACAGCATGGTGAAGCGGGCCTTATGGAGGTCATCAAACAGCTGGCGGGATTCGAGACTGCGGCCTCTGCATGGGAACCGCAGCTCTTGCGAACGAGGATGGCCAAGTATGAGCCGGATCTCCTAGATAGGCTTTGTCTAAGCGGCGCGGTCAGTTGGGGGCGCCTCTCGCCGCATCCGAAACTGGCAGCAGGTAGAGAGACGGAGGGGCGGCGTATCACTCCGACAAGCCTCGCGCTCATCAGTGTCTTCCCACGTGATGAGCGTGATTGGTTGCTTGCCGCATTCCATCAGGACGTGGTTGGCGGAGGTCCCGACCCGTTTGCACAGTTAAGTTCGGTGGCCCAAGATCTCCGGCGTGCGTTGCAGCAACAGGGTGCCAGCTTTTTCGCCGATCTCGTGCGGATGACCAACCATCTTCCCGCTGAAGTCGAGCAGGGATTGTGGGAGTTGGTGGCCGCCGGGTTGGTGACGGCTGATGGGTTCGATAACCTCCGCGCTCTCATGGATCCGCATCGGCGTCGTGCTGAAGGGCGAGAACGGACTCGTCGTCCGCGGCACTCAGCAGGACGGTGGTCTTTGTTGAAACCTCTTTCGTCTCATCACTCAGCACTTGGGACCCAGTCCGCTTCGCCGACACAGCGAAGCGAGTCCTCAGCACTTGCCATTGAGAAAGTGGCTCGACACCTTCTCCGCCGCTACGGCGTGGTGTTTCGAGACCTCCTGGCGCGTGAATCGCTGGCTCATTCCTGGCGGGATCTGCTCGTTCAGTACAGACGAATGGAAATGGCAGGGGAGGTCCGTGGTGGACGATTCGTGTGCGGATTTACCGGCGAGCAGTTTGCATTGCCGGAAGCCGTGGAAGCGTTGCGCGCGATCAGAAAGGCGAGTGTATCCTCAAGCCACGAGGTCAAACTTTCAGCCACAGATCCATTGAACCTCGTAGGAGTGATCCTACCTGGCCCTCGTGTGCCTGCCGTCCCGACGAACTTTCTGGTGTGGAAAGATGGGATGGTTGTTCGTACTGTGATCGGGCGGCAGGATGACACGGCAATTCCCATTGTGGAGCGGACCAGCCCGGTAATGGCCCGATAGCCTGTCGAACTTAACCATGTCAGTCGCTTGCCCAGGGAGGAGGATGGGCTCGGCGCAGGCGACGGCAGCTCGAATGGACGGCGATCACCCGCGAGACTCGGTCAGGCAAGGTGTTCGGATCTGAAGAGCGCTTGACACTGGATCAAGGCATGAAGGCATCACCATCGACGCTGCGTATATTCTCCACCTGGAGGATCGCCTCGGCAGCATCGAGGCCGGCAAGCTGGCTGACTTCACCGTCCTCAACCCGGACCCCTACCAGGTCGGCGTGGCCGGTCTGCCGAAGATCAAGGTCTGGGGTACGGTGTTCGAAGGCTAGCTGTACCCAGCTAAAACGGTCAAGCGCTAAACGCGAGAGCCGATCCCCGATAAATGAAGGAGACCACACGATGAAGCCCTCCCTCCTAACCATGACATGCGTGCTGCTGGCCGCCGTGTTTGCGACTCCTATTGCGGTGCCTGTACAAGCCGCCCCGATCTCCGCCGACTCCATCTATACCGGCGGTGACATTGTCACCGTCAATGAGCTTCAACCGAAAGCAGAGGCGGTGGCGGTTAGGGGCGGTAGGATTGCGGCCGTCGGCTATCGTGATGAGGTGATGAAACTGAAGGGGCCGAAGACCAGGGTCATCCACCTTGGCGGTATGACGATGATTCCCGGCTTGATCGATGCACACGGCCATGTCTTCCTCACCGGTATCCAGGCACTATCCGCCAATCTGCTCCCGCCGCCGGATGGCGAGGGCGCCGACATTCCTTCTCTGCAACGCCTGCTCAAGGACTGGGCGTCGAAGAACCGGAAGGCCATAGGCAAGATCGGCTGGATAATTGGCTTTGGTTACGACGACTCGCAGCTCAAGGAGCAACGTCATCCGACGCGTGACGATCTCGACCAGGTCTCCACCACGGTGCCGGTGGTCATCGTGCACCAGTCAGCGCATCTGGCTGTGATGAACAGCAAGGCGTTGGAGATTGCCGGCTATACTGCCGACAGCAAGAATCCGGAAGGCGGTGTGATCCGCCGCAAGCAGGGCAGCCAAGAGCCCGACGGCGGACTTGAGGAGGCGGCATGGTTTGGGACAGTGGGGAAGGTGTTCGGCCAGGTCGGTTCGGCGGAGAGCATGGCGATCCTCAAGGCAGGCACAGAGCTGTACGCCAGCTTCGGCTACACCACCGCACAGGAAGGTCGAGCTTCGCCAGATATCGTGGCTACGATGTCCGCGACAGCGAAGCAGGGGGGGCTGAAGATCGATATCGTGGCGTACCCCGATATCATCATTGGCGCCCACGTAATCAAGGCACCGCTGCTCTCGCGTCGTTACACCAACCACGTGCGCATCGGCGGAGCAAAACTCAGTCTTGACGGCTCACCTCAAGGCAAAACCGCTTGGCTGACCAAGCCCTATTTCAAGATACCGACCGGACAGAAGGATGACTATGCCGGTTACGCGGCGCTGACCGATGAGCAAGCCACGGCTTACGTGGACAAGGCGTTTGCCAATGGGTGGCAGATCCTCACTCATCTCAGCGGCGATGCGGCCATCGACCAGTTTATTCAAGCGGTGCGCGCTGTCGAGAAGAAGTACGGCATGGCCGACCGCAGGCCCGTGGCGATCCATGCGCATACCGCGCGGCTCGATCAGGTACTGGCGTTTAAGGAGCTGGGCATCCTCCCGTCTTTCTTCCCGATGCACACGTATTACTGGGGCGATTGGCACCGAGATTCGGTTCTGGGCGCGGAACGCGCGGCCAATATCTCGCCGACCGGCTGGGCCCTGGAGCATGGCATGACCTTCACCTCTCATCATGATGCACCGGTAGCGTTACCCGATTCGATGCGCGTATTGGATGCCACCGTCAACCGAGTGACTCGCAGCGGCCGGGTGCTCGGCCCGGACCAGCGAGTCTCCCCGTTGGTGGCGCTGAAGGCGCAGACCATCTGGTCGGCCTACCAACACTTTGAAGAGAAGACCAAGGGCTCGATCGAAGTCGGCAAATTGGCCGACTTCGTCGTGTTGGATCAGAACCCACTCACCATCGACCCGCTGAAAATCGCCGGAATCAAGGTGGTCGAGACCATCAAGGAAGGCAGAGCAGTGTATCACCGTGACGCGGCGGTAAAACCCGCTGCCGTGCCGTCAAGCTGTGCGGATTCGGATGCTTGCTTTAGGATGGCGAGCCAGGTGCTCAACGATACCGGCGTGATCGATGTGCATCTGCACGCCAATTGACCAAGATGAAGGAGGAATTGCCCGTCATAAGAAAATGCAACAGGCAGCAGGCCTGTCTACGCTCACACCTTTCAGATTCCATTGCGGTCATGCCGATGTCAGCGGCATGGCTTCAGAAAAAGTGAAACATGAAGGGTCATCGGCGTGATGAGTTGCGAAAAAAGTGGGATGGAAAATCAATACTCATGCCTGACTCAATAATCCACACTCTAAGCCAACGAGATCGGTAGAGGGGGAGGCCGTAGAAAAGGAGATGACTGTATGGACCACGAACAAGAATCGCGCAAGTCGGAGATGGCCAAGAGGCTAGAGGATCAGGGGCATATCAAGATCGCGGGTGCGATGTATTCCGTTGAAACTGGGGTGGTTGAATTTATCTCCTGAATGTACGCCTCAGGCGCGCATATTCTGTTGCCGAGTTGAGACGCTAGGCTACAGTCCGACAGCCTGTATCCATCCACCAAATCGAATTGGACGTTGGTATTTTGCAAACCAGGCAAGGGGAGTGGTATGGTGCTCAACATCACAAAGACCCTAAGGGATTGTGTTTGGAATTTAGACAGCGAGATGGTGCACGACTGCTTTGTATCATCCGGAAGTTCATTGCGTGGAAGGTTTCGCGTAGGGATCTCCCTGCGATGTATGTATCTCATTTAGCTTCAAGGAGGCTGTATCGTGAAGTATCTATCCTTTGTTTCCGGCACCGTATTTCTGATCGCGTCCGGAGTGTCAGGTTGTGCCAACCTGCCAACTTCGGTCGTACAGGATGCGCTCGCAAACCTGGTAGCCCAACAACATAGCATTGGTCCTAGCCAAGGGAAGGCCGCGCTCGGCTCCATCCTTAATCACGCAAGGGAAAAAATGCCCGTCGGAGATTTTTCGACGCTGAACAATGTCCTGCCCGCTTTGGATACCTACCTGAAGGAGGCAACCGACGTGAAGGCTGTAACCGGTCCGATCGTCGACCAAGCTGGGCTGGAGTCAGCATTTGCTAAGGTGGGCTTGGGACCCCAAATGGTGCCAAGGATCACAAAGACGATGAGCGATTTCGTCGGGAATTCAGGCGGCGAAGCGGCGCGCAGTTTCTTTGCATCGCTGATGAAATAAGTTGCACAGCTGTTGCCGAACGAAGCCGTTCGGCAACAGTGTTCCCGTCTACCTCATCCTAGTTGGTCAGTTCACGAACGACTGTGCTCGGTCACGGAGCAGGGTCAGCAACGCCGTCGGGCCTTGGCTACCCATCGTGGCATACCCTGCCTGAGCCTCTGAAAAAAACGCCGGCTCTCGATCAGTCGGCACCCCTAAGAGTTTGCTCACTGATGCGAGGTATTCTCCCTGTCCCGCCGCGAGATCGTGCTGCAGATTGTCATAGTTGAAAGAGACAAAGGCGGTGGCCTTGAAGTCCGGCTTCAGCTGACCGTCTTCATTCCACCAGGCCGCTCCGGAGGTGGTGCCGGTGACATTGGACGTGGTGTCGGTGATTTGGTTAATGGTGCCTTTGACTGTGCAGCCGGTTAGACCAAGCAACAGACTTGCTCCCAGTGCTGCGACGCATTGTAAACGGGTGCGCATCGTGGACCTCCATATCTATATGGGACGATGGCCTCACTATAACATACAGCCCCTCAAGTGTGATCGGTTGTGCGCCGATAGGAATACGACGGGACGGTGTTCCCCTATCGTGACAATACCGAGGATTGGCCATGTCGGTTCGGCCCCTGACAACTTTTAATCCAGAGCAGTTGTTCAATCTTGGGTTACAGCCTAAGGGAGGATTCCATCGACTGGATACGAAGATCAGCGGGCTCTCGATTGCCCAGGAATTTTCCGGACGGTTGAATGTCACCACGGCTGATGGCGATCGGATTACTCTGGTGGCCGATCGTGATGACCGGTATGACGCTGGTGCCGTCCAATCCGTTGTTCAGCCTCCTCAGGGAAGCGGGACTGTCAGCGCTGGGTTTGCGCAGAGTGCACGTGCGCACCACGTTGGCATCGCGGTCAGTGGAGACCTTGATGAAGCCGAAGTGACGGACTTGGAGAAATTGTTTGAAAAGGTTACGAGTATCTTTCGTGGGTTCGTTCAGGGACGAGATGATGAGGCCCAGGCTCAAACCCTTCAACTCATAGAAGGGTTTCATGAGTTGGAAGATCTCTCCAGTCTGGATCTCAGCGTCGAGATCGTCCGGTCTGTGACGGTTGTGTCGGCCTCAGGCGAAACCCCGGGTGGGGCGCCAGGGACGGCGGTGGCGATCCCGCAGCCGTCCAACGGTACCACGGCGCCCACCCCGTCACCTAACTCTCCTGACTCCACGCGTCTCGCGGCATTAGTGAACGGCACACAATTCGCCTCCTTGATTCAACAAGTTCTCGACGCTGTGAATGAACTCAGCGTTGATCTGGAGAAGGTTCGTCACCATTTACCGGCCTTCCTGGATCAGTTACGCGAGGAACTCGCCAAGGAGTTACGCCGGGAGCCCCCGTTGGAGACAGAAGCTCGCGGCCGTTCAGGCAAGGACGTCCTACCTGCACATGAACCGTCGACCGATAGTCGCAGCCTATTGGTGGCCTATCAATCGGTCACGGAGACATACCTCTCGCTGTCTCTTCAAGTGTAATTCACCATAAGCGCTGATACCACTTCTTCTCATCACCGACCGGCAGTGAAACCAGATTCATGGCTCTCCGGATCTCGCCGATGTTCCAGCCAGTGAGGTTGGCCAGTGTCTGCGCTTCCCTCTCATAGCGTTCGCGTAACTGCTGGCGGTAGACAGTTGCGGCTGGACATTCATCCGTTCCGGTCCAAGGGTGGCGCAGGATGTAGCGGGCTTGGAAATTGTTGCGATCGGATGTTTCTTGGAACATCAAGTCTTCGGGAAAGTGGTCGGCGTCGTAGCGGACGTGCAGTCTCGTGAGAAAGACGTTCTGCGGCTGTGGCATGCTGCCTCCACGTTGCTTGAAGCTAGGGCCGTTTTGCCAGAAGACACCCAGACTTCGCAGTTCTTCAGCCGATAATGGGTTTGCGGCACAGGGGTCGCACCAATTCATATCCCAGGCATATTCGAGGAATACGCCTCGCTCGCTCTCGCGCGTCACTTGTTGTGTGAAGAGGTCGCGATAAAAGTCACCGAACTTGTCTTTCACATACAGCGGGATCTCTTGGGCTTCCGGTAACCGGACGGTTCGGTAGTTCGTCGTTTCGACGCGACCTTGTTTGTTCAGCGTATAGATGAAGAGTTCTTGCGCACCCTCGGCATTCACTGTCCCGAGCCGAATCGGTAACATGAACTTCAGGGATTCGAAGGCGATTTGGATCGGTCTCAGGTACGTAAAGCCGAGCTTGGATTGTTCGGTCAGGTTCACCTTGGCCACAAAGAACTTCATCTGCTGTTTCAAATAACTGTGCAGCACAGCGGAAGTCCCATTCGGAATCTTGTATCCGTTCTCAGCTAACCAGATTTCAAGCCCGTGGCTTTCCTTGGCTGAGAGAATCAGGATGTCATATTCGCCGACGGTATACTGCGCCTCGACAGTCACGCCAAGTGCCGTATCGCGTGCTCTGGTTGAGGCGCTTGCCGGCGTCATGCTCTTCGCCATATCGAGGCTACGGCGCTCCATCAGCTCGTACCGGACACAGGGATTCTCGTCGAAGTATTCCACTAGTCGTGGAGCCGAATAGTCGGCCAAGTGTTTCAGGACAGCCGGATCCCCGACATGAATCTGGTCCTTCTCTAACACGGCGGGTACCGGCACGACCATCGCAAACTCTTTTGCGTCGCCCTTGAAATCATTCGCCATAGTGATGACGGTCTTGTTGTCATGACGGGCAATGACAACCTCGGAAGCCTTGTTGAACAGCTTTGTGTCAGCCTTGCCAACATAGAAGCCACAAAACGCCGAGGCGTCGGTACTCCAGAGGAATATGCTTATCAGAAATGTGAAGATGGGCATGATCAGGCGTCTCATAGAAGCCTCAGGACACCGATTCATATGACCTCCTTGGTTAAAACGGGAATAGGGGAATCAAACAGGGGATTCATCACCGGCGATTTACCGCTTGTAGGCTTGGCCCAGTCGTAGCGCGTGCCAGGAAACATGCGATCTAAGAGCGGAACGAGCGATGAACATGCGATGAGTCCCCAGAGTGGGCCATTGGGCTTGAAGAAATGGAGCTGGACGTAGAGCGCTGTGAGTGCGACAAACAGTGCGAAGACGATTCGGCCCGTTCTCGAATCCGGTGTCGTCTTTGGATCCGAGATCATAAAGAACGAAAAGATGAGAAGCGCACCGCTTTCGATCTGATGCAGGGGAATGGTGAGTGGATCACCAAGCCAGAGGGCACGGGCGAAGAGGAGTCCGACGTAGGACGTCAAGAAGGCGAGTGTGACATCAGCCCGTGCCGCGCGAGTTACAACAAGCGGGCCAAGGCAAGCGATCAGAAATCCGAACCAGGCGATTTGACCCCATTGCCCTGGTGAGATCCACCCGAGACCGAATGAAAGCATGACGACGAGGGCGAGATTCGTCGGATTGAAGACATGCTTGTCCCTCCAGCGAAGGATGAACTTGCCGCTGATCGCGATGATAGCGGCGAGTGCTCCAACAGCAAAATCATTGGTGCGGAGGAGAAGGCACAGCGAGAGGGACGAAATCAGCGCGCTTTTTGGATCGAACGACGGCACGTGGAAATAGCGGGTACCGGCATATTGAGTCAGTTGGGCAGTACCGAGGGTGATGACGATCTGCCAGATGGGGATATCGAAGTGAAGGAATACCAGGCCATAGAGGAGAAGGGTAGACAGACTGGCGATTTGATAGAGGCGTGGATCTTGGTAGAAGGTCGGTTTGCTTGGTTGGTTCCAGCTGGTCTCTTGACCCATGAAATCCTCCTTGGGATTGCCGTGGTCTTGCAGCGGCCATCACAGGAGGGTATGGGGCAAGGGGGAGAATCCTTTCAGAGGGATGAGATGAATTTGAGAGTGCGTTGACAAGCGGCTGAACAGGCGCAAGAATTGCTCGTCGGTACGACCCAGATTGGCCTGCAAGTTAAATCGGGAGCTATTGAATACGTATGGAGTGGGCGAAGCACATAGTCTTTACGCCTATTCTTGTGGGCATATTTCAAGGAATTTCCATCGCGGGCTCAATGAATCTTCCTGTGGAGCAAAGGAAGGTTCTGGAGGATTCATCTCACTTTACCATAGTTCGTACTGTGACAGCGTTGCCTGGGGCAATTGTTGCTCTGTGTGGTGATTTGACCGGTGGGTTAGCAGAGCCTGCGGCCAAGTGGGAAGCCACAGACTACATAAAAGATGAAACGCTTCCACGCAAACGGCTAATTTGGGGCGCTATCTCTGGTGTGCATCATGTTGTTCACTATGAGAGCGGTGGATACGTCCACAGCTTTCATCTCCTTGTGGCAACTCTTGGCAATGGAGGACAGCAACCAAAAGTGATTTGGCGTGGTATCGGAGGATTATATAAAGACTACACAGCTTTCCTTCTTGCACTACGAACAGGGGAATTAAACGATGAGAGTGAACCCTAGATTGACGATGCGCTCGGACTCGCCCTCGGCTGTGCGGTGGTGCGGGGGCAACTGGTTAAGAATAACCACGACATCCCAGTCCGTGAGCATATTTCGTCGTGGTTCTATGTAAGCGCTATAGGCGTAACGCGAGCGTATTGTCGAGTGCGATGTGTCTTGGAGTGTACAATGGCTGAAGAACTTGTTCCAATCTTCTATGTGAGAAATGGAATCAAGGCGATACGGTGGTATGCCCGACTCGGCTTCATTATAGAAGGTGAGTACCGCTTTGCTCCTGGAGTGCCGCAATATGTATGTCTTCGTCGCGGTCAACTCGCGCTCCATTTGTCTGAAGATACGGGTGATGTGCGACCGAACACGCTCGTGTATTTTTATGTTGATGATATTGATCGAATTGCTGCCGAATTCAACGTCACAGTGAAGGACCTCCCCTGGGTTCACGAGGTGGAATTGACAGATCCAGACGGAAACCGCTTGCGAGTCGGGAAGCGAAAGGCTCTACGGTCTCACGAATAGTTGTGGAGCTTGAACTTGATCTCGGCTGTGCGGTGTTACGGGAGCTGGTAAGGCGATCTAATCGAGCTTAGCAGCTCTTGAACTGCTTTGACCGGCATTGTTCCGCGAGGCGCTTGGCTTCTGCGATTTGGGCGGGAGTCATGCGCTGCGCAACGTCGTCTCGATTTTCTATCGCTTGTTTGTGGTCTTCACCCTTCATGTGTCCAGCCGCAAGGTCTACCCACATATAGGCCCGCACTAAGTCTTGTGGCACGCCAAGCCCTGCGAAATAGAGTTCCGCGAGGTTGTTTTGCGCATGCGGGTGACCCTGGGCTGCGGCTTTCTCGTACCATGCTCGTGCTTGGGCATAGTCCTGTGGCATTCCTTTTCCCTTGGCATACAGCTCCCCGAGGCCGTTCTGCGCCTCGGCGATTCCCTGATTAGCCTGAGTCTGGAGTGTGGACAGATCTTTACTGCCGGCCGGTGGGAAGGCAATGCTCGAGCCAACGGGGAGAACAAGAGTCGCCAGAAGGATGATGACGGTAATCGCACTCATGAGCGGCTGAGTATGCCGTGCAGGCGAACGGATCGTCAAGCCGAATCCTACCGAGCCCTCTGTGGGTACTCTGGTGGAGGCGGTTGGGCGGACGCAGGAGGGGGCGGCGGAAGTTGAAGGGGGCGGTTATTTAATTGCAGCGGTGGACCGAGATTGAGCCCAGGAATTTGTGGAGGCTGCACGGTCACGATGCGATCACCGTTCGGGAGATCGGTCGTGCTATGTACATTGCCGGCGGCATCCTTGTAGACGGTTGTTCCACCTTCTGCGTCGAGCACTTGCTGCAATCGGTCCTTCGCATTGGGTTGGTGAGGGGGGTCTTCCCCCATTGCCAGCAGTAGGCTTGGGAAGCCAGTGATCAGCATGATCATGAGACGGAGCGCGGTCCGACGCATGTCGTCCTTATACGATAGAGGATTGACCCAGAATCTCAATCTCTGAAGGATTCAATCAGCCACCAGAGAACAAGTATAATAAGGAAACCAATTCCT
>WBZP01007007.1_pt1 | contig 10981 bp, 8 predicted proteins | sample 5204301 | NCBI WGS metagenome assembly WBZP01 (sample SAMN12412401, study PRJNA552823) | activated sludge metagenome | isolation source: activated sludge from nitrification reactor of wastewater treatment plant... | place: USA: Pennsylvania | collected 2017
AAAGGTCGTCGTGCCCAGGCCCATGGTTTCATAGAGGGGCAGGAACTCGCGCTCGACCTTGTCGCGGTGGAGCATGCTGTATTGCGGCTGTTCCATCGTCGGCGGGATGAGGTGATACTGCCGGGCGACGCCGTAGGCCTCGGCCAGCTGCTGCGCCGACCATTGCGACGTGCCCCAGTAGAGTACCTTGCCCTGGTGGATCAGTTCCGTCATCATGCGGACGATCTCTTCCATCGGCACGTTGCTGTCGGGGCGGTGGCAGAAGTAGAGGTCGAGGTAATCGACCTGCAAGCGGCGCAGGGCGGCGTGGCAGGCCTCGAAGACGTGCTTGCGGTGCAGCCCGCGCTGCGTCGGCTTGGGGTCTTCGACCGCCCCCCACATGACCTTGCTGGAGACGATGTAGCTATCGCGCGACCAGCCGGACTTTTGCAGCGCCTGGCCCATGATCGTCTCCGACTTGCCCGAAGCGTAGACCTCGGCGTTGTCGAAGAAGTTCACCCCGGCGTCATAGGCCGCGGTCATCGTTTCCAGCGCCTGTTCGACGCCCATCTGGGTGCTGAACGTCACCCATGAACCAAAAGAGAGGGCGCTGACCGGTAGGCCGGACTTGCCCAGACGACGATACTCCATGTTCTAGACTCCTTGATGCAGTCGTTGCCCTGCCTGATAGGGGTAAATGTGGACCCGCTCGCCGGCGCGGATGGCGTCCTGGCAGGCGCGCCAGTAGTCGGCGGTGTAGAGGTCACTGTGGTGGGCCTCAAACACGGCGCGCAGCGGGCCGTTAAGCCCCAGGAAGTTGGGGAACTCTTCGGGAAAGATGTCGTTGGTGTTGATGTGGAACCACGGCTCCGAAGCCATCTCCTCCTCATAGCGATCGGTCGGTGGCAGGCGGCGGAAGTTGCACTCCTCCAGCAGGCACAACTCGTCGTAGTCGTAGAAAACGACGCGGCCGTGGCGCGTGACGCCGAAGTTCTTCAGCAGCATGTCGCCGGGGAAGATGTTGCTACAGGCCATGTCCTTGATCGCCTGGCCGTAGTCAACAACCGCCGCGCCGCCCGCCGCCTGGCGCGCCTCGCGGACGAAGATGTCCAGCGGGATGACGCGGCGCTGGAAGTAGGCGTGGGCCAGCACCACGCTGTCGTCGCTGATGCACACCGACTGGCTGCAATCGCGTTGCAGCGCCTCCAGCAACTCTGCGGAGAAGAGGTCGCGGCTGAACTCCAGATACTCAAACGACTGCGCGTCCACCAGCCGGCCGGCCCGGTCGCGGCGGTAGACCAGGTCATACTTGGCCATGACCTCCTTGCGCGTCGAGTCCTTGGGATAGTTGAAGTGATCTTTGATCAGCTTCAGGACGATGTCGTAGCTGGGCATGGTGAAGACGAGCATGACCATGCCGCGCTGGCCGCGGGCGATCTCGAAGCGCTCCTGAGTATAGGCCAGGTGATCGAGCAGATCGCGGTAAAGCTCCGTCTTGCCGTGCTTGTGGTAGCCGATGGAGATGTACAACTCGCCGGTGCGCTTGCGCGGCATGATGTTCTTGAGGAAATGCACCAGGTCGTAGGGGCGCTCCACGTCAACGTGGAAGTAGGAGTGGGCAAAGCTGAACAGGATGCTGACGCTGTCTTCGTCGAGCAGCACGCTGTCCACGGTGACGCCCTGCGGCGTGTGGATGAGGGCCAGCGCCAGGGGGATGCTTTGTGAGCCGCTGAACAGACGGCCGACCAGATAGGCCCCCATGCCGCGGTAGAACACCGGCTTGATCATCTCCACCCGCTCCACCGTGCGCAGGGTGTTGAGCGACTCCAGTTGGGCCTCGATGCGCGCCGCCGCCAGGCGCGCGTCCTCGGCCAGGTCGCGGAAGGGGACGGCCAGGCGGTAGTCATTGAGGATGGACGTCACCAGTTCGACGGCCGAGGTGTGGCGGGCGTAGACGCGATAGACCGGGGCCTGCGGCCGGGTGGGCGGCGTCTCGAAGTCGGTGGCCACGAATTCGATCTGATGATCCACCCCAACAGTGGTGAAGATGCGGCGGGTGACGGAGTTGAAGAACGTCTCGGCCACTTCCCAATCGTCGCGCCGGGCGATGAGGCCGGAGTAGACGGCCTTCATGCTGGCCCAGATGAGCTTGTCGTCCAGGCGGTCGCCCAGCAGGTCGCGGATGGCCGCCTCGACCAGGTCCACGATGCGGCGGTAGAGGCCCAGACGCGCGGCGGCGTCGGCCTGCAAGCCGGCCCAGTCCTGTGTCTCGAAACGCTGTTTGGCCTGGGCGGTGATCGCCTGGAACTGGTCGTGGAGCGTGACGTAGGCGGTCTGGAGCGTGCCCGCGCCGACGACGGCCAGGCGGCTATCCGTCAGGCGGCTCATGGCACGAGCGGCTCGGGCAGCGCTTCGTCGGGCGCGGCGCGGCGGCGGCTCAGGCCGACGAGGATGAGCAGGGCGACGACCAGCGCGGCGATGGCCACCAGCAGAGCGAACTGGTTGCCGGCCGCCGGTTCGGCCACTCCTTCAGGCGCGCGCGTCTCGACCACAGCCGGCTCGACGGCCGGCGGCGGCGGCACGGGCAGGGCGTCTACGGGCGTGTCCTTCCAGCGCGCGCCCTCCTCGATGAGCATCACCGGGATGCCGTCGCGGATGGGGTACTTGTAGCCGGTGTCGGCCGACACCAGCCAACTGCCGCGCACCAGCTCCAACCGGCCGGGGTCTGTGCCGTGGCGGCCCGCTTCTTGCAGGGCTTGGGGATCGCGCAGAATCGCCAGCAGGTCGGGGCTGACGGGCGATAGGGGTTCTTGGGTCTTATTGGCCATTTGGTTGCCTTCCTTGGCGGGGGTTGCGGCCAACCGGCCGCCTTTAGGGGATGATACGCCCACAGGTTGGCCGCTGTCAAACTGTATAGGAAGAAGTTAACGCCAAGACGCCAAGACGCTAAGACGCAAAGAGTTTCCCTTTGCGTCTCAGCGTCTTGGCGTCTTTGCGTTAACTTCTTGTTAGGCGTCGAGCCAGTAGAGGCCGGCCGTTTCGTCGGGGGTGCTATAGGCGGACAGAGCGGCTTCTAGATTTTGGTAGATGACGATGGGGCTGTGGCCGCCCAGCCAGATGGAGACGTAGTTGCGGTCGGGGTATTCCGCGCCCAGGGCCAGCACGTTCGACGCCTCGGCCGACTCCGCGCCGCCGCGTACGATGGCGAAGCGGCGGAACTGGCCGAACAACTCGCTCTGCGCGGCGCGGAATTCGGGGCTGATCATCGGCAGGGTGCGCCGCACGGCCGCGGCTTCGTTGCTGCGGGCCAAAGCGGCCCCGGCGGCGGCGGTGACGGCGGTCACGGCCGCCGTGCTGGCCCCCAGTTGCAGCAGGAAGCGGCGGCGATCCATGCCGGTCGGGGGTTGGACACTGATTGGCTCTTCGCCGGGCAGGGGCGCAACGGGCGCGGGCCGGACCATGAGGCGGCCAAAGGCATAGCTAAGGGCCACGCCCCAGGCGACGAACAGGACGCCCAGCCAGACGACGACCAGCGGCGCGGGCCGGGTCGAACTACCGACGGCCAGGGCGACGAAGATCATCGGCACGGCCAGCAGCGCGCCGGCGGTCAGGCCGTCAATCGTGTCGGGGGCGCGGCCGCGGCGGCTGGTGTAGGCGTAGAAGGCCAGCCCGACGCCGACGGCCAACGCCAGAAATAGGGTCAGGCCCAGCAGCCACTGCGTGAGCGCTGCGTTCTGGGCGATGTTGCCGCCGTCGGCCGGGGCGCTCAAGCTGGTGGCCAGCGACGCCCAGGGGGCAAACCCGGCGCGCACCGGCCAGTCGTACAGATCGAACGGTGGGAACGGCAGGCGCAGCAGTTGCGCGCCCAGGTAGAGCAGGCTGACCAACGGCGCGGTGATCAGCAGGATCGTCAGCAGGACGAGGCCCAGGCCGGGCCGGTTCGTCTTGGGGGGTTTCGGCTGTGGTCGCCGCGCCGTTGTCGGGCGCGGCCGTGGGGGTGTTGTTTCGTCGGCCATACAATTTCGCTACTATACCCGTCGTCCATTAAGATTATCCTGAAGGTGGCGGCGGGGGGAGGGGGTGCTCATGGAGTTGTCAGGGTTCAGTATTCAGTAGGTCAGTAGGTCAGTAGGTCAGTAGGTCAGTAGGTCAGTAGGTCAGTAGGTCAGTAGGTCAGTAGGTCAGTAGGTCAGTAGGTCAGTAGGTCAGTGGTCGTTAGTCGTTGGTCGCGTTCTGAATTCGTAGTTCTTAATTCCTAATTCCTAATTCCTAATTCGTAATTCCCGCCTCCCGCAGCGCGGCAATGGCCGTCGGTTCGGACAGCAGCCAGCGGGCCAACTCGTCGTGGGGGAGGTCGTTGCGCCACTGGCGATAAGCGTCTTGCGGCAGATCGCGGTAGAAGAGGGCCACGATGATGGGCGCGGGGTCGTCCCAGCGATAGGCGTAGTAGACCGTCGTCAGCACGCCGGGCAGCGCGCCGTTCTTGTAGCCGACGTTGCTGGCCCACGACACGTTGGCCTCGAACTGGTTGGGCCACTCCAGATAGCGCCGCGCCTGGAAGCTGCTGTCGGCGTTGCTCAACCCGTTCTGGGCCAGGCGGGCCATCAGCGCGGCGTAGGCGCGGGCCGTGCCGCGCGGGGCCAGCTCGGCGGCGAAGAAGCGCTGCGTGTCAATGGACGGCCGCCGGTTGCGCTCGCGCCAGGCGGCCTCGGCGGCGCGGAACGCCTCCTGCTCGGTGTAGGCGTCGGCCAGCAGGGCCACGTCGCGGCCGTAGGCGGCCGGATCGTCCAGGTAAGCGGCCAGCGCGGCGCGGTCGTTGGCCTGGGCGCGGCTGTGGTTGGCCATCAGCAAGAATTGACCCAGGAAAGTGCAGGGAGCCGTATGGCTGCCGCTCGGCTCGCCCAGCCCCAGCGCCCGCGCTGTCTCCTCGATGCGCGCCTGGCCGAGGCGCAGGTGCAGATAGTCGGCGGCGGCGTTGGAGCTATGGCGGATCATCATCCACGGTACTTCGGCCAGGGTCACGGCCGGGTTGTCGTCGGGCGAGATGAGCCGCCCCTCTTCGCGCAGTTCGGCAATGGCCCGCCGGTGCGCGCCGAGGTCGAAGTTGGGCAGGTAGAAGCGATCCAGTTCGCTCAGGGGAACCGTTTCCAGCGGGTTCAGTTCGCCGGCGCTCACGGCCTCGACGTAGGCCACCAGGGTGATGATCTTGGCCACCGAGACGAGCGGCATGGGCGCGTCGGCGTTCCAGGTGATGCCCTCGCTCTCGCGGCCAAGCTGGTAGGCCACCAGGCCGACTGTGTCCGGCGCGTCCAGCAGCCGTTCCAGCGCCGGCCAGGCGGCTTCGGGGACGACAGCGCGGAGGGCGGCTTCGTCGGTTGTGGGTCGTTGGTTGTTGGTCGTTGGTGGGTCGTCCGGCAGTAGCGCCGGCAGGAGGAGGCCGCAGGGGGGCGAGAGGGGGCCGCTGTAGATCGGCGTTGGTGTGGCGATAGGGACGGTGGCAGTCGCGTCCGTCACCGCCGCGGAGTGCGCATCCTCAGATGCGGACTCCGCGGCGGGGGCGGGCGGCGGCCGGGTAACGGCCGTTGTCGGCCGGGCGGTTGGGATGGCCGTCGGGATGGCCGCGATTTGGGCGCGGCAGGCGACGCCGGCGACCAGGGCCAACGTCAGCAGTAATAGGAGCATTGCCCGCCGGCGGTCGGCGGTCGGCCGTCGGTCGTCGTTAATGCGCCCCCGCCTTGCCCCCCAGCCGCTTGAGGATGATGAGGGTCATGTCGTCGAACTGCGGCGTCTGGCCGGTGTGGTCGCGGATGTTGTCGGTGATCTGGCGCACGATGGCCGGCGCCGGCTGGCGAGCGGCCGTTCGCGCCGCCACCTGCAACCGCTCCAGGCCGAACTCGTCGAAGTCTTCGTTGAGGGCTTCGGTGACGCCGTCGGTGTAGAAGATGATCGTCTCGCCCGGCCGCAGGGCGATGGCGTAGCTCTTCATCTGCGCTTCGGGCAGGATGCCCAGGGCCATGCCGTGGCCGAGCAGGGGCTGGAAGTTGCCGTTAGGCTGCATCAGCAGCGGCGGGTTGTGCCCGGCGTTGGCATAGGTGAAGCGCTCCGTGGCCGGGTCCCAGACGCCATAGAACACGGTCACGAACAGGTCGGAGCGCGCCTCGCGGCCGATGATCTCGTTGGCCCGCGCCAGCACGTAGGCCGGGTCGTTGTGGCTGAAGGCCACGGCGCGCAGGATGGTGCGGCTGAGGGCCATGAACAGCGCCGCCGGCACGCCTTTGTCGGCCACGTCGGCGATGGCGACGCCCCACTTGTCGTCGCCGAGGGGCAGGAAGTCGTAGAAGTCGCCGCCCACTTGTCGCGCCGCCTGCCAGTAGGTGGCCACCGAGCAGCCGGGGATGCTGGGGCTGCCGTCGGGCAGGAAGCTGGCCTGGATGGTGTGGGCCACGTCCAACTCCTGCTGCATTCGCGCCCGCTCCGACGACTCCTTATAGAGCTGGTTGTTGACCACGGCCGTGGCCGCCTGCTGGGCGATGCCGTTGAGGATGTTGATGCGCCGGTTGGAGATGGCCGTGCGCCCCAGCCGGTCGCGCCGCAGACCGACGATCATCGCCCCGAGGAGCCGGCCGCGGGCCACCAGCGGGAAGTTGTAGGCCGCCCCGGTGCTTAGCACCGTCTCCAGCCAGCCGGGCACGCGCATGGCGTAGTAGCCGGCCCCCGGCAAGCGCGGCAGGCTGAAGTCCAGCGCCAGTTGCGGCGACATGGCCAGAAACTCGTCGCGGTCAATCTCCAGCGTCTCCACCAGACCGCGGCCCATCGTGCTGACGCCGTAGCTTGGCCCGGCCTGGAAGAGCTGCCGGTCTTCGTCCCAGACCAGGATGAAGACGGCGTCCACGCCGACCAGCAGCGGCACCAGCCGGACGATGGTGTCGAGAATCTCGTTCAGGTCGGTCAGGCTGTTGACCGCCTCGGCCACCTGGAGCAGGGCGGTGTTGACCCAGGCCTCTTCCTGCTGCGCCGAGCGCAGGTAGGCGCTTTCCAGTCCTTGCGCCGTCTGCCGGGCCACGTTTTGCACCAGTTCTTCGCGCCGGGTGGCGAAGGAGGTGTGGCCGTTGGCCCCGCCGTTGGCCCCGCCGTTGCCCGTCTCCGTGGCACCGTCGCCGGTTTCGCCCAGGTCAACGAGCATGACGCCCAGCGTGCGCGTGGGGCCGGCCAGCAGCGGGTAGAGGCGCAGGCAGGCGCAGTCGGCCGTCCGGTAGCGCGCCAGCCAGTCGGGCGCGTGGGCGGTGGTCAGAGATTGGCGGCCGACGTGGACGGCGTCGAGCGCGCTCCAGTCACCGATGGCCAGGCGCAGTTCGGGGAAGGTCGGGTCTTCGTGGCCGCCGCGGCCGACGAGGGTCACGCCGCTGTAGAGCTCGGCGTCGCCGTCCCACAGCAGAAAGGCGCACAGGTCAACGCCGACCAGCAGCGGCGCCAGGCGGGCCACGGCGCTGAGCATCTCGTCCCGTTCGTAGTGGCGGCCGATGGTCTCGGCCACCTGGAGTTGGGCGGTGCTGAGCCAGGCTTGCTCCTGCTCGCGGGCCAGTTGGCGCGTCTTATAGATGGCGCTGGTGACTTCGGCGGCCAACGTCTCCAGCACAGCCTGCTCGGCGGCTCCAAATGCGCCCACCTGCCGGCTTTGCACGTCGAAGACGCCCAGCAGTTCGTTGTTGACCAGCAGCGGGATGGCGATCTCAGCCTGGGTGTCGGGGTTCAACTCGGCCGGAATGCCGTCCAGGTGGGCCAGGAAGCGCTCGTCTTCGCGGGTGTTGTTGACGGCCACGGTGCGGCGCGTGGCCGCGGCCGTGCCGATGATGCCCTGGCCGGGCGGCAGGCGCAGCGGGGCGTGGCCGTTGCCGCGGGGGACGCTCAGTTCACCGAGGCTGCTGGCCTGGATGACCACCTCGCGCGTCAGCGGGTCAATGCCGAAGACGGTCACCGGGTGGAAGCCGAAGGTGCTACAGGTCAGGTTGACCGTCTGCTCCAACACCTCATCCAGTTCCTCGGCCGCGTTCACCTGGCGGGCGATCTGCGTCACCAACTCCAGATGGGCGGCGCGGGTGCGCTCCTGGGCAAAGAGGCGGGCGTTGGCGATGGCCGCGGCGGCCTGGTTGGCCAGGATGGTCAGCCGGCGCAGGTCCTGGTCGCTGAAGTGGCCGGGGCGGTCGCTCTGGGCGGCGACGATGCCCAGGGTTTGGCCGCCGCTGACGAGGGGCAGGAAGAGGGCGGCGCGGGGCGGGTCGGTGCTGTGATAGGTGGGGCGGGCCGGCAGGCGCTCCATCTCGCGCTGGAAGTCGCGCACCAGCAGCGGCTGCTGCGAATCGCGCACCCAGCCGACCAGGCCGCCGGCCGAGGCAGCGGGGTCGTGGGCCGCCTCCAGGTCGAAGCATTGGGGCACGGGTTGAGGGCGGCCGTCAATCGTCCAGTAGCGGATGTCGTAGAAGCCCTCGTCGAACAGGCCGACCTGGAAGGTGCGGTTGTCAATGATCTGCCCGGCCTGCTCGGCGATCAGGTTGCACAGGGCGTCCACGTCCAGCTCGGCGGCCACAATGGCCCGGCCGGCGGCGCTGAGCGCCTCCAGTTCGGCCACGCGCTGGATCAGCCGGCGGCGCGACCGGCGGCGGCGGGCGAACACGGCCGCCAGCACGATGGCCACAAAGACCAGCACGGCCGAGGCAACGAGAAGGATCAGTGTGCCGGGCGAGATTTGAGCAAGGGAAGACATGGCCGGAAGCCGGCGAGCGTCGGCGACGCTAGGGCCGGGGCGTGGCGGGCCGGGCGGACGCGGCCGGCTGCCTCAGGAGTGCGTCCCCTGGCGCGCCTGGCTGCGCGCCGCGGCGCAGTCGTCCTGGATGACGAAGACCTTGTCGAAGCCGACCATGGCGAAGATCTCTTGCAGCCGGGCGTTGAGGCCGCAGAGGGTCAGCGTGCCCTGGCCGGCCTTGGCCCGCCGCCAGGCGCTGACCAGGCAGCGCAGGCCGCCGCTGTTGATATAGGTGGCGTGCGTCAGGTCAACGACCAGGGAGGTGTGGCCGTTTTCCAGAAGATCGTTGAGCGTCTCTTCCAGTTTCGGGTTCAGGCTTTGGTCGAGCCGGCCGCTGACGCCGATCAGCCAGGTATCGCTATGGGGGAGCTTCTCCTGCCAGACACTCATGAGTCGTCCTTCTGTAGCTTCTTGACCATGACCAGCCGGTTGCCGTGCCGGCCGTCGGCGGTATAGGTAACCTCGTCCATCAGGTTGCGAATGAAGTGCAGCCCCAGCCCGCCGATGCGCATCTGGTTGGCTAATTCGTCTAGTGGGATGGACTCATGGCTGACGGCCGGCGGGGGCGGCACGTTGGCGGGGTCGAACGCCTGGCCGTTGTCGCGCAGAACGATAGTGAACTCGTCATCAGCGACTTCATAGCTGATGACGATGTTGCCCGCGTTCTCTTTGCCATAGGCGTGTTCGATGATGTTGGTCGAGGCCTCGTCGCAGCACAACTCCAGATGGAAGATCGTGTTATCGTCGAAGCCGGCTTCGGCCGCGCCGGCAGCGACGAATTCACAGATCCGTTTGATCTCGTTATACCGTCCGGGGACGGTCAAGACTTGTTCGTGTGCCATTGCGCCGGGCGTCGAAAGGTCGTCTGTGAGCCGCTCGTGACGCGCAAAACTATCTAGAAGTTACCGACAGCCGCCGCTTCAGTGTCGAAGATTTTGAAGACGGAGGTGAGACCGGCCAGGGAAAGCACTTCAGTGACGCGCTCCGACGGGTTGGCCAGCAACACGTCACCGCGGTGCTTCTGACATTCGCGCCACAGGGCAACGATGGCCCGCAAGCCGGCGCTGCTCATATATTCCACGCCGCTTAATTCAAGGACGACGTTATTCTTGCGCCCGGCCACTTCCTTCAGGACGCGGTCGAACTCAGCGGCGTTGCTGCTGTCAATGCGACCACTGACCCGCACCAACTCGACACGCTTCAAATCTTCCACCTGAATATCAATCAACGATTCAGCCATCTTTTATGTGCCTCCTGCTCGTAACGAGAGACGTTCCAGCGGAACGTCTCTACAGTGATCGCCTTCCTTATGAAGCAGGCGAATTATACCATAGGATGCGGGCAAAACGTCAATCGTGGGCCGACATGGTATGATTGAAGGCTTATGACCACTTCGGCGGCGACTCTCACTACCGAACTGAGGGCGCGGGCGGTGGCTCTGGGCTTCAACCGCGTCGGCATCATCCCCGCCGCGCCGGCCCGCCGCCTCGACGCCTACCTGGCGTGGATCGCCGCCGGCCGTCACGGCGAGATGGGCTACATGGCCCGCCCCGACCGCGTGGCCCGCCGCCGCGATCTCGACGTGATCTTGCCCGGGGCGCGCTCGTTGGTCGTCGTCGGCCTCGACTATGCCACCGCGCCGCTGCCGCCGGCCATCGCTGCCGACCCGGCCCGCGGGCGCTTCTCTAACTACGCCTGGGGCGTGGACTATCACGAGGTGATGACGCCGCGGTTGGAGGGGTTGGCGGAGTGGCTGCGGGCGTTCTCTCACCCAGACTGGCCCTCCCCTAACCCCTCCCATAGGGAGGGGGATCGGCTCCCTCGCCCTATGGGAGAGGGTTGGGGAGAGGGTCAAACGGTGCAGACGCGCGTCTACGTTGACACCGGCGCGCTGCTGGAGCGCGACCACGGCGAGACGGCTGGGCTGGGCTTCATCGGCAAGAACACGCTGCTCATTGACCCGCGCTATGGGTCGTGGTTCTTCCTGGGGGTGCTGCTGACGACGCTGGCGCTTGAGTATGATTTGCCCCTCTCCCCAACCCTCTCCCAGGGGGCGAGGGAGCCGATCCCCCTCCCTGTGGGAGGGGTTAGGGGAGGGTCAGCCGAGGCGAGGGAGCCGGCCCTCTCCCCAACCCTCTCCCAGGAGGCGAGGGAGCCGATCTCCCTCCCTGTGGGAGGGGTTAGGGGAGGGTCGGAGGAGTC
>WBZP01007008.1_pt1 | contig 10980 bp, 12 predicted proteins | sample 5204301 | NCBI WGS metagenome assembly WBZP01 (sample SAMN12412401, study PRJNA552823) | activated sludge metagenome | isolation source: activated sludge from nitrification reactor of wastewater treatment plant... | place: USA: Pennsylvania | collected 2017
CCTGTTCCATTTTTCCGGCACTGCCGGGCAACCCCAGCTTCTGCCGATATACCCCTGCGACCTGATATATGATTCATGTACATAGGGAGCGCCATGCATTACAATCGCCCTGCTTTCTGCTTTGTCATTAATCCCTTTTTCCACGCCGGTAAGGTTCATGGAATAACCATTTTTCCCGGTATATGTATCTGCGGTGATATAGAATCCCAGGCTGCTTTGATAGCTTTCCGGGATGTTAGAAAAATGCCTGGCAAATTTTTCACCTGAGCCCTGGCCATGTGCCACATAAGTATTGAATAATACCCGGCTGTTTTTCAGGTCAATCACAAACAACCTTTTTTGTGATGATGGTTTAGAAAAATCAACGATCGACAGCAGGCTATCTTTCTTTATTTTCCCATTTTCCACCAACCGGTCAAAACCCTTTATGGCAAAACGAAATGCTTCTTCCGACAAGCCCAGTGCCTGCAGGTTAAGCTGTTCATAAACCAACTGATAGCCTGTATGCCCCGATGTTACATCAGCAGGCTTATGCTCATTAACAACAGGGCTGATTCGTTTACCTGTTGCATGCGCTGTTCTTGCAAATACAAAAGGCAGGTGAATCATCAGTATTAATAAGGGGGAAATGAACGCGAGGAGTTTCTTCATCTGGTTGTTTTTCATACTATTCCGGTTTTTCAAATATTTAATTAAGAAGGTTTCCTTCTAAACCGATAGATATTGGCTGTTTGGTTAGCAAAAGCCGGCTTTACAGGTTCACCGGGCAATGTAGCGTGATTGATGGCAGTAATAAACCACGTTCATGTACTGTATCAGGTGCAAATATATACCGGCAGTTCTTAAAAAAAATATAAGCGCTGCATGCCAGGTTTCTTTTATACTTTGTTTAACAGAAAACAGGCATTTGTAACGAATTTACCGGCTATTTATTTTACTAACCGGTCATTAAACAGTCAAATAAACAGCACCGGCTTCGTTACTGTTCCCGGAATGCCATATTCCCTCTACCCTTTCAGCCTGTTTACCAGGCTGATATATTCCTGCATGGCTTCTTCGGGTAATTTTCCTTTAAGGGCAGACCAGGCCTCGTGTTTTGCTTTATTTACAAAGTCGAACATATTGGCTGGCGCTTCTGTATTCACATCGCCTTCTGTTGCCTGCTTATATAAAGAATATAATTGCAGCAGGGTGTCGTTGGCTGGTTTTTGCGAAAGCTGCTTACTATCGGAAACGGCTTGATCAAACTGCTCTTTTATTGACATAAACTTATTTTTATCTGTTTTAATAATGGCTGCAGCCTTTATGGAAAGTTGCAAATGTAAACCGGTTGCTGCTATGTTTAATCATAATACTGTAAAAGATACAGGTAAAAAAAAGGCCGGTATTCTTCTTTAAACCATTCATATAATAAGCTGTTACAACTTGTTTTCATGAAACGGGTATGTGTTTTCCTTAACTGATATGGTTCAATGAAACGACTGATATTCCTCATACAAATCAGCCCTTGCCGGGGATAATTTTATGATATAAATAAAACAGGAAGACATGAACAATAACGCTAAAATCGGGTTGGCTTTACTGGCAGGCGCAGCAGCAGGCGTAATTGCAGGCTTATTACTGGCACCAGACAAAGGCTCTGAAACCCGGAAAAAAATGGCGGGAAAAGCGAAAGAATTTGGCAACAGGATCACAGGAAAAGTAAATGAATTGGGCGAAGTAGTAATGGAAAAGGCAAATGAAGGTTTCAAATTTGCCGGTAACTTCAAAGACAAGATTGCCAAAGAGTACGTTGACTAACCGCTACAAATAACAGCAGGCCACCGGATGTGAAAACTTGGGAATGAAACCTCGAATCTTTGCAAAGCCTGGCCTGCTTTTTTATGCTTATATCTGAACGGGCCCTGCCCGATGCTGTAAAAAAATTGCCAGATCCGAATCCAATGTATTGAACCAAACACATTTCGTTTCAATTTTGCTTGTACCTTTCAAAACCATGAGCGCAAAACATACATCTAAAAACCGGTTGCAACGGTTTTGGAAAATGCTTGGCCCCGGCCTGGTTACCGGCGCCAGTGATGATGATCCTTCCGGCATCGCCACGTATTCGCAGGCCGGTGCCCGTTTTGGATTAGCCACTTTATGGACTGCCCTCATATCTTTCCCGCTGATGTATTCGATACAGGAAATGTGTGCCCGCATCGGGATTGTAACCAACCGCGGGCTGGCAGGTATTGTAAAAGACAATTATCCGAAATGGGTGCTTTACCTGCTCATATTTTTCAGTTGCCCGGCCATTATACTGAACATTGCCGCCGATATTGCCGGCATGGGTGCCGTATCAAACCTCATATTCCCGAAAATTCCCGCTGCTTTTTTCAGCATCCTGTTTACAATACTGCTATTATACTTTACTGTTATATTATCTTACCGTAAGCTGGCCGCAATTATGAAATATCTTTGCCTGGCGCTTCTGGTATACCTGCTTGTACCCTTCCTGGTAAAACAGGATTTTGGAGATATCCTGAAATCCACTTTCATCCCGAACCTGGCATTCACGAAAGAATTCCTGGCGGTACTGGTAGGCATTTTGGGAACAACTATTTCCCCCTACCTGTTCTTCTGGCAGGCTTCCATGGAAACGGAAATGTTTCATGGAAAGAAAAAGCATATCATCCTGGACAAGTTCATTCTTCCGCATATGAAAAAAGATATCCTGTATGGGATGTTCTTTTCCGTACTGGTCATGTATTTCATCACCCTCACGGCCGGTACCGTTTTACATACTAACGGAATCCTGTCGGTAAATACGGTGGAAGATGCTGCCAAAGCGCTTAAACCTGTAGCCGGAAACCTGGCATATCTTCTTTTTGCCACCGGCGTTATCGGTATCAGTTTTGTGGCTATCCCCGTCCTGGCAGGATCGGTATCATATATTGTAGCAGAAACACTGAACTGGAAGGAAGGGCTTGATAAAAAATTCCACGAAGCAAAGGGATTTTATCTCATTATGATCGTTTCAACCATTGGTGGACTGGTGATACAGTTTGCCGGAATAGATCCGGTAAAAGCCCTTTTATATACGGCCGTATTGTATGGCATTACAGCCCCGGTAATCATAGCCATCATATTACATATTTGCAATAACAGGAAAATAATGCAGGAATATACCAACAACCGGTTGTCAAATTTCCTTGGAACCCTTACACTGCTATTGATGGGTGTTTCGGCTGCATTACTCATCTGGTTTATTATATAACACCGGGAAAATTTCGCATCACTTCTTAAAACTCAATAAAGGCATTTTTACTGAATAAGACATGTTTTCTGTTTTTCCCCCATAAAAGAGTTTGCTCCAGAAGCCACGTTCCTTTGTAAACATCACCAGGCATTGGTAATTTCCGGATGCAAGGAATTTTTTCAGCTGCTTAACCAGCGAATATTCTATACTGGCTTTCTTTTTAAGCAGCTTTATTTTTTTGTAGCCTGATTTTCCGATTGCTTCATTTCCCTTTTTTATAAGTGCATCAACGGCATCTAACCCATAATCAAAGAACACTATATCCAGGTTTGCATTCAATGCATTTACAAACGGTATCAGCCGTTTTAATTCACTGTTTATATTCTCCAGGTCAGATGAAAAAGCAATTTTCCGGATTGCCGCATACTTTGTCTTTTCCGGTATGGCCAGTACGGGAACCGGTGACCTTGATATGAGTGCAGATGTATTGGAACCAAAGAAGAACCTGTTTAACCCTGTTGCACCATGCGTTCCGGTAATAATAAGGTCTGCACCAAACCTGCCGGCAACTTCAATAATATTATCAACCAGCAGCGGTTTAGATTCCACCAGCAAGGTTGTGCCAGCCGGTATTTTTTTTATCCCCAGTGATTTATATTCCCTGCTTACCTGTTCTTCCAGTTTTTTTGATTTGAATGCAACATCTTCATTTATCAGTGTATTCACCTGCTCATCGCTGGCTGATGCCGTTGCCAGGATATACGGGGAAATATGTGCACAGTGAAATACAACCAGTTTTGCTTTAACAACGGCGGCAAACCTGATGGCATAGCGTAAGGCAACTGATGCGTTTTTAGAAAAATCAGATGGTACTATTATCGTTTTCATAATTGCAGGTTTTTATGTAAACACCTATTATCCGGCCAATCAGTGCCTGATGTTAATAACTGCGTATTAATGTTAAGCAACCGGAATGGTAAGCAACGGGATATTGGTATGATATGACATCTTTGAAGATACGCTCCTGTTAAACACGCTTTCAATGAAATTCCTTTTATGGGTGAACATCACCAGCATATCCACATTCCCTGATTCAATATAATCATCAATGGATTCCTGGAACTTATGCCCAAAAAGCCTTACAGAAGCTACATTAACATCCTTATACATTGATTCCAGTTCCTGGCCGTAAGATATTACGCCACGGGTATTCTCCAGGTAATCGGCAGCATCAGCAGTATCCTGATCGGTAAAAACGGCTACCGTAACTTTTGCATTAAAGTACTTTGCCATTTTGAAAACGATGTCGATACTTGCCGGGCGTTCATCAAAATGATTTACCGCCATCATGATATTTTTTGGCACTTCCCATTCACTAAGGATGGGCACAGCCATTACCGGTACCGGTGATTTACTGATGATGGAAGCAGTAATGCTGCCAACCAGCTTTTCTTTAAAACCGGTATTGCCCAATGTTCCCATAACAACCAGGTCGGCACCTGTTTCTGATGCCGCATCAATGATTGCAGCTGAAACCGTACCGCCATAAACCTGGTAATTTGCTTCCAGGTGCATGGTTTGCCTTATGGTACTGCACATCTGTTCCAGTTCGGCTTCTGCCGCTTCATCAGCCGGCAGCCCGTGTTTTATTTCCAATGCCGTTTTATCACGGAATGCTATGTCTAACAGGTCGTTTACATAAATGATCATAATTGAAGCCCTTGCCATGGATGCAATTTCAACAGCAAAATCCAATGCTTTGTTGGCATTGGGAGAAAAGTCGGTAGGAACCATTATTGTTTTCATAACCTGATTTTAATAATACAAATTACATTAAAAAAAAGTAACTATTGCATGATGTTAATCATCCGGAATAATGATCAGCAGTTCCAGATGCTAGCTCTCAGTTTCGCTTCCTGTACTGTAAATACCGAAGTGTACCTTTTTCCATATTTCCATCCACATGGTGGCAGCAAATGCAATAATAGCACAGGTTACATACACCGGCACCGGAAGGGGGCATAACCTGAACAATTGCTGCATATAAGGTACATACAGGATCACCGGCAGAAAAATTAATGTAACGGTAATAATGAAGGGTACCAGGTTATTCCGGTATTTCAAGGTTGATAATATGGACAGGCGGAAAGAGCGGTTAACCAGTGTTAAAAAGATATTGCATAATAGCAGTGTAATAAAGATAACCGTTCTTACCTCGGTTTCATCTGCCTGTTGCTGCAGGTAATAATAACCCGCGCCCAGGCAACCGGCGGTAATCATCAATCCCTGCACGATACTAAGAAACAACTGGTTGAATGAAAGGAAGGTATAGCTCATTTTACGGGGAGGGCGGTTCATGGTTCCCGGTTCCATCGGTTCATTCTCATAAATGATGGAACAGGTAGGCCCCATGATGAGCTCCAGGAATATTACATGTACCGGTGAAAATATATCAGTAAACTCCCACATCAGCAGCAATGGCAATGTAACAATCAATATGATGGGAATATGAATAGACACAATATACTGTATGGCTTTTTTAAGGTTATCGTATATTTTCCTGCCGAGGGCAACCGCATCCACCATATGTGACAAATCATCATCAGCGAGTATTAAGGATGCTGCCGATTTAGCCACATCACTCCCCCGCTTACCCATGGCGATACCGATATGCGAAGCCTTTAATGCAGGTCCGTCATTTACGCCATCACCTGTCATAGCCACCACTTCTCCGTTCGCTTTCAGTGCTTCAATCACTTTCATCTTGGCTTCGGGGAACATGCGGGCAAAGATGTTCACTTCTTTCACAATCACCTGTAATGCATCCAGTTCCATCTGAAGCACATCCTTGCCAAGCAGGCATCGCCTGTTATTTCGTATACCAGCCTGGGCGGCGATAGCCATGGTTGTTTCTGCATAATCACCCGTAATTACTTTCACCTCTATACCTGCATCGTAGAACTGGCTGATGGTTTGTGACATATTTTCTTTGGGCGGGTCAGAGAATGCGATGAGGCCAAGAAACCGGAATGTGAAACTTTCCTGCGACAACGGCCATTTTTTCTCATGCCAGGTTCCTTTTCCCACTGCAAGAACCCGGTAACCGCTTCTGGCATACTCAATGCTTTGATTTTCGTATCCCTTTTTTATCTCCTCAGGCAAATCGCTTTGCGCCAGGATGGCTTCAGGAGCTCCTTTTGCAGCAATTACAAAATCGTTTTCGCCTTTACAGAAGATATGTGTCATTATAGGCGGCCTTCCGGAAACAGGATATTCATGAACCTGCGTGTATTGTAAACGTTTATCAATACACGCTGTTTTACCATACAATGAATGAATGGCTTTTTCCATAGGGTCAAATGGGTTGGTTTCACTGGACCACATGGCATATTCAAGCAATTCATGCGGCATACCATCGCCTGTTGCAGCCGGTACAGATAAACCTGTAGCCGCATCATAAAGAAAATCCAGTTGCATGCGGTTCTGTGTGAGTGTGCCGGTTTTGTCTGCACAAATAACGGTGGCAGAACCCAGTGTTTCTACATACTGTGGTTGTTTTACAATCACATGGCTTTGCAGCAGCCTGAATGCACCCAATGCCTGGAATGTGCTGAATGCTACCGGTATCTCTTCCGGCAGCAGGCTCATGGCAAGGGTGAGGCCCTGCATCAGCGCATCCATTACGTTGCCGGTTTGGTAATAATGGTAACCCACCACCAGCACAAATGCAACAAAGCCGGCCCTTACCATGTTCTTTACAAATGAGCGCACCTGTAACTGCAGGGGAGTTTTCTGTACTGTGATGCTTTCCATCGACTGGCCGATACGACCCAGCATCGTCTCTTTACCCACAGCCTTCACTTCAATGATGGCGCTGCCGCTCGTAACCAGTGTACCCTTATACACACTGTCATGTGTATCCGAAAATTTAAAAACGGGAAATGCTTCACCGGTCAGTACCGATTCATTCAGAGACAAGTCATTCGCCTGCCTGATGAGCCCATCAGCCGCAGGCACTTCCCCTTCTTCAATCAGCAGTATATCCCCTACAACCACTTCTTCTGTTGGTACCAGCAACTGAGTTCCGTTGCGAATCAGTTTTGCCCGGCTGTCGGAAAGTTTCTTTAACGCCATCACGGCATTTCGGCTGCGGTATTCCTGGAAAAAAGATATGCCTGAAACAAGAAGTACAGATATGATCATGATAAAGCCTTCCCTGGCTTCGCCGGCAATAAAATACAACATGCAGGCTGCCAGCAGCAAAATAAACATCGGCTCCAGCACCACTTCCTTCAGCACATGTATAAAGAGCCTGTCTGCGTTGCTTCCAATAGTATTCATTCCATGTTTAACCCGGGATAAGCGTACCTGCTCATCGCTAAGTCCATGGGAAACATCCGTGCTGCTCATGCATTGAAATTTTGCAGTATCTGAATTGTCAAATATACAATGCAGTTGTCATGACATGCAACTATGACTTTAACAGGTTATCATTATCATGTTTGCCTAGTGTTTTTCTGCAAAGTCATTTATTCCTGCGTCTGCATTTGTATCGCCTGATTTCTGCTGATGCAGCAGCAGCAAAGGGATATGAGTATGGAAAATAAGGTGTGTGGTGGTGCTTTCCACAAACAACCGGTTAAGAAATCCATGTTTGTGCGGAATAACAGCCATAATATCAATCTCATTCTCTGATGCAAATTGCTCCAGCACATGGGCTACATTGCTGCCTTTGGGAAATTCATATTCAGGGTTAAGGCCTTTCAGGTTATTTATAATGGGAGTAGGCTGCAACCTGTTTGTATATGTTTCCTGCATTTCTTCTTCAACAACCCATACTACGGAAAGCCTTGATGAGAACTTCTCTCCAAGCTGTTTAAGCAATTCAACGGTTTCGGCCGAAGTTTCCTGGTCCATATCACTGGCTAATGCAATACGTGCCGGCCTTTTGAAAACAGCATCTTCCGGAACAACGAGCAATGGTATTGATGTTATTCTGGTAAGTGCAGTGGTAGTACTGCCAAAAACCCTGCGTAACCCTTTTGCAGTTGCTTTCATACCGCAAATGATAAGGTCGGCCTGTTTCAGGGTTGCTTCTGTATCAATCGCTTTGGCTGCAGCCCCTTCAGAACCACTGACTTCGATATGAACAAGATTATCCGGATTGATCGCTGATGCTTCATTTACCAGGAGTTCCCTGATATTTGCCCATACATCTTCCGTTTTATACAACAGGTAGCTTTCCGGAACCTGCACAGGAGCCTGGAATGCATGAAATAAATGAACGTTGGCTGAAAAAAATTTTGCCAGCTCAATCCCATACAATGCCGCATTTCGGGATGCAGGCGAAAAATCAGTAACTATAAAAATATTTTTCATTATCCTGGTTTTTAAACAAAGCTAAAAACCGTGTATCATAACAGTAATGAGCGTTATTACGAGGCATCCTGACAAATATCATATTTCATAATACTTACTGTCATCATGTAATCTACCATATGGAACTAACTTGAGTTTGGCATAAAACCAACAAACATGAAAAAAATTATTCTTGCTTCAGACGGAAAAAATTTTCCAAAAGGAGCTTTCGAATTCGTTAAAGCACTGCAACAGGAAGAGCCTGTTTTACTTACCGGTGCATTTTTACATTCCCTGAACTTTGAAGAATTCCTGCCCGGTGTTTTTGCCATGTATGCAAGCCCGGCACTTGAATTCCTGGAAGAGGAAAAAATGCTGAACAAACAGATCAGGCAGCAGTTTGAAGACCAGTGCCAGCGTAACATGATAGAATACAGGGTGCATGAACAAAGCCCCAACTGGAATATTGACGACCTGTCAAAGGAAACCCGGTTTGCAGATTTGATGCTGATGAGTGAGGAATTGTTCTGTAATGATATTAACAGCTATCAACCCAACAGTTTTATGCAGCAGGCAATTCACAGGTCAGAATGCCCGGTAATTTGCGTACCTGAAAAATATGCTGGCGTTAAAAAAATCGTATTCGCATATGACGGGAAAAAGGAAAGCATGTTTGCATTAAAACAGTTCTGTAACCTGTTCCCGGGCTTTACAAAACTGGAAACAAAAATCATATATGCAAAAGATGAGGCTGATGAATCTATCCCGGATCTCATATACCTGGAGGAATATGCCGGCAGGCATTTCAATGACCTGGACATTGAAAAAGTGGCTTCCAGCGGTAAAAAATTCTTTGAGGAAAGAGGCAGTGAACTTAGCAACTGCCTGCTTGTAAGCGGTGCCTACAGCAGGTCAGGTCTTTCCACTTCCCTCAACAGGAGTTTTGTGGAAACCGTTATTCATGAACACAGGATTCCGGTGTTTATAGCACATTCCTGATAGATATATATTGTAAAACCGGAGCTAACACCCGATAAGCACCGTTTAACAGAAATCGTGCAAGATGTCTTCTCAACAACTGGCTTTCGCCTATATTGGTTCAAACTTTGCTGCGCTTCTCCTGCTTTTCCTAAGCTGGAAAAGAAAGAATACGGCAAGGGTATTATTTGCTGCATTATTTATTTGGGCATCGGTTACCAACTGGAAAACAGCAAACAGCAACCCTTCGGTTTACCTGGAATACAGTGAATATGCGATAGGCCCCTACAAAAAGTTCATTCAGGGATATTTTGCCGGCCATATAACCGGATTTGTTTCACTGATAGCCGCAGGCCAACTGCTGATCGGGCTGGGTATGCTGGCACGCGGAATGATTGTAAAAATTTCCTGTGCCGGCGGTATCATATTTCTGCTTGCCATCGCTCCACTTGGGGTTGGTTCAGCTTTCCCTTTCAGCATAACCGCATCCATTGCTTTATTCCTTTTATACCGGCACCCTTTTACAAAAGACATCTTTAAAAACAAATGGTGGGTTTAAAAACCGTATTCCGTTTAAGGTGACCTGCATCATCTTTTCCTATTACTGGAATCATGGTTTTCTGCCTCATGCCGGATGTACCTTTAAACAAGAAATCAAGGAACTGTGAAAAAGAATATCAGCAGGAACGACAGGATCGGCAGGACAATGATTGCGATATTTCTCATGTTGATAAATGCAGCAGGAATTGTATCATGGCCTGAAAGTATTATTGTTTGGCTGGCTGCGGGTATACTGCTGGTAACATCCATTGTAGGCAGATGCCCGGCCTATTCATTGTTCGGCATAAATACATTAACGAAGAAACGCACGGTTTCTTGATTTGGCATCATAACAATATTATTAACCAATCAAATTACAATCATGGAAACAAAAGCATTAGAAAAAAAGACAGGTTGGCCATCATTGTTTGAGAACAACCTGGTTGATAAGCTGTTTAATTCCCCGCTGGATGAGTATTTCAATTTCAGCAAAACAATGAGCGTACCTTCCATCAACATCAAGGAAACTGATGCAGAGTACAACCTCAGCATTGCAACCCCCGGTTTGGAGAAAAAAGATTTCAATATGGATGTAACTGAAGGCATCCTGACCATCAGCGCAGAAAAAGAAAAAGAAGAAAAGATGGACAAGAAGAATGGCCGTTTTAACAGGATGGAATACAATTATTCAAGCTGGAGCCGTTCCTTTACCCTGCCAAATGATTGCGACAGCAATAAGATTAAAGCAGAATATAAAAACGGTGAACTGAAAATCAACATCCCGAAAACAGAAGTTAAAAAGCTGAAAAACATCAAGAAAATTGATATAACCTAAGGCTAAATACCATTAAGGTTTCAGTTGG
>WBZP01007009.1_pt1 | contig 10980 bp, 10 predicted proteins | sample 5204301 | NCBI WGS metagenome assembly WBZP01 (sample SAMN12412401, study PRJNA552823) | activated sludge metagenome | isolation source: activated sludge from nitrification reactor of wastewater treatment plant... | place: USA: Pennsylvania | collected 2017
GTGGTCCCGCTGCACAGCGAGGACGAACCGCAGCCGTTCGACGTCGGTGTAGGTGAAGCGCCGGTACCCGGACGGCGCCCGGTCGGGTTCGACGAGGCCCTGGTCCTCCAGGAAGCGGATCTTGGAGATGGTGATGTCGGGGAACTCGGGCCGCAGCTGGGCCAACACCTCGCCGATGCTCATCACCGCCTGCCCCGAACCCCGGTCGGGGTTCGCCGCGGGATGCGACACGGTCACGCCCCCGCGGTACCGCGCGGGCTCGGGTAGAACACCAGCCGGTACTTGCCGATCTGCACCTCGTCGCCGGCCCGCAGGACGACCTCGTCGATCCGGTCACGCTGCACGTAGGTGCCGTTGAGGCTGCCGACGTCCCGGACGACGAACTGCCCGCCCCGACGGACGAACTCGGCGTGCTTGCGCGAGACGGTGACGTCGTCCAGGAAGATGTCGCTCTCCGGCCGGCGACCGGCCGTCGTCCGGTCGCCGTCGAGGAGGAACCGGGCGCCGGTGTTCGGGCCCCGTTCGACCACGAGCAGCGCGGACCCGGCCGGCAACGCGTCGATCGCGGCCTGGTCGGCCGCGGCGAGCGGACGGTCGGACCCCTCGACCGTCTCGGCCGGGGGCACGGCGCTGAAGGTGATGGTGGTGTCGGGGCCGTACGCCGAGTCGGTCTCGTCCGGTCCGCCGGGTGGAACGGTCATGGCAGCGTCCTCCACTGGGGTCCCTGAACCGGGAACAGCTGACCCGGCGCTGCGCAAGCCTAACCGTCGACAGCAGGTCGAGACAGTCCTCCGGCGCGTCCCGTCCCCGCGGACGGGCGGCCGGGCCCGGCTCAGGCGAGCTGGGCGGCGTACTCCTCGGCCGACATCAGACCCTCGGTGGAGCTCTCGTCGTCCAGCTCGACGTCGAACATCCAGCCGGCTCCGTACGGGTCGGCGTTGACCTGCTCGGGCGCGGCGTCGAGGTCGGCGTTGACCGCCGACACGGTGCCGGTGACCGGGCTGATCACGGCGCTGACGCTCTTCGTCGACTCGATCTCGCCGCACTCCTCACCCGCCGTCACCGACGTGCCCTCGGCGGGCAGCGAGACGTACACGATGTCGCCCAGGGCCTCCTGCGCGTAGGAGGTGATGCCGACCCGGGCGTGGGAGCCGTCGATGCGGACCCACTCGTGGTCGGCCGTGTAGCTGAGGTCCTGGGGATACGTGGCGTCGGCCATGGTGGCGTCCTCTCCTCGATGGTCGCGATCGGGGCGTGCGGCTCGGTGCTGGGTGCGGTTCGGTGCGGATCAGGGGGTGGCGACGGGGCTCGGTGCCACGGGCTGGGCAAGCACAGGTTGCCTGGGAGTATGCAGGCTGTCGATGGTGATCGTCGCGCGCTGCTGGACGTCGACCACGGCCTGACGCGCCGTCAGCGCCTCGACGACGCCGCCGGGGATGTTCAGCGCCCGCGCCAGCGAGGCCGCCTCACCGATGGCCAGCACGCGGTAGGGCGGTTGCAGGGGGGTGCCGCCGACCGTGATGCCGGGGCCGATGCCGGCCGCGGCGCCCGAGGTGGTGGAGGGGTCGGTGTCGACGAAGGCCGTGTCGACGACCACCCGCACCGACCCGATCTGGATCGCCTCGGCCCCCGCCCCGCGCAGCTCCTGGACGGCGTCCAGCAGTGCCGCGGCGGTGACCCCGCCGACCGGGTCGGCGATGGTGATCTCCACCCCGGGCCCGCGGACGGCGACCGTGCCGGCCAGCACCGCGTAGTCGGCCAGCTGACGCCGGGCGGCGGCCTCGGCCGCCTGCGATCGCCCCGACCCGCTGCGCAGCTCCGCGAGCTGCCGTTCGAGCTCGGTGGCCTGGTCGTCGAGTCGTTGCGAGCGGGCGGTCACGTTCTCCAGCAGGGCGATCAGCTCACCCTGGCGCAGCGACTCCATCGTGCCGGCCTGGGTCTGCCGGACCTGCGTCACCAGGGCGAAACCCAGGACGGCGCACAGCGCCGCGGCGAGCACCTGGGCGCGGGTGAGCCGGGGTCGCATCGAGGCGACCAGCCGGTCCCGGCCGGAGCGCTGGACGGTGGTGGCGCTGTCGTCGGGGTGCCGGCCCTCCTCCGCGCGGCGCCCGGGCCCGTCAGGTCGTGCACCCGTCATGTCCCGCACCCGTCAGGCCTTGAACAGGTGCCGCCGGATGGCGGCGGCGTTGGAGAAGATGCGGATCCCGAGGACGACGACCACGCCGGTGGCCAGCTGGGCACCCACCCCGAGCTGGTCGCCGAGGTAGACCATCAGCGCGGCCACCACGATGTTCGACAGGAACGACACCGTGAACACACGGTCGTCGAAGATGCCGTCGAGCACGGCGCGCAGGCCGCCGAACACCGCGTCCAGGGCGGCGACCACGGCGATCGGCAGGTAGGGCTGCATCCAGCCGGGCACCGTCGGCTCGAGCACGAGCCCGGCGACGACGCCGACGACGAGACCGAACAGGGCGACCATCAGCGGCTCACCTCCGGTTCGGGTCGGGCGGGCGACGGGGACGTGCCCGGGGTACGGGACGGGACCGTGCTCGCATGGCTCACGCCGACCGTACCCGGCGCGCCGGCGAGCACCAGCGACGGACGCGCGTCGACCTTCACCACGATGCCGTCACCGCGTAACACGTCGAGGTAGGGCCCGACCATCCCCGAGGCCAGCGCGACCTCCAAGGCCGACGGGTTGCCGATCGCGCTGACCCGGTACGGCGGCAGCAGGGGCTGGAGGTCGACCAGCACGGCCTCGCCGGCGGTCCGGATCGCCGACATGGTGGTCAACCTGTTCCCGTTGACCGCCACGGCCTCCGCGCCGGCCGCCCACAGCCCGTTGACCACGATCTGCAGGTCACGGTCGAGCACGTGCACGCGCCGTCCGGCCCCCGCGTTCGCCGCGGGCGGGTCGTCGAGGGCCACCTCGATCCCGGGCCCGGTGACCGCCAGCAGGCCGGCGGAACGACCCAACGCCCCCGCCTGGTCGGTCAGCCCGGCCGCGTCCGAACCGGCCAGCAGATCGGCCCTTGCCCCGTCGATCGCGGCAGCCAGTTCGGCCACGTGGCGCTGGGCCGCGTCGGCATGGTCGAGCCGGTGCTGGATCTGGCCCTCCAGCGCCCGGCGGGCGGCGACGGCGTCGGGCGCGGGGCGGCGCAGCTGCACGACCGCCCAGGTGGTGGCGAGGCCGCAGACCGCGGCGAGCACGGCGCTCAGTGCCCGGGTGGCCAGCGTCCGGGTGGCCAGTGCCCGGGTGGCCGGCCGCTCGCCGGGTGCGGAGGCCCGGTCGGCGGCCCGGCGGCGCGCGGCCATCGCGTAGCCCGGGTCGAGCGGGCGCGTCATCACCTCGGTGAGCAGCGTCATCGAGGCGGCGGCGTCCGGGCGGGGCGCGCCGTCCATCGCCCGACGGCGGTGCACGGGTTGATCGGGGGTCGCGTGGTGGTCGGTGGTCATGGTCTGCCCCGGCTCACCCGGACGCGGCCGGTGCCGCCCGTTCGGCACGACGCAGGTGGATCACCTGGCGCAGGTAGAGCCACCCGGCCCACCAGTACATCGCGACCCCCCACCAGGCGAAGGCCCAGCCGACCGGGCGGGCGACGACCGCCGCCGCCGGACTCGCCTCGGCGAGCAGCAGGATCGGGAAGGCGTAGAGCAGGTTGAACGTGGCGGCCTTGCCCAGCAGGTGCACCGGCAGCGGGCCGTAGCCGATCCCCGCCAGCACCGGGATGGTGGCGGCCATCAGCACGTCGCGGGCCACCAGCAGTGCGACCAGCCACCACGGGATGATCTCCCGGACGGCAAGGCCCAGAACGGTGGCGAGGATGTACAGCCGATCGGCGGCGGGGTCGAGCAGCTGGCCCAGCCGGGTGATCTGGCCCCAGCGGCGGGCCAGCACGCCGTCCAGGTAGTCGGTGGCGCCGCTGATCACGAGCACGACGATGGCCCAGCCGTCGTGGCGGGAGAGGATGAGCCAGAAGAACACCGGGACGAGCACCAGCCGCAGCGCGCTGAGCGCGTTGGGAAGGGTGAGCACCTCGTCCCCGACCCTCTGCTCCGTCACGGACCGCAGCCTACGGCGCGCCCGCCGGATCGGCGATCAGCAGTTGGTCAGGAACCGGCCGAGCACCCGGGTGCCGAACGTGAGCGCGTCGACCGGCACCCGCTCGTCGACTCCGTGGAAGAGCCCCGAGAAGTCGAGGTCGGGTGGCAGCCGCAACGGGGCGAAGCCGTACCCGGTGATACCCAGCCGGGCGAAGCTCTTGTTGTCGGTGCCGCCGGAGAGGCAGTACGGCAGGATCGCGCAGTCGGGGTCCTCCGCGCGCAGCGCGGCCTGCATGCTCTCGACCAGTGCCCCCGAGTACGGCACCTCGAGCGAGATCGCGTCCTTCACCAGCTCGACCTCGACCCCCTCGCCGACCAGCGAGGTGACCGTCTCGACGATGTCGGCGGGACGTCGTCCGGGCAGGAAGCGGCAGTCGAGCAGGGCCGAGGCCGTGCCGGGGATGACGTTGTGCTTGTACCCCGCCTGCAGCACGGTCGGGTTGGCGGTGTTCTGCAGCGTCGCTCCCACCCAGCGGGCGGTGGTGCCCAGGGCGGCGACGAGGGCGTCGGGGTCGTCGGTGGGCAGCGGCGTCCCGGTGATCTCCTCGACCCCCACCAGGAACCGGCGCACCGTCGGGGTCACCTCGATCGGCCAGCGGTGGTTGCCGACCGCGGTCACCGCGGCGGCCAGCCGGGTGACGGCGTTCTCGGTGTTGATCTGCGACCCGTGACCGGCCCGGCCGTGGGCGACCAGGCGCAGCCAGGCAATGCCCTTCTCCGCGGTCTGCAGCAGGTAGGTGCGGCGCCCGGCCAGGTCGATCGAGAACCCGCCGACCTCGCTGATCGCCTCGGTGACCCCCTCGAACAGCTCGGGGTGCTCGTCCACCAGGTGGCCGGCCCCCATGTCGCCCCCCGCCTCCTCGTCGGCCAGGAAGGCGACGACCAGGTCGCGCGGGGGCCGGACGCCGCGGCGCGCCAGGTCGCGCACGCAGGCCAGGATCATCGCGTCCATGTCCTTCATGTCGACGGCGCCGCGGCCCCACAGGTAGCCGTCGCGCACCTCGGCCGAGAAGGGGTCCACCTGCCAGTCCGCGGCCTGGGCGGGGACGACGTCCAGATGGCCGTGCACGAGCAGCGCGGGGCGGGTCGGGTCGGCGCCCTCGAGCCGGGTCACCACGCTCGTGCGGCCGGGGGCCGCTTCGTGCACGACGACGTCGAGGCCGACCTCGTCGAGCTGCCCGGCGACCCACTCGGCGGCGGCCCGCTCCCCCGGGCCGGAGCCGTCGCCGTAGTTGGAGGTGTCGAACCGGATCAGGGCCCGGCACAGGTCGACGACCTCGGCCTCCGGGCCGGGCAACGCGGGGGTCTGCGGTGGCGTCGCGGTGCTGGTCATGGGCCTCACGCTAGCGTCGCCCGAGTTCGGGCGCCCGGGTCGACGTGCTAACCTCGTCCACGCCATAGCCCCCCTGGCGGCCGTGGCGCACGACCCGGTCCGGGTGGCGGAATAGGCAGACGCGCTAGCTTGAGGTGCTAGTGCCCGAAAGGGCATGGGGGTTCAAGTCCCCCCTCGGACACACGTGTCGGAAGCGGGACTTCACCCTGGCCAGATCGGTCTGGTGACCGGGACGACGGCCACGAGGCGCTCGAGTCCGGTGAAGTCCTGCGGGTTGGTCGTGCAGAGCGGTAAGTCGTTGGTCATGGCGACGCACGCTCGCGCTGAGTGATCTCCCAGGGAAGCGGGCGGCGACCGTCAGAGCGTGACCCCGGACTCCACGTGGGTGCCGGCATGGCGGGGCAGCCAGAGCGACGCGAGGAGACCGGGGACCGCCCACAGGGCGAGGACGGCGAGCGCCGCGCGGGGGTTGCCGATGGCCACCTGGACGGACAGCACCACCAGGACGCCCCCGAGGTTGCCTGCCAGGAGCAGCAGACCGGTCGCGGTCCCGGCCCGCTCCGGCCCGACGTGGATCTCCGACCAGTCCAGCACGACCGGGAGCGTCCCGAGCAGGGTCAGCCCGATCACGGCCAGGGCGAGGGCCGCGATCGCCGGCCCGGGCACCAGTGCGATGACCCCCAGCCCGGCGGCCAGGATCACCGTGGTGACGATGCACAGTTCGCGCCGCAGCTCCCGTGCCGCGACGGCGCCCGGCAGCACCGCGGCGCCGATGACGCCCGCGACGGTGGTCAGCGCGATCAGGGTGCCGGCCACCCCGGGGTGGCCGAAATCGATCATGATGGCGTCGAGCCAGGTGGCCAGGGCGTTGTAGGCACCGAACCCGACGAAGAGCACCCCGGCGAGGCGCCACAACAGCCGATCCTCACGCAGCCAGCCCATCGAGGCCCGCTGATGAGTGTCGGTCGGGTGGTGCGGCAGCCGCAGCGAGCCGATGACCGCGAGCGCCGCCACCGACGCGAGAGCTGCCTGGAGACCGAGCAGGAGCGTGAAGCCGCCCTGCGCCACGAGCCAGGGCGAGGTCAGGACAGCGACGAGGATGCCGACGAACTGGGCCCCGGCCGCGATCGAGATGGCCGTGGTCTGCTCGTCCGCCGGGAAGTGCCGCGCGACGATCTTGGTGCTGGCGTTCAGCACCAGGGGCTGACCGACCGACAGGATCGCCTGCCCGGCGAAGACCCAGACGTAGGACGACGAGTCCACCATCCGCAGCAGCGCACCCGTCGCCGTGAACAGCGCGCCCGCGGTCAGGGCACGCCGGTAGTCGCGGTCGATCCAGCGCCCGGTCGGGATGGACAGCAGGATGAAGACCGCCGGGTTGACCACGGCGAGATCACCCACCGCCCCCTGGGACACCCCCAGGTGCCTCGTCGACTGACCGGTGACGGCGGCGAAGGTCAACCACAGCATCTGCGTCACGGCGACCAGCCCGGCGAAGGCGGACAAGGCGAACCACCGCCCCTCGAGCCGGCGCTCCTCGGCCGCCGGGGTCGTCGCCATCAGGCGCCCTGGACCAGGGCGAAGACCCGGTCGAAACGTTCGAGCGCGTCGTCGATGACGTCGTCCGTGTCGGCCATGGACGTGTACAGCCGCGAGCCGGCCAGGGTGATCACACCGTGCGCCGCGTACGCCGCCCCGAGCTCCTCCATCAGCCGCTTGCGGCCCTTGTTCTCCTTGAGCAGCTTCACCGGGTGCCTCATGTCCAGGAGCATGACGCCACTGCACTCCAGGTGGACGATGGATCCCTGGTTGTAGACCACATAGGGCAGTCCGTACCTGTCGATCGACCGCTGCAGACCCCGGGTGAGCCGGTCCCCGGCGGCCCCCGCGATCACCGGTGCATTGGTGCGCGCCATCTCCTCGATCGCGAAGTAGCCCGCCGCGCTGGACAGCGGGTTCGCCGACAGGGTGCCACCGACCTGGATGTGGGCGCCGTGCTTGCCGTCCAGCCCGGAGCCGAAGACCCGCATGATGTCCTCCCGTCCGCCGACCCCGCCGGCCATCGGGTAGCCACCGGACACGGCCTTGCCCAGCACCGTGAGGTCCGGGATCACCCCGAAGTACCCCGCGGCGCCACCCATGCCGACCCGGAAGCCGGTCACCACCTCGTCGAAGACGAGCAGCGCACCGAACTCGTCGCACAGGTCGCGCACCCGGGCGTTGAAGTCACGCGGTGCGGGCCGCGTGCCGGACTCCGGACCGAGCGGTTCGACGACGACGGCGGCGGTGCCGCCCCGGGCCCGGTTCTCGATGAGCTTGCGGCGCAGCGTCCCGATGTCGTGCGGGAACGTCTCGCGGGTACCCGCGGTCGCCCCGAACGGGATCCCCTTGGAGTTCATCCGGTACGAACCCGGTACCCGCAACCCGTAGACGAGCGAGTCGGACCAGCCGTGGTACGCGCCGCCGACCTTGATCACCATGTGTTTGCGGGTGTAGGCGCGGGCCGCCCGGACGGCCGCCATGACGCCCTCCGTGCCGGAGCCCAGGGCGCGGTACATCTCGATGTGCGGCATGAACCGGTGGATGGCCTCGGCCAGCTTCAGTTCGTACTCGTGGAACAGCCCGGTCACCGGCCCGGACTCGCGGATGACCTCGGCGACGCGCTCGTTGACGGGCCCGTAGTTGCTGCCCAGGATCGTCGGGCCGCCGGCCTGGAGGAAGTCGATGTACGTGTTGCCGTCGCGGTCCGTCAGGTAGGCGCCCTCGGCCCGGTCGATGACCAGGGGGAACGGGTGGTTGAAGGCCAGGTTGTGCTGGACCCCTCCCGGGATGCGCCGCTGGGCGCGTTCGGTCAGCGCCTTGCTGGCGCGGCACTTGTCCTCGAAGTAGCCGAGCACGTCCAGCAGCGCATCGTGGCGCAGGCCGCGTACCGGTTGGTTCGTCAGCGCCATCAGGCGACGCATGACCGCGTCGACGTCCGGGTAGTCGGTGATCGCATACCCCAGGCTCGCCGACTCCTGACCCGGCGCAGCGGTTCGCCCCTCGTCCGCCTGCTCGGCGACGGTCGCGGCGCCGGAGGCGGCGAGTGCGGCAGCGGAGGCGGCGGCGTCCGCGGACGGAACCGGCTCGTCGTCCCACGGGGCCCCGGGGACGAACTCGGTGACCTGGGCGGCGATGCGGCGCTGGTCGGCCTTGAGCTTGGCCAGCGCGATCTCACGGATCGCGGCGGGGATCGTGTGCACCGGGCCCGACTCGGTCGTCAGCGCCAGCAGGTAGGCGATGGAGAGCTTCTCCAGCAGCGCCATGTTGAAGACGGCCCGCTCGGGGTCGGTGCCGATGGCGATGATGCCGTGGTTGGCGATGATGAACGCGTTCGCGCCACTGGCCAGGTGTCGCTCCACGTTCTTCGCCAGGAACGACGTGCCGGCCGGCGCGTAGTCGATGATGGCGACCCGTCGCCCCAGGAAACGGACCTGCTCGTCGGTGAGGGCCGGGATCGGTTTGCGCAGGTAGGCCAGTGCCGACGCGTAGGGCTGATGGGTGTGGACGACGGCTCGGGCGTCCGGGCGCCGACGATAGACCGCGGCATGCAACCCGCACTCGATGGTGGGAGGCAGACCCGATCCGCCGGTTCCCGGGACCTCCTTGCCGTCGAGGTCGACGATGCAGACGTCTTCGGGGCGCATCACGTCGTAGTCGTAGTTGCTCGGGGTGACGGCGTAGCGGTCGTACCCCGGAACACGCACGGAGATGTTGCCCTCGGTCGCCTTCAGGTAGCCGCGCGCGAGCAGCGTGCGACACATCTCCACGACCTGGCGCCGGGACCGTTCGTGCAGCATCCGTCCAACCTCCACGCGACGACGTCGAAGACATGCTCGGGCACTCACCCCGCGCGGGTCTCCATCCGGGGAAGGTCGTGTTTGCCCGGTCAATTTGTTGCGAGATGACAATCGGATCGCCCCGGCATGCCACACTGACCGCATGTCGGGCCCGACATACGACCTGCTCCCCTGGCGCCTGCTCGATCCGGGCATCGCGGCGGCGATCACGACCCGGTTCGACGAGATCGCCGACGAGATCGCCGACGGCGTGACCCGGTCGGTGCCCGAGTTCGCCGATTCCGACAGCGCCAAGAACCGCCGCGACATCGACGAGGCCGTGGCCGTCGCCCTGCGCCGGTTCGTGCAGCTGATCGGCACCGACGAAGCGGCGCTCTCCCCCGAGGCCTCGGAGGTCTTCGTCGGGATCGGCGCGGCAGAGGCCAGGGAGGCCCGCGGACCCCAGGTGCTGTTCGCGGCACTCCGGGCGGCCTCGCGGCTCATGCTGCGCGAGTTGGTGGACGCCGTTGCCCGCCACGGCGCCGTCTCCACGGATGCGGTGATCGAACTGTCCGACGCGGTCACCGTCTTCGTCGACGAAATCCTCTCGGCCACCACCGAGGGGTTCGCCAGACAGGTCCGTGAACTGGCGGGTGAACACGACCGGGGACGGGCGCGGCTCGCCGAGCTGCTGATCGCCGGGGGCGCCTCGGACGCCGTTCTCTCCGCCGCGCTGGCCGCCGTGGGCTGGCCGTCGATCAGCCGCGCCGTCCCGGTCGTGCTGCCGCTCGCCGAGGCGCGGGAGGCACGCTTCCGGTTCGGCGGCGACGGCCTCGTGGTCGACCGGGTGGACCATGTGCTCACCCTGGTCCGCGACGCCCCCCGCACGGATCGGGAGCACCTGGCCGCGCGGCTGAGCGGTCGCTCCGCGGTGGTCGGCCCCTGGGTCGATGTCGCCGAACTGCCCGAGGCGGTCCAGCTGACGGTCCTGGCCTCCCGGCTGCTGGTCCCTCCCGGGCCCGCGCCCGTCTTCGTCGACGACCACCTGTCGGCCCTGGCGCTGCGGGGCGAACCGTGGGCGATGGAGATGCTCGCCCGGCACCGGCTCGCGCCGTTCCGTCAGCTGCCGCCCGGCCAGCGCGAGCACCTCCTGGGGACGTTGCGGAGCTGGCTGCGTCATTGGGGGGCCCGCGCCGCCGTGGCCGAGGAACTCTTCGTCCATCCCCAGACCGTCAGCTACCGGATGCGCAGGGTCCGGGCCCTGCTCGGCGACTCCCTCGACGAGCCCACCACCAGGTTCGAGCTGGCGCTGGCCCTGGCGGCGAGGGCGCACGACTAGCCCACCGTGAACGACCGGCTGGCGCCCTTGTAGTAGGTGATGACGCCGAGCCCGTTCTTCCAGTAGCCCTGGTGGACGAGGCGATAGGTACCGGCCGGATCGGTGGGCCTGGTCCGCCACGTCACGGTGTTGATCGACCGGTCCAGGCCGTCCCGTCGCCAGCTGTAGGTCGTGTTCCAGTCGCGGTCGTAGAGGTGGTCGACCCAGGTGCTGCCGTTCCAGCGCTGGACGATCAGGTAGCTGCCCATCGTCATCAGGTTGTTCTTGGGGTGACCACCGCGGAACGACGCCTGCACCGTGGAACCGCGCGGGTAGCTGGTGTTCGGCTGGACCAGGACCTGACCGAACGTCTCGTCGACGTACTTGCCGTCCCAGACCACCCC
>WBZP01007011.1_pt1 | contig 10979 bp, 11 predicted proteins | sample 5204301 | NCBI WGS metagenome assembly WBZP01 (sample SAMN12412401, study PRJNA552823) | activated sludge metagenome | isolation source: activated sludge from nitrification reactor of wastewater treatment plant... | place: USA: Pennsylvania | collected 2017
AACTCGAAAGCCGCGCCGAAAACCTGCACGACATCCTGCCGCTCGAACCAGACCGGAACGATATATCCCTCGCCGAGGATGACCCCTCCCAGGATGCCGACGAACATCGCAGGAACGGTGATGCTGGGTCATGATGTCTCTGATCTGTTGCATGAAGTACCTCGTCGAACGAAGATGCCAATTGTTGAGCGCGCCGCAGCGCGCCGATTTGACCAAGGTCAAGACACGACCCGTTAGCCACTCGGTGCACCCGCACCGGGTCCTGTCGGAAGGATGCTCTCAAACGCGCCGACGGTCTATAGGACATAATGCCGCAAGGCAAGCAGACGGCATCGCCAGACGATGAGCAGGCGACGGAAGGGTCGCATTGCGCGATAATCCATGTTCACGCCGGTGCGCCCACACAATGGGCCTGGTGTTTGGTGGACCTGCGCGCCCGGCATGCCCGGTTCACACGATCCGCCGACAACCAGATTTTTCGCCAAAGCCCAAACGAGCTTGTCGCCGGCGCTTGCCGCGCACCAGGAAGACCCCACCTATGCCGCATCTCATTCTTTCCAACGCCTCGCTCGCTTTCGGCGATATCCCACTGCTCGATCATGCCGAGTTCCAGCTTGACGCCGGCGAGCGCGTTGCGCTGATCGGCCGCAACGGCACGGGCAAGTCGTCGCTGCTTGGCGCACTGGCAGGCAACGGCGGACTCGATGAAGGCGATGTTTGGTGGCAACCTGGCCTGCGGCTTGGCTATGTACCGCAAGAGCCGCCGTTCGAGGCCGGGCTGACGGTTTTTGAAGCGGTTGTCGCCGGTATGGGAGACCTGTCGACGCTGCTCGGCGAGTACCATGCGGTAGCGCAGGCACTGGCTGAAGACGGGAGCGACCAGACAGCGCTCCTGGAGCGCATGCAGACCTTGCAGGGCGCGCTCGAAGAACGCCAGGCCTGGTCATTCGAAGCGCAGGCCGAGAAAGCGATCCAGCGGCTGTCGCTGGACGCCGAGGCGCTTGTCGGCACGCTGTCGGGAGGAGAGAAGAAGCGCTTGGCGTTGGCCCAGGCGCTGGCTGTTTCACCAGAGGTCCTGCTCCTGGACGAGCCGACCAATCATCTCGACTTTGCTGCCATCGAGTGGCTGGAAGACATGCTGCTTGCCTCCGGTGTAACACTGCTTTTCGTCACGCACGACCGGCGTTTCCTCGAGCGGGTTGCGACGCGGATCGTCGAACTCGATCGCGGCTGTCTGCTTTCGTTTCCCTGCAGCTTCAGCGAGTACCAGGCTCGCAAGGAAGCCATCCTGCACGATGAAGCGCTCAACAATGCGCGCTTCGACAAGTTTCTCGCGCAGGAGGAAGTGTGGATCAGGCAGGGAATCAAGGCACGCAGAACGCGCAACGAGGGTCGCGTCCTGCGCCTCGAACGGCTGCGGCGTGAACGTGCAGCGCGACGTGAGCGCCAGGGCAAGGTCGATCCGGCACTCGACGCCGGCGCGCGCAGCGGCAAGCTCGTTGCGGCACTGGAAGGGGTCAGCAAGCGCTTTGCCGACAAGGTGATCGTGCGCGAGTTCTCTTGTCGTTTGCAGCGCGGCGACAAAGTCGGCATCATAGGTCCGAACGGTGCCGGCAAGACGACCCTCTTACGCCTGATTCTCGGCGAGCTGGTGCCCGACCAGGGCGCGGTCTGTCTCGGGACGAAGGTTGAGGTTGCCTACTTCGACCAGTTTCGTGCGGCACTCGACGACAGCGCGGCTTTGGTCGACGTCATCTCGCCGGGGGGCGATTACGTCGAAATTGGGGGCCGGAAGAAGCATGTGATCAGCTATCTCGGCGACTTTCTCTTTCCCCCGCAGCGGGCGCGCGCGCTCGTCAGCTCGTTGTCGGGCGGCGAGCGTAACCGCCTCCTGCTGGCGCGGCTGTTTGCCCGGCCGGCGAACGTCCTCGTGCTCGACGAGCCGACCAACGATCTGGATATTGAAACGCTCGAGCTGCTTGAGGAGTTGCTGCAGAATTACAGCGGAACGTTGTTCCTGGTCAGCCATGATCGTGCTTTTCTTGATGCCGTGGTCACCCAGACGATTGCGCCGGAAGGAGAAGGCGTCTGGCGTGAGTACGCCGGCGGCTATCAGGACTGGGCTGACTTTCACAGCGGACGACGTCGGCAGGAGAGCCAGCCAGCCTCCGGAACAAGCAAGCGCGGCGCGGCAGAATCCGCCGCAGCGTTGCGGCCTGGCCGGCAGACGGCGCTGTCGTCGGGCCGGTTATCGTGGAAGGAAGCGCGTGAACTGGCCGAGTTGCCGAGCAGGATTGCTTTACTGGAGGCTGAGCAGAAGACGATCGGCGCGCAGCTCGCCGAGCCGTTGCTCGACCGTTCGCAGGCGCTTGAAGTGCAGCGCCTGTCCATCCGGCTGAACGAAATCGATGACGAATTGCTGAGTTTGCTCGAACGCTGGGAGGCGCTCGAAGCCCAGCTCGGAGACACACATCATGGAGAGAACAGATCATGGCCGTAGCGCCCGAAACCGCCATCATGGCGCTTTATTGCGACTTCGAAAATGTCGCGCTTGGCGTACGTGACGCCAAGTACGACAAATTCGACATCAAGCCCGTCCTTGAGCGGTTGCTGCTCAAAGGCAGCATTGTCGTCAAGAAGGCATACTGCGATTGGGAGAGATACAAAGGTTTCAAGTCCACCATGCACGAGGCGAGTTTCGAGCTGATCGAAATCCCGCATCTGCGTCAGTCCGGCAAGAACTCGGCCGACATTCGCCTCGTCGTCGATGCGCTTGACCTGTGCTACACCAAAGCGCACGTCGACACTTTCGTCATCATCAGCGGTGACTCCGACTTTTCGCCCCTGGTCTCCAAACTGCGCGAGAATGCAAAGTACGTCATCGGTGTCGGCGTCAAGCAATCGACCTCCGATCTGCTGATCGGCAATTGCGACGAGTTCATTTTCTACGACGACCTGGTTCGCGAAAGCCAGCGTAACGCACGGCGCGATTCGAAGGAAGCACAGCCGATCGCCAAGCGCAGCCCGGAAGAGGATGCCCAGCGTAGAGCTGAACTCGAAGCGCGCCGGAGCAAGGCAATCGAACTGGCTGTGGCGACTTTTGACGCACTGGTTGCCGAACGTGGCGACAGCAGCAAGATCTGGGCATCGATGCTGAAGGAAGCCGTCAAACGCCGCAAGCCGGACTTCAGCGAGTCATACTACGGATTTCGTGCTTTCGGCAATCTGCTGGAGGAGGCGCAAACCCGGGGCCTGCTCGAGATTGGCCGTGACGAAAAGTCGGGAACTTATGTGATGCGCAACAATATCGTGACTGTTGCGCCCGAGGCATCACCCAGCGAGCCAGTGGTTGAAGCCGTGCCATCGGCGATCTCGCCGCCGGCGACCCTGTCCACGAGCGAGGATCTGCCGGCAGCGGCCGAAGTGGCCGCCGAGCGAAGCGACGCGAGCGCAGCGACGGGGGTACCGGGCAAAGTCCGTAGCCGCCGGAAGAGCGTCGACAAGGGCGTCAAGCGGACGCGAGGCGAGAAGGCAGCAAAGGAGGAGCCGGAAGAAGGGGCGGCGCTGGCTGCCGCCAGGGAAGGCGAAGCACTTGCCAAAACCACCTCGTTGCCGGAGGAAACTCCGGCGAGAGCGGACGACCAGGCTCAGTGTACCGCCGAACCGAGCGCCGTGGCCGCCGACACTGCGGGCGAAGCGGATACCGATCACGCGGCCGGCAGCATGGTGGCGCGGGAGGTGGACACCGTTGAGCCGGCCAGGAAGACTCCGGTGCGCAACCGGCGCCCGCGCAAACCGAAGCTTGTCGTCGAGAGTGCCTGACTCGCTTCCGGCACGCAAAGGTTTAGCCGAAAAAAAGCCGCGACCCTAGGCGCGGCTTTTTCTTGCTACGCTCGGCTGCCCTACGTCATGCGGCAGCAGCCTGCGCCGGAATGTATCCGGCAGTGCGCACGATCCTGTTCTGCGTATCCACGTAAATCAGGTGGGGTGCATGCCTGCTCAGCTCGACCTCGTTATAAACGGCGAAGCTGGCGATGATCAGCAGGTCGCCCGGCGCCGCGCGTCGAGCGGCCGATCCGTTCACCGAGATGACTCCCGAACCGCGTTCGGCACGGATAGCGTACGTCGTGAAGCGCTCGCCATTGGTTACGTTCCAAACGTCTATCTGCTCGTACTCGCGGATGTTCGACGCATCGAGAAGATCTTCGTCGATGGCGCATGAACCTTCGTAGTGAAGCTCGGCGTGCGTCGCGGTTACGCGGTGCAGCTTGGACTTCAGCATCGTTCTCTGCATGGAGTCACCGGTCTAGAGTGGGGGCGGGAAGGGCATTGTAGCGGCTAATGGCGGCTTGTCAATGGTCGCCCGGCAGGTCGATTTCGACGTTGTCGATCAGTCTGGCGCCGCCTAATCGGCTGGCGGCAAGCACCACCAGCGCGGCGTTGTCGTTTGCCTCCGGCGGCTGCAGGTCGCTCTGTCGGCGCACGGCAACGTAGTCGGTTCGCCAGCCATTTCGATCGAGCTCGGCAAACGCTCGTTGCTCCAGGAGAGCGAAATCCCGCTCGCCGGCACAGACGGCCGCCCGTATCTGTTCGAGCAGACGATGCAGACGCGGGGCCTCGGCACGCTCTGCCGGCGACAGATAGGCATTGCGCGACGAAAGTGCCAGACCGTCGGTGTCGCGCACGGTTTCGCCGCCGACGATCTCGATCGGCAGAGCCAATTGCTGCGTCATGCTGTGCAGAATGAACAGTTGTTGATAGTCCTTCTTGCCGAACAGCGCGATCTGTGGTTGAACAATATTGAACAGTTTGAGGACGACGGTCGCCACGCCGCGGAAGTGGCCTGGGCGAAACTTGCCGTCAAGCTGATCCTGGATCGTCGGCGGGTCAACATAATACTGCTGTTGAGCAGGGTATAAATCAGACTCGGCAGGAGCAAAAAGGACGTCCACCCCGGCCGCGGCGAGCTGGGCGCAGTCGGCCTCAAGCGTGCGCGGATAGCGATCAAAGTCGTCGCTTGGGCCGAACTGCAGCCGGTTGACGAAAATGCTCGCGACGACCGTGTCGCCGAGCTGGCGCGCCTGTTTCATCAGTGCCATGTGACCGGCGTGCAGATTGCCCATGGTCGGCACGAAAGCAATTCGCCGGTGGTTTGTCAGTGTCTGGCGCAGGTCGGCGATCGACGAACGAATCTGCATGACTGTGCTTGGCCTTTGTTGTCAGTTGAGCATTCACGGTGAAATGGGATCGTTGCCGGGCGGGGGGACAAGCAGGCGATTCGCCATGCTGCCTAGGCGAACCTGGGCAGCGGACAGCGAGGAAACCGGCGATGCGCTGATCGCCGGTGCCTGCTCAGTAACAATGTTCCGGGCCCGGAAAGCTCCCCTCCTTGACGGCCGCCGCATAGGCAGCGATGGCTGCCGCGATGGACGGCTGGCCGGCCATGAAATTGCGTACGAAACGGGCTTTGCGTCCGCTCGACACGTCCAGCATGTCGTAAAGAACCAGCACCTGACCCGAGCAGCGGCGGCTTGCACCGATGCCAATGGTCGGGATGGCGAGTCGCTCAGTCGTCTCTGCCGCCAGCGCTTCCGGAATCGCTTCCAGCACGATCAGCGAGGCGCCGGCCTCCTGCTGCGCCAAGGCATCGCCAATCAGGCGCGCGGCCCCCGACTCGTCGCGGCCCTGGATGCGGTAGCCGCCGAGTTGATGAACCGACTGCGGAGTCAGTCCGACATGAGCGCAGACCGGGATGCCTCGCGTGGTCAGGAAACGGGTTGTTTCGGCCATCTCGATGCCTCCTTCGAGCTTTACCATCTGGGCGCCCGCTGCCATCAGGCTTGCCGCATTGCGCATGGCCCGGGGCGGACTTTCCTGGAAGCTGCCGAAGGGCAGGTCGGCGATGATCATCGCGCGCTTGCTGCCTCGGGCGACGGCTGCCGTGTGATAGGCGATGTCGCGCAGTGTGACCGGCAGCGTCGAATCGTGGCCTTGCACGACCATTCCGAGCGAATCACCGATGAGGAGCGCATCGATCCCGGCCGCATCGCAGATCTGGGCAAAGCTCGAGTCGTAGCAGGTGACAAGCGCGATCTTCTCGCCGTCGGCACGCATCCTGGCAAGGTCGACGTGCGTCACACGGCGCGTCGCGACATGGGTGGACATGGCCTCACTCTCCTCGGTTGAAGTATTCGCGGTGTCCGCGCATGGCCTCGATGCGCTTGACCAGCAGTTGAAAATCGTCGTCACGGTCGACAAAATTGATGTTCTCGGAATTGACCACCATCACCGGGGCTGCGTCGTAGTTATGGAAAAACCGGGTGTAGCTCTCCGCCAGGACAGTCAGGTAGGCATCACCGATGCTGCGCTCCATATCCACGCCACGTTTGCGGACGCGAGCAATCAGCGTCTCCGGCGCTGCCTGCAGGTAGATGACCAGGCTTGGGGTAGGGGGCAGCGGCGGAGCCAAACAGTCGTGGATCTTGCGGTAGAGGCCATACTCGTCCTCACCGAGGGTCAGAGAGGCGAACAAGGCATCCTTTTCGAGCAGATAGTCGGCGACCACCGGACGCATCATGAGATCCGGTTGGGGTAGCTCACGCAGGCGGTCTACTCGCTGGAATAGGAAAGAGATCTGCGTCGGCAGGGCAAAGCGCTGTTGATCCTGATAGAAACGGGTGAGGAAAGGGTTTGCCTCGGGTTGATCAAGGACGAGCAGCGCATCCAGATAATCGCCAAGGCGGCGGGCAAGGCTCGTCTTGCCGACACCAATCGGCCCTTCGACCACGATATAACGGGCGTTTGTCAGGGTATTGCGCGAAGACATGGCAAGATCACAGGTCGAGAACCAATCAATGGCCGAGCAAGAGCAGGTATGGCGCGGCAAAATCACCCTGCGCTCATGGTCGTCACCATACGACGCCCAATTGCTGCCTGCTCCTGCCGTCATGTCGCAGGTACCGGAGACCGCCCGACGACGGCCCGTATACTACTAGGATAAAGAGAGGAAAGCTCGGATAGTCAGGTCTGCTCGCGATTCACGGCAGAGAAGTGGAAGCACCCCTTCCTCCCTGGCAGCCAACCGACGGCGATCCGACCGGTCGGCTTTGTCGGCCGCCACCCATCGCTGCACACGACTGGCAGGCCGTTTGTCCACGTCACAAGCTGGTACAAACCGGTTTCCTCTTGGTGCGTTATTCAGGCAAGCCCCTTGACGGAGATGACCGATGAAAGCGTTTGTTGTTCCTTTGCTTGCCGCCGTATTCGTGCTCACCGGATGCGTCGTTGTTCCGGCCGAGCCCGCGGTTGTCGTCAGCCCGGCGCGCGCCCATGTGCGGCCGCCGACCGTTCTTTTCGTTCCCGGCGGAGGCTCCTACGACTACCGGGGCGAGCGCCACTACCATTGGCAGCCGCGTTATCGCTACCGTGACTGAGCGCATTGGTCCATCGCCATTACCGGGCGAGCTTTTCAATTCGCTGCTGGCTGAGCGCCGGCAGCCAGGCGGACGCGTAGCCGCGCCCGGGGATTCGACAATCGGGTGCGATCTCGACCAGCGGAGCGATGACGAAGGCACGCAAGTGCATGCGTGGGTGGGGCAGGCAGAGATGGTCCTCGGCGAGCATCAAGTCGTCGTAGAGCAGCAAGTCGAGGTCGAGCGTGCGCGGCGAGTTGCGGAAGTTCCGTTGTCGGCCAAACTGTCGTTCGATGGCAAACAACGCCTCGAGAAGGTGTGCCGGCTGGAGCGATGTTTCGATTGCGGCGACGGCGTTGATGAAGTCGGGTTGCGCGTGGATTCCGAGCGGCGCCGTGCGGTAAAGCGACGAAAGGCGCAACAGGCGGAAGTCAGGCTGTGCGGCGAGTGCTGCGCCGGCCGCCTGGACCTGCAACATCGGCTCTGCCAGATTGGCGCCAAGCGCGACAAAGGCCAGGTGCAGTGCGGGCTCTTCAGATGGCGGCGGGCGAGTTTCCTTGCCCGCGTGCGCGTGGACAATCGCGTTGACCTTCACCAGACGAGCTGCGGCTGCGACGACATTGGGGGCAGGGCGGCACTTGCCGACTGCGGGCAGCGGCCGGTTGTCCAGCACTGTGCACCCCGGCGGCGGATCATGAAGCGGTCTTCTCGAGCGGTGCTGCCCGTGCGGACGGCCGCCGACGGCGGCGCTTCTTGTTCGCCTCGCCGGTTTGCGCCTGCACCATCAATGCGCGATCTTCATCGTCGGCCTGCATGAAGTCGGTCCACCAGGTGCCGATCTCGCTGTCGACCTCGCCCGATTGCGCGCGCAAGAGCAGAAAATCATAGCCTGCCTTGAAGCGCGGCTGCTGCAGAACACCGTAAGCGCGTTTCCCCGCGCGTTGCTCGAAACGCGGTTGCAAAGCCCAGATGTCCTTGATGTCGCCGGCAATGCGCCGGGTTATGGCGAGTTTCTCGCCCTGCACGTCGAGCACTTCGTCCATGGCCTGAAAGAACAATCCAGGCGTCGCCGCTGGCATTTCACGTGTTCTCAGCGCTTCCCATTTGGCCAACACCTCGTGCCAGAGAAGGGTCGCGAAAAGGAAGCCAGGTGAAATGGGCTTCCCTTCGCGCACCCGGCGATCTGTCGTCTCTAGAGCCAGCATGACGAAGCGCTCGCCAAGGGCGTGCTCGAGAATCACGTCGAGCAGCGGAAGCAAGCCATGGTGCAGTCCCTCTTCGCGCAACTGGGTGACGCAACGCACTGAATGACCCGAGGTCAACAGCTTGAGCATCTCGTCAAACAGGCGCGAGGGCGGCACATTTTCGATCAAATCGGCCATCTCGCGTATCGGTCGGCGCGCCGCCGGATCGATTGCCAAGCCAAGTTTGGCTGCCAGGCGGACGGCGCGCAGCATGCGCACCGGGTCCTCGCGGTAGCGTGTGCGCGGATCGCCGATCATGCGCAGCGTCTTCTGCTGCAGGTCGGCGACGCCATGATGGTAATCGACAATGTTTTCGGACGTCGGATCGTAGTACAGCGCATTGACCGTGAAGTCGCGGCGCGCGGCGTCCTCCGACTGGCTGCCGAAGACATTGTCGCGCAAGACCCGTCCTTGCTCGTCGACCTGTCCCTTGTTTCCCGCGTCTTCACCGTGATGTCCGCGAAATGTGGTGACCTCGATGGTTTCCGCACCCATGCCGACATGCACAATCTGAAAACGGCGACCAATGATGCGCGAGCGACGAAAACTCTGGCGAACCTGCTCGGGGGTGGCGTCGGTTGCCACATCGAAGTCCTTTGGCGCCAGACCGGCAAGCAGGTCGCGTACGGCACCGCCAACGACGTAGGCTTGGTAACCGCCTTCCTGCAGGGTTTCGATCGTGCGTCGGCAAGCTCGACTGATCTGATCGCGCTGCAGGCCATGCTGGTCAACCGAAATGATCGCCGGGTCAGCAGCGTCTGTCGATCTGCTGCGTCCGAGGACGCGGGATATGAACTTGCGGATCATTGCTGGTGGTGCGTCTTCCTCATCGTAGGCGATCCCGCGATCATAGCCGATATCGCGCCTTCCTTTGACGCTTGGAGACGCAATTGTTCAATCGAGAAAGCTCACCACCGGCCAGCCCAAGGCTTCGGCATGGGCCCGCAGCTTTGGATCAGGGTCGACCGCCACCGGGTTGCTCACTTTGGAGAGCAAGGGAAGATCATTCTGCGAATCACTGAAGAACCAGGTGCGCGCGAAACTTCCCCACCATAGTCCGATCGCTTCGAGCCAGCCCTCGACGCGCAGGATCTTTCCTTCGCGAAAGGCCGGAATCCCGCGCGCGCGCCCGGTGAACTCGCCATCTTCGTGCGCCGGTATCGTGGCGATCAGGTGCGGAATGGCGAGATCGCGCAGAACGGGCGCCGTGACGAAGCTGTTGGTCGCCGTGACGAGCGCGCAGAGATCGCCGCGCTCGACATGGTCGCGCACGAGCGCGCGCCCTTTCGCGTTGATCAGCGGCCGTATGTGGCGCGAAAAAAACTCGTCGCGCCAGGCGTCGAGGACGCGTCGTGGGTAGTGAGCCAGCGGCCGCAACTGGAAATCGAGGAAGACATCGATGTCGAGCGTTCCTGCCTTGTACTGCTCGTAGAATTCGATGTTGCGCGCCTCGTAGAGATCGCGCTCGAGCACTCCCTTGGCGATCAGAAACTGAGCCCATTCGAAGTCGCTGTCACCACTGATCAATGTGTTGTCGAGGTCGAAGAGGGCAAGATCCATGATGCTCAGGTCTGTGCTGGTCAGGCGCACCTGCCCGCAGAAGTCTGCAGGACTTCCCGTAGCAGGGGCAGGGTGATCGGTCGCTTATGTTCGAGCGAGTAACGCTCGATGGCAGTCAACAAAGCCGTCAGACTGCGCATGTCGCGCGGTGCACGCGAGAAGAGGTAGTGCAGGGCGGGCGGCGGCAGCGAAAAGCCGCGCCTGCCAGCGTGTTCAGCCAATGCCGCGATCTGTTCGGCCTCATTCAACGGGAACAATCGATAGAGCAGGCCGCCGGTCAGCCGTGTTCGCAGATCGTCGCGCAGGTTCAACTGCGCTGGCGGAACACTCGCCGCACCGAGCAGGCGCCCGCCGTCGGCACGCCGCCGGTTGATCTGGTTGAAGAGGACCAACTGCCCTTGCTGGCTCAGTGCTTCGACATTATCTACCGCGAGGCAGGATGCGGTGCCAGGCACCGCCGACAGGTCAGGATCATCACGCGCATCGCTGTATGACCCCGGGCTGCCTGCCCGCAACAGATGGGTTTTCCCGGCACCGCTTTCTCCCCACAGCAAAAACAGCGTCTCACCCGCGTCAGCCATCAACCAGGCGACGAGCGCGGTCAGTGCTTCACTGTTCCTGCCGACGACAAAGTCCTCCAACGTCGGGATCGCTTCCGGCAGCAGGTCAAGAATCAGCTGGCGCATCATCGGAGGTGTTGTTCAGTTTAGGGGGCTGACCCGGCCGACCGCGCGTCAGCTGGCGTACTTCTGGGCCGGGTTTG
>WBZP01007016.1_pt1 | contig 10975 bp, 7 predicted proteins | sample 5204301 | NCBI WGS metagenome assembly WBZP01 (sample SAMN12412401, study PRJNA552823) | activated sludge metagenome | isolation source: activated sludge from nitrification reactor of wastewater treatment plant... | place: USA: Pennsylvania | collected 2017
GAGCACCGCGTCGACCAGGCCGCGCAGGATCGTCGACGCCGCGGCGCCGTCGGCCTGGACGACATACGGGATCTGCTCCTGGGCGAGCTCCCAGGCGGTGAGCCGCGCACCTTGGAGCAGCGGGCGGGTCTCGTCGACATACACCAGCTCGATGGCGCGTTCGGCGGCGAGCTGGCGGACGATGCCTAGCGCGGTGCCCCAGGAGGTGGTCGCCAACACACCGGTGTTGCAGTGGGTGAGCACCCGCAGTGGCCGGTCCACGCCCACCCGGGCGCGCAGCCACTTGGCGCCGAGTCGGCTGAGCTCGCGGTTGGCCTCGCCGTCCGCACGGACCACATCCACAGCGGCGGCGAGCACTGCGTCGCGGCCCTGCGGCAGGTGGGGAAGGACCTCGTCGACCCCCCAGGCGAGGTTGACCGCGGTCGGGCGTGCGGTGCGGACCGCGGCGATGGCCTCGTCCCGCTGGGCCCGCGACCAGCCGGACCGGGCCGCCTCGTCCATGGCGATGACCACACCAAACGCACCGACGCCGCCCAGCGCAGGAGCCCCCCGGACGGCGAGCCGCTGGACCGCGTCGACCAGGTCCGCGACGGTCGTGACGTCAAGGTACTCCTGGGTGTGCGGCAGTCGGGTCTGGTCAAGCAGCCGGAGGACGGCTGGCCGGCCATCCGAACGGCCGTCGACCCACGCGATGGCCTGAGGCTGCACGCTCGCTCCTACTGATCGGTACACGCTGAGGCGCCCACGCTAGCAACCCGCGATGCCAACCCCAACCACCAACCCACACAAGCCGATATCCTCGCGGGTAATCGCACGTTTCGTACTGCCCAAGAGGGGGATGGGTCGTGACGTCACCGACCTCGGACCGCCGGTTGCGCCCGACGGGCACCCTGGCTCAGCAGGTGAGCGACGACGTCCGGAAACGGATCGGCAGCGGGGAGTTCGCCGCCAACGAGCGGCTCCCCAGCGAGACCGCCTTGGCGGCGGAGTACGGCGTCTCTCGGGTCACGGTGCGGACCGCGCTGCGGACCCTGGAGTCGCAGGGCCTCATCGACGTCCGGCACGGCAGCGGGTCCTTCGTCGCCGGCTTCGGCACCCAGATCCGCGCCGGGATCCAGGAGCTCCGATCGATGAGCGAGACGATCCGCGCGATGGGCCATACCCCAGGGATGCAGCGCCACTCACTGACGCACCGTCGCGCCACGCCCGAGGAGGAGGAGCTGCTGCGCCTCGCGAGCGGTGAGGCGGTGCTTCACATCGAGCGGATGGTGCTGGCCGACCGCCGGCCGGTTGCCTTCAGCTATGACACTGTCCCGGCGCGCTTCTTCCCGCCCGAGCGGGCCGAGCACGTCGGCGAGGCGAGCCTGTTCGACGATCTCGACGCGGCGGGGATCCACCCGGTCCGGGCCAGCGCGGAGATCCACGCGGTGGTCGACCCCACCATCGGGTGGGGGTCGAACCGGCCGAAGCAGGGCCTCTACATCCTTCTCGACCAGCTCCACGTCGACCGGCAGTCGACGCCCGTCTTCTTCTCGAAGACCTACTTCGCCGAGGGTCGCTTCCAGTTCGTCGTGCTCCGCACCCGCTAACCCCTGTGGATAACCTTCAAAGACACACCTTTAGAACCGTTCTAAAGGTGTGTCTTTGAGGGGTGGTTATCCACAGGCGGTCCACTCGAGCATCGTGCCGGAGTCGGGGCCGCTGACGACGGTGAGCCGTCCACCCGCGTGGTCGGCTCGGGCGGCAAGGTTCGCCAGCCCGCTGCGTCGGGTCTGGTCCACCGGTATGCCGACCCCGTTGTCGACCACCTTGACCCGCACCGAGCCCGGTTCGACCCAGAGCCGCACCGAGGCCTTGGTGGCCTTCGAGTGCCGAGCGACATTCGACAGCGACTCGCGCACCACGGCCACCACGTGTCCGAGCATCTTCTCGTCGAGAGCCTCCAGGTCCCCGGAGACCCGCAGCCGCGGTGTGAACCCCAACACCCGCCGGAAGGTCGTCACCAGGCCGCGCAGCTCGTCGAGCGGGTCCTCGGAGATCTGCGGCTGGTTGAGGTCAAGGATGGTCCGTCGGATCTCCTTGACCGCCCCGTCGAGCTCGTCGACGGCGGACTCGATGCGGCGCTGGATGGCGGCCCGGTCTTTCATCAGCCCCGCGGACTGCAACGAGAGCCCGGTCGCGTAGAGCTGCTGGATGACGACGTCGTGCATGTCCCGGGCGATCCGGTGCCGGTCCTCCAGCAGCGCCAGCCGTTCCCGGTCACGCTGCCCTCGGGCCGCGACGAGGGTGAGAGCAACCTCGGCGGCATACTTCTCCAGCTGACCGAGCACCTCGAAGGCGGACCCGGCGCCAGCCCACCCGACGATGAGCAGGCCGACGCTGGCCGGTCCGGTGATCATCGGGACGACGGCGGTCGCGCCATTGGAGTCCAGCCCGGTTCCCCGGCGCAGCCGTCCGGCGATCGCCTCGGCGGCCGGCTCCCCGGGATGAGAGACCAGCAGGAGGCTCTGGCCGGTCTCGAGCACCTCACGCCAGTGGCTGGACCCGAGGATCGACCCCACCGCCGTCTGGCTGAGCCGCCGGTCCGGCCCGACCGCGGCCCGGATGGCGAGGTCGTCCGAGTCGTCGACCACCGCGACGACCGACATCGCCGCCTCGGCGACGGCCATGGCGCGCTCGACGACGAGGTCCAAGGCGGCGAGATCGTCCTGCCCGTCGAGGAGCGCCTGGCTGATGTCCGAGACGGCGTCGGCCCACTGCCGCTCGCGGTGCGCCGCGCCATACCGCCGGGCGTTGTCGATCGCGACACCGGTCGCTGCCGCCAGGGCGACGAGGACCGACTCGTCGGCCTCGGTGAAGGAGCCGCCGTCGATCTTCTCGGTGAGGTAGAGGTTGCCGAAGACCTCCCCGCGCACCCTGATCGGGGCGCCGAGGAAGCTGCGCATGGGCGGGTGCCCTGGCGGGAACCCCCGCGAGGCCGGGTGCCGACGCAAGTCCGGGATGCGCAGCGGCCGCGGCTCCTCGACGAGCAGGCCGAGGATGCCCAAGCCCCGCGGCGGGTGCGCCATGGCCGCGCGCTCCTTGGCGGTGATGCCCTCGGCGATGAACTCGGCCAGGTGCCGCCCACTGGGGTCGAGCACGCCGAGCGCACCGTACTTCGCTCCGACTAGCTCACAGGCACTGCGGACGATGCGAGTGAGGACCTCGCGCATCTCCAGGTCGCTGCTGACGTTGAGTACGGCGTCGAGCAGTGGACCGAGCCCGCCTGGGAGCGCGGACGCGCGGGTTTTGCTCACGACGACATGGTATGGCGCACCGGACGCTGCGGTGGGACGGCGCTGACGACGGCCGGGGTTAGGACGCCCGCCGCCGGGTCGGCACGGTGACGACCTCGCAGTGGGCCCGCCGACGGCACTCCTCGGCCACGTGGGCGGAGCCCCGCGGGTCGTCCTCGCCGACGACGAGCACCGCCGCCCTGGACGCGGACTCGAGCAGGGCCTCGGTCGGGTCGCCGGCGACGACCTGGAAGCTGCAGGGCACGCCACGGTGCCCACGCAACGCCCTCAGCGCGCTGCGGAAGGTGGCCCGGTCGGCCTCGTCGCGGTCGGCGCCGACCAGGTCCGGGTCGACAACCTGGATGAACCGGAGCCGGGCACCGAGCTCCACGGCCCGCTCGACGGCAACCTCGGCGACATCGTCGGCATACCCATCCGGAGCCAGCCCGACAACGATGTCGACCAGCTCCTCCTCCCGTCGGCCGGGTCGCCACGCGGTGGTGTACGCCATACCCACATGGTGCGCGCCGGGCCCACGAGGTCTCAGGGCCTTTGGTCCTCAAAGCCGGACCACTGCCCCGGCACCCATCCGAGGGGCGCTCGGGTCAGCGGCGCAGGTCCTTGCGCTGCGGGTGGGTGACGGCGAAAACCGCGGCCTGGGTGCGCCGCTCCATCCCGAGCTTGCCGAGGATCGACGTCACGTAGTTCTTCACCGTCTTCTCGGCCAGGCACATGTCCTCGGCGATCTGCCGGTTGGTCTGGCCCTGGGCCACGTGCTCGAGGATGCGCCGTTCCTGGGCGGTCAGCGCCGCGAGGCGGGGGTCGAGGGAGTCGCGCGCCATGCTCGCGCGCATCCGGTGCACGACGGTCGCCTCGATGAGGTTCTCGCCGGCGTTGACCCGGCGGACGGCGTCGACCAGGTCGCTGCCCTTGATGTCCTTGAGGACGTACCCGGCGGCGCCGGCGAGAACGGCGGCGCGCAGGGCCTCGTGGTCGTCATACGAGGTGAGGATCAAGGCGCTGATACCGGGGTCGACGGCGCGGACCTCGCGACAGACGTCGATGCCCGAGCCGTCGGGCAGTCGCGCGTCGAGGACGGCGACGTCAGGGCGCAGCGCCGGGATCCGCCGGATCGCCTCTGCGGCAGACCCGGACTCCCCGACCACGGTGATATCGCCGGAGAGCTCGAGCAGCTCGGTCAGGCCGCGCCGCACGATCTCATGGTCGTCGAGGAGGAACACCTTGATCGTCACCCGCATAGCGAACCACAGGCGTGCCTTACCTACCTACTCCGTCGCGGGGCGGGGTCCCTCCGAGGTATGCCGGAGGAACCCCGCCCCCGGGGGTCAACGGACGACGGCGACCGGGCAGGAGGCTTCATGGATGACGCCGTGGCTGACCGAGCCGAGCAGCAGCCCGGCGAAGCCGCCGCGGCCGCGGGTGCCGACGACGACCAGGGCCGCGTCCTCGCTGGCGGCTGCCAGGGCCTTGGACGGCTTCTGGGAGATGGCTTGGGTGGTCACCGTCAGGCCCGGGTAGCGTGCGGTGAGGTCGGCGGTCACCGCGCTGAGCTCCTGCTCGGCGGAGCTACGCCGGGCGTCCTCGCCCTCCTCGGTCACCACGGTCGACCACGCGTCGACCCCCGCTGCCAGGGCACCCGCGTCGGGCTCCCAGGCATGCAGCAGGACGAGCGGGGCCTTGGCCCGGGCCGCCGTCGATGCGGCGAACTCCAGCGCCCGGCGCCCGGCGTGAGAGCCGTCGACCCCGACAACGACCGGGCTCCCCGAGGTGAGGGTCCGGGTCCCGTCGCCACGGACGACGACGACGGGGCACTGGGCGTGCGAGATGACGCTGTACGCGACGGACCCGAGCACAGCGGCCGCGAGCTCGCTACGACCCCGGTTGCCGACGACGACGAGATCGGCGTCGGCGGAGGCGTCGACCAGGGTCGCGGCAGGCGAGCCGAAGACGACCTTGCCTTCCATCGTCAGACCCTCGACGTCGGCCACGGTGGCCCGCGCCTCGGCGAGGGCCTGCTCAGCCGCCGCCGCCGCCTCCGGCGCGACCATGCCCTGGTCGCCGCCCGGCCCGGTGAGCACACCTTGGACGCTGACCGCGCTGAGCACCGTCAGGGTGCTCCCGCGCCGGGCCGCCTCCTGCGCAGCCCAGAGCAGCGGAGGGACGGAATCGGATGCTCCACTGAATCCGACAACAACCATGGTGCGGACACCTCTTCGTGGCTCGGGTCGTACGGGCGAACGGACGGCACCATCGTGGGGACAGTCATGAGACTCGACAAGAGGCTGAAGCCCTACTTCGCCCCGAGTTCACCTGCGGCGCCGTAGAAGACGTCGTCGACGACGGCGCGGGCGCGTCGAGCGACCCGGAGGTACTCCTCGACCAAGGCCCCCGGCGCACCCGGCTCGCGGCCGATGATCCGGCCCATCCCGCCCGCGTCGCGGACGTCGGCGGGCACCGAGTCGACGGCCCGGCCGCGCCACAGCACCCCGGCGTTGCGCAGCTCGGACGCCAGCATCCACGAGGCACGGAGCACCCGGTCCTGCTCTGGTGTCAGCAGCCCGGCGGCGGTCGCAGCGGTGAGTGCCTCGACCGTCCCGGTGACCCGCAGCGCCGGCACGGCATACGCGTGCTGGAGCTGGAGCAGCTGGACCGTCCACTGGACGTCGGTGAGCCCGCCCCGGCCGAGCTTGACGTGGGTCCTCGGGTCGGCGCCGCGGGGCAGGCGCTCGGCCTCGACCCTGGCCTTCATCGTCCGGATCTCGCGGACCTGGGTCGGGGTGAGCCCGCCGGGACGCCAGCGCAGCGGCTCGACCAGGTCGATGAGGGCGTCCCCGAGCTCGCGCGACCCGGCCACGCAGCGGGCCCGGGTCAGCGCCTGGAACTCCCAGGTCTGCGCCCAGCGGGCGTAGTACTGGGCGTAGGACTCCAGCGAGCGGACCAGGGGCCCGTTCTTGCCCTCCGGACGCAGGTCGGTGTCGAACCCGACCGGGGGCTCGGCGCCGGGCACGGCCAGCAGCCGGATCAGCTCCTGGACGACGGCGAGCGCCCTCGCCTGGGCCACCTCCTCGGAGGCGCCGGGGTGCGGCTGGTGGACCACGATCGCGTCGGCGTCGGAGGCGTAGCCGAGCTCCCGGCCCCCGAGGCTGCCCATGCCGATGACGGTGATCGCGGTGGGCACCGGCTCCCCCGTGGCGTGCTCGACCGACCGGATGGCGATCTCGAGGCCGACCTCGATGGTCGCCTCGGCGATATCCGACAGGGCCCGCCCGACCGCCTCGATGCCCATCCCGCCGACGAGGTCGGCGAAGGCGACCCGAAGCAGCTCGTGGCGGCGCACCCCGCGGACGGCGGCGATCGCCTCATCGGCCCGGTCCCGCCGTCCGGCGGCATTGCGCATGATCGCCGTCAGGGCGGCCACGTCACGGGGGGCCAGCCCGGCCGGATCGCCGAGGAAGGACACCGACTCGGGGGCGCGCAGCAGCAGGTCGGCGGCATACCGGCTGCGGCCGAGCACCCGGGCGAGGTTCTCCGCGGCGCTGCCCTCGTCGCGGAGCATCTTGAGGTACCAGTGGATCGTCCCCAGCTCGTCACTGACCCGGCGGAAGGCGAGCAGCCCGGCGTCCGGGTCGGCCTCGTCGGCGAACCAGCCGAGCATGACGGGGAGGAGCTGGCGTTGGATCGCCGCGCGCCGGGAGACCCCGAGGGTGAGCGACTCGAGGTGACGCATCGCCCCGGCCGGGTCGCGGAAGCCGAGGGCGGCGAGCCGGGCCCGGGCCGCCTCGGGGCTGAGCCGGCTGTCGTCGGTGCTCAGCCGCGCGGCGGCGGAGAGCAGCGGGCGGTAGAAGAGCCGTTCGTGGAGCCGCCGGACGTTGCGGGAGCGGCGCAGCCGGGCCTCCTGGACCTCGCTGGCCGGGTCGGCGACGAAGCCGACCGAGCGCCCCAGGGCCCGCAGCTCGATCGGGCTGACCGGCATGAGGTGGGTGCGCCGCATCTTGGCGAGCTGGATCCGGTGCTCCAGGGTCCGCAGGAAGCGGTACGCCTCGTCCAGCTCGGCGGCGTCGTCCCGGCCGACATAGCCGCCCTTGGCCAGGGCGCCGAGCGCCTCGAGCGTGGTGGCCGAGCGCAGTGAGGCGTCATACCGGCCGTGGACGAGCTGGAGCAGCTGGACGGCGAACTCGACGTCGCGCAGCCCACCCGGCCCGAGCTTGAGCTGGCGGGCCGCCTCCCCGGCCGGGAGGAGTCCCTCGACGCGGCGGCGCATGGCCTGGACGTCCTCGACGAAGTGCTCCCGCCCGGCGGCCTCCCAGACCATCGGGCTCAGGGCGGACTTGTACGCAATCCCGACCGCACGGTCCCCGGCCGACACCCAGGCCTTGAGCAGGGCCTGGAACTCCCAGGTCTTGGCCCACCGACGGTAGTAGGCGACATGAGAGGCGACCGTCCGCACCAGCGGACCGGCCTTGCCCTCCGGGCGCAGCGCCGCGTCGACAGGCCACAGCGAGCCCTCCCCGGTCGTGGCGGAACACGCCTTCATCAGGCCGGTCGCCAGAGCGGTCCCGACCTCGAGGGCCCGGTCCTCGCCGACCCCCTCGGCGGGCTCGGCGACGAAGATGACGTCGACATCGGAGATGTAGTTGAGCTCGCCCCCGCCGGTCTTGCCCATCCCGATGACGGCGAGCCGGCAGTCCTCGTGGCCGGGGCCGTACTCCTCCCGGGCGACGGCCAGGGCGGCTTCCAGCGCCGCCTCGGCGAGCTGGGCGAGCGCCTCGGCGGTCACCGGCAGGTCCGCGACCGGGTCCGGGGAGGTCAGGTCCAGTGCCGCGATGGCGAGCAGCTCGGCTCGGTAGGCGATGCGCAGCGCGTCGTATGCCGACCGCGTGCCGCGGGTGGCGGGCTGGACGGCGGAGACGAGCCGGTCCCGCAGCTCGTCCCCGGTGCGTCGCTGTGCGTTCGCGACCGCGCGCCATGCGCGGGGGTGGCTGACGAGGTAGTCGGCCAGGGCACTGGAGCCGCCGAGGACGGCGGTGAGGCGCAGCCGGGCGACGTCGTCCTCGCGCACCGCGCGGACCAATGCCGCCGTGCCGTGCTCGGGGTCGTCCCGTAACGCCCCACCGGCGACCGCCTCGCTGACCCGGAGCAGCCCGAGCACGGCCTGGTCCGGGTCGCTCGTGCGGCCCATCGCCTCGACCAGGGCGATCGAGGTGGCGTCGCGGTCGTCCGCAACACCGACCAGGGCGGTCATCGCCGGGTCGTCGAGCATCCTGCGGGCCCGGATCGGGTCGACGAAGCCGAGCCTGGCAAGCCGGGCCTCGACGGAGGCGGCGCGGGGCCGCGACGTGCCGCCCGGAAGGCTCATGGGGTCGAGACTATCGGGGCCGGCACCGCGCCCCGGGTGGCCGCAGGCACTCGACCGGTGGCCGCACCAGGCAGGCCGACCGCCAAGCGGCTAGAGCCGTGGGAGGTACCGGTCGAGCTCGAACTGGGTGACCTGGCGGCGATAGTCGGCCCACTCCGCGCGCTTGTTGCGCAGGAAGAAGTCGAAGACGTGCTCGCCGAGGGTCTCGGCGACCAGCTCACTGCCCTCCATGATCCGGACCGCGTCACCGAGCGACCCGGGCAGCTTGTCGATCCCCATGGCCAACCGCTCGGCGTCGGTGAGATTCCACACGTCGTCCTCGGCCTCCGGGGGCAGCTCGTAGCCCTCGGTAATGCCCTTGAGCCCGGCGGCGAGGATCACCGCGAAGGCGAGATAGGGGTTGGCCGCCGAGTCGAGGGAGCGGAACTCGATCCGGGTCGAGTTGCCCTTGTTCGGCTTGTACATCGGCACCCGCACCAGCGCGGAGCGGTTGTTGTGGCCCCAGGTGAGGTGGGCCGGCGCCTCTCCCCCACCCCAGAGCCGCTTGTACGAGTTGACCCATTGGTTGGTCACCGCGGTGATCTCGGCGCCATGCCGCAGCAGGCCGGCGATGAACTGCCGTCCGGTCCTGCTCAGCTGGTATGGCGCCCCCGCCTCATGGAAGGCGTTCGTGTCACCTTCGAAGAGCGACAGGTGGGTGTGCATCCCCGAGCCGGGGTGCTCGGCGAACGGCTTGGGCATGAAGGTCGCATAGGTGCCGTGCTCGAGGGCGACCTCCTTGACGACCGTCTTGAAGGTCATGATGTTGTCGGCGGTCGAGAGCGCGTCGGCATACCGCAGGTCGATCTCGTTCTGGCCGGGCGCACCCTCGTGGTGGCTGAACTCGACCGAGATGCCCATCGACTCGAGCATGGTGATCGCGGCCCGGCGGAAGTCCTGCGAGGCGCCATGGGCGACATGGTCGAAGTAGCCGCCCTGGTCGACCGGGATGGGCTGGCCACCCGGCGGCGGGACGTCCTTGAGGACGAAGAACTCGATCTCGGGGTGGGTGTAGAAGGTGAAGCCGAGGTCGCTGGCCTGCTTCAACGCCCGACGCAGGACGTACCGCGGGTCGGCCATCGACGCCGAGCCGTCCGGCATCCGCAGGTCGCAGAACATCCGGGCCGTGCCGGGCCGCTCGCCGCGCCACGGGAGGACCTGGAAGGTCGACGGGTCGGGGCGGGCCAGCATGTCCGCCTCGTAGACCCGCGACAGCCCCTCGATCGCCGAACCGTCGAAGCCGATGCCCTCCGCGAAGGCTCCCTCGAGCTCGGCCGGGGCTACGGCGACCGACTTCAAGGTGCCGAGGACGTCGGTGAACCACAACCGGACGAACCGGATGTCGCGCTCCTCGATGGTGCGCAGCACGAACTCTTCCTGACGGTCCATGGCGTGATCCTGCCTCACCGACGTTTCGGCGAGGTTACGTCGACGCGCCCAGCCCGGCCAGGAAGATGGCCTCGGCGAGCGCGGTCCGACGGATCTCCTCCGGGTCGACGCTCTCGTCCGGTCCATGGATGCCGGCTAGCGGCTCCTCGACCCCGATGAGGAGGATCTCGACCTCCGGGTGGACCGCCGCGACCGCCGCGGCGAAGGGGATCGAGCCGCCGTCCCCGATCCGCTGGACCGGGGCGCCATACGCCTGCTCCATCGCCGTCGCCAGGGCCGCATACCCGGGTCCGTCGACGCGCCCGAGGTAGGGCTCGCCGTGGCTCACCGGGGTCACCGTCACCTGCGCACCCCACGGCGTATGCCGGTGCAGGTGCTCGATGAGCCGTTCCTGGGCGTGGCCGGCGCTCATCCCCGGCGGGACCCGGAGGCCGACGAGGGCGGTGGCCGAGGCGACGATGGCGCCGACGGCGCCCTCGACCCGGGGGGCGTCGATGGCCAGGACCGAGACCGACGGCTGGGCCCACACGGCGTCGGCGACGCTGCCGTGCCCGTCGTCGCCGAGGACGCTCACCCCGTCGAGCACCCCGGCGTCGGCCCGCACCTGGTCCACCCGGTAGGGCGCACCGGTCCACCGGGGCGCGTCCTCGAGGCCGTCGATGACCGTCCGGCCGGAGGCGTCGCGCAGCGAGGTCAGCGCCACCATGAGCGCGTGCAGCGCGTCGGGGGCGGCTCCGCCATAGCTGCCGGAGTGCACCGGCGCGCGCAGGGTCGACACGGTGACGACGACACTGCCGGTGCCCCGCAGGCTGGTGGTCACCGTCGGGACGCCGACGGCGATATTGCCGACGTCCGCGATGACGACGATGTCCGCCGTGACGAGGTCGGGCCGGGT
>WBZP01007018.1_pt1 | contig 10975 bp, 6 predicted proteins | sample 5204301 | NCBI WGS metagenome assembly WBZP01 (sample SAMN12412401, study PRJNA552823) | activated sludge metagenome | isolation source: activated sludge from nitrification reactor of wastewater treatment plant... | place: USA: Pennsylvania | collected 2017
GGCGACCGCAGCTTCGGCAATCAGGGTGCAGATTCCGACGGCGGCACCGGCTCGCGCGTCATCGCCCGCCTCAAGGAGTTCATGTCCGACCCGGAGAACCGCGGTCAGGTCCTCTTCATCCTGATGACCAACCGCCCCGACAAACTGGACAGCGACATCAAGCGGCCGGGCCGCCTCGACCGCAAGATCCCCTTCTTTTACGCCGAGACGGCGGCAGAACGAGCGGCCATCGTGGACGCCGTCCTTCGCCGCTACACCATCCCGCGCGACCTCGCTGCCGGCGCCCTGGAGGAAGCCTGCGCGTCGCTCGACGGCTACTCGAACGCCGATCTCGAAGCCGTCGCGCTACTCGCCGCCGAGTTCGCCGAGCGGGCGGGTTTGTCGGTCAATAGCGCGTTTCTCGCGCAGGCGATCGACGATTTCATGCCGCCGCAGGAGACTGCCATGCTGCGCTACATGGAAATGCTCGCCGTCTCCGAAACCTCGCGCCGCTCGCTGCTGCCACAGCGTTTCCGCACGCTCTCGGCGCAGGACGTACAGACCCGACTCGCCGAATTCCGGCGCCAGATCAACTCCTGAAGGAACTGCCATGTTGCCCCAGTTTGCCAACACCCAACTCAACCCTGCCCAGACCATTGCCGCCACGCGCCTGCTGCTGCGCATAGCGCGCGTGGATGGCGCACGCACAGCTGAGGAAATCGCCCTCATCCGACAATTCTACGAAGGCGGCCGCGAGGCGGACTGGCCCGATTTCAGCGTCTTGCTCGACGACGATTCAACCGCCGACTTCTCGGCGACCTTCACGCAAGCCGAGCAAGGCGAACTCGTCGTCGCCACCTGTCTGATGGTCGCCTTCGCCGACGGCCGCCTGATCGCCGAAGAACTCGCTGCGGTACACGCCGTCGCAGCAGAGATCGGCCTCCGGGCGACGCGCGTTGACGATCTGCTAGCGCTCGTCAAGGACTACATGCTAGCGCAGCTTGCCCGCTTGCCCGACGCCGCCTCGGTTGCCGTCGTCGCCGGCGAACTCGGCTGAGGGGATTCCCACGAATAGTCATACCGCCAGGGCTGGGTGGAAGAAGATGTCCCACTTCGGATTTCTTGCCGCCAGCCCCCCACGATCTGACCGTTTCAGCGGCGAAAACGCTGGTTTCCGGCAACAACGGATCCGATTTGGCTCGGTCATGCGTCAGTACTGCTGCCATGCGCGCCTAATTGACGGCGGCGCTACGCGCTATCTATACTCGCGCCCTTGCCAAGAAACCCTTAGCCCGATTCCGCTGACGCTCCCCCATACATGGGCCGCGAGCACAGGGCGACGCCGCCAGACCGAGCGATCAAGGAGTACCGAATGCGCCGTACGAAAATAGTCGCCACCATTGGCCCCGCCAGCGCAACGCGTGAGGCTCTGCAGGAACTGCTGACGGCCGGTGTTGACGTCGTGCGCCTGAACGCCGCGCATTCGGATATGGCGACACACGCCAACAATGTGCGCCTGGTACGCGAACTGTCGGCGCTCCTCGGGCGCAGCATCGGCGTGCTCGTTGATCTGCCGGGACCGAAGATCCGGACAGGTCTCGTTGCCGGCGATGCTGCCGAACTTGCGCCAGGGCAGGAATTCATCCTGAGCGGCAGCGACGATGGGCACGGCGATGTGCGGCACGTCGGTACAAGCTTGCCCGACCTGGCGAGTTGGGTACAGCCTGGCGATGACGTACACATCGCCGACGGGGCGATCGTTCTGCGCGTGCTGCAGTCCGTCGGCTACGATGTGCGCACCGAGGTGGTGCGCGGTGGAACGCTTCGCTCGCGCAAGGGAATGAATCTCGCCCGCGCCGAGGCCTATGTCGAGCCCTTCACCGAACGCGACGCGCTTGCCCTGGAAATGGCGATTGCCGCCAAGGTCGACTTCCTCGGACTTTCCTTCGTCCGCCGCGCGGAGGATGTCGAACGGGTACGTGCCATGCTGCCCAAACGCGGCGCACGACCCGCCCTGGTGCCCAAGATCGAAACCGCCGCCGCGGTCGATAACCTGCCCGGCATCATCAATGCATCGGATGCCGTGATGGTCGCACGCGGCGACCTCGGACTGCAGATGCCAGCCCGCCGCGTGCCTTTGCTGCAGAAGGAAATCATCCGCTTGTGCAACCGGGCTGGTAAACCCGTGATCACCGCTACCCAGATGCTCGAGTCGATGACCCGCTCGCCGCTGCCCACACGTGCCGAAGTCAATGACGTGGCGAACGCCGTGCTTGACGGAACCGACGCGTTGATGCTGTCCGAGGAAACGGCCGTCGGTCTTTTCCCGACAGAAACGGTCAACATGATGAGTGAAGTCGCCGCGTCGGCCGAGGCATGGGCGCACGATCGCGTCGATGCAGCCGAAATCACCGTCGCCGACGCCGATCGGGTCGCCTGGGCAGTCGCCCACGCGGCCGTGCAGGCAGCGGAATACCTCGGCGTGGCGGCAATCCTTTGTCCGACGCGCAGTGGACAAACCGCACGCCGGGTCGCCGCTTTCCGCCCGAAGATGCCGATTGCCGGCATTTCCATGGGCAACCAGGTCCTCGGAGGTCTGAGCCTGGTTTGGGGCGTGCTACCGCTGATCGTAACGGAGAACCTGGAGACAGACCCACTGCGCATCTCGATCGCTGCTGCTCGGGCAGCGGGTATCGTGCGCGACGGTGAACTCGTCGCGGTCGTCTTCGGGTCGGCTGGCCCACGTGCCGGCAGTACCGACAGCGTGCGCATCGTCCGCGTCTGACGCGACAGCCGCAACGCCACGCCCGCACGCAACAGACCCCCCGTTTGGCCGGACGGGCTGCATGTGGCCGCCGGCGGCACCGCCGCCTGGCCAGCCGCCGCTCAGGGCAGCGAAAGTATCCAGCGCACGAGAACCCGGATGTTCTCCAGTCCGGCGCGCTTGTTGGCCGACATGTAATCGTTGCCCCAGGCGCCACCGCCACCTTCGTGGACCTTTCTGATGAGCGCCTCCTCAACCTCCGGCTTGTCCCGATAGCGCCTGGCAACTTCGCGCCACGCCGGACCGCGCACGGTCTCGTCGAGATCATGGCAGGTCAGGCACCGGCTTCGATCAGCCAGTTCGAGCATCGCCGGGTCGACCACGGGCGGCGCAGCCGCAACAAACTGGGGCCCCACGGCGAGCAACGATGCCAGAACGTGTGCTCTCAATCGCTTCTCCTTTCCCTTCGCAGCCGTCGGTTCTCTCGCCGAGCGCCGCAGAGCGGCCGTGGGCAGCCAACAACAAGGGGGGCCGCAGCCCCCCGCTTGCCATCGACTGCTGATGGCGTATCAGTAGATGTCGTGCTGGGTATTGTAGACGTTGAACTTGCCGGTCGGCGTAACAAGGCGCGGATCCTTGATCACCGTCTTCACGGCGCGCGTCTTGTCATCGACGACGACGATGGCCGACGGCTCGGTCTTGTTGCCCGTCCACACGGAGAACCAGATCTCGTCACCCTTCTCGCTGTACTCGCCGTGCACGACGCGCTGGATGCCTTTCGTCTTGCCAAGATTGGCCGCCGCCGCCAGATCGATCACCTGCGGCTTCGGCTCCGCACTGCCCAGGTCACCGATGTCGTAGACCGTCACCGAGCCGGCCATCTTCGGATCCGGGTTGAGCGGTGCATCGGCCCAGAGATTCTTCGACTTCGGATGTGTCTTGACGAACAACGAGTTGGCCCCGTGATTCCTGAGCTCCTGAACGACCTTCCAGGCGTACTGTGGACTGCGCGCGGGATCAGTACCGATGATGCTGATGACGTCGGCGCCAAGGTGCGAAGTCGCCCAGACGGGGCCGAACTTCGGATGGACGAAGTTTGCGCCGCGACCGGGGTGCGGGATCTTCGCCGTGTCGACCAGCGCAGCGAGCTTGCCCTCCTTGGTATCCACAACGGCGACCTTGTTTGAGGCGTTCGCCGCGACAAGGAAATAGCGCTTCGATGCATCCCAGCCGCCGTCGTGCAGGAACTTGGCCGAGTTGATGGTCACTTCCTTCAGATTGGCGATATCGGAGTAGTCAACCAGCTTGATCATGCCGGTTTCCTTGATGTTGATCACCCACTCCGGCTTGATGATCGACGACACGATCGAGGCCACGCGCGGTTCGGGATGGTATTCGCCATCGACCGTAACGCCACGCGTCGAAATCAGCTTCAGTGGCTCGAGTGTTTCACCATTAAGGATTGCGTACTGCGGCGGCCAGTACGAACCGACGACGGCGTACTTGTCTTCGTACCCCTTGTACTTGGATGTGTCGATCGAACGTGCTTCGTAACCGGCTTTCATCGTGGCCACGATGGTGGGCTTCTCATACCACATATCGATCAGATCGTAACGACCGTCGCGTCCAATGACGTGAACGTAACGCCCGGAAGCCGACAGACGCGAGATGTGCACCGCATAGCCGGTCTTCACGATACCCCAGATCTGCTTCGTATCGCCATCGATCAGCGCCACCTCGCCAGAATCGCGCAGGGTCACCGAGAAGATGTTGTTCAGGTTGATGTTGTTCAGTTTCTTCGTGGGGCGCTGGTCGACCGGAACGTGCAGCTTCCAGCTCGCCTTCATGTCTTTCATCCCCCACTCGGGCGGCGCCTCGGCCGGCATCTGGACATAGGCGGCCATGTTGGCGATTTCTTTCTTCGACAGGATGTCATCGAAGTTCGGCATGCCGCCTTCGGTACCGTAAGACATGATCTTTTCGAGACGCGCGCTGCCCAACTTGGACGTATTGGCCGGTTCGAGGTTCTTGCCCGTTGCCCCTTTGCGCAGCATGCCGTGGCACCCGGCGCAACGCTCGAAATAGGTCTTGCCGGCAGCGGCCTTGTCTTCTGCCGAAAGCACCTGAGTCGCTGCGGCAGCCGGCGCTGGCGCTGCGGCCTTATCGGCCGGAGCGGCAAAAGCCACGTTCATGGCGAACGGCAGCGCGGCCAACATCAATACCTTACCAATTCCCTTCTGCATGCTTTCTTCCCTCTCCTTGTGAAATTGCTCAGCAGCCGCCCGCGGTCGGGTCCGCCCGAGAACCCTTACAGCATTGCACGCCGATAAAGGGTGGTTCCTTGACTTGCATCAAACAAGCCATTGACCTCGCTCAAAAAACCACCTGACCTGGAGCACATCAACGCGCCTGCGCGGCGGCTTGTTCGAACACTGGTCAATTCTGTTGAAATCATTGCCGCGAGACGCTTATGCTTGCAGATTCATCGACCCCAGGACGGAAAACAAGGAATGACTGACACGCCTCCATCGGCGCCCACCGGCATCGTGTACATCGTTGGCAGCGGCCCGGGCAGGCTCGAACTGCTCACCTTGCGGGCGGCCCACCTGATTGGCGAGGCCGACGCCATCGTGCACGACCATCTGATTGCCGACGGCGTCCTCGACCTGGCCCGCCCCGACGCCGAGAAGATCTATGTCGGCAAGGAAAGTTCGAACCACACTGTGCCGCAGGACGAGCTCAATCGCTTGCTCGTGCGCCTGGCGCGTGCCGGCAAGCAGGTTGTCCGCCTCAAGGGAGGTGACCCCTTCGTCTTCGGTCGTGGCGGTGAAGAAATCGAGGCACTGGTCGATTCCGGCATTCCGTTCGAAGTCGTCCCTGGCGTGACGGCCGCCGCCGGCTGTGCCGCTTACGCCGGCATCCCGCTGACGCACCGCGATCATGCCCAGTCGGTCGCCTTTGCCACCGGCCACTTGAAGGACGGGACGGTCAATCTCGACTGGCCGTCGCTTGCCCGTCCTCGACAGACGGCCGTCTTCTACATGGGCGTCGGCGGGCTGGCCGAGATCTGCCGGCAACTGATCGCGCACGGCCTACCGGAAGATCATCCGGCAGCGGTTGTGCAGAGCGGAACGACGCCTCGCCAGCGCGTCCTTACCGCCGACCTGGCGACGCTGCCTGACCTGGTTGACGTCGCCGGCATCACGGCGCCAGCCCTGATCATCGTCGGCACGGTCGTCCGCTTGCAGCAGAAACTGGCCTGGTTCCAACCCGGCTAAACAAGGAAAGCGTCGCCGGAACGACCCCGCCAGAGCAGGCGTAGCGAGCGATAGGTCTTGCCACAGGCATTGCCCGGAAAACGTGATACAATGGCCTGTTTTTCAAGCATGCGCGTTGTTGCTGGATGGTGCCGAGAGGGGGAATCGAACCCCCACGATGTTCCCATCGGCGGATTTTGAGTCCGCTGCGTCTACCGATTCCGCCATCTCGGCTGTGGCCCGCGAGCAGCGGGCCGGAAGTGAGTTTCATTATCGCCGATTACGATGCTGTCGACAAGCGCAACGACCACAAGTCTGCATCACATGCTGCTCTGACCGAACCTTGTCTACCTTGCTGCGCATGCTCACCCTCGATGACTTCGACTTCTACCTGCCTGCCGATCTGATCGCGCAACAACCGACCGCCGCGCGCTCGGCGAGCCGCCTGCTGATGGTCAGCGCCGGGGCGCTCGGCGAGCACCTCTTCAGCGACTTGCCGCAGCTCGTCGACGCCGGGGACCTGCTCGTTTTCAACGACACGCGGGTAATCAAGGCACGCCTTTACGGCCGCAAGGAAACTGGCGGCCAGATCGAGGTCCTGATCGAGCGCATCGTCGATGCACGACACGCCGTCGGGCAAATCCGGGCCGGCAAGTCGCCGAAGCCCGGTAGCCGCATTCAACTCGAAGACGCGATTACCTTCAGCGTGCGCGGCCGGAGCGGCGAAAATGGAGCGTTCTTCGACCTCGAACTTTGCGGCCCAGGCGATGTATGGGACTTGCTTGAACGCCATGGCCGACTGCCGCTGCCGCCCTACATCACGCACGCCGCAAACGTCGAGGACGAAACGCGCTACCAGACAGTGTTTGCTCGCCATCCCGGGGCTGTCGCGGCGCCGACCGCGGGCCTGCATTTCGACGATGCACTGCTCGCCGCGCTCAAGGGGAAAGGCGCCGAACTGGCGTGGCTGACACTGCACGTCGGCGCCGGTACTTTTCAGCCGGTGCGTGTGCACAGCTTGCGCGAACACCGGATGCACGCCGAGCGCTTCGTCGTCCCGTCGACGACGGTCGCTGCGGTCGAGCAGGCGCGCGCGCGCGGCGGCAAGGTGATTGCCGTCGGCACGACCAGCCTGCGCGCGCTGGAAGCTGCCGCGCAGAGCGGCAAGTTGCAGGCAGGCACCGCGGAAACCGCGCTCTTCATTACGCCAGGCTATGAGTTCCGTGTCGTCGACCGGCTGATTACCAATTTTCACTTGCCGAGGTCTACCTTGCTCATGCTCGTTTCCGCCTTTGCCGGCGTGGCGCAAATCCGCTATGCCTACCGCCACGCGGTCAGCCAAGGCTACCGTTTCTTCAGTTACGGCGACGCCATGCTGCTCAGCCGTTCGTGATTCGCTCCACCAACGGTCACGGCTATCGAGAGACCCACTGTTCAGGATGGTAATGACCGCTGCCCCCTTGTCTGCTCATCCCCGACCCTTCTCCCGCCCAGCGGAGAAGGGGGATTCGTGAGTCGCTGACCCGACTGTCACGCCAACATGAACCGATCTGTCCGACACTCCTTGCCATGAACAACTTGCGTCTGAACATCGGGGCCATAGATCGCCTGGACAGGCATGGTCTGACGCCCAATACGCACCGCCTCGCCTTGATCAGCGCCCTGCTGTGGACGCATCGCTCGCAGACCGAGTTGGCAACGATGATACGCAATCTTGACCTGCCGACGGCCGAGGGAAAAGTGTTCGCCAACGCCACCGTACGCCAGGCCATCGACGAGCTGCGCGAACGAGAGCTGATCGTCGTTGATGCGAGCCGGATCGCCGCTTTTCGCCTCGTCGACGCACTGCGCGCGCCGCTCTACCGCGACCTGCTGGAGACCAATCCCGGGGAAACCCTGCCGCATCTGCTGGCCGAGCACGACGACATACCGAAAATCCTGGTCAGGCAAAGTCACTATTGGCCATCTGGTGGGCAGACGTCAAGCATCGCGTACATTCGGGCAAAATTCGTCACCGGCGCGTCGAGCAACGAGATGATCGAACTGCGCAACGTCGTCGCACGTTCCCTGGACTGGAGCTCGGTGGTTCAGGCGGCAATCTATGAGGGCTTCGATGAGCTGACCTTTTCGCGCATCGAACCGGTCTGGCGCGCGCACTTTGCCGCCAACGCGGTGGCCACGACGAGCCACTTCTGGTCGCCCGACTACGCGGCAGTCGTCGAGTGGGCCTTCGCTCATTTGCTGCAGCAGCCTGAGCAAGTGGGTGGCGATCTGCGCACGGCACTCGCCAGCCTCGCCTTGCTGCGTGGCGAGCGCGACCAGCTGGAGCGGGCGGTGGCGGGACTCGGCACCGGCCTGGCCGCCGGCGTGCGCGCCGCTCAACTGGTTGCCGACGGCCAGTGGTCGGCCGGACAGGCTGCCTTCGAAGCAGCGTTCAAGCAGTGCCGCAGCGAAATCGGCGGCACCAAGCGCTTGCTGCCGGGAAGTTACTCCTGGTTCTATCCGATCGCGCTGCTCGCCCAGCAGACATCCAAGCACCTGCAGATCGCCCGCAAGTTCTGCGTCGGCGAGTCGACCCGGCAGCCCGGCACGTCGAGCAGCGGCTGGGAACACTGGATTCGCGCCATCGACGTCCGGCTCGGGGCCTTGCCGGCCAGCCGCAGCACTTTCGCGCCGGTTGATCATCCATTCCACCCGGCGACGTACAGCGATCTCTGGGCGCTGCAGGCCGCCGCCTGGCTGGGCAGCGATATCATTGCACAAAGTGGCGAGAGCGCGCCGACTACCGCCTGGCGCGCCACTTTCGACAGCCTTCGCCAACGCTTGACCAGCTGTCGCATGCAGACCCTGCTGCGCATGCTCGACGGTGCAGAAGCCGTGCTCGACGGACGTGACCCACCGAAAGACTACTTTGTCGCCGCGCCTCGCCAACAGTGGCGACAGATTCTGAGCGTCCTGCAATCGCTCGCCCCGGAGCCATCGGCCGTCAGCGAGTCGAGCGAGCAAGGCACGCGCCTGTGGTGGCTGCTCGACGTCGATAGGGACGGCCGCCTCACGGCGATCAAACCGCAGGAACAGAAGCACAGCGCGCGCGGCTGGAGCAAAGGGCGCGACATCAGTCTGGCCAGAGTCGCCGCCGATGCGCTCGTGCTACCGGGACGCGACGCACGAGTTGCCCAGGCCATCCGTCCCGTCGCCGGTTACAGCAGCCGCTATCGCGTCGACCTGGCAGCCGCCATTGTCGCGCTCGTCGGCCATCCCTACGTCGCACTGATCGACGCTCCGCAGCAGACCGTCGAACTGAGCGAAAGCGTGCCCGAGCTCGAACTCGTCCGGCAAGGCGACCACTATGTCATGCGCGTCGAGCCGCCGTTGCGGCCGAATATCGAGGGCGTTCACTACTACTATCCACCGACGGCTGAGGAAAGGCGCGAGAGCGAAGCGCTGCGCCTGATCACGCTCGTCCGCGATGGACCGCAGCGCTTGCGCCTGGTGCGCTTTACCGCGGCGCAACAACAAGCGGCACAGCTCGTCTCGGGCCGTTTCGCCGTACCCGCCAACGAGCCGGAAGCGCAGCCGGAGCTCGAGAAAACGCTGCGCCTGCTGGCCGGGCACTTCCAGATCCACGCCGACGCAGAACAGGCGGCTCGCCGGGTAGACAGCGACGCGCGCCTGCACGCCGAGTTTTCACCGGTCGGCGAGAATCTCAGCCTGCGCCTCGTCGTCGCGCCGCTCGGCGGCGACGGTCCTCGTCTGACACCGGCTGCCGGCCGTCGGCGCCTGATGGCGGTCATCGGCGGCGAGACGATCGGCACCGAACGCGATTTCGCTGCCGAGCAGCGTCATCTTGAAGCCGTCATCGACGCCCTGCCCTTTCTCGAAGATGGCGATCCCGGCGAAGGCTGGCTCATCGACGATCCGGAGCGGGCGCTGAGTGCCGTCGAGATCCTCCCGACGCTGCCTGCGGTGGCCGCCGTCGACTGGCCGAAGGGCAAGAGCGTGCGCGTCGTAACGCTCGACGCGCAGCGCCTTGGCGTGCGCGTTAGCCGAGAACGCGACTGGTTCCGCGTTTCAGGACAGGCCACTCTTGACGAAGGGCTGGTCATTCAGCTGGCCACCCTGCTCAAGGCCGCGCACGAAAAAAGCCGCTTCGTCCCCATGGGCGACGGCGTATACGCCGCGCTCACCCGCTCGCTGAAGCAGAAGCTGAGCGACCTGGCAGCGGTCCTCGAGAACGACAAGGAAGGTGGCAAGGTACCGGCAATCGCGGCCGCCTGGCTGGACGAGGTGCTCGATGGCACCGAAACGAAGGCGACTGCCGACTTCCGCCAGGCGATCGAGCGGCTGCGTCAGGCACAAGCCAGCCAGCCGCAGGTTCCCCGCCTGCTGCAGGCGACACTACGACCGTACCAGGAAGACGGCTACCAGTGGGCCATGCGTCTGGCCAGCGCCGGCATGGGCGGCTGTCTGGCTGACGACATGGGCCTCGGCAAGACGCTGCAGGCGCTCGCCGTCCTCATCGAGCGCGCTGCCGGCGGCCCGGCTCTGGTCATTGCACCGACTTCGGTGTGCGGCAACTGGCTGGCCGAAACGCAACGTTTTGCGCCCAGCCTGAATGGGCACATCTACGGCGAAGCGAGCGAAGCCCAGCGCGACGAGATGCTGCAGCAGGCCGGGCCGCAGGACGTCGTGATCGTTTCCTACACGCTGCTGCTGCTCGCCCAGGAGCGCTTCGCCGGCCGCACCTGGCACACACTGATCAGCGACGAAGCACAGGCGATCAAGAACGCGGCGGCCAAGCGCTCGCAAGCGGTCTTCGACCTGGCGGCCGGTTTTCGCCTGGCGCTGACCGGTACGCCGGTGGAGAATCGGCTGGCCGATCTCTGGTCGATCATGCGCTTCGCTAACCCGGGCCTGCTCGGCAACATCAACCGTTTCAACCAGCGCTTTGCCGGGCCAATCGAGCGCAGCCGTG
>WBZP01001684.1_pt1 | contig 10972 bp, 12 predicted proteins | sample 5204301 | NCBI WGS metagenome assembly WBZP01 (sample SAMN12412401, study PRJNA552823) | activated sludge metagenome | isolation source: activated sludge from nitrification reactor of wastewater treatment plant... | place: USA: Pennsylvania | collected 2017
GAACAGTGGGATTGTACTTATATTCAACTGGTTGCAGAACAACCTAATCTGACAAAGTAGAAATAACGAGACGCTCAATAATGCGCTCGACCGCGGCGAGCTTGATGTCGTCCTGGGTCAATGACTCCAGGGTCGCGTCCTTAAATCGGACCAATCGCCCGAGATCATCGGCGATCAACTGCAATTTTCGGCGAATGAGCTCAGGGCGAATCATGGATCTGTCGCCTCAGAATATCCATCTTCTTTTCGAACAGTTTCTGCTCCAGTGCCCGGAGATCCGCAGAATCCACGAAGTTCCGATAGGCATAAGCCCGGTATTCGCAAAATTGATCCGGATCGCCCCACAGCATGATACCCCTTTGCATCACTTCGTGACGCAGCAAGGGATCGGCGTCTTCGAGCCGCACGATGTCAAGCGCTTGGGTGGGAAACGCTTCCGCGAGCGCAGCGGCACATTCCCAGAGTTTTTGGGCCGGGCAGCCGAGTACGGCCACATCGACATCACTCTCCGGTCCCGGCACCGGACGCGAGGTGGCCCAGGAACCGAAGAGAACGACAAAACCAAGGTGCATCGCCTGGGCTGCGCTCGCGAGTTGCGACGAGTCGTAGCGCAACGAATCCCGCTGCGCCCAACGATCGGGCTCCTGGCGATCCGACACCTTGGGTTCTGTTGACATAAGAATTTATCTCATTGATTTGAAAAGCTTTTTAAAAAAAAGAGCCAGCTCTAACCCGTTGATCTAGAAGAGCTTATGGGCTTATGTCAACAGAACCTAGTCATTCCAATGCGATTGGTATCCACGGCCGGCTGATAGAAAAACGGCTCTCCAGTGTGAACTGGAAGAAGGCTTCTTCTCCGGGCACGCGTGCCGCCCAGGATCAGGTCTCCCATCGCCCATCCTATGGCTAATGTAGGGCGGTTTCACGCCAGCTGGCAGAAGTTTAATCAAGGACGACCATTCTGTGTCCAGGGTGCAGGATAATAAGCCTTATCGAGCAAGTGCTCATCGGTATAAGGGCACTGGCCGGGGAAGGTATCCGGCGGCAGGCCAGTTGCATCGCTGGCGAGGTCAACCGCATCGGGATATGCTGTGTCAATGGCCTCGGCAAAAACGGATTTCAGACCAGGGGAATGGCGCAGCAGCACGGCAATCTGCTTGCGTTGCTCAACGATGGTGGCACGCCAACTGCGGCCATCGAATTCACGCCAACGCTCGGACAGGATTCGATACTGGTATTCCCATTTCAACAGGTGAGCGAGCAGAATCAATAGTCGGCTTTCCAGCTCGCGTCGCTCGCTCTGGCTCATATCGCCCAGTTCTTCCACTAAATGTTCGATATCCAGTTCCGCGAAGCGACCAGCACGCAGAAGCTCAGCATGACGCTTGGCCCAGGCGGAGTAATCGGTTTGATACAGAGTGCTAAGCTCGCTCATGTTACTGTCCTCGCCCAAAGTTAGTGAATAATGGGAACGATAGGGGACAGACCACGTTTTCATGTAAATCCATTATAAAACTATCACATCTGAACTCCATGCCAAACACACTTAATCCCCCCAACCCTTTCCCAACATCCCCAACACCGCGCGTAAGGAGGTATTAGAGTCGTTGCCAATTTTAACCATTTGATCCGGCATGGTATTATAATCTCCAGACATGCAGCCCCTCGTCGGTGAGCGCAGCAACTGGATAGACAGACTTTACATCGATGAACACGCCACCCCGCTTGAGCTTTCCCAGGATATCGCCAAGCGGCATGGCCAGATACTGGCTATGTGAGACAGCGGCGACAATGGCATCGGCTGGTGTGGGCAGCTGATCCCAGGCTGTTAGCTTAATACCGTATTCCTGTTCGGCCTCGTGAGCTTCGGCGATGGGGTCGTGCACGCTGACTTCGCAACCGAAGTCATTCAATTCGCGCACAACATCGGCCACTTTGGAGTTACGCAAATCAGGGCAGTTTTCCTTGAACGTCAGGCCCAGAACGATAACCTTGGCACCCTTGATACAGCCACCGGTTTGGATAAGTTGCTTGACCGTCTGCTGGGCGATATAGGCGGCCATACCATCGTTGATGTGCCGACCGGCGAGGATGACTTCAGGATGGTAGCCAAGCCTTTGGGCCTTATATGTCAGGTAGTAGGGGTCCACGCCGATGCAGTGGCCGCCCACCAAGCCGGGGCGAAAGGGAAGAAAGTTCCATTTCGTGCCGGCCGCTTGGAGCACCTCCAAGGTATCGATACCCATGCGATCGAAAATAATGGCTAGCTCGTTCATCAGCGCTACGTTCAAGTCGCGCTGGGTATTTTCGATGACCTTGGCGGCCTCGGCGACCTTGATGGAACTGACGCGGTGTACGCCAGCCGTGATTATCGATTCGTATAGATCGCCGAGCGTCTTGAGGGTGACCTCGTCGTCAGCGGATACCACCTTGACTATCTTGGTGATAGTACGTTCCTTGTCACCTGGGTTTACCCGCTCGGGCGAGTAGCCAACATGGAAATCCTGCTTCCATTTCATGCCGGAATGTTTTTCCAGCAAGGGGATGCAGACCTCTTCTGTGGCGCCGGGATAGACGGTGGATTCATAGACGACTACGGCGCCTTGTTTCATGTGTTTGCCCACCGTGGTGCTCGACACGACGAGTGGCGAAAAGTCGGGTATATGCGCCTGGTCCACGGGTGTCGGCACAGCGACAATAATGATGTCCGCCTGGGTAAGTTGGCGGGGGTCCGTGGTAACCCTTAGGCGAGTGGCCGCTTTCAGTTCCTCGGTGCTGACTTCGCCAGTGGGGTCGTAAGAGTTCTTGTAGTTGGCGACCTTGGCCTCGGAGAGGTCGTAGCCGATCGTCTCATATTTCTTGCCGAACTGGACCGCCAATGGCAGGCCGACATAACCCAGGCCGACAACCGCCACGCAGAGCTTGGAGAGAATGTTATCCACCATCATCAGTCCTTGAATAATTTACTAAGAGTCAACCTTGAAGAATACAACCACATTAGGTGTTTCCTTTGGCTGCGGTCTACATACCCCGAATAGCTGGTTGGTTAACGCATTTCGCATAATGTCGAATACCGATCCTAAAACCAATTACAGCAATACTCATAAATTCCTAAAGGTTCTCGACCTCTATGGAATCCCCATATGTTTCGATCCCCAACTGCCGCGCCACCTCCTGAGCTCCAACATCGATCATAGGTGAAATCACGATCCTCCGGTTGGCGGTCTGCTGATGGCGTTGTTCATAAAAGCGTGCCTTGCGCTCAAAGATATACATATCCGACTTACTGATGGATGATTTCAACTCGCAGATCAACAACAGACCGTTTTTAACAACCACGTCAATTTCGACCTGGTCTGGGCGTCCAAAGACCTCACCCCGTTCATCGTACTCGTTGATATGGAGTACTTTGACCCCAAAGTTCTGCTCTAGTATCCCTGCCAATGCCTCGCGAAATGCTTTCTCGGATTGAATTCCCCACCGCGCCCCCAGGGCGCCTATGGAGCGGTCGAACTTCTTCGCCTGCGCCATGATTTCTTCATGAAGACGCTTGAGTTCGGCCTGATTCTCATCCCACTTGCGGTTTTGTTCTTCCCACTTCAGGTTCTGCTCATCCCACTTGCGGTTCTGCTCATCCCACTTGCGGTTTTGCTCATCCCACTTGCGGTTCTGGTCTTCCCACTTCAGATTCTGCTCGACCTTATATTCGTCCCAAACGCGGGCACGCTCCTCCCGGTCGCGGCGCAACTCGGCCTGATTCGCATCCCACTTGCGGGCTTGTTCTTCCCGGTCATTACGCAGTTCTTCCAAGATTCTGTCGAAACGATCTTCAGTCTCACGGCGATCTGCATAGGTCTCCCGAGTGAGATCGAGAATAAAGCGTCGCAGCGCGGGATCGCTTCGTAATAGAGCCGGCAGCTCACGCTTGATGAGCTCCTTCAAGCTTTCACTGGTCATTGGATCGCATGATCATCGTAATACCGTTTCCGAATACATCTCAGGCTTCAGAGCGGTTGAGCACAGGTGGCAGCCTCACATCCGCCGACGAGAGCAAGACTCAGCAGAAATGGGTATGAACATGAACGCTGAATGGCTCCGGGCATCGGCTGGGAATAGCCACTCTTAGTTCTTGTTTCGAGAACAATACATAATGATAAAGAGTTTTTGTTCTCTAAAATAGAACAAAAGCCGGCCAAACGAGCCCCCGCCCGGGAGCGCCAGAAGTACAAAGGCCAACCCTGAAGGTCCATTTCGCGGTCAACCTTATAGTCTTCCCGAACACCTCTCATATTTCAGCCTAACGGGAATTGGTATAAGCGTACTGAAAGGCCAATTTTCCGTGCTGTTCTCAGCAAATGCGGAAAATTACCTGTTGTATTTGGCACCGAACCACCCACCGAACCAGCCAACAGATTTCGTTTTTTCGCGATCCCGCATCACTTGGGGGGAATATGGCCGCCATGACGGCACCTTCGACGGTTCCAAGTCCTGGAGAATCGCCAACGGGCGGGTAGACACGAGTCGCTCAGCTTCATCCTGCCCCACCAAGACCCCGGCTCGATGCTTTGCCTCGGCAAGAAGAGGAGGGCGATATTTTGGGTCATGAGCGTCAGTTGCAAGTACGTGAACAATACCCTCTCCCAACATCTTCTCGGCCCAATATTTGGGTCCATTTCCGAAACGTCCGACCAGTGCCCCGGCGGTGACCTGAACCCAGGCGCCGCTCCGCACGGCCTCCGGTAATAGGTCGTATCCATCTTCTATCCACGTCAGCCGTTCCGGATGGGTGATTACCGGCACATACCCCCTTGCAAGCACAGCGAACAAGGTGTCTAAAAAACGCGGAGGGAGCACATGATGTGGCGGCTCGAAGAGAAAATACCTTGAGCCATGCAGCGTTGGCATCTGTCGTGACTCCAAGCCATGAATCAAATGCGGAACGAGTTGGATGTCCGCACCATAGGTAATTTCAAGACTGATTCCAGCCTGCTTTAAGTGCTCTCTAAAAGCCACAACGGCCTTGCCGATCCCATTAGCGGTGTTATTGTACAACCCAGGGTAGATATGCGGCGTGCATACAGTCCAAGTGATACCATCTTCGACCGCAATGCGGGCCATTTCGATCGAGGACTCCATGTCCCTCGGCCCATCGTCAATGCCGGGCAACATATGACAGTGAAGGTCGATCATAAACTAATAGGCGTTAGCATTAATGAAGCCGCGGATTACGGTAAGCATCACAATCTTGAGATCAAGCCATATTGACCAATTGCCGAGGTACCATAAATCGTGCTTGATTCGCTGTTCCATCTTATCGAGAGCATCGGTTTCCCCTCGCCACCCATTAACTTGGGCCCATCCGGTAATCCCGGGCTTTATTTTATGCCTCAGCATGTAACCCTGTATCTGCCTACGGTAATATTCATTGTGGGCAACGGCATGTGGACGCGGACCAACAACGGACATGTCCCCCATCAGCACATTAAAGAATTGTGGCAACTCATCCAAGGAAGAGCGCCGCAAAAATGCACCGAATAAAGTGATGCGAGCATCATTACGGGTGGCTTGCGGAACATTCTTACCATCCTCCAAAACGGACATGGTACGAAACTTCCATACATATATTTCTTTTCCATCGATACCATATCGCCTTTGTTTGAACAAAACCGGGCCGGGTGAGGATAACTTCACCCCTATTGATATCAATACCATGGGCACTAAGATTATCAGGAGTATGAGAGAGGAAAGCACAATATCTTCGATCCGCTTCAGCCACCAATAGGTACCCCAAAAGGGGGTTTCAAACACACTGATCAAAGGCATATTGCCGATACTCGTCCATCGACCATTCATAAGATGCGTCGCGGACATGCCGGGCACCCAATAAATCGATGCCGTAGTATCAGCCAGGCGTTCGATTACGACATTGGCCTGGCTTGAGTCAATCAACGGCAAAGCGATATAGACGATATCAACCTCTCTGTTCCGCACCCGAGCCACCAACTCGGCTAGCGATTCCTCGAACTTATGAGAAAGAATTTTGGTTGTTGGCTCCTCTGCGACAACACCATTAGCGATCTGACAGACCATCTTCACGCCAAGCCAAGGGGTCTCATCGATCATCCTAACCACCTGGGCCGCCAATTTCCCTCCGCCCCAAACCACCGCTCGTTGGAAGTTTTGCTCCTTGATATAGAATCGAACGGCAAGGGCGCGCCCTAGTCTTCGCCATACCATTAACAATATTGGCGTACCAATAAACCAGAAAAATACCGTTGCCCTAGAGAAATAACTTGAAACCTGCCCCGCATAAGTGATCGCAAGCACAAGAAGCATGATCGGAATCCAAGCGGAAATCACCGCCTGTCTTTCGGTCTTGGGCGTTTCGCCCCGCCATGGTCTATAAAGGCAGGCGAATTCGCCCGCGACCACAAACCCCAAAGCAGAGCATACGGCGAGGATCAGATAATCTGTTTGAGGTGGCCGACCTAAGTATAGATACTCAATCACTAGCAAGCTGACCGCAATGGTTATCGCATCCAGGAGCTTTGCCAAAGCATTGAGGGCCAAATCGGAGCGAGAGTAGTGGAAGTGTCTCGGTGACATGCGACCTCCTTGCCTCTAATGCAGCCCACCCAGAATAGAAATATGGTGGGGATAAAAAATTCCATCTACTGCAAGCGTGGACTTTCTTATCTCACCCTCATCCGGAAGATCATTTGGGAGATTGAATCTCCCCTCCATTTCCAAAACACCAGAACTCAGAATAATTTCCATTTTTCACCAATTCGCTATTGGCAAGACAGATCCCCTGTCACCAAGCAAGAGGCCAACTCAAGCATAGAAGCCCCTGTCCCTAAATGAAAAAAGCTCGGAAACCTTTTGAAACAACTCATACTGGAAAATCCGGCCTTGGTCATCGTTTCGGCCAAGCTGCGACGAATTGGAGTCCGGCCCTTTTGGGCCGGGAGCCCAGACGCCCGCGCCAAGGCGCGGACTTCAAGGCGACGCTGAGGCCGCGAGTGGTCGGAACAATGACCACGGCTAAAATCCCCTTTTGCAGCCTTCAGCTGAAAAACCTACCTCAGCTTTGGAGCTACAACTCCACCCTCCTGCTTTTAAACCTAGATAACCCTGGCAAGGCTTCCAGGGTTATCCAAAGCAACTAAGGAAGATTAGGGCGAGATCGACCGGCGATTATTACGGTCCGGCGTAAGCAAGTAAGCCGCGACCCCACCCCCAAGGATCAGACCTCCTCCAATCAAGGGATCGTCGTACCAAGGTGTCTGGGGCACAGGCGGAGGATTGCCTAAGGCTGCATAGGTTGGGCCCCGCTTGACAAGGTTTGCCTGCTTGCCGCAAGGGCTGGTGGAAGTCAGCTTGAATATCCGGTTGCTTTCAATGGTGTATACACAACCGTCGTCGAAGGTGAGGGTCGCCGTGCCGCCGTCCAATGTCATCACCCGATCTCCAGGAGACAAACCTGTTCCTTCGTAGGCGGTGGTATATTTTTCTCCCTGGTTTACCATCACGACCCCTTGGAGGCGGGTCACACTGCCGATGGGCATTGCATAGGTGGCGAGGGAAGTGGAACAAAGAGCCACCAGTGCGGCGGCTTGCAAAGATGTCTTGATCATTTCCGTATTCTCTCCGAGAGTCCGAGGTTGGTGGCACACAAACCTACTTCATAGCGCTTTCCGAAGGGTGCAAGATACCACCTCTTCCCTGGGTTTTCAAGAAACTCTCGGCGTAATTGACGAGACAATCACTTAAAATATTTTTATTTGTCATATACTTCCAAGGATTGATACTGCCTATGGCAGTTCTGTTACCCGTCTCCTTGTCGAATAAGGAAGGCGGGTGAAAGAGAGAACAACCCAAGAGAGCAGGATCATTCCCGTTCTTTTCTCCGCCTGATTGAGATCGCATCGAACCAGATATCGCCGTTCATCTCCCAGTCGATGGCATCACGCCCTGTCGCTTTCAAAAGCAGCTGTTGCCCAGAGCAACTTTCGGGAACAGAAAAATCAAAGCTAAAGTCTTGCCATTCGGTTGATCCCAAAAAGCGCTGACTCTCACCCAACAGGGCTTTGCGGGAATCCGTCTCCTTCCCGGTACAAAGCAGCGACCATTGCAGCCCGCCAAGGGTCTTCAATTTGTCCACGAGTACCTTTCCACGCAATTGGAAATGACCCGTATCGAGATAAAGGGGCTGATTCACATGGCCAAAGCGTTGCTCATACCCCCTGAACGCCAGATGCAGCGCTTTTTCGCCCTCCGCCCCCGCGGTTCGTTCTGCCTGAATCCGCACCTTGCCTGGCTGGGAGATGCGCCAGTCGAAACCGTTGTTAGTGATCGGCAGTTCAAATCCGCCATTATAGACCAATCCTAAAACGCGCAATTCGTCGTTATCAAGTCCATTGACCCATTCCAAATAGGCTTCGGCGATTCGTTCTTCGCGGAGGAGTCGATTCAAGTAAGCTTTTCGCTCGCTCTCTGCAAGGGGAACCTGGGAAGAACCTTTTCTCAAAGTGTACAACTGGCTGACAGAATCAAGATTCGCAGCTCGACTCGCCAGGGTCGAAAAAAAACTCTGCCACCAAGCCGGTGGTTGGTCAGTGAAGCGTTCAAAAAAAGACCGACTGTCAGGGTTATCAGCAAGTTGAAGCAGTAAAGGAACAAGATCCTTTTGTGATGACGGCTCTGCGATCATGGTCCAGCTCCAATACTGCATCGCCTTGTCGAGCTGCCGCTCCCTGGCCCAATAGGCTCCGAGTCGGCGCAGCACCCAAGGATCCGCCGGAGCCAGTTGTGCCGCCAACTCGATAGCGGATTGCCCTTTCTGCTTCTCGCCCTTTTCAGACCATAGAGAACCTAGCAGCATTAATGATCGAGCATCAGTGGGATAGTCAAACAAGGATTTTCGCAGAATGGCCTCCGCGACCTCGGGTTGGTTGGCCGCAATGGATGCCGAGAAACCAAATGAATCCTTGGGATCTTTTCCAGCGGTGGCCAAGGCCTTCTGAACTTCGGCTGGACCCTGTATTGTCGTCAGTTCACCCGTACCGACCGCTGCCAAGATAACGACTCGCCACAAGGCTATCGCTAATACCAGCGTCAAAAAGAACCGTATCCATACCTTGCCGGTCATTGAGAGCCACCCTCCTGTTGAAACTGGTTTACTTCGTGAAAGAGACTCTCGATCTCGTAGGTATCACCTCGACCAACCAAATGAAACCGGATCTTTCCTTTTGTATAGGACCAAGTTTCCCGACTGAGAATTTTTGTCTCGAAGGTTCCCTGACCATAATAATCGCCATTATCGGTTAGTGACCAGTTCAGTTGCTTCACTTTCAACCAACGCTGATCAGTGTTGGCAAAAAGCCGAGCATAATCGTCAAGGAGAAAATCACGTCCGCTCCCTTCGGTAAGTTTACAATTATCGGAAAACGGACGGGTGAAGGCTTTGAGATCGCCTTGGACGAAGGCACGTTCAAGTTCGGTAATGATTCGATTAAGCTCATGCGTAGGGACAGCGGATCGAACAGGTTTCATCTCCACTTTGGAAATGGAAGCCCGAGCACTCTCTCGCGGCTGCGATAGTTCTAGGACCCCCGGTGATTCAGGGATCTTCTTTTCCAATGGCTGGGGGAGAACGATATCTCCTTCAGAACGGTGAGTCTCCGTCGATATGGTGGGCAAATCAGCTGGCAAGAGCTTCATTGAAGTTCCAACCTGCTCTCCATGATTCGACTCATATCCGAAGCCGTTAATTTTAATCGGCTTAGTGTCGAAAACCTGTTGGGATGCCGGCATTTTGGATGGTAATGGTTTGGTCCCTTGGTTCCCTACCACGGGAGAGGGGCTCATGGAGGGAGGGGAAGTTGTTGCAATTACGGTCTTCACCTCTTTATCCGCCATTAGGCGAGGAGCATGAGCGGTCTCCTTAGCCTCATTCAGGGTTTGATGTGGGGGGAAGTTTTGCGCTTGCCCACCTTGGCGAGTGGCCTTTGTTACTTCCATAGCAAGGTATTTTCCGATGCTTTCGGGCGATTTCCTGATTCCATCCTGGCTGAGGACCTTGACTGGGTAATCAGTACCTATCTGCCCTGACGAATGCCTTGAAAGGTCTCTTACCTGTCCTTGTTGGGTTGGTCGCTGGCCAGCGTCCATCGGCGAATCCTGCTTGGATGGGGAAGTGGTGTTATCTTTCGGAGATGAGATGTTAGGCGATTTCCCCTCAGAGCGTCCCCACCCGATTGGCCGTGCTTCCACAATTTGATCTTGAGTCGGGAAAGTAGCGCTGGGGATCTGTGACCTTGATTCCCCAGGAACAAAGTAGCCAGCGTTTATCTCGTAGCGCGACAAAGCCCGCTGGTTTGTTTCGGCGACGCGAAGCATCGGAGGCGATTGGATTAACATCCAGACAAGTCCCATTGTTCCCATAATCAGGCCTAGCACAATCCATCTGGCGGATGAACGATAGATTCTCGCCCACTTCAATGGATGAAAAGGTTTCAAAGCATCCGAGATCCCTCGCTTGGTTGGAAACCGTATTCGATGGCTCTGTATTCTTGAGGCGAATTTCTCAGGAACATCACTTTTCTCATACGCTAATTTCCTGACTGATCGATCCAAGGCCCCACGATAAAGCACGCCATAGGCCACATTCAAACGTGCCGAATAGGCCTCCACATCCTCGGTGGCCGAGAAATTGGTGTCCGGATGGAACACCTTGATCAACAAGCGATAATGGGCCTTTATTTGCTGTCGGGAGGCGTGTTCACGCACCCCAAGCACACGGTGATGGCCCCCTTCCTGGGTAAATAATACCTGCCGTAGAAAGAAAAAAACCGCTTCTTGGAGTACATCGACACTGACAGCAAGGTCTCTGGCCACGAGGGTAGCTCTATCCCGGGAGAGGACACAGTCTAATACCTCCTCAAGCGAGTCGATGACAGTTGGCAGAGGA
>WBZP01007019.1_pt1 | contig 10972 bp, 10 predicted proteins | sample 5204301 | NCBI WGS metagenome assembly WBZP01 (sample SAMN12412401, study PRJNA552823) | activated sludge metagenome | isolation source: activated sludge from nitrification reactor of wastewater treatment plant... | place: USA: Pennsylvania | collected 2017
TTTAGTTTGAATTTAGAGCTTGAAGAATTATTGTCAAAAAGTAATCTAAGAGTTTGGTTTTGGACCCTTTTTTCTAAAAAATCTCTTTTTGCCGCCATTATTGGGTTTGGGTGAGCCCGTACGCAAAACAGCTCTGAATTCCGGAGCTTTACCAAGCCCTAAAGCCTCTGTGATATTTTGTTTTTCTACTTCTTTCTCAAGCAATCTTTCAATAAAAAGTACCTTTTTTTGGTCGGCTTCATTGATAAAAGTCATCGAAATACCGGTGGTCTCGGCTCTGGCGGTACGGCCTATTCGGTGAATATAATCTTCCGGGTCACGAGGTACATCGAAATTGACAACCAAATTTAGATTATTGATGTCAATCCCTCTCGAGAGCACATCGGTGGCCACCAGAATATTAAAATTCTTATTTTTAAATCCTCTCAGTGTTTCTTCTCTTTGTTCTTGTTCAATATCGGATGATACACCCATAGCCTTAATTTTCTCTTTTGCTAAGGCTCTGATTATCAGATTTATTTTTGCCTTTTGTGAAGTGAAAATGATGGCCGTCTGGTCTTTCTTTTCTTTCAGAAGATGCACCAAAAGTGGAATTTTCTGATTGTCGGTGGCCAGATAAAAGTTTTGGTCAATACCTACCGCAGGTTTCGAAACAGCCAGGTTTATCTCTACTGCATTGTTTAGGATTTTGTGGGCAAAAGTCCTGATTTTTGTGGGCATTGTAGCCGAAAACATCAGATTCTGTCGCTTTACCGGAAGGTGTTTGATTACATAAAGAATGTCATCCATAAAACCCATATCCAGCATTTTGTCGGCTTCGTCAAGCACCAGACATTTTAAATGGTCAAACTTCACTTTTCCACTTTGCATGTGAGCCATCAACCTTCCTGGGGTGGCGATGATTATATCGGCACCTTCGGTGAGGGCATTGCGTTGCTGATCCCAGTTTTCGCCCTTGCCTCCTCCATATATTGCCAGACTATTGGCACCTACAAAATATCCCAGCCCTTCGATTTGTTCGTCGATTTGCTTGGCTAACTCACGGGTTGGTACCAATATCAAAACCGAAATATGGTGATTATTGTCACGAGCGATGCTGTCCAGCAGGGGAATCAGAAATGCAGCAGTTTTACCAGTACCGGTTTGAGCCGAAGCCAGCAAATCTTTGCCTTCCAGGATTACCGGAATGGCTTGCTCCTGAATAGCGGAGGCTTGTCTGAAATTCATGGCCTCGATGGCGTCGAGAAGGTCAGGGTGTATGTTGAGTTCGTTGAATTGCAATTAATCTTTCTTTGTAATTGTAATTTGCAAAATTACGGTAAAAAAGCCTAATTATATGTTTATATTCTATTTATTGACAAGGGAGCGGTCAATGCAATTCAAATTTCACCCCAAAAAATAGCTCATTTGGTCTTTCAAAAACGATATTGTTGAAAATGTTTGCGTTATTGTGTTCATATTCGAATCCCATATATACACCCTTCCATTTTTCAAATGATAACCATAGAGATGCCTGATAAACCTTTTGTTTGGAGTGCAAAACAAAACGGCTTGTTCCACTTGAAGATAATAAGGAGCCTTTAATAAATTTCATTTCTTTAGTTGTATACTCATATCCCAAAACTCTGTCAGGGAAAATTCTTGTTACAAGTGCTACTCTTTTAAAGATTTTATTGTTCACTGCTGTCAATTGAGGGCCAACACTTATGTATTCAGAGCCCGTTACGGTACCAATCTCAGCTCCAAGTTGGATAAGTTCGTATCCAAAGACAAATTCAGTGTACATTATCAGGTCTTTTAAGTCGCGATGACCTTTCCAGTGCATATTTGCATCGAGGAAGAATCTGGAATTTATCAGGTATTTATGATCTTTTATGAATCTATGAAAGTTAATCATGACCTCATTTTTTACAACGGGGTCATTGGGTACGACAACATTAAAAGGATAAGCTTCGATTTCAGTCTCAAGATGTCCATTGTCCACATAATGGGGTTCTTCAGGTGCTATTTCTCCCATTTTTTCATGCCATTCGCGGGGATGAAAAGTACTGTCCGGGTGATTTTCCTGAGCAATAATATTATTGGAGATTATCAATGGAGCTATGGAAAGTAATACTAAATACCAGTTTTTCATTTCAATTTTCTTTGGAAATACTTTCAAAAAACACATAAAATAAATCAGAAACTTTTCCGCAATATTAGAATAATATTAGAATGAAATTAAAAATTAAAGTCTTCGAAAATTCTGACTTTTAGCATAGAAAAAATGATTTTGAATTTGTATTTAATTGAAAATAAGTGAATTGTAATTTGAAATATTAAATAAAATCTTGAAATAGTTAAAAGGACCCAGGCAGGCTGGTACGGCCACCCTTGGGAATGAGTTTTAACCATTAGTATGAGAGGCAGGTAAACCTGACATTTAAAAAAGCATGTTAACGGGGTTTTTTACGTAACTTTATTATTAATTGCCGATAATCTTAATTCAACCTTTTCGAAAAATGAAAAAAGTAATACTTCTCTTATATATTCTTGTCAATTCATTTTCAAGTTTTTCACAAAAGCCGGTCAGAATGGGAATTGTCGGAATGACGCATGATCATGTTTGGCAAATACTAAATACGCCTCAGCATGAAGGAATGGAACTGGTTGGTTTTGCAGAACCCAATAAAGCATTGGCCATGTCTTATCTAAAAAGAGCCAATTTGCCTGAAAATCTGTGGTTTGCTTCTCTTGAAGAAATGATCGAAAAAGCCAAACCCGAAGCAGTTTGTGATTTCAGAAGCACGATCGAGCATCTGGAAACCGTTCAGAAATGTGCTCCTCAAAAAATACATGTAATGGTGGAAAAGCCGCTGGCTGTAAACCTGAAAGCCGCAAAGGAAATCGAAGCCCTTGCGAAAAAATACAGAATATCACTCATAACCAACTACGAAACCACCTGGTATGCCAGTCATCATGAAGCTTTTGAATTGATAAATAGTAAGGATAAAATTGGAGAAATAAGGAAAGTAGTGATTATGGATGGACACGGTGGGCCGAAAGAAATCGGCTGTTCAGAAACTTTTTTAAGTTGGCTTACCGACCCTGTAAAAAATGGTGGCGGAGCCATCATGGATTTTGGATGCTATGGTGCAGACCTAATGACCTGGCTGATGAAAGGGGAAAGACCAGTTTCTGTTTCGGCAATCGCCCAGACCAACAAACCCAATATTTATCCCAATGTTGACGATGAGGCTACGATTTTGGTTCAGTATCCAAAATCTCAGGGCATCTTTCAAGCTTCATGGAACTGGCCTTTTGATCGAAAAGACACTGAAATTTATGGTCAAAAAGGGTACATTTTTGCCAATCGGGAGCCACAAATGCGGGTGAGGTCAGGGGAAAGAAATGCTTCGAAAGAGGAGATTATCGTTCCCAAACCTTTGTTGAATCCCAGAAATGATGCTTTCAGTTATTTTGCCGCGGTGGTAAGAGGAATTATAAATCCTGAAAATGATTTAGGCTCTCTGAAAGTCAATATGATAGCGATGGAAATACTCGATGCAGCTGTAAAATCTTCAAAAACAGGGAAAACGGTGTTTTTGAAATAATTCAGTTTTTTGGAAGTATAAAAAAAGCAAAACGAATTTTATACATTTTGCTTTTTTGAGAGAAAATATAGAATGTTTGTTATGCTAACTTCATTGCCACCGGATCCCAGCTGATAGGTTTTTTCTGGAAATAAGAATCATTGCAGGCCAACACGGGTGCAGCCGCACGAAAACCGAAAATCGGGTCTTCGATAGTCGCCTGGCTACCTTTTCTTATGTTTTCAAAGAAATTTCCAAAGTGGTTAGCATGCTCGTCTTCGCCTTCTTTCCCCTTAATTTTTATTTCTTTTACCGGCTCTCCTTTTCTGTCTGCTTCAGAATATTTTTCATTATACCATTTTTCAAAATCCTTTTGCTGAGACTCTGAAAAGGTGAAATAACTGTCGTAATTGCCATAGCCCGGAGCTTTAGGAAGCTTCTTTTTCGTAAGGGTAAGGCCATCCCACCCAAAATCAATCTGTCCTTCCGATCCTATAATTCTGGTGTTGTTATTGATGGCACCGGCATTGGCAAAGTTTACCCGCAACACCATCTGGAAGGGATCCAGATTGCCTGATTTGGGGTAATCCAAAATAGCCACCATCACATCAGGCACATCGCGGCCTTCTTTCCAGTATCTCAAGCCTCCTGAAGCAAAAATCCGATTTGGCCCTTTGGAATCCATTACGTAATGCACGCCAGTGATCAGATGCACAAAAAGATCGCCGGCCACACCTGTTCCATAGTTTTTGTAGTTTCTCCAGCGGAAAAACCGGTTGGCATCAAAAGGCATTTTAGCAGTATCTTTCAAAAAAGTATCCCAGTCAACCGTAGCTGGCGATGCATCGGTCGGAATGCTGTAATTCCAGGCTCCGATAGCACTGAAACGGTCATTGTTAGACTCCACATAGTTTACCTGTCCGATTTCCCCGGCAGCAATTAGTTTTTTGGCCTCCTGGAAAACACTTCCCGAAATCCTTTGGCTGCCCACTTGCATGGTTTTGCCTGATTTTTTCCAGGCATTAATCACCGGATGACCCTCATTGATAGCTTGCACCATAGGTTTTTCGCAATAAACATGCTTTCCGGCGTTGAGGGCATCAATCGTGATTTTGTCATGCCAATGGTCAGGCGTAGCAATCAAAACCGCATCGATATCTTTCCGGTTTAATATTTCCCTGTAATCACGGGTTGTGAAAATATTTTGACCAAAATCAGCTTTAACTCTTTCCAGCCTGCCGGTGTAAAGATCAGCCGCAGCAACAAACTCAACTCCGGGATTTTTGAGGGCTGCCTTGGTATCATAATGCCCCTGGATTCCCATACCAATTGTGGCGATTCTGATGACATCATTTGGGCTGTTTTTCAGGTTTTTGATAATATTAAAAGGAGCGGCATTACTTACTCCCGAAAAAGCCGCCACCGTCCCGAGGCTGCTGATAAAGTCTCTTCTTTTCATTTTGAAATTTTTATAGGTTGATATTTCAAAGCTAAACATTTTATCCATTAATAAAAAAATTTAATTATTAAGGGATTCTTAAAAAGTGCACCTTTAATCTTTTTCAATTGAAATTGTTAGCGAAATAGCATTTTGGCACCAACGAATTTATTAAATTGTGGAAAAATAGAAGCTTATGAGTGAATTGGACAGAAGGGGCTTTTTGAAAATGTCGGCCATTGGTCCAATGATTTTTTCTGGAAATAATTTTGCAAAAGGGAAATCAACACAGGATAAATCTCAGGTAAATTTCAATTCTGATGGCTTGAATCTTTCAACTCAACAATATACCCGGCTCTTGCTCGAAATCATTGAAAAGAAAGGCATAAAAGATGATTATTACTCTCAAAAAGGAGTTGTTGCCGAACTTGAGGAAAAATTTGCTTTGGCACTGGGTAAAGAGTCAGCCATTTTTATGCCAACCGGCACCCTGGCCAATCAGATTGCCATCAGGACTCTTTGTGACACAAAACAAAAGGCCCTGGTACAATTGGAAAGTCACATTTACAATGATTCCGGCGATGCCGTGCAGACGCTGAGCAATATCAACCTCATTCCACTTGGTGGTACAAATGCCACTTTTTCACTAAAAGAAGTACAGGAAACGTTTGAAAGAACAAAATCAGGAAGAGTGGCAACACAGATTGGGGCTATTTCGATAGAGTCACCTGTCAGACGTAAGACCGGCCAGGTTTTTGACTTTTCTGAAATGAAAAAAATCACCGCTTTTGCCAAAGAAAATAACATAAAAACCCACCTTGATGGAGCGAGAATATATTTGGCATCGGGCTATTCGGGCATCGGAGTGAAAGAATATTCTTCACTTTTTGATACAGTTTATGTTTCACTTTACAAATATTTCAATGCCGCCTCAGGAGCCATACTTGCAGGAGAAAAATCCCTGATCGAACCGCTTTTTCATGTCAGAAGAATGTTTGGCTCGGGCTTGCATCAATCCTGGCCGTTTGCTGCTGTTGCCTTGCATTATTTTGATGGATTTGAAGAAAGATACGCAAAATCGGTAAAGAAAAGCGAAGATTTTTTAAAGAAACTATCAGAAAATGAGCGGTTTAAAGTAAAAAGGATTGAAAATGGCACCAATATTTCTCAAATTGAAATTTCAGGGACTTCTGCTGAGATTTTTGCCCAAAAACTTTTGAAAAAAAATATCCTCCTGACACCCAGAAATGAAAAAACCATAAATCTATTGACTAATGAATCAATCCTTAATATTGAATTGGATGAGCTGCTGGAAAGTTTTGTGAAGGCAATTTGATTATTTGGAAATAGTTTTAGAGTTGGAAAGTGAGTAAGTGGATCTTAGGTGTTAAAAGCAATAAAGCCTTTTGGTCAATCTAAAGTCTAGGTTTGTACGGAGAAGGATTAAGTCACCGCAGATGTCTGATTAAAAGGTTTTTATAACATATTGTAATACAGTAAAATAAGTCGCAATGAGCAAGTATTATTTATTTTTTTGTTTAATCGCATATTCTACTTTTTCGCAAAAAAGGACTCCGGAACAAAAGGCCATTTTTCTGGAGGATATTAGCTGGACTACCGCCAGAGAAGTATTAAACGAAAAAACCATTGTCGTGATTCCGCTTGGAGCAGGCTCCAAAGAACATGGACCCCATTTGCCGCTTTCTACAGACTTTTTGCAGGCTACGGCCCTGACAAAGAGAATTTCGGAAAAACGGAATGTGGTCATAGCTCCCACTGTGAACTATGGTTTTTATCCGGCATTTCTAAAATATCCCGGCTCTACGAGTGTCACTTTTCATACTGCTGCCGAGACTGTAATTCAAATAGTTAGAAGCCTGGCGGCCTATGGGCCAAAGAAGTTTTATATCATCAACATTGGTGTAAGTACCTCTCCAACCCTTTATTTAGCATCAAAAACACTGGCCGAAGAAGGCATTCTACTGGTATTTAGTCGTTATGACAAGCCGGCATTTGAAAAAGCGGAGGCCCAGTTTCGTACCAGGTCATATAGTGGTCATGCCGATGAAATCGAAACTTCAAATGTACTGAGTGTAAGGCCTGACCTGGTCAATATGAGCGTAGCGGTAAACGATTCCTCGATGAAGGGAAAAATGGGAGCTATGACGCCGATTCCGGTTGAGAATGGCAACCTCAATCAGAGTGGTATTAACGGCTATGCTGCTTTGGGTAGTGCCGAAAAGGGCAATAAAAACATGGAAGCATTTGCCGATGAACTCATAAACGAAATCGATATGATGGCAGAGATTGAATTGCCTAAAGTGGTGGACAGGAAAGCAGAATATGCTGAATATGAGGGAATTTACAAAAATGAGAAAGGTGACATGGAGCTGGTAATCAGTCAGCGGGAAAACCGACTGGAATACATTTTAAATGGCCGTGATCTGAGAAATTTCTTTCCGTTTTTTCGTGATGATAAAGATTACTTTTCATCAATGTATCTCGATTTGCTTTTTCTAAGAAATGATTTAGGTATGGTAAATAAAATTTGGGCCAGAAATCGCGGAGAGATAGTATGGTTAAAAAAAATCGCCCCGAAAAATTAATTCCGGGACGATGGGTTTTTTAGGGTTTAGGGGTAAAAAGTCTTTTAATCGATAGGTTGAGTGCCGGCATAAACCAACGCTCCTCCGGCAATGGCTACATCTTTTAGCAAAGACATCATTGACATTTGTGCTCCATCGCCACCTGCCATTACGCCGGGGAGATGAATGGCAAAAACAAAAATCAATAACAAAATAGCCAAAAGTGTTGATGCAAGTCTTGCTTTTTTCTGCATGATGATACTCACCGCAGCAGCAATCAAAGCAACGCCTGTGATGTACACCCAAATTGCTCCTCCGGGAATAGGTACCATAGGAGCCATGTTGTCAGCAGCCATGAAATGCAAAATCCCGAAAACTGCCATTGGTAAAGCCAAAAGGAAACGACCGATTTTGGTCAAAGGACCGATGATTTGTTCCATAATTATTTAAGGTTTTAGGTTAGGGTTAAATAGAAATCTGCGAAAATTAATATTTTTTATTGGTAAATAACAAAAATAAGTGCGAGAATTTTCTTTTTATTTTTTGGAAAAAGACAAATTTTATTTCGATTATTGTGAAATAATACCTCTGGAAGTAGGTTGGGTTGGGTTTTTCAAAAAATAATTTGTTTAAAATAATCTTTAATTTTTATGGCTGTGATGGGTGAATTGAGTCCGGAAATCAAAAAAATGATGGATAATCTTGAAGCAAGTACCGGTAAAAAGCTCGATGATTGGTTCAGGATAATTGATTCTTGTGGTTTGCAAAAACATGGAGAAGTAGTTAACCATCTTAAGAGTACACATGGCATTGGCCATGGCTATGCCAATATGCTTTTGCATGTGAAAAAGTTGGCGGTTGAAGGCAGCCCTGAAGACGATGACCTCATCAAAAAACAGTATGAAGGAAAAGAAGCTCTGAAAGTTTGGTATGACAGATTGGAGCAGACTATTAAGGGATTCGGAGATGACGTGGAAATCTCTGCCAAGCAGGCCTATGTGAGTTTTCGTACCAAAAAACAGTTTGCCCTCATTCAGCCTTCCACCAAAACCCGCCTCGATATCGGCCTAAATGCCAAGGGTATGGCTCCTGACGACACCGCCATTGCCTCAGGTTCATGGAATGCCATGTGTACACACAGGATAAAAATTGAATCAGAAGAGCAACTAAATGATACTGTAATAGCCTGGCTCAAAAAGGCTTATGAGGGGGTGAAGTGAGATTAATTTAGGGTTTTCGAAAATAAAATTTTAAAATCAGACTAACTTTTTAGAATAGTATTTAACTTTAAACATAATAATATTTATTCTCTTAAAAATAAACCCTTTTTCAGTTGAGGTTTATTAAATAATCGGCAATCGCTTAATATACAACTTATTAGTGATTTTAAAATGTGTACTAAAATAACATTCTTCCTTCTACTTTTACTATTTTCCTGCAAAAAAGTAGAATACCCTCCAATAATGTGGACCACTGGAGTTATAATAAAAAATAGAAATGGAGAGGATTTCGATAAATCGAGATTTAAAGCTTTGGCAGATCAAATACAATTTGAATTTCAGGGAAAAGAAGGAACCTTGATTAATCCGGTTTTTAATGCCTCAAATATAATATTGGAGGTTCCTTATGTAGTTGACCATTATTCAGATAATACTTTTAGACTAGCCTTTCAGCCTTCAAAAATAGATGGCAAATATCTGTCTCAAATGTGGGTGAAAATTTATTGGCCCGATAACACAAAAGATTCTCTAACTTTTCAAGTCAAAATGAAAAATTATGATGTGCCAGAAGATTTTAAGGTGTATTTAAATAAAACAGGACAAAATATATCTGATGGGTCAGTTTGGTACAAATGGTTAAAAATGGAATAATTTTTTACTTAGATACTAACCAACAAAACAATTCAATTTTCAAAACAGCAAAGTCACATGCCCCATCAAACTATGTTTCATACGTAGCTGGCCGTCGGAAAGGTTGCTCGCAAGGGGCAGCTGCATTGAGAAGCCTGCAGTGATTTTTTTGTAATAAAACTCGGATCCCAGCATGGCATTGACCATGTATCCACCCGAAAACATATTATTGATACCGTTTTGTTTGTCATAGGCAGCGTATTCTGCCAGAGCACCTACATTGGGCAAAAGCGTGAAGTCCCCCAGATAATACTGCCCGAAGGCGTTGACAATCGCCCGGCTTTTGTTGGCAAACTTATAATGGTTTTTGTTGGTGCCGTTGATTTTGTAGCTCAGGTCGGTGTTGAGGCCGTAAGAGCCTTTTCTGATGGTATAAATACTGCTAAGGGTGTAGTCCACCGAGCCGGTACCCAGCTGAAAATTGGGATTGGCGACTTCGTCGGAGTTCATGGCATAGTTATATTTTCCGGTAGGGAGTTTTATGCCGCCACCCAGCAGCCAAATATGGTCAAAAGTGTGGGCGGTGCTGTCCATAAAAGTATTGATTACATTATAGTGGGCCAAGGCTGCCACATCTCCAAATCCTTCAAGCGTCTTTTTATCACCAGAAGCCACCATGGTTTGGGCATTGAATTGGTAAGAACCCATCAACACCAACTGTGTTTTTTTGGCAGGGTATAGTCTGAGCCAGGGCTCAATAGAATGAAAGCTCTCTTCGGTGCGTAGGAGGTGACTAGTAAAGTGGGATTCGTAAAGTTTATTCTGAAATCTTATTCCCCCAAACTTAAAGTGGGATTGGGGTAAAATACCAAAAAATGAGGAGCCATTTCCGCAGCCACATACGTCACAGGCAGTGGCTGAAAGATTTATGTAAATGAGAATTATGGTAAATAACTTTTTCATAAAAATGATGGTTTTGATTTTCTCCTCCCCCAAAGCAGGAAGCCGGTTATAGATAGCAAACCGGGGGTAAGACCAATAATAATATAAATGATTTTGAGAAAATGCCCGCCGAAATTGCCCACATGAAGCGGGAACATAAGAGCTTCCAGTTTATCCGGGAAACTCAGATTTTCGAAGGTGGCGATTTTTAATATTTTTCCGGTTTGAGCATCAAAAACTATGGAATTTCCACCAGCAAACAGCTCATTTTGTCCTGACAGTATTCCTCTGATGCTGAATTTTCTTTCGGGTTGGGTAGGGAAATACACATATTCTGCCTGCATTTCAGGCCTTATTTGCCGGGCTTGGGCATATAGTTTATCAAATGATACTCCTGCCGGTGTGTTTTTGGGAGTAGGGATAGTTTCTTTCTCCCAGGTTTCTTTTTCAAAAGCAAAAAGATTCATCCAGAATCCGGTAAAAAAGATGATGATGTTAAAAACCATGGCCCACACGCCTACCACCCGATGCAGGTCTGAAGATAGTATCCGCCAGTTTTGGTTTCTGATTTTGATTTTGAAAGTC
>WBZP01003360.1_pt1 | contig 10970 bp, 5 predicted proteins | sample 5204301 | NCBI WGS metagenome assembly WBZP01 (sample SAMN12412401, study PRJNA552823) | activated sludge metagenome | isolation source: activated sludge from nitrification reactor of wastewater treatment plant... | place: USA: Pennsylvania | collected 2017
GCGCCGTCGGCGGAGCCATCGTGGTTGGCTACATCCCCCGGCGCCAGTTCGATGCGCTGTTCGCGACCATCGTCATCGTGGTCGCGCTGTTTCTCCTCCTTCGTTCCCAGCGGACAGGCATCGTGGACCCCGTGCAGGGCCGCTGGGTGGTCCACCGGCGGATTGTGGACGCGAACGGGAGCACGTTCGTGTATTCGTTCCGGATGGCGCAGGGTCTGGCGCTCAGTGCGGGCATCGGGTTCATGAGCAGCCTCCTCGGCATTGGCGGCGGCATCATCCACGTCCCGGCCATGGCGATGCTCCTCCACTTCCCCGTCCACATCGCCGTGGCGACTTCCCAGTTCGTGCTCGGCGTGATGGCCGGGCAGGGCGTCATCACGCACGTCGTCACACACACCATCCAGTGGGACGCCTGGCTCGCCCGCGGGATGCTCCTCAGCCTCGGCGCGATACCGGGCGCCCAACTCGGGGCACGTCTCGGCCGCCGCGCGCAGGGAACGGTGATCCTCCGCGCCCTCGCCGGCGCACTGCTACTGGTCGGAATCCGGCTGGGCCTCAAGGCGCTCTGACCCCGATCAGCCACGACGGTGGATGCGGCGCCGGGCTCGCGAGCTGTGGTGAAAACCTCGCCCACGCGCAATCGGCCTGATGGGCGTCCTGGCGGGCCGGAGACTTCTTGGGCCGCGCGCGCTTCCGAATTGACTTCTTCAAGAAGTCGCAAGAAGTGCCCGCAGATTCGGAGCGGAGACTTCTTGTCTGACTTCTTGGGGGCCTGGAAGAAGTCATGCAAAAAGTCAGTCAAGAAGTCGAAGAAGTCAGCGAGCCGGGCGGCGGCGGCGGGACGTGGGAGCGGCAAGTGGACCGAGCTGGCGCGCATGCGGGGACGGGGTTGGGTGGGCGGATGTGGAAGGTGGTGGTGGCAGAGGGCTCACGAGCCGCCGGCGACGAAGAAGACCATGTCGATGACTTTTGCCCGCGTGTACCTTCTGCTTGTTGGCGCTCCCGATGCGAAATCCAGTGTCCGGACCCTGTTCCGTTCAATTACCTCGGAGTTCACCTTGTAGAACTCTCCAATCCTGCGAAGCGCCTTCGGTCCGAACGTGGATGCTCCGAATCCCGTCCTGAAGTTCGTGTCGAACGCGGGTACGCAACCAAAGGTGCCGAGCATGATCTTGGTCACGAGGGTGTCGGAGGCGAAGTTCGGAAGCGCCGCTCTAAGCTGATTGGCCAAGCCGAAAACAGATGGGCAACTGCCATCCCCGTAAGCGTCGGCATCGATTTCCCAAGCCTCAGGCGGAGAATTCGCGATTACCTCGATGACTGGCGCATAGACGCGCACGCTCCGTTGGAGCAAGTCGGCAGAACCGCGTAGCATGCCCCAGCTCGCGAGATAGAAACCAAGCTGAAGGCAGGAAAGCTGGAGGGCATCGCCTCGCAAGAGCTCAGGCAGGCGATTGCGCTCCCGATACTCCTGGAAATAGTTGAAGCAATAGTCGAAGGACGTATACCGCTTCGTCGGTTGCCTGTTGCCCAGGTACTTCATCAGGTTGGCTTCGATGTCCATGGGCGGCAATTCTAGCGATTCGCCGAATGGCTTACCCGGGCGCATTCTCAGGCTTGACCCGAGGTGACCTTCAAGATCTCATCGTTCGCCGAGAAATCGCCGTGCGTCGCGGGCAGCCGAAAGTGGGCGCCGACGCGTTCCCCCTCACCTCACGGATTACCAGCCCCCAAGTCAGCAGGCGGTTGAAGACGAGTTCGCAAACGGTAAGGCGACTACGAGATGGCGGGCCGGCGGTTGCTGGTGTCAGACCGGCCAGAGCCACGGCCGAGCCGGGCCGCCTTGGAGTGGCACGCGGAAATGGTTGTTCGGTGACCCGGTCGGTTCTGAGAGTTCGGGTTACCGTGCCGGCCCATAAGTTAGATACCGCTGCTTCAGCACGTCGAGGACCGCAAAGTAAGCGGGTTTCGGCTTTCCTTGTTCGTCAAACAGAGCGACTCGGGCAGAATCGCGGCCGATGTCGGCGAACCAAGAGAAGTCGTCGGACTCCGCACCTAGCCAGAAAACGGTGCATCCCGTTTCGAGCTGTGCCTCTAAGAGGTCACGGTAAAGTTCGGCCTGGGCAATGAGTTTATCGGACGGGTTTGTTCGCTTCGGCCTCCCGGGACCCCAAAGATGTACGTCATCAATGCTGACGGTGACTTCCGTCGACTGAAACTCGAACCCGAGTGTCTGGATCTCTCTAATCGTCTCAACCATCTGTTGTTTCGTTGGCCGGGCATAGATCCATAGGTTGTTTTCTATTCCCGCCACGTGAATCGGCGCACCGCTCGCCTTGTAGTGCCGGAGAAGCTCGAAGTACTTCGCGTGGAGATTCCGGAACGGTTCCCAGTCCGTCTCCATTTCATTGTCATCCACAGCGACGAGGATCGCAGCCGGATCGGCCTCGTGGGCCCAAGCTGCGATATTTTCGTTCACGTACTGGCCAAGCTTGCCGTACCAAAAGTTCGCCAAGGCAAACTCGGGTTTTACCGCGTTCGCTGGCGTCGTCAAAATATCCACCACCATCTCGGACTCCACATCCCAGTATTTGATGCGGCCTCGGTACTTCAGGACGCGGACACGAACCATGAACTCCAGAAGCTTCCAGAGTTCTTCGACCGAGAATCCTCTGTTCCTGACGGTTTCGGGGATTAGTTTGCCCCAGAGGAGGCCCTCCGCTCGGGCCACGAGATGATGATCCTCACACCAACCCAAGGCCGAATCTGCGAGACGCCAGTTGTAGGGGAAGCCCGAAGGGATCGTTCCCGAACGAATGGCGGAAGACACGTTGGCCCAGTCACTCAACACCTTCCGCCAGTCCGTGTCGCGGAAGTCGTAGAACGTGATCTGCTGCTGAAGCGCGAAGCTGACTATGAACGCATTAGAGGTCTTCTCCAAGAGGTTCAGGAATGATCGACTATGCAACTCGGTCTGGGAGAGGCTCTCGAGCCTTCCGCCGCCGAAATTTCCGAACGTGATTCCGAGAGCGTCTGCGTACTCTCGGACAGTGTAGTCAGCGACCGATTCGGTATCGGTGGTCCAGCGCCATTCCGCTCCCCCGGCGTAGTACCTGGCACGACCGAGCGCGGCTCCCGATTGGTTGAGCGCCAGGACCCGTCCGTCTGCAGTGTCTTGCACGACTTTCGTGTACTGGAAGCTCGGTGGTGGCACATACGGATTCGCTAAGGGCTTCGCGGTGAGAGGATCGGCTCCGACGAACAGTATCGAGCCCGCTGGAAGAACCTGCGGCCCGTTGCCATCCCTCGCGATGCCCGGGGTTCGAACGAGGTACTTCGTCGCACCGCTCGCCCCCGACGTGCTTCGTCGGGAGAGGAGGCTTGCCGCGACGGCGGTTTCGACCGACGCCTTTATGAGCCTTCGCCGTGAGAGTCGAGTGCGCAATCATCCCTCCGATGGGTTCGCTAACACCTCACCACTGAACAAACATCGGCGTGTCAGCACCGCCATGTGTATGCGCCGCTGAGCGGCTCATCCCGTTCTTCATGGTTCTTGAGTTCAAGAAGCCTGGTAGGACGCGCCTGGTATGGCCGCGGAGGTAGCGGGAAGGCCCTCGGTTGAGCCGCCTGCGGTCGTGCCGGCGGGCGTTCTAGGGCGGTTGGGGCCAAATCACCCGAATTTGACCACAATTCGACATATCTCGGCCGGGTTTGGAGCCAGATTACCCGCAATTTGGAGCAGTTGTGGAGTTGGATCAGGGCCTGAGGGACATGTGCCGCGAATCTGGCTTGACCCTTCCTACCATTGAAAACCGCCAAAATCGGCGAAGCGGTGTCAGTACCGTCGTGCGTATACGTCCGCAGCATGGTTGGACGCCGGTGGGGCATCGACCCGGGGGTTACCGAGTCGGTCTCCGAAAGAGGTCGTTTGGGGGCAGGAGCCGACATTCCGTTGGTAGGGCCTCGCCGCAGCGTCAAGAGCTGTCCACGTTGCCTTCCATGATGCCGACTACCTATAGTTCCGAACCGTGAGGCGGCATGGGCCAATCCAACTCCCAGGTACTCGACGAAGCTGAATCCCACATCGCCCGGCAGGTTGCCCAGGCGGAGCTCCTTGGCGAGGTCTCAGTCGACGAGGCGAACATTGACGCTCTATGTGTCGCCCTCGGCCGCGCTGGCTTGGCAAGAAGCCGGCAGCGTTGGCCGCACTGCTTCGCCACTGCTTTGGTTGGAGTCGCGCGCTATCGGTACGACGGGGACACGTTCTGGCCGCATTTCAGAGAGGCGTTCGGGCTTACCTCGCTGCACGCGCCTGAGCAGCAGGACATCGGACAGTGGTTCGAGGGCTACCTCAGCCGAAACGGCCTTCCTCAGTTCCGGCACCTTGTCGAACAGGGCGCGCTCCGCTATCTGACCCCGATCCTGGCACATGCGTTGATACCGCGGGTGCTTGTCCCGAGGTTCCTGGAGTCCGTGGTCTGGCCGAGCGTGGAAGACCCGGTGGGCAATGGCGGCACCGGCGATGACATCCAGCAACGAATGGCCCGCCGGTCGACTGTGATGCCGCGTCCCCTGCAGCGGTTTGTCGTGCACGGCGGCCACACCGCACGCGACATCATCGACCGCTCGATCCTCGTAGCTTCCGCAGCGGCGGCAGGCAACGACTTCGACCCAGGGCTTCCCGATTGGCTGCGCAAAGCAATTGTCACCTGGGCCCAGGATCGGTCGCGCGGCCGACGGGTTCGCACGCGTGTCGAGCAGCGAAGCCGCTTGAAGTCGCCGGTCTTGAGGTTCGACCCGGTGTACAACCGCGTGCAGTTGGAGTTGCCGTACTTCGAAGAACCCGACAGTGCATGGGAAGTGCAGCTGCCAGGGGGACTCGTCCATCGCGAAGTGTGGAAGCCAGCGTGGCAGCGGATCGGGCCGGCTGTTGCAGTGACGATCGAGCGACCCTTCGCGGCCCTGACCGCGATGCTTAAGACAGCAGCCGGGATCGCGGGCACCCGGACGTTCGATGGGCTCAGCACTGCACGCCCGTGCCTCTTCTTCGAAGGGACGTTCGGACGTGTAACGGGTGCTTCGGGCTTTCTCGGAGGTTCTCGCTGGTATCTCGTCGCACCGGTGGGAGCTGAGGTCTTCGCGGACGGTCAGGCGCTCGCGCCACGAGAACAACTGGGGGAGCCCCTCGGCGGCTGGACGGGGCTCATTGCGGGCTACTACGAGGCGCCGACGGGCACTCAGCGCGTGGAGGTCAGAACTGGCGGTTCCTCGGTGGGATTTCGTCTGGTTGAGCAGCCGCCAAACGCCCAGTTGCACGCACCAGAGTTGCCGGCATTTCTTGCGGCGACCTCCGACGGGGTGCTGGCGTTCGAGTCGAAGTTGCCGGCTGTAATTCTCCCGTCCGCGCCACCAGAGAGCGAGACTGAGGATTACCTCGCGCGATGGTCAGCACGGGTTTTCGCGGACGACGGCGAAGGTCAGGAGCCGCAGCCGGCCTCCGCGCTTTCGCCGGAACTGCTGCCAGATGGGACGTTCCGTCTACGGCTCGAAGAGCTGATCCCCGGGGTCGATGTCGGGGAATGGACCGTCGAGGTGGCGGGACCTCTCGGACGTGGGTTCACCTCACGCCTATCGCTGCTCCCAGCCATGGACTTCGATGTGAAAGCGGCGTCCGGCATTGCGGGTCCGGAGCTCCCAGTCTCGAGTGTCTTCGTCACCACACGTGATGGGATACGAGTTACCGAGGAAGGAGACGCCGCCGCCCCTACATCAAACGGGTGGGTCCTGCACGATCGCAACCACAACGGTCGGATCCCGTTCACTGTGACGGATGCCCGGACCAGACGCGAAACCCATGCCCTCATTCAGCTCGCTACGGTGCAGTGGCGTTGGACCGGTTTTGGTCTGGCCGAGGGCCGGGCGAACACACCGGAGCGCTTCTCGCTCGACGCAATCGAACCGGGAAGCGCCCCTCGTCTGCTCGCAAGCAATCCCGGTGCGGCCGCCCTCCATTTGCGCCTGCTCGGCCCGGCGGACGTGGTTCTACAAGAGGAGGTTCAGCGCCCGCCTTCCGGCCGCGGCGCCGTGTTCACGCTCTCACCCTTCCTTACGACAGCCGCCACTGTGGCGGCACCGTCGCTGCGCCTCACCTTGGAGCTCGTCTCGCGAGACGGCGACGTTCTCGGCCGAACATTGGTGGCGACTCTCGTCCATGACATCCAGCCCATGGATGTCATGGTGCAGGACACGGCTATGGGCACTGCCGTTCACTGGCGGCTTCCCCGATCGTTTCCCGGCACTGTCGCCAGAGTTGCCAGCCTCAGCCGCCCTTGGGATCCGCCGGTCGAATCCCCGGTCGTCGATGACAGTCCTGATGGCCACGTCCATGCAGAAGTCGAGCGTCTGACTCCTGGGCGCTACCAGCTCGGGCTCTGGTCCGATGACGGCTGGGTCGGGCTCGCGCCATTGGGCCCGCCGGTGGAGATCCAGGTTGGCACGGGGACCGAGATTCGCAGCCACATTCTTGCGCTGCCTCCCACGGCCACGGGCAGGCTGGAGGACATCCTACTGCGGGGGGAAAACGATCGCCGGCAGGCGCTTCGCGAGCTTGCATCGGGCATCGGTCCGTACCAGCTCGCGGAAATGATCGGCGCAGTGGGAGCGGCGCTAGCCCAAGGTCGTGCCGGCGAATTGCTGGGCCTACCCTGGACAGAGGTTGCGCCCGCGCTCGCCGATCTCAAACTGAGCGATCCGCTGCCGCTGTTGGAGGCCATTGGCGGGTGCCCTCCCAACCCGGGACTCGCCCGTTTCTGTGTCGCCGTCGGCCTCGACCGTTGGCCGTCTCTACGGCGCGTTGATGTCCCGGCGACCCTTTTGCCCGGCCTATGGGAGGCGTGGCCACCTCTTGGTGCTTTCATCGACGCCGGCGGAGCCCGCGTTGATCCGGGTTCGGCCGAGCGGTGCCAGGATGGACTAGGCTGGGCGCCGGGGGAGCTCATGATCTGTGACGGCTGCCGAGATCCGATGGAGGCCGAAGGGCCCTGCGCCGCCTGTGGGTCAAGCTCCGTTGTCTTCGAAGCTCGACCACTTCCCGACGGCGGAGCCGTCGAGGGTCTGGCATTCCGGCCCCAACCAGCTCTCGTCCGCGCTATGCGGGCCGTCCTTCTGCCAGTTCCCTCTCTGCCATTCGGGCCCGACGGATGGGTCGCCGCATCGCTGGAGTCGCTCGACAGCCTCCTCACCGTTCCCGACTCAGGAGCCTTGGAGTCGGAACGCGACGCTCAGGTCGAAGCCTATCGCCAGCACCTAGTGCCTCACGAAGCCCGGATCGCCCAAGGGGTGAGGGCACATGCCTTGAAGCAGCGTGACTCCCATCCTCAGCAGTACCCTTGGGCGTACGTCTGCCGTATGTCGCTGACGACTGCCTTTGCGCGTCGGCTCATGGCCCGATCTCGCCTTTCGCTGCCTGCCGACGCGACCGCCGCTCTAGATGAACTAGCGGCGTGGTTGGAGGCACGGTTCGCACGGATCTACGAGCGCGACCTGTGCTTCGCGGAACTCGTGTGCTGCAAGGAGTACGAATGGACTTGAGCGAGCATCTTGACCCGGTCGCCGCGACCCGGGGGATCGATTCGGCATATCGACGCTATCTGCTTACGACAATGAGCACGAACGAGCCGAGGATCAACGACGCGATCCGTCAGGGGTTCGACGGGGTCCATCGTCCCCTGGTGGTCGGGCCGATCATCGAATCGTCGCCCCAATACCGTTCAGGCGCTTCTGTCGCCGAGCTCGTGCAGCAACGCGTGCTCTCATCGCAATGGCTCGAACGCGACTTCGGCGGTCAGGTGGTGCCAGAGCGTCCTCTGTATCTGCACCAGGAGCAGGCGGTGATCCGGGCGGTCGCAGAGCGACGCAACCTGGTGGTTGCCACGGGCACAGGGAGTGGCAAAACAGAGAGCTTTCTCATCCCAATCATCGAAGAACTGTTCCGGCAGCAGCAGAAGGGCGTCCTCGGCCCGGGAGTCCGGGCTCTCCTCTTGTATCCAATGAACGCTCTCGCGAACGACCAGCTCAAGCGGCTACGAATGCTGCTCGCCAGATCTCCGGAGATTACTTTCGGCCGTTATACCGGCGAGACACCGCAGACCCGAGCCGATGGAATCGCCGCGCTCCACGCCTCCCTTCCGGATGCCGCGGTGCTTCCCAACGAGCTGCTCGGGCGCGAGGAAATGCAGGCACGGCCGCCTCACATCCTGCTTACCAATTACGCGATGCTCGAGTATCTGCTCCTCCGGCCGGCAGATTCGCCTCTCTTCGAGCCATCGGGCGACCATGGCTGGCGCTTCATCGTTCTCGACGAAGTCCACTCTTACGACGGTGCAATGGGACTTGAAATCGGAATGCTTCTTCGGCGGCTGCGCGACCGTGTCGGGAGAGCCGTGGGGGACGTGCAGGCGATCGCCACTTCCGCCACGGTCGGAGGTATCGATGACCAGCCCATCGTCGCGCAGTTCGCTCAAGACCTGTTCGACCTGCCGTTCGAATGGGACGGCATCGATCCGGCCCGCCAAGACGTGATCGTGGCAGCCCGGCAAGCGCCGGTGATGCCGCCGGTAGGTCATCCTGTCGATCTTCCGGCCGCGATCGCTGACGGTGACGACTCGTCGGCTGAAGCGCTCGTTTCGGATGGCCGAGTCCAAGCGCTCTTGCAGTCGCTCTGGCAGGGACCGATGACGCTCCAGCAGGTCGCGGAAGATATCTCCAACCCGCCCGATCCTATGCTCGCCGGGAACCTGGTGCGCCGGCTTTCCATGCTGAAGGATCCGGCCTCCGGCGTGCCGTTCTTACGCGCACGGTTCCATACCTTCGTCCGCGCACCCGACGGTGTGGATGTTTGCCTGCGCACCCACGCCGATGGCGCACCAAGGGCGTTTCTCGAGCCCCAGCGTCACTGCCCGGAGTGTGGTGAGGGCGCCCCGGTCACAGAACTGACGACCTGCCGACGATGCAACCAATGGCATCTTCGTGGAGTGCTTAGCGCTGACGGCTACCTGCAGCGAGCCTCCGACCGCGAGGACATCGACACTGCTGTCCGGTACTTAGCCCCCCGTGGTAGCGACGTGATTAACGAGGACGATGGTGAGGACGAAGGAGCGGCGAGCCCCTTCGGCGCGGGTCAGCACGACGAAGAACACCTCCGACTATGCGTAGGTTGCATGCGATTGTTCGAGAGGGACTCCTGCACCTGCGCAGCCGCGCAGGTCGTGCAGGTCGTCCTTGCCTCGCGCACCAGCGGGGGTTCCGTCCGCTGCGTGAACTGCAACGCTCCGTCCAGCCAGCGAGGTCCCCGTCGCCTACGGCTCGGCAGCGATGCTCCGCCTGCGGTTGTCGCATCCGCTCTGTTCGACGCCCTTCCGCGAGTTCCTGACCGTCCCCGTTTCCTGAGCTTCGCCGACAGCCGCCAGGACGCTGCATTCTTTGCACCGTATCTCGAGCGCACATACAGCCGCGTCGCGCGCCGAAGGTTATTGCTGGAGGCGCTACGCAAGGGTTGGGCGATGGTGGACGGGGAGGGCCTTCGCATCAACGATCTGGCACCACTCATCCGGAGGGCCGCTGCCGCTCAGCGCTTCTTCGCGCCCACTGCAGGCGCACTCGAACAGACGGCAGTCGCCCAGGCGTGGATACTCGCCGAGCTCTCGGCGATGGATTCGCGCCAGTCGTTGGCCGGGGTCGGGCTTGCGGCGCGACGGCTCGCCCGCCCGGTGACATGGGCGGCTCCTGCGAACTTGCTCGCTCCACCGTGGTCACTGACTTCCGAAGAAGCATGGCTCCTCCTCGAAACGCTACTGAAGACCTTGCTCGATGATCAGGCAATCGCCTTTCCCGATGGCGTGAATCCTGCCGACGAGGTCTTCAGCCCCAGGAACAAGGAAGTAGGTTTCCGGCTTTCCGATCACGCGAACCACCGCGACCTGATGCTCCAGGGCTGGATCCCGAAGCAAGGCTCAAACGCGCGACTCGACTACCTCGACCGCCTGCTTACCCGGCTACAACCCGGATGGTCGCCTGAAACTCGGCGCGGCACCGCCCTCGATGCCCTTAACGGCCTGTGGCGCGTGGTCTCAGCTAGCACGGGTCCTCTTGGCGGGTATGCGATTGCCACACGCCACCCCCAATTGGGTGCCTACTACCAGCTTGACAGCGGATACTGGGAGCTCTCTGCACCGAGTTCGCTCGCCAAGTGCGACGTGTGTGCGGCTATCGAGCACAGCTCAATTCGGGGAGTCTGCCCGTCGTACCGTTGCCAGGGCGAGCTCGTCCCGCTGACGGAAGCCCTTGCCCAGGACCACTATCGTAGCCTTTACGATTCCCCTTCGCGCGGTCGGCTCGTCGCCGAGGAGCACACCGCCCAATGGTCGGCCGCTGAGGCCGCTCGGGTGCAGGGGCGCTTCGTCAGCGAAGATGGCGATATCAATGTACTCAGCTGCTCCACGACCTTTGAGCTCGGAGTCGACGTTGGCGAGCTGGAGGCGGTACTGCTTCGGAACGTGCCTCCTTCGGCCGCGAACTACGTGCAACGCGCCGGCCGCGCAGGCCGGCGGTCTTCGAGCGTTGGGTTCATCGTCACCTTCGCGCAGTTGAGGCCTCATGATACCCAGGCTTTCGACCGGGCCCTGGAACTCGTCGCTGGCCGCGTTCCGGCACCCCGGATTCCAGCTCGGAACTCGCGAATCATTCGGCGCCACGCGCATTCAGTCGCCCTCTCGCGGTTCTTGAGGCGGCTGGTTAGTTCGGGAGAGCCGTGGCCTCGTACGGTAGGCGCGTTCTTCGAACCGGACCCGCCCCCTTCGCCCTGTTCGCAGTTTCGAGAATACCTCGCGGCGCAGGATCCGCCGCTTCTCGACGAGCTGAGCCGCATTGTTCCGGCTGAGCTGCATCAAGAACTGGGAATCAACACCTGGTCC
>WBZP01007021.1_pt1 | contig 10970 bp, 10 predicted proteins | sample 5204301 | NCBI WGS metagenome assembly WBZP01 (sample SAMN12412401, study PRJNA552823) | activated sludge metagenome | isolation source: activated sludge from nitrification reactor of wastewater treatment plant... | place: USA: Pennsylvania | collected 2017
AAGCTGAAAATCGTTTCGATGATCGCGCGGGTCGCCCGCCGAACCCGGGTTAATCACCAGGCAGCGGCCGAACCTCTGGGCCATCTTGTAGTGGGTGTGCCCCACGATGATCGCGTCGCACTGCAGCTCCGCCGCCTTGCCCCAGACCGTTTCGTGCGGGTAGTGGTAATCCCGCCACGGCTCCCAGGGCGAACCGTGCGTCATCACCACAACCTTGCCGTCGACTTCTCGCTCCACGCGGTAGGGCTGTTCCCGCATCCACGCCACCAGGTCCTGGTCCACTTTGGGCGAAGAGAGCGCCCGCTCGCCGTCCCGCCCGAGGATCGTCTCTTCGTGGTTCCCCAGCACCACCACCGCCTCAAGCTCTCGCAACCGCGCCACCACATCGTTGGACCAGCGGAACTGGAAGACCGAGTCGCCCGCGCACCAGAGCTGGTCAAACGGCGCCATCAGCTCCAGCGCCTGCTCGAGCCCGGCGATGTTGCAGTGGATGTCGGAGACGAGGGCCAGGCGAGTCATGGAGTACCCGGTGCCTGGTACCCGGTACCCGGGCTCACGGCCCGCGTCTGTGCCCGGCGGAGGCCAGCCAGAACCTTTCCGGTCTCATCTACCAGCGTCAGCAATCGATTGAGGTCCGAATCATTGATGTAGCCCACGTCCATAGCGATGTAGAGGTGGGAGCGTACTTCTGCGAGGGATCCTCGTGCGATGTCCAGGTAGCGGCCGAATTCAGTGGGCCGGCCCTTCTCGAAACCCTCGGCGATGTTGGCCATCGTCGACACGGCGGCACGCTGAATTTGGCCGCTCAGGCCGAAATCCTTGCGAAAAGCATCTCGGGCTGTGACATCGTACACCTCACGCGCGAGGACACGGGCGCGCTGCCACGCGATGAGCTCCTCGAACCGATGAACGGCCATACCCAGCCCTCCTCCCCCGGGTACCGGGTACCAGGTACCGAGTACTACTCGAAGATGCTCGTTACCACTTCCTCGATGCTGCGCTGGACTTCCGAGTCGTCGGTGAGGGCCCAGGTGATTGCGACCTGGCAGGCGCGGCGGGCGGGGACACCTTCGGACATGAGCTTGCCTGCGTAGACCAAGAGGCGCGTGCTGACGCCTTCGCCGAGCCCGTGCTCTTTCAGGTTGCGGACCTTCTCGCCGAGGCGGGCAAGGTCCATCGCCGCTTCGCGGGAGCAGCCAGACTCGTGCGAAATGATCTCCGCTTCCTGCTCGCGGGGCGGGTAGTCGAACTCGATGGCGATGAACCGCTGGCGGGTGGAGTGCTTGAGGTCCTTCAGCGCGCTCTGGTAGCCGGGGTTATAGGAAATGACGAGGAGGAAGCCGTCGGCGGCTTCGATCACCTGGCCCAGCTTCTCGATGGGCAGCAGGCGGCGGTAGTCCGTGAGCGGGTGGATGAGGACTGTTGTGTCCTTGCGCGCTTCGACGACCTCGTCCAGGTAGCAGATTGCCCCGACTTTCACCGCGCGGGTCAGCGGGCCATCCACCCACTTCGTCCCGTCGGTATCGAGCAGGTAGCGGCCGACGAGGTCGCTCGCGGTGAGGTCCTCGTGGCAGGCGACCGTGATCAGCGGCATCCGGTGTTCCGCTTCCTCACCCGTGCGCGAGGAGACCTTCATCATCGGGCGGCCCAGTTTGTAGGCCATGTATTCCACGAAGCGCGTCTTGCCGGCGCCGGTCGGGCCCTTGAGGAGCACCGGGATGCGCTGGCTGTAGGCTGTCTCGAAGAGCTGCACTTCATCGGCGATGGGCAGGTAGTACGGCTCGTCGTGGACCGCGTACTCCTCGACTGCGTAGATGTTCGGCTCATGGCGCGTGGCTTGCTGAGTCATCCGGTTACCTCCCCGCCGCGGTTTGCAGGCGTCCCTGAAGTGCGTCCCAGGCCTTCTGGATGTTGCCCTCAAGCTCTTCCAGCGTCCCGTTGTTCTTGATCACGACGTTCGAACGTGAAATGCGCTCGTCGTTCGAAAGTTGGGAATCGATGCGTGCGCGCGCGGCCGCTTCGTCGAGGCCGTTGCGCGAGGCCAGCCGCTGCACCGCGAGGTCCGGTTCAACGACCACGACCCAGACCTCGTCTACAAGGTCTTCCCATCCCGCTTCGAAAAGCACGGCCGCTTCCAGCACGACGATCGAGTTGCCCGCCGCTTCGAACTCGGAGAGCGCCTCGCTGGCGAGCTTGCGGATACCCGGCCAGACGATGTCCGTGAGCCGCTTGAGTTCATCGGGCTTGCCGAAGACCTTTCCGCCGAGCACGCGGCGGTCGATGCTGCCGTCAGCGGCGACCAGGTCCTGTCCGAACGTCGCAACAACAGCCGCAAAGGTGTCGGTGCCGGGGTCGTAGGTACGGTGACCGAGGATGTCCGCGTCAATGACGGGAACATCGCGATCCTTGAAAAAACGGGTCACAGTGGATTTGCCGCTGGCGATGCCACCCGTCAGCCCAATCACATGCACAAGGAGCTCCGCGAGGGGAAGAATTCGAACGGTCAGTGTATCTCCGCGCCATCGGGCGCGGCAAACGCGGCCGGCGGGCCGGACACCCTGGCGAACGCCACTACGTGGCCGTCCTGGTCCAGGACATAGCCTGCCTCGTGCCCCCACCCTCGCGATATGATCGGGCTCAGTTCCCGCGCCCCGGCAGCGAGCGCGCGCGCGTGCCAATCTTCGGGGTCATCAACAAGCAAGTACAGCTCCGCGCGAGGAATTCCGGCAGCCGTGGCCGGGTCCGGCAGGGTGTCTCCGAGGAGCCGCCTGATGCCTTCGACCGGCATGAGCCCGAGCACGGCGCCGCCCGGGAGGTCGAACTCCGTCATGCCGGGCACGTGGAGACGGGGCGACCCTGAAAGCACCGCGGAGTAGAACGCCGTCGCGCGGGCCTGGTCCTGGACGTAGAGGATGACGTGGGTTTGTCCCTGCATCACCGTTCGAGGCCCGTCCGTGAAGTGACGCCCGCGCCCACAATCCGCACACGCCGCCGCGGTGACCGCCGGGCGCACGTTGGGCAGTGGTAGACCACCCGGATCCCGTGGCCGCACTCGTCATCGACGAGGGCGAGGTCACTCGCGGCGTACTGCTCGCCCCACTGCGCCATCGCGCCGACCACCACGCCCAGCGCGTGACCCTTAGCCGTGAGCTGGTAGGCAAACCGGGCCGGGCGGTCCTGGTATTGCCGCTTCACGACCACGCCGGCTTCCTCCAGCGACTTCAGACGCGCCGACAAGATGGCCGGTGGCACACCCTCCACCGTCTCCCGAAGCTCGGAGAATTTGCTGCGCCCGCGGAGAAGGTCGCGCACCACGAGCAAGGTCCAGCGGTCTCCCACCAGGTCAAGCGTGCTCGCCACGGGACATTGGACGGTTCGGGGCATGGGTTTTCACCTCCGGTTCGTTGCGATATGCTACTCACGCGAGACACTTAGTTCAAGTTCTGAACTGACTCCGCGCAAGGAGTCATGCATGCTCGATACGACGCCCGCGGTGCTCGCAAACGCTCTTGGCGGCCAGCGCCCGTCCCACGCGGACGCGCTCACCCTCGCTGATGAAACGGTCCTGCTTCCGCTGCTGGAAACGGCGGCGACGCTTCGCGACCGCGACCACCGCAACGTTGTCTCGTACTCCAAGAAGGTCTTCATCCCGCTCACGCACCTCTGCCGGGACGTGTGCCACTACTGCACGTTCGCGAAGCCGCCCATCCCCGGCCAGCGCGCCTACATGACTCCCGAGGAAGTGCTGGAGATCGCCCGCGCCGGGGCGGCCGCCGGCTGCAAGGAAGCACTGTTCACCCTCGGCGACAAGCCGGAGCTCCGCTATAAGGTGGCCCGCCGCGAACTCGACGAGATGGGTTACGCGAGCACGATCGCCTACCTCACGGCCATGGCCGGGCTCGTGTATCGCGAAACCGGGCTCCTGCCCCATGCCAATCCCGGCGTTATGACGCGTGAGGAAATCGCCGCGCTCCGCGAAGTGACCATCTCCCAGGGCATCATGCTCGAAAGCGTCACCGACCGGCTGCATCAGAAGGGCCAGGTCCACTATGGCTCGCCGGATAAGCACCCCGCTCCCCGCCTTCAAACCATGCGCGACGCCGGGGAACTCCAGGTGCCTTTCACATCCGGCATCCTCATCGGCATCGGCGAAACACGGCGGGAGCGCATCGAGTCCTTCCTCGCCCTGCGCGACCTGAACGACGAGTTCGGCCACATCCAGGAGATCATCGTCCAGAACTTCCGGGCCAAGCCTGATACGAAGATGGCCAACGCCCCGGAACCCGACCTCGACGACCTGCTCTGGTCGATCGCGGTGGCCCGAATCATCTTCGGCCCGGAAATGAACATCCAGGCGCCCCCGAACCTCAGCTACGAGGACTACCCCAAGCTGGTCCAGGCGGGCCTGAACGACTGGGGCGGCGTCTCCCCGGTCACGCCCGACCATGTGAACCCGGAAGCCCCCTGGCCCCACCTGGAAGAACTGCGCGACCACACCGCCGAATGCGGCAAGGTCCTCACCGAACGGCTCGCGGTGTACCCCGAATACGCCCTCGATTCGCAACGCTGGCAGTCGCCCGCGATGGCCACGGCCGTCATCCGCGCGATCGACGGTGACGGTTTCGCGCGCACCGATATCTGGTCCCCCGGTGACGCCGACACGCCGCCGCCCGCCGCTGACATCCCTCGCAAACTCGAGGCCAACCGCGTGAGCGATACGTCCAGCGCGGACGTGCGGGACATCCTCGCCCGCGCGGAGTCAGGCGAAGAACTGGGCGAGCGAGAGATCATCCGCCTCTTCCAGGCCCGTGGCGATGACTACCACCTCGTCTGCGACGCGGCTGACCGCCTGCGCAAGCGAACGAACGGCGAGAGCGTTTCGTACGTGGTCAACCGGAATATCAACTACACGAACATCTGCTACTTCCGCTGCCAGTTCTGCGCGTTCGCGAAAGGTAAGATGAGCGAAAGCCTGCGCGGCACGCCGTACGACCTCGGGCTCGACGAAATCCAGCGCCGCTCGCTCGAAGCCTGGGAGCGCGGCGCAACCGAAGTCTGCATGCAGGGCGGCATCCACCCCGAATACACGGGCCAGACGTACATCAACATTCTCAAGGCCGTGAAAGACGTCCTGCCGGGCATGCACATCCACGCGTTCAGCCCGCTGGAAGTGTCGCAGGGCGCCGAGACGCTCGGTGTGCCGGTGCCGGAGTTCCTTCGCCAGTTGAAGGCGGCGGGGCTCGGCACGTTGCCCGGCACCGCCGCCGAAATCCTCGACGACGAAGTCCGCGAGACGCTCTGCCCGGACAAGCTGACCACGCAGCAGTGGCTGGACGTGGTCGAATCGGCCCACAACGCCGGCTTCCGGACGACATCTACCGTCATGTACGGCCACATCGACCGCGCCAGGAACTGGGCGCGGCACCTCATCCGCCTACGCGACCTGCAGAAGCGGACCGGCGGCATCACGGAGTTCGTGCCGCTGCCGTTCGTCCACATGGAGGCTCCCATCTACCTGAAGGGCAAGGCGCGCCAGGGCCCAACCTTCCGCGAGGCCGTCCTCATGCACGCCGTCGCCCGGCTCGCGCTGCATCCGCACATCACGAACATCCAGGTCTCGTGGGTGAAGATGGGCGTCGAAGGTGTGAAAGCCTGCCTGTCCGCCGGCGTGAACGACATGGGCGGCACGCTCATGAACGAAAGCATCTCGCGGGCGGCCGGGGCCGCGTTCGGCCAGGAACTTCCCCCAGAGGAGATGGAGCGGACCATCCGCTTCATGAACCGCAACCCTCGCCAGCGCACGACGCAGTACGAAGCCGCGCCCGAGGAGCGCCAGATTGCCTCGTTCAACGCGAGCGAGCTCGCGCCGATTGTCCTAACGCCCGTGAAGAAGTACGAGCGGAAGGTGGTTGCCGCCAGCACTTGAGCCGTTGCCTCCGCCTCGCGCCGGTGTAGAGTGCCGCGAGAACCGCGGCATGGGGCGGGTATGACCACATCGGCGACCACCAACCGGCAGGGCGTCTTCAACCTGGTCCTCGGGCAGGCCATCTCCGTCTCCGGCGACCTGCTCCTGCTCACCGCTGCCTCGATCGCGGTGTACGACAAGACAAACTCGGCGACGGCGGTGAGCCTTCTCCTGGCGCTGGCCGCCCTCCCGACGGTCGTCCTCGGGCCGATAGCCGGCACATTCGCGGACTGGTTCCCACGCCGCCGGATCCTCGTTGGCACGGACCTCGCCTGCGCCGCGGCCTGCGGCGTCTCACTCCTCATCGCCCGTGCGTTGCCGGTGCAGGCGGCCGCGTTCACCTCGATCTCAACCGTGGCGACCCTTTCAGCGTTTTACCGCCCGGCAGCCCAGGCGCTCGTGCCATCGCTGGTCTCCCAGCAGGGTCTGGGCCGGGCGAACAGCGCCATCCGGCTCGCCACCAGCCTCGCCGCCATCTCCGGTCCGGCTGCGGCAGCCTTTCTGACCGAACGCGGCGGATTGGAACTGGTCCTCGTCGTCGATGGCGCCAGCTTCCTGGTCTCCGCCGGGCTCGCGCTCATGATCCAGCGAATCCCACCTGGCCTGGGCAGCACGCGCCGTAACGCCTTCAAGGACGCCTGGGCCGGGGTCGATTACGCCCGCCGCAGCCGCAATATTCGCGTGGTCACGGCCGCCGTCGGCGTCGTCCTGCTCGCGGGGACACTGGTGAACGCGGGCACGCTCCCGCTCGTTTCGCAATCCCTCGATTTGCCGGACAGCCGCTATGGCGCTCTTCTCGCCATCGAAGGCGCGGGCGCGATGGCGCTCGCCGTCCTCCTGATCATCCTCGGGCCCGGCAAGCGGCTGCTGGTCACGGGTAGTTTCGCGCTCATCGGTACGGGCGGGACCACCATGGCGCTGGGGAGCGCGGCGACCTTCGGCGTGGCGGCTGTCGCCATCCTCTTGCAGGGAGCGAGCGTCGTCGCTTTCCAGGTCGCCTTCGCGAGCTACCTCCAGCACGAGGCAGAAGACGCCTACCGTGGCCGCGTCATGAGCCTGGTTGGGATGGTCGCGTCCCTCGCGCAGTTGCTCGGCTTCGCGGTTGCCGGCCCGCTCATCGACGCCGCGGGACCACGGGCGGCGTTCCTCGCGGCCGGCGCGGCGGTCTGCCTTGTGGCGGTGCCGGTCGTCTCGCTCGCCTTCGCCAACGCCCGCGCGGGCCGCGCCACCTCCGCCGCCTGACACCAACGCCGCCCGTACAGTAGATTCGGGGCAACTACCGCGCGGAGCCATGATGGACGCACTCGAAGGACTCACCGTCCTGGATTTCACGGGCCATATAGCCGGTCCCTACTGCACGAAACTGCTCGCCGACATGGGCGCCAGGGTCATCAAGGTCGAGAAGCCCGGGGGCGACGTCAGCCGCACCCTCCCGCCGTTCAAAGACGACGAGCCCGGCGTCGACCGCGGCGCGACCTTCCATTACCTGAACACGAACAAAGAGTCCGTTGTGTTGGACCTGGGTTCACCCGCGAGCCGGGCCGCCGTCCGGAGCCTCGTCTCACTCTGCGATCTAGTGGTCACCAGCAGCTCGCCGAAGCAAGAAGCCGAGCTGGGAATCGACTACGCGACGCTTTCGTCTTACAAGGATGTCCCCGTCCTCTCCATCACGAACTTCGGCCACGAAGGCCCGTACCGCGACTACAAGCTTTCCGACACGGTGCTCTACGCGATGGGCGCCGAGATGTATTCGCACGGCCTGCTCGACCGGGAGCCTCTCAAACTCGGTGGCACGGCCGCCCTGCTCCAGGGCGGGGCGATGGCGGCAGTCGCGGCCATGGGCGCGGTTACGGCCTACGAGACCCAGGGCATCGGGCAGTTCGTCGAAGTTCCGCTCTTCAACGTGCAGGTGAGCAACATCGACCGGCGTAGCGCGGCCATCCTCGGCTGGCGCTTTTCCGGCCGCGTCCAACAGCGTTCGCCTGGGGCGAGCGCCGGCATCGCCGGCGGCATCTACCCGGTCGCCGACGGCTACGTTGAGCTCACCGCCAGCGCCGGGAACTACTGGCGGCGGTTCGTCGAGATGGTCGATGACGACGCCCTTCGCGACCCGAAATGGGAGAATCCGATGATGGCGATGAACCCGGCGGCGAAGGAAGAGGCCGACGGCATCGTCTACCCATGGATGCTGACCCACACCCGGGCCGAGGCCTGGGAAGCCGCCCGCAACGCCCACGCGATGCTGGCCCCGCTCTACGACGGCCTGGACGTCTGGCAGGACGAGAATTTCCACGCCCGCGGCATGTGGACCGAGGTGGAACACCCGGCGATCGGGGCGATGCCGATGCTCGGGCGGCCGTACATCTTCGAAGCTTCGCCATGGCGCGTGCGTCATGCCGCCCCGTCGCTCGGGCAGCACACCGCGTCTGTCCTGGCCGAAGCGGGGCTAAGTGAGGCGGAGATCGCGACGCTCAAGTCCTCCGGAGTGGCCGCATGAGCCAGCTCCCCCTTTCGGGCATCCGCATCTGCGACTTCACCGCCGTCTGGGCCGGGCAGACCGCGACCATGTACCTGGCGGACATGGGCGCCGAGTGCATTAAGGTCGAAAACCCGTACATCTGGAACCCGATGACGCGGGCGGCCTCACCGCGGATCAACGCGATGATTGCGCCGATGCTGCCGCCGTGGATTGCCGGGCACCCACCCGAGCCCGGCCCACGCCCGTGGAACAACAGCCCGGCGTTCATCCAGGTGCTCCGCAACAAGAAGTCGTTCACCGTGGACAGCCGGCGTCCCGAGGGCCTCGCGGTGGTCCAGCATCTCATCCGCATCAGCGACATCGTCGCGGAGAACCTCGCCCTGGGGACGCTGGACAAGCTTGGACTGGACGACGCGGCGATCCGTGCCCTGCGCCCGGACGCGATCGTCCTGCACATGCCCGCCTTCGGGCGCACCGGCGCGTACACGCAGGGACGCGGTTACGGCTCGCACATCGACGGCGTCGCCGGTTCCACCGTCCTCCGTGGGTACCGCGACACCGCGCCCGCGGACAACGTGAGCATCTTCGCCGGCGACTTCTGGGGTGGCATGCACGGCGCCTTCGCGCTCATGGCAGCGTTGCGCCACCGCCGCAGGACCGGCCAGGGCCAGGTCATCGAGATGGCGCAGGTCGAGTCCTCGGCGCACATGTTCCCGCAGGCCGCCCTGGACGCCGCCTGGAACGGCCGCGCCCACGGTTCGATCGGAAACCGCAGCATCGAGGGCTTCGTCCCCAATGGCGTCTTTCCGACCAACGTGCCGGATAGCTGGCTGGCGATATCCTGCCGCACGGACGGCGAGTGGGACGCGCTTGTCTCGTTCATGGGCCGCCCCGCCTGGGCGACTCGGCCCGAGCTGGCCACGGCCGCGGGCCGTGGCGCGGCGGAAGGCGAAATCGAGGAGCGGTTGGCCGAGTGGACGGCCAACCGCGACCGCGAATCAACCTTCCACGAGCTCCAGGCGGCAGGCATCACCGCCGGGCCGGTGCTAAACGCGCAGGAGGCCGCCCTCGACCCACACCTCGCGGCAAGCGGCGCCTGGAAGCGGATGCCGGCTACCGAGGACTACCCCGAGGTCGATTGGCTGCGCCCTGCCTACCGCTTTTCGAAGTCGGACATCGACCTGCGCCAGGCGCCCTGCCTGTTCGGCGAACACAACGATTACGTCTACCGGGAAGTGCTCGGCATGAAGGACGACGAAATCGACGTGCTCCGCGCGAGTGGCCACATCGCCGACACGTTCGCGCCGGAAGCGCTGGCCGGCGGATGATCCCCGGGACATCGGTCACGCACGTCCGCCGCGGGGATGTTTCGCTCGCGGTTACGCACGCGGGTGATGGCCCGGTCGTGTTGCTGCTCCATGGGTTCCCGGAGCTTGCGTATTCGTGGCGCCACCAGTTTGCGCCGCTCGTCGCGGCCGGTTTCACCGTTGTCGCGCCAGACCAGCGTGGATACGGCGCGAGCAGCCGCCCCCGTCCGGTGGAAGCGTATGCAGTCGAAGAGCTCGCGGCGGACGCGGCCGCTGTCATCGACCACTTCGGGGGCCGCGCCGTTGTCATCGGGCATGACTGGGGTGCGCCGGTGGCCTGGCACACCGCGCTGCGCTATCCGGAGCGCGTCACCGCCGCCGGGTCTCTGAGTGTGCCGCACGCCCGGCGCGCCACCCGGCCGCCGATTGAAGCGATGCGTGAAGCGGCAGGCCCGGACCACATCTTCTACATCGATTACTTCCAAGCGGAGGGCCTCGCCGAAACGGAGTTAGAGGCGGACATCCGCGCTTCGCTCCTCGGCTTCATGTGGTCCATCAGCGGTGACGCCCCTCGTGAGCAGCGCTTCAAGCCGATCCCGAAGGGTGGCCGGTTCGTCGATTCGATCACTGTGCCTGACAGGCTCCCTGGCTGGCTGACCGAAGCGGACCTCCAGGTGTACGTCGATGCGTTCACGGAGTCGGGCTTTCGTGGCGGGCTGAACTGGTATCGCAACGTGACGCGCAACTGGGAATCGTCCGCCGATCTCGCGAACGCCGTGGTCACACAGCCGGCGCTGTTCGTCACCGGTTCGCGAGACCCGGCCCGCAACCCGGCTGCCATCGCGCGGCTTCCAGAAGCCGTCCCAAACCTCATCGTCAACGAGGTGATCGAGGGCTGCGGGCATTGGACCCAACAGGAACGTCCCGCCGAAGTCACCGCGCTTCTGCTCAAGTTCCTGCACGCGGTGGCGAGGCCGATCACGTAGTATTTGCCGCTGATGGAGCCGGTGATCCAGTACGCAACCACCTCTGATGGCGTCAGCATCGCGTACTCCACCATGGGCGAAGGGCCGGTCCTCCTCTTCACACCCGTCCTCCCGCTGAGCCACCTGCAGGTCGAATGGCAGATGCCCGGGATGCGGGAGTTCATCGAAGCTTTCGCCGCCACCCACCAGATCGTGCGTTTCGACGCGCGCGGCCTCGGGCTGTCCGACCGCGG
>WBZP01007022.1_pt1 | contig 10970 bp, 8 predicted proteins | sample 5204301 | NCBI WGS metagenome assembly WBZP01 (sample SAMN12412401, study PRJNA552823) | activated sludge metagenome | isolation source: activated sludge from nitrification reactor of wastewater treatment plant... | place: USA: Pennsylvania | collected 2017
CGGCGACCGGATCACGCGTCGCCGCCCAGACCGTAACCGAGGCCGGGGAATGAAACGATCGTTGCTCGACGCCGTTTGCGTGGGAATCGCGGCCCTGTCGCTGTGGGGCATGGCCGCGGCACAGTCGATCACGCCGACTCCCACCAATACCCCGACTCCCACCGATACCCCGACGCCCACCAACACGCCGACGCCGACGGACACCCCGACGCCGACGGCAACGCCGTTCCTGTCGCCGTCGGTGACGCCGACCGACACCCCGACCCCGACGCCCAGCAATACGCCGACGGCGACGCCGCTACTGTCGCTGACGAACACGCCGTCGCTGACGGCCTCGCCGGCGCCGACGATCACGCCGTACGCCACGCCGACGCCGGTCAATGTCCCCGGCGGCTCGACCGGCAGCCTGGTCGCGCTGGTCGTCCTGGTCAGCGTCGTCGGTTGGCTGGCGGGTCGCTCGACGCTGCGCCGCTGAGTCCCGCGCCGGGCGACGCAGGCCACCAGCCGCGCCGCCCGGGCCCCGTCACTCGCCAAGGCGTAACGCCTGGCCGGCGAGGAAACCGTCGCGCAGCGAGTCGGTGATGCCCTGGAAGCTCCAGCGCGCGTAGCGCCCGGCGACGCGGATGTCGTGCGCCGCCAGCGCCGCGATCGCGGCGCCGGTCCAGCCGCTGCCGGGGCGGGCCCAGGTGTAGGCGACGTCCACCCAGGTCGGATCGACGACGTCGACCGCGCCGATGAAGCCCCAGTCCTGCAACTCGCGTACCACGGCATCGGCATGTTCCGCGACGGCCGCGGCGTCGGGCCGCTCGCCGCCGCGATACGAGCGCTCGACGTAGAGCGAGACCGCGCTGCCGCGGCCGCGGTCGGCGACCGGCAGGAAATGCTCGGCGACGTGGCTGTAGCAGCCGACGCGGTGAAAGCCGCTAGCCGATTTCGGCACGTACAGCCAGTGGTCGTCCAGGCACGCCGGGCCGCGCCGGGCACCGATGTTGACGACCAGCACCGAGGTGTGGGGATCCGGCGGCAGCGCATCCGCGAGGCCGGTCAACTCCAGCAGGCGGTTGAGCGGCAGCGTGGCGAGCAGACGCCGCCACGGCAGCCGCGCGCCGTCGGCAAACGCGAGTTCGCGTCGCGTGAGGTCGATGGCGACCACGCGACGGCCGGCATGGAGGTCGACGCGGGCGGCGAGCGCGCCGACCAGCGCGTCGAGACCGCCGTGCGGGTAGAGGAAGGTCGCGTTGTAGCCCGCGGGCGCCGGCGCGGCGAACGCGCCGCGGACGACCTGCGCGAGGTCGAGCGGCGTCTTGTACCCGTCCTGCGGGGCGATCTCCCGCCACAACCCCGCGGTGTAGGCGTCGTGAAAGGGGCCAAAGAACAGCTCTCCCAGCGTCGGGCCGAACTGGCTGTCGAGCCACGCTGCCATCGTCGCTGCCGCGGCGGGCCTGGCAGCGAGCATCTCGGCCAGTGCCGCCGCCGCGAGGTCGCGGTCGAGCTCGCGCAGGTGATGCTGCAACGGGAAGCCGACGCGACGCCGTTGGTCCGGGAAGTACACGCCCGAGCGCCGCTCGATGCGGGCGCAGGGCGCGAGCTGCTCGACGATCGACAGCACGTCCGGGTGGCCGCCGAAGATCCAGTGGCCGCCACCGTGCTCGAACCGGAACACGTCGCCGCCGTCGCCGGGGCCGGACATTCGCTGCGTCGATCCGCGGCGCAGGTAATAGGAAGCGCAGACCCCGCCCGGGTGGGGCTCGGCCTCGTAGACCGGGAGCCCTGACGCGATCCCCGCGGCCAGTCCGGTGACGCCGCCGCCCAGGATCAGCGTCGGTTGCAGGCCACGTGCCATGCGAGAATCGGGAGGTCGAAAGAGAAGGGTGCCGGCGCCGGTCACGACGCGCGCCGCCTCGAACAGGGGCGGCGACCGGATTGCGTCCGCCGACCGACAGCCGATGGGGACATGGACGCTACTGTAACACCGGCGCCGGACGCGACCGGCGCCGGCACTGCGGCGCCGCGGCTGTCGGTGGTGATGCCGGCGTACAACGAAGCCGCGAACGTCGAAGGCGCCATCGACGACGTCGTCGCCCATGTCTTCGCCGTCGTCCCCGACGCCGAGCTCGTCGTCGTCGACGACGGCAGCCGCGACGCCACGCGCGCCCTCGCCAGCGCCTGCGCCGACCGTGACCGCCGGATCCGCGTCGTCAGCCAGCCCAACGCCGGCCACGGGCCGGCGCTCGTCCGCGGACTCCGCGATGCCCGCGGCGACTACTGCCTGCTGCTCGACAGCGACCGCCAGATCGGCTTGACCGAGTTCGCCGAGACCTGGCGCCTCGCGCAAGGCTGCGACGCCGTGCTCGGCGTGCGCCGCCAGCGCGACGATCCCCGGCACCGGTTGCTGCTGACGGCGGCGCTGCGCACCTTGCTGAAACGCGGCCTGGGCGTCGACGCCGCCGATGCCAACGTGCCGTACAAGCTCGTCCGGCGGGCCGTCGTCGCCGCGGCGCTGGACACGATGCCCCGCGCGCCGCGGATCCCGTCGATCCTGCTCACCGTCTACCTGTCGCGGCGCCGCGTGCCGACCGTGCAGCAGCCGGTGCCGCACTACGCGCGCCGCGGCGGCGAGACGACGCTGCGTTACCTGCGCCTCGCCCGGTTCTGCCGTGCCGCCACCGGCGAGTTGCTCGAGTTCCACCGCGATCTCGACCGCGGGCGGCGATGACCGGCGAGGCGACGGCGCTGGCCGCGGAATCGCTGCTGCACGCGATTCGCTGGTACGCGACGCTGCTGGCCGTCAACGTCGTCGGCTGGGCAGCGCTGGCCCCGGCGCTCGGTCGCTGGCACGACGCCGGCTGGACCGTCGCCCGGACGCTGTCGCTCTCCGCTGCCGCCTACGCCTGCTGGGTCGCCGCGCACCTCGCGCCGCTGTTCGCCGCCGGGCCGCTGCGGCTCGCGCTCGCCATCGCCGCGATCGTCGTGGTCGCCCTGTGCCGTCGCCGGCCGGCGGTGGATCCGCGCTGCTGGGGGCAGATCGCCGCCGCCGAGTTCCGCTTCGCCGGGCCGTTCGCCTTCTACTGCGCCATGCGCGGACTGAGCCACGACATCATCGGGCTCGAGAAATTCATGGACTTCGCGTTCGTCAACGCCGCGACCCGGGTCTCGACGCTGCCGGTCCCGGACCCGTGGTTCGCCGGCGAGTCGATCAACTACTACTATTTCGGACACTACGTCGCCGCGCTGCTGGGCAAGCTATCCGGGGTTCCGGCCGCCTGGGGCTACAACCTGATGCTGGCCACGCTCTTCGGCAGCGCGTTCGCGCTCGCGTTCGCGTTCGTCGCCGAGACCGCGGGCCGCTGTGCGGGCGCCGCCCGCGGGGTGCTGGCGACCGTCGCCGCGCTGTGGATCACCGTCGGCGGCAACATCCACGGCTTCCTGTACGGATTCGCCAAGCCGTGGCTCGTCGATGCCGGACTCGTCGCCGCGCCGCGGCAGTCGTTCCTGGTGTCGGACCCGACGCGCTTCGTGGGCTTCGACCCGCCGACCGCCGACAAGCTGATCCACGAGTTCCCCGCGTACGCTTTCTACGTCGGCGACCTGCACGCGCACCTTTCCAACCTGCCGGCAGTGCTGCTCTTCTGCTGCACGCTGCTGGCGTGGTTCCGCGCCTGCGCCGACGGCGTGCAGCCGGCGGCGGCCCGGCGCCATTGGCTGCTCGTCTGCGCGTGGCTGGTGGGGTTGTTCGCGATGACCAACAGCTGGGATGCGCTGATGTACGCCGGTCTCCTCGGCGTGCTGCTGGTCGCGCGGTTCGGCGCCGCGCTGCGGCAGGGGCGGGATGCGCTGCAGGCAGCGTTCGGCGACGGCGCGCGGGTGGCGGTGATCGTCGCCGCCACGGCCGCGCCGTTCCTGCTGCACTTCCGCGCGACGTCGGCGGCGTTCCTGCCGACCCACAGCCACACGCCGCCGTGGCAGTGGCTCGTCCTCTACGGACTGCAGGCGATCCTCGCCGTCGCCGGGACGGTGGCCGGCTCGCGCGCGCGCGGCGATGCGGCCCCCGGCGCCCCGGAGCGACGCCTCGCCTGCGTGCTGACGGTCACGGGAATCGTGCTGGCGCTGGTGCCCGAGTTCGTCTACCTCAAGGACATCTACGGCGCCGACCACTACCGCGCGAACACCGCGTTCAAGTTCGGCTTCCAGGCGTTCACGCTGCTCACGCTCGCCGCCTGCGTCGGCGTCGCCTGGCTGGCGACCTCGCCGGCGCTGCGCCGCCACCGTGTCGCGGCGCTGCTGCTGTTCGAGCTCGTGCTGGTGCCGCCGCTCTACTACGGCTGGTTCGTCGTGCAGGGCGGCTTCGGCGTCTGGCGCGAGCGCGAGTGGACGCTCGACGGCCAGCGCTACCTCGCCCGCTCGCACCCCGAGGACCGGGCGATCGTGCGCTGGCTCGCGACGCAGCACGGCCCGGCAGGCCCGCTGATCGAGGCCCCGGGCGACAGCTACTCGTACGGCGCCCGCATCTCGGCCAACACCGGCGTGCCGGCGGTGCTCGGCTGGCCCGTGCACGAGCAGTTGTGGCGCAGCAGTTCGCCGGCCGTCTGGCAGCGCCGTGACGACGTCAATCGCCTCTACGAAGCGCGCAGCGTCGCCGAGGCGCGGGCCGTCGTCGACCGTTATCGCGCGCGCTGGATCGTCGTCGGCCGCTTCGAGCGCGAACGCTATCCGACGCTCGACCCGCAGCGACTCGCGGCGCTCGGCCGCGTCGCCTTCCGGGCCGGCGAGACGTTCGTCGTCGAGGTCGATCCGCCGGCGCCTTGACGGTCAGCCCGGCTTGCGCGCCTTGATGCAGAGGTTGACGCTGGGACCCTCGGTTCCCTCGTCGTCGCGGTTCCAGCGCTCGCCGACCGAGAACAGCCGGCGCAGCAGCACCGCGACCCGCGAATCGTCGTTGGAGCTGCCCGCCGGGCGACGGCGATCGATCGACCGCGCCAGCCGCTGCGGCACCCAGCCCGATTCGAGCAGTGGCTTGCCGATGCCGTAGAGGAGGTTGTGCGAGAACGGCAGGCAGTGGCGGACGAGCGAGCGCTCCGCCTCGATCGCGAACCCCGCCCGGCGGACGACGTCGCGCAATGCCGCACGCTCGTAGAGGCGCCGGTGCTCCGCCCAGATGCCCGCGAGCGGACCGTGCCGGACCGGCGGCAGCCGCAATGCGGCAAGCGTCCGGTTGATCGGATCCCACGCCCAGGGATAGCGCGCATGCGGCACGGTGATGGCGACCGGCGCCCCGGGGCGCAGCACGCGCCAGACCTCGCGCAGCACCGCCAGGTCGTCGGCGACGTGCTCGAGCACCTCGCTCAGCACCGCGCCCGAGAAGCGCTGCGCCGGGAACGGCAGCGCGGCCGCGTCAGCACGGACGATCGCGGCGGCGGGCGAGGATCGATGGGCCGCTGCCGCGCGGGCGGCGAGCGCGGCGTCGATCTCGACACCGGTGACCGCCCGCTGGCCCAAGCGCAGGTAGTAGCCGACGACATAGCCGCGACCGCAGCCGACGTCGAGCAGGTGCGCGTCGACCGCCGTCGACGGCGGAATCCACTCCAGCACCGTCGCGACGCGTCGCCGGTAGCCGGGGTCGAGTTCCGGCGCGACCAGCGCGCGGACGGTGGCGGCAAGCGCTTCCGGGTCTGTAGCGGTCACGGTCGGGGAGGGAACAGCACCGCCTCGTAGGCGTCGACAGTGCGCCCGAGCGCGAACGTCGCGGCGATCTTCTCGGGCGCGACGACGAACCGCGCCCGGTCGCCGAGCACGTCGTCGAGCGCCGCCGCGAGATCCGCGGCATCGCCGGCGCGGAACAGCCGCCCCATGCCGGTCACCCGCACCGGCACCCGCGCGCCGGGGATGTCGCTCGCCACCACCGGCGTGCCGCACAGCATCGCCTCGGCCTGGACCAGCGCGAAGCACTCGCTGTCGCTGGGCAGCACCAGGACGTCGCAGGCGGCGTAGAAGTCGGCGAGCGCCTGCGGCTCGGTCAGCGTCCCGAGGAACGTGACCCCGTCGCCGACCGCGGCGACGAGCCCGGCGCAGCGCGCCCAGGTGTCTTCGTAGGGAATGCGGTGCTGGCCGGCGAAGCCAACCTGGAAGCCCGGGTACCGATCCCGCAGCGCGAGCGCCGCGTGCAGCAGCAGGTCGGGCCGCTTTTCCTCGACGAACCGGCCGGCGTAGCCGACCAGCGGGCCACCCCGTGGCGCCAGCCGTCGGCGCAGCGCCGCCGCCGCTGCGCGATCGGGCGCGGGGATCGCGATCGGCGGGCTGATGATCGTCACTTTCGCGCGCCAGCGCCGCAGCCAGTCGCTGTGCTCGGCGTAGTCGTCGCTGTAGCCGACGATCGCGTCGGCCGCTTTCGCTGCCACCCGGTAATTGGCGTAGGTGAAGCGCTCGATCAGCCGGTTGGCGAAGCCGGCCGGCAGGCAGAGGTCGCCGTGGTGGGTGACGACCAGCCGGCGGCGACGGACACCCGCCACCAGCGACCAGAGCGCGGTCTCGGCGAGCGGCGTGTTGATCCAGACGGTATCGGCGGTCGCCGCCAGCCGCGCGGCATGCCACGGGTAACCCGGCATCACCATGCCGCGGCTCACGCGCAAGGGCGCGTGCAGCCGGACGACGTCGACGCCGGCAAGCGTCTCGCGCGCCGGCAGCTCCGGCAGGTGCCGCGCCGTCAGCACGGTGACCGCGTGGCCACGCGCGACCAGCGCCTCCGCGACGCGCTGCACGTGCAGCGTGTAGCCGGTGCGATGCGGGAGGTAGTACTGCAGCGCGGCGAGGAGGCGCATGAACGTGGAACGCGGGCGGCGCGCGTGGCCTGCCCCGCGACGCGGTACCTTGGCACGGCGGGCGCCGCGCCGTCAAACGCCGGACCCGATGGCCGCCACGGGCCGCAGCGCGGCGACGAACCGGCAGGCGGCGCGCCGCCCCTGGGTGTTGCCATCCGTTTCGCGCCGCGCGTGCCGATATTGTCCCGGTAACCCCGAACCGTTCCGGAGGCGCTCCGATGAAGAGGACATCTGCCGACGGTGACCGGCGGCAGCGGTGGCTGCCGAGGCTCGCGCTGGCGCTGCTCGCCACCGGCCCGCTCCCCGGCCACGCCGTCGCGGCCACGGCCGTCGAGTACTTCCACGAGGGCCTCGGCCACTACTTCGTCACCGCGTTCGACGCCGAGGTGGCGGCGCTCGACGGCGGCGCCATCGCCGGCTGGCGCCGCACCGGCGCGACGTTCGCCGTCGACGCGGCGGCGGCCGCCGGACTGCAGCCGGTGGGCAGGTACTTCTCGACCCGCTTCGGCACCCGCAGCTCGCACTTCTACACGGCGTCGACCGCCGAGGACGCGGCGGTCCGTGCCAGCCCCGACTGGCAGTTCGAGGCGATCGCCTTCCACGTCGCGGTGCCCGCCGCCGACGGCAGCTGTGCCGCGGGCGCGAGGCCGGTCTACCGGCTGTACAACGCCGGTCGCGACGGCGCGCCCAATCACCGGTACACCACCGACCCGGCGACCCGCGCCACGATGCTCGCCCAGGGCTGGGTTGCCGAGGGCGCCGGCATCGACGGCGTCGTCTTCTGCAGCCCCGCCGGCGCGGTGCCGGGCGACCCGGTGAGCTACGCCGGGGCCTTCCCCGCGACGACCGCCGAGTTCAGCCGGGCGAGCCTCACCGTCGGCGGGTTCGTGCGCGACGCCTGGGTCCACCGCCCGCCCGGCGCCGGCGGGCAGCCGCTGCTGCTGCTGTTCACCGGCACCGGGGGCACGCTCGACTACAGCCTCATCGACGAGCTCGGCCGCGGCACGCTGCAGGGCTGGGCCGAGCGCAACCAGGTCGCCGTCGTCGCCCCGCTGCCGCGGCTGATGGATCGCGGCGACTGGGACAACCACGGCGCCGGCACCCCGTACTGGGAAACCGCCGTCGCCGAGGGCACGGCGAGCCCGGTGAGCAGCGATCCTGCCGCCAACGCCGACCTGCTGTTCGTGCGGGCGCTGATGCAGGAAGCACAGCGGGCGTGGGGAACCGACGCGCAGCGGGTCTACGCAGCCGGCTTTTCCAACGGCGCGTTCTTCGCCTACTTCGTCGCCGCGACGCTCGCCGACCGGATCGCCGCGTTCGCCGAGACCGGCGGCGGCCTGGTGCAGTCGGGAACGACCGCGGGCGAGCCGACCGCCTGCGCGCCCCGGGTCAACGCCGGCAGCGCCGGCTCGGCCCGCAGCTGCGTCGAGGCGGGCTGGACGCCGGGCACCTGCCAGGCACCGGGGACGATCGCGCGCCCGATCGCGCCGGCCGCGGTGCCGCGCGTGCCCCCGGGCTTCCTGCAGGCCAACGACGACGACCCGGCGGTGCCCTACGCCCACACCTGCAACCTGGCCGCGGCGCTGCCCGCGACCGCCGACTACGTCACCCGGATCATCCACCAGGGCGGCGGCCACATCGTCGACGGCGGGTTCCTCGACGCCGCGTGGAGCTTCATGCAGGGGAGGACGGCCGGCGGGCACTGAGGCTCGCCGGCGCCGCGATCAGGTGAGGACGAGCTCGCCCAGCCCGGCTTGCGTCAGTTCCTCGTCGAGCAGGCGGCGCACCGCGTCGGCAGCCTCCATCCGCAATGCGCGCGCGAGGATCCGTTTGGCCTGCCCCATCGAGAAGCTCCGCAGCGTCCACTTGACCCGCAGTACTGCCGACGCGCTCATGCTGAGCGACTCCAGCCCCATCGCGACGAGCAGCAGTGCCGACCCGGGATCGGCCGCCATCTCGCCGCAGACGCTCACCGGCCGGCGGCGCCGGCGCGCGTCACGGATGGCGTCGTGCAGCGCGCGGATGACGGCCGGATCCAGGTGGTTGTACAGCCGCGCCACGTTCGGGTTGTTCCGGTCGACGGCCAGCAGGTATTGGGTGAGGTCGTTGGTGCCGATCGAGAAGAAGTCGGCGTAGCGGGACAGCGCCCCGATGGCGTGCAGCGCCGAGGGCACCTCCAGCATCGCGCCGATCGACGGCGCGGGGCACTCGCAGCCTTCCTCGCGCAGCTCGCGCCGGGCCCGGTCGACGGCCTCGCGGGCCGCCTTCAGCTCGTCGACCTGGCCGATCATCGGGAACATGATGCGCAGGTTGGCGAGCCCCACGTTCGCCCGCAGCATCGCCCGCAACTGCGGCAGGAAGATGTCGGGGCGGTCCAGCGTCAGCCGGATGCCGCGCCAGCCGAGGAACGGATTCTCCTCGGGCGTCGGAAAATACGGCAGCGGCTTGTCGCCCCCGACGTCGAGCGTGCGCATCGTCACCGGCCGCGGCGCGAACGCCGCCAGCACCTTCCGGTAGGTCTCGTACTGGTCCTGCTCGAGCGGAAACGTCTCGCGCGACATGAACGGGAACTCGGACCGGTACAGCCCGACCTCGTCGATCCCGAGGTTGTCGGCGACGTGGATGTCGGTGAGCAGGCCGATGTTGACGCCCAGTCCGATGCGCACGCCGTCGGTCGTCGTCGCGTCGAGCCGGCGCAGGTCGGCGAGCTTCGCCGACAGCCTTCCTTCGTGGCGAACGAGGCGCCGGTACTCCTGGACTACCGCCGGCAGCGGGTCGATGAACACCCGCCCGCGATAGCCGTCGACGATGATCGGGTGCCCGTCCAGTGCCCGCACGTCGCGCGGCCCGAGGCCCATCACGGCCGGGATGCCCAGACCGCGCGCGAGCACCGCGGTGTGCGACACGACCGACCCGCGCAGGCAGACGATACCCTTCAGCTGGCCGCCGGGAACGTCGGCGATCCGCGTCAGGCTCACTTCCTCGCCCAGGAGGACGGTGTCGGACGGATACGCCCTCGTCGTCGACACCGTGGACATCAGCCGCAGCAGCAGCCGGCGGCCGATGCCCCGAATGTCCTCGGCACGTGCCTGCAGGTAAGGATCCTCGGCCTGCTCGAACACCAGCGCGTGCTCGGCGATGGTGTCGCGCAGCGCCGCCGGCGCCCAGTTGCCCTGGCGGATCCGCGCGACCACGCCGTCGACCAGGTCGTCCTGGCCGAGGATCAGGATGTAGACGTCGAAGATCGCCCGCGCCTCGTCCGACAGGCGGCTCTCCAGTTGGTCGGCGGCGGTGCGCAGTTCCTGCTGGGTGTCGCGCACGGCACGGCGGAAGCTCTCGATCTCGGCGGCGACGTCGGCCGCCGCGCGATCCGCCACCGCGCCCAGTTCGGCCAGCGGCGAGGGGAGGACGATGTGCCCGATCGTGACCCCGGGCGCGCCCGGCAGCCCCTGGATCAGCCCGACCGGTCCGGGTACGCCGGACGTCGGGAGCGAGACGGCGTTGCCCTGCGCGGCGTAGCTCAGCGTGGCCGCGATCTGCGCGCCGATGGTGATCAGGAACGCGACCTCGTCCTCGGCGAACACCCGGCGCGTGCGCTGCTGGACGACGAGCACGCCCATCGTCTGGCGGAAGTGGACGAGCGGCACGGCGAGAAACCCCGAGAACTGCTCCTCGCCGGTCTCCGGGAAGTGCCGATAGCTGGGGTGTTCGGCCGCATTGGCCAGGTTGATCGCCTCCTGCCGGGTCGCCACCAGGCCGACGATGCCCTCGTCGGAAGCCATCCGGATCTTGCCGACGACGGCCGGGTTCAAGCCGTCGGTCGCCATCAGCACGTACTGCGACGATGCCGGGTCGCGGACGTAGACGGAGCAGACGTCGGCGCCCATCTCCGCCTTCACCCGCTCGACGACGATCTGCAGCGCTTCGCGCAGGTTGCCGGCGGCGTTGACCCGTTGGACGATCTGCTGCAGTTGCGCGAGCATGGGTCGGAAGGTGAGTGCGGACCGGTGCGCCGCGGGCCGTCGCCGGGCCCGGGAGGCGTGGTGTACGTTCTTGGGGGACGCGGAACCGGCGCCCATTGTACGGAACCGCCGCCGCCGCGTCGCCGGTATCGTGCCCGGCGGCACCGCGACGTGCGCGGTTCAGCCCTCGCGG
>WBZP01007024.1_pt1 | contig 10967 bp, 10 predicted proteins | sample 5204301 | NCBI WGS metagenome assembly WBZP01 (sample SAMN12412401, study PRJNA552823) | activated sludge metagenome | isolation source: activated sludge from nitrification reactor of wastewater treatment plant... | place: USA: Pennsylvania | collected 2017
GGACAAGGCCCACCACGGCCGCATCTGGCTGTCGGACGGCCGGATCGTGCACGCCGAGGTGGACGACCTCGTCGGCGAGGAGGCCGTCTACGCGCTCGCGATCTGGCGCAGCGGCGAGTTCCGCTTCGAGGCGGAGGCCGCGGTCCCGCGCGTCACCATCCAGAAGAGCAACACGAACCTCCTGATGGAGGCGGCGCGGCGGCTCGACGAGTGGCGCGTGCTCTCGAAGAAGATCCCGTCGGTCGACCTCGTGCCCGAGTTCGTGATCCTCGAGAACCGCGAGGGCCAGATCAACCTGAACACGATGGAGTGGCTGCTGCTGTCGAAGATCGACGGCCAGCGCTCGGTCAAGCAGATCGCGGCCGCGGCCCGCATGGGCGTCTTCGACGCGGCCAAGCTCCTCTACGGCCTCGTCGCGACCAACCTCATCCGGCTGAAGGAAGCCCCGCCTCCCGCCGCGCCGCCCGTCGTGGTGCGGTTGCAGACGACGCCGACCACGGGCTCGTTCCCGGCGGCGACCTCTCCGCCGGCCCTCACCGCGGTGAGGGCCGGCGCGCCCGCGGCGGCGGCCCCGGCCCGCGCGGCCGCCCGGCCGGCGCCGGCCGCTTCCGAGACCGGCGCGGCGTTCGCGGGCTCCGCGCCGATGCAGCGGCTCACGCACCTGCGCGACGAGTGCGCGGCCCTCCTCGGGCCGGTCGGCGAGAGTGTCGTGCAGAAGCACTACCTGCGCGCGCGGGCCGAGATCGAGCGGGGCGCGGGCATGGAGGCGGTCGAAGACGCCATCCAGCAGATCTCCCGCGCGGCGGGCATCCTCAAGGGCAGCGCGGTGGCCGAGGCGGTGCTGCGGCTGTGGAAGACCTAGAGGCTCCGGCGCACCCTCAGACGAGCCGAAGGTCGAAGAACAGCCGGCCCATGCCCCAGGCGAGGGGAACGAGCAGCGCGAGCGCGGCGATCAGGGCGGGCCGCGGCGCGTGGCGCGCGAGGATGACGGCGGGAAGAAGGGCCGCGTCCGTCCGGTAGAGGCTGACCGTCCCGCCGAGACCCAGCGGCACGAGCCAGAGAGCCAGGACGTGAAGGGCGACCAGGCCCGACTCGCGGTCCCGGCGCCGGACCGCCTCCACCACGCTGGCGACCGCGAGGACCGCGACGACGGCGGCCTGGAGGGCCGGTGCGGCCGTTTCCGCGTCCCACGCGCCCCGGGCGAGCGGGGAGACGACGGCCCACCACGTCGCCGCCGGGTTGGCCGCGTGGTGGCCGTAGGCTCCCTGCACGCGCAGGTAGGCGTCCCACACGCCGAGGGTCGCGCGCTGGAAGGCGAAGAGCAGGAGCAGCCCGGCGCCGGTGAGAACCGCGGCGAGAGCGGCGCCGCGGCGCACGCGCCCGGCCTCCGCCGGCCCGAGCCCGGCCGCACCGGCCGTGGCGCCCCAGGCCAGCAGGACCGGGGCGAGGAACCAGCCGACGGAGTGACTCAGGGCGGCCGCCGCGCCCGCGACCCCGGCGAGGCCCCAGCGGCCGCGCAACGCCGCGTGCATCGCCACGATCACGCAGACCGCGTGGAGTCCGAGCGGGAAGGCGCCGTGGAGGTACACCTGACCGGGGAAGAACGCGGCGACCAAGAGCGCGAGAGCGCCGTGCCGCGGCCAGGACGAGAGGAAGAGCGTCCAGAGGGCGACCAGAGCGCCGCAGGAGAGCGCCGCCGCGAGGCCGGCCGCGACCCACCTCGGCGAAGCGACGCGGGCCGCCAGCAGCGGGCGCATCATCCACGGGTAGAGGGGCATCCACCCGGCGTTCCCGCAGTGGCCGGGCGGCGGGTCGTCCGGCCCGCAGGGGAAGAGCGTGTACCCGCCTCTCGCGATCGAGAGGTAGTGTGCGCTGTCCGGCCCGCTCCACGACCCGGCCGACCAGGCCGGCCGGGCGGTGCCGGCCGACACCGCGATGAGCAGCGCGTGCGCGGCGGCGAAGGCGGCGACCGGCGGCAGCAGCGCCCGCACCGCGACCCTCACTCGCTCCCCCCGGCGACCTCCGCGAGGAGCCCGGTCCAGCGCTCCAGGACGATGCTCCAGCGGTACTCCGCGTCCACGTAGCGCCGGCCGTTCGCCGCGAGCGCGGCGCGCAGACGGCCGTCGCGGGCGAGGAGGTCCATCGCCTCGGCGTACTCCTCGCCGTCCTCGTAGTAGAGCCCGGCGTTCGAGCGGAGGCAGTGCTCCTTCAGCACCGGAGACACGCCGTTGACGAGCGCGGGCGCGCCGAGGGCGAGCCCTTCGAGGAGCACGATCGAGAGGCTCTCGAACGGGCTCGGGCAGACCACCACGGACGCGCCGGCCATCGCCGCCGCCTTGTCCGCCTCGGAGAGGAAGCCCAGCCAGCGCACGCCCTCCTCGCGCGGCTCGTCCATCGCCAGCTTCCCGATGAGGACGAGGTCGAGGGGGTCCTTCTTCTCCCGGCGGTAGCGCGCGTGGTGGGCCACCATGCCGGCGCAGCCCTTGCCGGCGTCGATGCGGCCCGCGTAGAGCGCGTACGGCCGCGCCAGCCCGTGCCGCTCGCGGAACTCGGCCACGGCGGCCGGCGACGGCGTCGCGGGGTCGATCCCCATGCCGGCGACGAGGGCCGGCCGCGCCCCGGTGCCGAAGCGGTCCGCCACGAGCGCCTGCTCGGCCGGCGTCAGGAACGCGAACGCGCGCGGGAGCGAGAACACGTCGCGGTAAATGGAGAAGCGCAGCGGCGGCTCGTCGTGCGTCGTGGGCACGAGCACCGACCGCGCGGGCGCCGCCTTCAGCCCCCAGTACGTCGGGTAGTAGAGGTAGGTGAAGAACACGATAGCGGCGAAGCGGTCGCTCTCCCGGCCGAGGGCCTCGACGAGGTCCGGAACCACCGGCCCCTGCCGCTCGAGGAACGCGTGCTCCTCTTCGAGAGTCGTCGGCCGCGCGTAGAGCGGCTCGGCGAAGGCGTTGAAGGCGTCGAGGTCCCGCTCTCGGGCGACCGGGAAGCGCCGCACGCGCACGCCGCCGAGCGACTCCTCCCCCGCCGGGAGCTCGTTCCGCCAGGTGACGTAGTCGCGCGCGCAGGTCGTGAAGACGGTGACGTCGTGCGAGCCGGCCAGCCGCTGGGCGAGGGCTCGGGCGAGCGACTCCGAGCCGCCGGTGACGTCCGCGCCGTAGCGCTGGACGACGAAGGCGACGGCGGGCCGCGTCATGGGGCGGCGCGCAGCACCGGCGCCAGCGCCTCGAGGACGCGCGCCCGCGAGTCGGCCGCGCGGACGCGCGCGGCGAGCTGCTCCTGGCCGGCGAGCACGGCCCCGCGCAGCGCCTCGTCGCGGACGAGGCGCTCCAGGAGCGCGGCCACCACCGTGACGGGAGCGTCTCCCGCCACGAGGATGCCCGCGCCGCCGAGGGTCTCCGCCACTGCCCCGGCGTCCCGCGCCAGGACCGGCACCCCGGCGAGCGCCGCCTCGACCAGCGGGACGCCGTAGCCCTCGTGCTCCGACAGGGACAGGCAGACGTGCGCGGAAGCGTAGAGCGCGCGCAGCTCGTCCTCCTCGACCTTGCCGCAGAGGACCACGTCCCGCTCGCGCAGGCGCAGGCTCCTCGCGAGCGCGGCGAGCGAGTGGACGTAGCCCTCGAGGCGCCGGTCGCCGGCGAGGATCAGCCGGCTGCGCGGCACGGCCCGCTGAAAGAGCGCGAACGCGCGCAGCACGTCCTCGAGCCGCTTGTTCGGAGCGAGGCGGCCGACGGACAGCACGTTCGCCCGGCCGTCGCCGAAGAGACGCAGGAGCACCGGCGACGGCGCCGCCTCCGGCTCGAGGCGGTGGACGTACGGCATCAGGGCCGTGCGGGCGAAGCCCGCCTCGTCGAGGTCACGGCGGCTGAACTCGCTCTTCGCGAGGGCGAGCGTCGCCCGCGGGGCGAGGGCGCGCAGCTCCTCGCCCGCGGCGAGGGCGAGGCGGGCGGCCGCGGCGTCCCAGCCGGCGAAGAAGCGGGCCGGCGTGACGTTGTGGTAGACGACGGCCAGCCGGCCGGGCCAGGCGAGGGCCGCCCCGTGGGCCGGGCTGCCGGGCGAGAAGTGGTAGACACAGGCGTCGTCGGCCGAGGCGTCGCCGACGAGCGTCGCGAGCGGGCGGCGCTCGTCGTCGAGCCGCGGGTCCGCCTCGCCGGCCGCGATCTCCGACTCGAAGCCGGCCCCGCGCAGGATCGCGCGGACGGCGACGACCTCGTTGCCCACGGCGTCGCCGTGGTGGAGGGCTCCCACGACCTGGTGGACGCGGCGGGGGGCCTCGCTCGCCACGCCTACAGGGACTCCACGTAGCGCCGCAGGTCGGCCTCGATGCGCTCGGGCGCGAAGTCGCGCGCGCGCTCGGCCTGGCGGGCGAGGATCCGCGCGCGGAGCGCCTCGTCCTCGAGCACCAGGCGACCGGTTTCCGCGACCTCGGCGATCGTCTCGCCCCGGAACGCGAGCCCGGCCCCGCCGAGAGTGAAGGACACGGCGGCCGCGTCGCGGGCGAGCACGGGCACCCCCGTCAGCATCGCCTCGAGGAACGGCACGCCGAAGCCCTCGTGCTCGCTCATCGACACGAAGAGGTCGCCCGCCGCGTAGCAGGCGAGGAGGTCGTCGTGCTCGACGTGCCCGGTGAACACGACCTCCTCGGGAGTGAGGCCCTCCTCGTACGCGAACGCGACGAGCGCGTCGAGGTAGTGGCGCTGGAGCGGGATGCCGTGACCGGTCGTCCGGCGGGGGTGGAGCCCCACGAGGAGGAGCCGCACGTCCGGCGACACGAAGCGCTTCCAGTAGCTCGCGAGGCGGACGAGGTCGTCGGGCCGCTTGTTCTGGGCGACGCGGCCGACGAACAGGAGGTTCGTGCGGCCGTCGTCGTACATCCGGAGGCGGACGGGGTTCGGCGCCTCGCGGTAGCGGTCGAAGTCCATGTAGATGGGCAGGACGCCCGTCCGACGCGCGCCGAAGGCCTCGAGCTCGCGCCGGTTCCACTCGCTGTCGCCGAGGGCGAGGTCGCAGGCCTGAGCGAGGCGCGGGATCTCGGCGAGGCCGGCCCGGATGATCCGCTCGAGCTCGGCGTCCCACCCGGTGAAGAAGTCGGGCGGCGTCATGTTGTGGTAGACGAGCACCCGCCGCGACCGCAGCTCGAGGAAGGCCGGGGTGAGGATCGAGGGCAGGGCGAAGTGCAGGAGCACGACGTCGTCCGGCCCGTTCGGCTTCCACTTGTGGAAGGGGATCGCCTCGCCCTCGAGGTCGGGATCGAGGCTCAGCGAGTAGATCTCGGACTCGTACCCCCAGCGGCGGAAGGCCTCGCGCATGAGGTGCACCGAGTCGCCGGTCGCGTCCCCGCGGTGGAGCGCGGGCACCCACTGGTCGATCCTCACGCCGTCGCCGCCGCGGCCGGCCGCGGCGCCTCGAGCACGGGGCGGAGCCGGTCGCGCAGCACGGCCCCGAAGTCCGTCGCGCGGATCGCGGCGATCGCGCGCTCCTGGCTCGCGAGCACGGCGCGGCGGAGCGGCCCGCCCTGGGCCGCCTCGCCGAGCACCTCGGCCACGAGCTCGGGGCTCTTGTCCCGCAGCAGCAGCCCCCCGCCGTGCAGCGTCTCGCGCACCGCCCCCGCCTCGTAGGCCACGACCGGCAGCCCGAAGTGCATCGCCTCCTGGAGCGGCACGCAGAAGCCCTCGTGCTCCGAGAGGCAGAGGAAGACGTCGGCCGAGCGGTAGCAGGCGTAGAGCTCCTGGTCGTCGACGTGGCCGGTGAAGACGACCTCCTTCGCCCCCAGCTCGCGCACGAGCTCGCGCAGGCGGTCGTAGTAGCGCTCGTGGCCGCGGTGGTCGCCGACGAGCAGGAGCCGGCTGTGCGGGCGCACCCACCGCTGGAAGGCGGCGAAGGAGCGGACGAGGTCGTCGATCCGCTTGTTCGGGATGACGCGGCCGACGAAGAGCACGTTCGTGCGCCCGTCGTCGTACAGCCGCCGCACGAGGGGCGAGGGCCGCCGGTCGTACAGCGAGAGGTCGAGGACGATCGGCAGGACGCCCGTCCGAGCGAAGCCGGCATCCTCGAGCTCGCGCCGGTTGAACTCGCTGTCGCCGAGCCCGAGCTCGGTGCGCGCGGCGAACGTCTCGAGCTCCCGCCGCCCGTGGTAGCACAGGCCCGCGAGATGGCGGTGGAAGCCGAGGAAGAACCGGGCCGGCGTGATGTTGTGGTAGATCACCACGAGCCGGTCCGGCGCGGCGTGGATGAGCCGTCCCGCCGCGCTCCCGATCGAGAAGTGGTAGATGCAGACCGTCTCCGCGGACGAGACGGACGGGTACTCCCGCAACGGCCGTGCGAGGTGCGCGACGCGGGGGTGGACGAGCTCCGCGAAGAGGTCCGACTCGTGGCCGGCCGCCCGCAGGTGGCGCTGGATGGCGAGCGCCTCGTTGCCGATCGCGTCGCCGTACGACAGCGCCGCGAGCAGCTGGTGCACCCTCATCGACGCTCCGCCCCCTCCTTGGCGTCGTCGCGCCAGGCGACCATCGACTCGAGCGTCTTCTCTCGGCGCTCGAGGGCCTCGAGGCGCGCCGCGAGCTGCAGGTTGCGGTTGCGCAGCTCCTGCACCTCCAGGTTCAGCCGCGAGAGCTCGAGCACGAGGTTGTGGAGGAGGTGGACCGAGAAGCGGTTGAGGTCAGCCTGCCGCGAGAGGGCCGCGATCATCGGCGTCGGGTTCCAGAAGAGCTTCTGGACCGGCCGCAGCAGCCGTCTCGCGATCCCGAGGAAGCGCCCGGCCGCGCCGCGGCTCGACCGGTAGATCGTCTCGGGGTCGAAGGAGTAGTTCCACTGCGCGTCGCGCGCCTTGAACTCGTCGAAGAGGTCGGCCCGCAGCTCGTGGGCACCCACGACGCCCTCGAGCGGCCGCTCGGCGATGTAGCGCAGCTCGGCGTCGGTGTAGAGGCCGCTCTGCTTCCGCTCGGCGATCCTCGCGTGGACGTCGGCGAGGAGCTTCTGCACGTCGATGCCGTCCGCCTTGATCTCGAAGCTCATTGCGGCCTCAGCGCCCCCGCGGGATCGGCAGCCCGGGCGCGGTGTACACGATGGCGACCACCGCGGCGGCCCACAGGAAGACCGCGACGAGGAGCGGCCGGTCGGTCAGCAGCACGTCGCTCGGGCTGCCGCCCTGCTCCCGGCGGTGGACGAGGTAAAGATAGCGGAAGATCCCGTAGATCACGAAGGGGATCGTCCACGACAGGCGGTCCGTGCGGTACTTCTCGACGGTGTCCGGGGCCAGCGTGTAGAACGAGTAGGCGGTGAGGCACGACGCGGTCACGACCGCGATCATCTGGTCGAGGAGGTAGGGGCTGTACTCCCTGAGGATGCGCCGGTGGCCGGCCGCGTCCTCGAGCGACACGAGCTCGTGCCGCCGCTTCGCGAGGGCGAGGAAGAGGGCGAGCAGGATCGTGCACACGAGCAGCCAGTCGCTGAAGCGGACCTCGATCGCGAGGGCCCCCGCCACCGCCCGCAGCACGAAGCCGAGGGCGATCGCGAGCACGTCGAGGATCACGTGGTGCTTCAGCATCAGCGAGTAGGCGAGGGTGAGCCCGAGGTAGGCGAGAGCGGCCAGAGCGAAGTCCCGGCCGAGCCACGCGGAGGCGGCGAGGGCGGCCGCGACGAGCGCGGCGGCCGCGGCCCGGGCGGCGCCGGCCGACAGCGCCCCGCTGGCGATCGGACGGTGGCGCTTCAGCGGGTGCTGGCGGTCCTGGTCGGCGTCGAGCACGTCGTTCACGAGGTACGTCGCCCCGGCCAGCCCGCAGAAGACGCCGAAGGCGAGGGCCGCGCGGAGGAAGGCGTCCGCGTCGAAGAGGTGCTTGGAGAAGGCGAGCGCGGCGAGGACCACCAGGTTCTTGATCCACTGGTGGGGCCGGAGAGAGACGAGCAGGGCCCGCAGGGGGGTCATCGGACCAGGGCCCGGTACGGACGTCCGGGCGCGCGGGCGGACCGCTTCGGGCCCGCCCGCGAGGGGATCGCCGTCAGGCGAAGCTGCGGACGGCCTCGTCCTCGGACTCGTAGGTCTCGAAGACCGTGAGGAGCTTCGTGATCGACAGCAGGTCCTGGATCTTCTTCGTGAGGTTCAGCAGCTTCAGCTTGCCGCCCTTGCGGCTCACCGTCGTGTAGGTCCTCACGATCTCGCCGAGGCCGGCCGAGTCCACGTACGGCACGTCGGCCAGGTTGAGCAGGATCTTGGTCTTGCCGGAGTCGGCGAGCTTGGTGACGGCCTCGCGGAGGGCGTCGTCGCCCTCGCCGATCAGGATCTTCCCGTGAAGGTCCAGGATGACGACGTCACCGACCTGACGCTCGACGATCTTCATGGCGGATATCTCCCTGCGGGCAAGCTTTTACGCTAGAGGCACGAACGCTATCACGCGCGATTCGAGCAAGTCAATGAGACGACCGGCGCCGGGAAGGGCGCGGGGCGGGGGCCCGGGAGAGCCGTGCGGGACGGCCCCCCCGGAGCGGACGGCCGAGCGGCCTACTCGCCCTCGCGGCGCAGTTTCTTGCGGCTGCGCTTGCGGGCCAGGGCCTGCTTGGCCCGGCGCTTGTCGCCGGGCTTCAGGTAGAAGCTGTGCTTCTTGATGTCCTTGATGATGTCTTCCTGCTGCACCTTGCGCTTGAAGCGGCGGAGGGCGTTCTCGATCGACTCGCCTTCCTGAACCTTGATCTCAGCCATTACCTGATATGCACCCCCTGACCGCCTCGGATTTCCCCGCGGAGCGGGGAGCAAGGCCAACCGAACGTTCGATGCTAGGATAGGCGGCCCCGGCTGTCAAGGCGATCTGCCGGACCCTCAAGGGTTTATGCCCGAACGCGAACGCCCCGCCGCGACTGCTCCCGGAACCCTCTACGTCGTCGCGACCCCCCTCGGGAACCTCGAGGACCTCACCCTCCGGGCGAAGCGCGTCCTCGGCGAGGTGGCCCTCGTCGCCTGCGAGGACACGCGCCGGACGGCGACGCTCCTCCGCGCGCACGGCCTCGCCACCCCGACGACGTCCTACTTCGAGCACAACGAGCGCTGGAAGGGCGACCGCATCCTCGACGTGCTGCGCGAGGGCCGCGCCGTCGCCCTCGTCTCCGACGCGGGAACGCCCGGCATCTCGGACCCGGGCTACCGCCTCGTCCGCGACGCGCGGGCGGCGTCGCTCCCCGTGGTCCCCGTCCCCGGCGCGAGCGCGGCCATCGCCGCCCTCTCGGTCTCCGGCCTCCCGACCGACCGCTTCCTCTTCGTCGGCTTCCTGCCGCCGCGCGCCGGCGCCCGGCGACGCGCGCTCGACGAGGTCGCGGCCGAGCGCGCGACCCTCGTCTTCTACGAGTCGCCCCTGCGCGTCGTCGACGCGCTCGACGAGATGCGGGAGGCGCTCGGCGACCGCGAGGCGTTCCTCTGCCGCGAGGCGACGAAGGTCCACGAGGAGTACGCGCGCGGGCGGCTCTCCGAGCTGCGCGAGCGCCTGGCGGCCCGCGACGCGGTGAAGGGAGAGATCGTGCTCGTCGTGGCCGGGGCGCCCGAGCAGGCCGTCGAGGAAGGCGCCGACCCCGTCCTCCTGTACCGCGCGCTGGCCGCCGAGGGCCGGACCCGGCGGGAGGCCGTGAAGGAGGCCGCCCGCCGCGTCGGCCTCCCGGCGCGGGAGGTCTACCGGCTGGTGCAGGCGGCCGAGGCGGAGTCGGCCGGCGAGTAGGGCACGGACGGCGCGAGCCGCCACGCGTCGAGCTTCACGAGGCGCGCGGGGCCGTCGGCCTCGAGCGCGGTGCCGAGGCTCGCGGGGTCCGGGAACACCCGGTCCGTGAGGACGACGCGGCCGTCCTGGGCGAACACCTCCACCGACGAGCGGTCGACGAGGACGCGGAGCTTCAGCGTCTCGCCCGCGCGCAGGGCGAGCGGAGCGGCGTGGACGCCCTTCTCCCCGGCCCCCGAGCTCTCGCGGTCGATCGCGAGGGTGGCCTTCGCCCGGTCGTAGACGACGCGCGTGCGCTGCGCGCCGTCGTCCGAGCGGCGCAGCAGGAGGGCAACCGTGCCGGCCGCCCCCGGGTCGATCTCGACGACGAGGTCGAGCGAGTCGCCGCGCACCCCGGCGAGCGGCTCCTGGCCCGGGCCGAAGGCCCGCGGCGCGAGGGCGACCGCGTCCTTCCGCAGCGCCTCGATCTCCGGCACCGGCGACCACAGCGGCGTCCCGTCGGCGGCGAGGCGCAGGAGCCGCGGCACGCTCATCGCGCCGGCCCAGCCGAGCGGCTTCGTCGGCCAGCTCTTCGACTCCCAGTTCTCCATCCAGCCGATCACGACGCGCCGGCCCTTCTCGTCCTCGAACGACTGCGGGGCGTAGAAGTCCCAGCCGAAGTCGGCGACGTGGCGGGACGCGGCGGCGAAGCGGCCGGTCGTGTAGTCGAGGCCGCCGACGAGGACGAGGGGCGCGCGGGAAGGGAGGCCCATCGGCGAGTACGCGAGCACGTGCCGCCCGTCGAGGGCGAAGAGGTCGGGGCACTCCCACATCGAGCCCTGGGTGCCGTCGCTCTCGGCCGTCACCGCCTTGAACCGCCACGCGCGGAGGTCGTCGGACTCGAAGAGGAGCGCCGCCCCGCGCTCCGCGCGGTGGGTTCCCGCCACGAGCCACCACTTCCCCGCGGCGCGCCAGGCCTTCGGGTCGCGGAAGTCCGCGGCCGAGAACTCCTCGGGCGGCGCGGCGAGGACGGGGTTCTTCGCGTACTTCTCGAACGTGCGCCCGTCGCGGCTCGTCGCGAGGCACTGCACCTGCTTCTCGCCGTGGCCGGTGTAGACGAGGCTCAGGACACCGTCCTCGTCCACGACCGCGCTGCCGGAGAACGCCCCGGCCGCGTCCGGGCCGCCGGGCGTCGGCGCGACGGCGATCGGCAGGTGCTTCCAGTGGAAGAGGTCGGTGCTCACGGCGTGGCCCCAGTGCATCGGGCCCCAGCTCGTGGAGAACGGGTGGTGCTGG
>WBZP01007025.1_pt1 | contig 10965 bp, 10 predicted proteins | sample 5204301 | NCBI WGS metagenome assembly WBZP01 (sample SAMN12412401, study PRJNA552823) | activated sludge metagenome | isolation source: activated sludge from nitrification reactor of wastewater treatment plant... | place: USA: Pennsylvania | collected 2017
CGGCGAATCGCGCCAGCCGGAAAAGGCCTCCGCCAGCGTGTGGTATCCGGCGGAGACGTTCTCGACTGCCGACGTGGCGGGATATCCGGCGCCGTTGAGCCGCTTGCCGAGCGGTCCCTTGACGTCGTGATCGAGCTTGTTGCGGGCGGCCATCGCCATGGACTGGGATTCCGCGACCTTCATCAGGTCGGGGTCGACCACGACCCTGCCGAGGCCGTTGTTCTGACGGTACTGCGAGATCATCGAAGCCGCTGCCTGCGGATCGAGGACCGCGCCGCCATTGGCCATGGAAAGGTACATGGCCGGCTGTTCCGGCTGGCTGTCGGATACGCATCCGGAAAGCGCCAGAAGCGCCGAAATGGCGAGAATCGCCCGCATGATCGAAAACTACCTCGTGGTCAGGGGGCCGTTGTTGCATATCAACCGTGGCTGAATAGTGAACGCGGGGCTGATTTGGCCTCATTCCGGCGCAGCGAAAATCCGGTAGCGGCGAGGCTGAAGGCCGAAGGTATCGCCAGCACGCAAGTCCCTGTCGCGGGGAGCGTCGATCTCGATCATGGTCCCGCCCTCGCCCCCGGACAGGGCGATCTCCGCCCGCTGGATCGGCCCGAAGGTACGCACATGCTTCACCCGTCCTTCCATCGAGCCGCTGCCGGCGGGACCGATCTGCATGTCGTGGCGACGCACGAACAGCCTAGCCGCACCCGGCGCGTAACCATTGGCAGCGATATTGAGCGCCTCGCCGTCCAGCCGCACGGCGCCGTCGCGAACCTCGACCGGCAGTACGATGGATTCGCCGATGAAACCGTGCACGAAGGCGGTGGCTGGATTGTCATAGACATCGCCCGGCGTGCCGACCTGCTCGATGCGGCCCTTGTCCATCACGACGACCCGGTTGGCGACTTCCAGCGCCTCTTCCTGATCATGCGTGACGAAGATCGAGGTGACATGGATTTCCCGATGCAGCGAACGCAGCCAATGCCGCAATTCCTTTCGCACCTTGGCATCGAGCGCACCGAAGGGCTCGTCCAGCAGCAGGATGCGCGGCTCGATGGCGAGTGCGCGCGCCAGCGCGATGCGCTGGCGCTGGCCACCGGACAATTGACTCGGATAGCGGTCGGCCAGCCAGTCGAGTTGTACCAGATCGAGCAGTTCCTTGACGCGCCTGCGGATCGCCGCTTCGTCCTTGCGAACGGCGCGGGGCTGCACGCGTAGACCGAAAGCGACGTTCTCGAACACCGTCATGTGGCGGAACAGCGCGTAGTGCTGGAACACGAAGCCGACATGGCGCTCCCCGGCCCCGCGAGTCAGCGCATTCTCGCCGTCGAACGACACCTCGCCGGCGTCAGGCCAGTCGAGCCCAGCGATGATGCGAAGCAGCGTGGTTTTGCCAGAGCCGGACGGGCCCAGCAACGCCAGCAGTTCGCCATCGGCAACCCTGAGGTCGACATTGTCAAGCGCGGCGAAGTCGCCGAACTTCCTGGTGAGATTCCTGACTTCAATCGTCACGCGGCACCTCGCCTTCGTCCAGCCGCCGCTCGAGGATCGTCTTGGCCATCAGCGTGATAAGCGCCAGCATAGCCAACAGCGACGCGATCGCGAACGAGGCTACGAACTGATACTCATTGTAGAGAATCTCGACCAGCAACGGCATGGTGTTGGTCTCACCGCGGATATGGCCCGAGACGACGGAGACGGCGCCAAATTCGCCCATCGCACGCGCGTTGCACAGCAGTACGCCATACAGCAGCCCCCATTTGATATTGGGCAACGTAACGCGGAAAAAGGTCTGCAACCCTGACGCACCGAGCGAGATCGCGGCTTCCTCTTCCTGCGTGCCCTGCTCCTGCATTAGCGGGATCAGCGCGCGGGCAACGAACGGAAACGTGACGAAGATCGTCGCCAGCGCGATGCCGGGAACCGCAAACAGGATTCGGATGTCATGCGCCTGCAGCCATGGTCCGAGCAATCCCTGGGCGCCGAACAGCAACACGAAGACGAGCCCGGAGATGACCGGGCTCACCGAGAACGGCAGATCGATCAGGGTGATCAGGAAAGTCTTCCCGGCGAAGTCGAACTTGGCGATGGCCCAGGCCGCGATCACGCCGAACACCAGGTTGAGACTAACGGAGATTGCCGCAACCAGCAGCGTCAACTTGATTGCCGACAGTGCTTCCGGCTGCGCCACCGCAGCGATATAGGCCGATATGCCGCGCGAAAACGCCGAGGCGAACACGACGACCAGCGGTAACACAACGAAGACCAGCAGGAACAGCACCGCCATCGCGACGATAACGAAGCGGATCGCGCCGGGTTCAGTATGCACGTCGTCGCGGCGTGGAGAAGGCCAGGCGATCGCCTGCGTATCACTCATCGGACGACCTCAACGCGCGGGGTTTTGCGTCTGCGCCCAGCGCTGCAGGCGATTGACGGCGAAGATGATGATGAAGGACGCCAGCAGCATGACCACCGCAATGGCCGTGGCGTCGGCATAGCGAAATTCGGAGAGTCTAATCACGATCAGGAGCGGCGCGATCTCCGAGACGTTGGGCAGGTTTCCGGCGATGAAGATCACCGAGCCGTATTCGCCTACTGCGCGCGCGAAGGCCAGCGCGAAGCCCGTCAGCAACGCTGGCGTCAGGCTCGGCAGGATGACGCGAAGCACCGTGTGCCAGCGATTGGCACCCAACGAGGCCGCCGCCTCCTCGATTTCGACGTCGAGGTCCTGCAGCACCGGCTGTACCGTGCGCACCACGAAGGGGATGCCGATGAAGATCATCGCCATCAAAATGCCGATCGGCGTGAAGGCGACCTTGATGCCCAACTCGGCAAGCGGAGCGCCAAGCCATCCCTTCTGCGCGAACAATTGCGTCAGCGCTATGCCAGCAACCGCGGTAGGCAGCGCGAAGGGAATATCGACGATGGCATCGAACAGCCGCCGCCCCGGAAAGCGGTAGCGCACCAGCGCCCACACCACGATCGTTCCCATCACGAGATTGACGCAGGCGGCGGCAAAGGAAAGGCCGAAGGAAATCTTCAGTGCGTTAAGGGTACGACGGGAGGTGACGATACCCCAGAACTGCTCGAAGGAAAGATCGAGCGTCTTCAGGAAGAGGCCGGCCAGCGGAATCAGGATGATGACGGAGAGCCACGTCAGGGTCAGTCCCATGGTGAGACCGAACCCCGGCAAAGTGCTGCGCCGTTGCGGCACTGCGTTCACGCCATCCCCTCGCTGCGCCCGATCCGGTTCAACCCGTCATTTCTTGTAGATCTGGTCGAAGATGCCGCCTTCGGCGAAGTGTTCCTTCTGCGCCTTGGCCCAGCCGCCGAACACGTCGTCGACCGTGAACAGTTCGACCCTGGCGAAGGACTTTTCGTATTCCTTCGCGATCTCCTTGTCGCGCGGACGATAGGAATTGCGTGCGGCAATTTCCTGACCTTCCCTGGTATACCAATATTTCAGATAGGCCTCGGCAACCGCCCGCGTTCCCTTCCTTTCGACCACCTTGTCGACGACGGCGACCGGCGGCTCGGCCAGGATCGACAGCGGCGGCGCGACGATCTCGAACTTGTCCCTGCCGAACTCGCGCTGGGCGAGAAAGGCCTCGTTCTCCCAAGCCAGCAGCACGTCGCCCACGCCCCGTTCGACGAACGTGACGGTCGAGCCCCGCGCGCCGGTGTCCAGTACCGGGACATGTTGGAACAGATCGGACACGAACTGCCGCGCCTTGTCGGTGGAACCGAACTTCCTCTCGGCATGGCCCCAGGCCGCCAGATAATTCCAGCGTGCGCCGCCGGAGGTTTTCGGGTTCGGAGTAATCACTTCGACGCCCGGCTTGACCAGGTCGTCCCAGTCCTTGATCCCCTTCGGGTTACCCTTGCGCACCAGGAACACGATCGTGGACGTGTAGGGCGCAGCGTTGAGCGGCAACCGCTTCTGCCAATCCGGCGCGATCAGGCCCCTGGCCGCGACCGCATCGATATCGTAGGCAAGCGCCAGCGTCACGACGTCGGCCTGCAAACCGTCGATCACCGCGCGCGCCTGCGAGCCCGAACCGCCATGCGACTGCTTGATCTCGACCGACTTGCCGCTTTCTTTCTGATAGGCGGCGGCAAAGGCCTTGTTGAACTCGGCATAGAGCTCGCGCGTCGGGTCGTAGGACACGTTGAGGAGGGAAAAATCGGCGGCATGAGCCGAGCCTGCAATCAACAGGGCAGTGGCTGCGGCGAAGACAGGACGGATCATCGCAAATCTCCATTCGGCATGACGACTGAGGCCGTCGCGTGCTGTCGGAAATAACTCGTGAGAAACCGGCCTTAAGTCAACGAAACCGCTTTTCGTTGTTTCCAGCGTTGCAACTTCATTGTGCTACGAAGTCGGCGTCGTGTGGATGCCGCATTCTGTCTTGCTTCGACCGCGCCAGCGGCCGGCGCGCGCATCCTCGCCGGCATCGCTCCTGGTGGTGCAAGGCATGCAGCCGACCGACAGGAAACCCTTGGCGGCCAGCGGATGCGGCGGAAGACCCGCGGACTTGTAGATCGAATCGATCTGCTCGCGCGAGACGTTGGCGAAAGGATTGAACTTCAGCTTTGCGCCGTCCTGTTCCACCACGGGGATGTCGGCGCGAAGGCCACCCTGAAAGCGCTTGCGACCGTTGATCCAGGCTGCGAAGGGCTGCAGCGCCCGCGCCAGCGGCTCGACTTTCCGTATCCGGCAGCATGCGTCGGGATCGCTGAACCACAATTCCTTTTCCCGATCTTCGCGCGCCAGCGTCTCCTGCAACGGCTTCACCGAACGGACGTCGATGAGGCCGAGTTGTGCGACCAGCGTATCGCGATAGTCCAGCGTTTCCTGAAACAGCCAGCCGGTGTCGAGGAAGACGACGGGAATTGCGGGATCGACATCCGCCACCACCTTGAGCAGGGCCGCCGATTCCGTACCGAAGGACGACACCAGTGCGAGGCGCTCGCGGCCGACGATGTCCAATGCCGCGGTGACGATCTCGGCCGGCGAGGCGCGACGCAGCGCCGCATCAAGCGCTGCCGCGGCCGGCAGCGGAGCAGCAAGGAAAGTCTCCTGCGGCGCCGGCGAACTCACGGCCTGGCACTCTCCGAGTGAGATGCCCGGCCGCGGCGATGCAGGGCCGAGAGGCGACCGTCGCCGGTCGGCTGATAGAATACGCTGTAGCGCCGCGCGGCCTCGCCGAACGCCTCCGCATCGGCCTGCTTCCTGACGTCGAACGCATCGAACCCGGCGCGCAGCATGAACACGAACTGGTCGCGCAGCACCTGGCCAGTGGCGCGCAGCTCGCCTTCGAAGCCATGACGCTCGCGCAACAGGCGCGCCTGGGTATAGGCGCGGCCGTCGCGGAACGACGGGAACGTCAGCGCGACCAGCGCAAGCCGGTCGAGATAGGGAACGAGATCGTCGAGGTCGCGGCTGTTCGGCCAGATCACGCCGACCTTGGCGGAACGCCGGAGCAGCGCTTCCGGATTCTCGAGGAAGCGCGCGGCGGAGACCAGCACCGGCCCGTCGCCCGGCAGCTCGGCACCGTCGGCGACATGGAAGAAAAGATCGTCGAGGATATGTCCGTTCTTAACGAGTGGCATAGACCCGCTCCTTGAAAGGTTCGACCCCGAGGCGCTTGACGGTATCGATGAACAACTCCTCCCTGGAGTCTCGCAGCGCCAGATAAGCCTCGACGATATCCTCGATCACGTCGGCGACTTCGGCATAGGGCACCGCAGGTCCGATCAGCGTACCTACCTGGGCCTGCTCGTCGGCGCGGCCGCCGATGGTAATCTGGTAGAATTCCTCGCCGTTCTTCTCGACCCCGAGGATGCCGATGTGGCCGACATGGTGATGGCCGCAGGCGTTGATGCAGCCGGAGATGTTGATGTGCAGCCGGCCGATCAGGTTGGCGGTCTCGTGGTTGGCGAAACGCCGGGTCAGCTCCTGCGCAATCGGAATCGAGCGCGCATTGGCCAGCGAACAGTAATCCAGCCCCGGGCAGGCGATGATGTCGGAGACCAGATTCACGTTCGGCGTCGCCAGCCCAATCCGCTCCAGCGCCTTCCACAGCGCGGGCAAATCGCGCTTGGCCACATGCGGCAGCGCCAGGTTCTGCTCATGGCCGACCCGGATTTCGCCCGACGAATAGCGCTCGGCGATATCGGCGAGCGCATCCATCTGGTCGGCGCTGGCATCGCCGGGAGGCGCACCGACCGGCTTCAGCGAAATCGTGACGATGGAATAGCCCTGGACCTTGTGGGTGAACACGGAATTGCGGCGCCAGCGCTCGAACAGCGGATCGTGTGCCGCCTGCTTCAGTTCATCCGGCATGTGCGGCAGCTTCTCGTAGGCCGGATAGGCGAAGCGCGCGCGGATGTCCTCGATGGCAGCGTCCTCCACCACAAGGTCGCTGTCTCGGATCTGCTGCCATTCCGCGTCGACTTCCCTGGCGAACTTTTCGATGCCGAGTTCGTGGACCAGGATCTTGATGCGCGCCTTGTAGATGTTGTCGCGGCGGCCATACTGGTTGTAGACGCGCATGATCGCCTCGACATAGCTGAGGATGTCGCGGCGGTGCACGAACTGCTTGATGGTCTTGGCGATGAACGGCGTGCGTCCGAGCCCGCCGCCGACCAGCACCTCGAAGCCGAGCTCGCCCTCCTCGTTCTTGTAGAGACGCAGGCCGATATCGTGGATCTTGATCGCGGCGCGGTCATGTGCGGAGGCCGTGATCGCGATCTTGAACTTGCGCGGCAGGAACGAGAATTCCGGATGAAGCGTCGTGTACTGGCGCAGCAGCTCCGACCAGATGCGGGGATCGTCGACCTCGCCCGGCGCCACGCCCGCCCACTGGTCGGAGGTGACGTTGCGGGTGTTGTTGCCCGACGTCTGCATCGCGTGAATGCCGACCTCGGCGAGATCGGCCAGCGCATCCGGCAATTCGGAGAGCTTGATCCAGTTGTACTGGATGTTCTGGCGCGTGGTGAAATGCCCGTAACCTCGGTCGTAGCGCCGGGCGACTCGGGCGAGCGCCCGCAGCTGTTTCGAGGACAGCGTGCCGTAGGGTATGGCGACGCGGAACATGTAGGCGTGCAGTTGCAGATACACGCCGTTCTGCAGGCGCAGCATCTTGAACTCGTCCTCGGTGAGTTCGCCGGAGAGCCGGCGTTTCACCTGATCGCGAAATTCGGAGACGCGCTCGTGGAGCAGCGTGCGGTCGAGTTCGTCATATGCGTACATGGCAGCAACAACCCTTATGCCGGAACGGACAGATCGATGGTGATGCCCTTCAGGCGAATACGTTCGCGCAGATTGCCCGGCGCCACCTTGCCGTCGTCCTCGATCTCGACCGGCGCGATATAGGGGCCGATGGCGCCGAGATCGTCCGCGACTGCTTCCGCCAGCAGCACCCGCGCGTCTTCGGCAGTGCGGACGACGGCCGCATCGGACAAGTCGGTCGACCACCCTTTCGATCCGGTTCGCCAGATCACGATGCCGTCGGAGGTCCGGTTGGCGGTCACCACCGACGGTCCGATGATCCTGATCTTTTGTTGCAGCGGAGAAGTCATTCGGCAGCTTCCAGCAGGTTTGCGATGACGTCATTGAGCTCGAAACCGCGCCATGGCGCGGAGTGCGCGACCACCTCGCCGATGACGAGAATGGCCGGGCCGCCGTCGATGCGGCTCACCAGTTCGGGCAATTCGTCCAGCGTGCCGACCGCAGCCTTGGCGTCGGGCCGCGTCACGCGCGCAAATACGCCGACCGGCGTGCGTGCGGAGCGGCCGGCCGCCAGCAGGCCGTCGCGAATGGCCGGGGCCGCCGTCATGCCCATGTAGATCACGACGGTCATCTTGACGTCGGTCAGGGCGGACCAGTCGACGTTGCCGGCGTCCTCCGCCTTGTGCGCGGTCAGGAAGGTGACGCGGAGCGCTTCCTGGCGATAGGTCAGCGGGACCTCGAATTGCGCAGCCGCGCCGAGGCCCGCTGTGATGCCAGGCACGACGGAATAGCTCACGCCCGCCGCGCGCAGCGCATCCACTTCTTCGCCGCCGCGACCGAAGATGAAGGGATCGCCACCCTTCAGCCGCACCGCGCGCTGGCCGGCGCGCGCGGCCTCGACCAGCAATCTGTTCACCGCCGCCTGCCCGATGCCGGGCTTGCCGACGCGGCGGCCGACCGGCACCCGCGCCGCATCGCGGCGGATACGATCGAGCACATCTGTTGAGACCAGTTCGTCATAGAACACGACGTCGGCGTCCTGCAGCGCACGCAATGCCTTCACGGTCAGCAGGTCCGGATCGCCGGGGCCGCCGCCGACCAGCGTGACGTGTCCCGCGGCGTTTGCTTCAGCGGCGCCGGCAAAACCGGAAGCGTCGGAAATTTCATTGAGCGCCTTCTCGGCCTCGTCCCTGCGCCCTGCCAGCACCAGCGCGCCGATCGGCCCGTCGACGATGCGCTCCCAGAAGCGACGACGGAGCGCAAACTCCGGAATCCGCGCATTGATGGATTTGCGGAACGCGCCGATGAAGGCGGCGAGATCGCCGATACGCGCCGGCAACACCGCCTCGATGCGTTCGCGCAACCGGCGCGCCACCACCGGAGAGGCGCCGCCGGTGCCGACGGCCACCACTACGTCGCCGCGATCGACGATCGCAGGCACGATGAAGGTGGAGTTGGCGAGGTCGTCCATGACGTTGACGGGAAGCCCGACCGAGCGGGCACGCGCCGACAAGGCGACGCCGACATCGCCCGCGCCGGCGCAGAGGATGGCGATCACGCCACGGAGGTCGGCGGTGAGCGGATCGCCGTCGGCGATCTCGATTTGCCCAGCATCGATTCCGCTCAGGTCGTGATTGCCGTCTGTCGCGTACCAGCGGACGCGGGCACCGGCCGAGGCCAGCAGGCGCAATTTCGCGCGCGCGGGATCGCCTGCGCCAGCCAGCAGGACCGTTCCGTTTTGCAGATCGAGGAAGACAGGCAGAAACCGCATGCGCTTTTCCCACTCCGGGTTGACTGAAATTATTTTCTATCTAAGTGTCTCGCAAGCCAGATTTTTAGAAAATTCTTTCTTCCAATCTGTGAAGCGAGGATAGAATTTTCGCCTAGGAAGAGCAAGGTCGACGAGATGAACGTTCTCATCAACGAATCCGCGAACGCGCGGCTGCACGGAACGCCGCTGATTCAGCCTTCTATCGTGCCTCAAGCGACCCCGCCTTCGATGGATCACCTCGACCAGCTCGAGGCCCAGAGCATCTACATCCTGCGCGAAGCGTTCGCCCGGCTGAAGAAGCTCGCGCTGCTGTGGTCGCTCGGCAAGGATTCCAACGTCATGATCTGGCTGGCGCGCAAGGCGTTCTTCGGGCGCGTGCCGTTCCCCGCCATGCATGTCGATACCGGCAAGAAATTCGCCGAGATGTACGCCTTCCGCGAACGCTATGCGAAGGAATGGCAACTCGATCTGCGCGTCGAGCCCTGCCCGCCGATCGATGCGGTCGATCCGACCTTGCCTCCGGCCGCACGCTCGGCGGCCCGCAAGACCGAGGGACTTAAACTTGCCCTCGCCAAGCATGGATTTGACGGCCTGATCGCCGGCATCCGACGCGACGAGGAAGCGACCCGCGCCAAGGAGCGCGTGTTCTCGCCGCGCGGGCTGGAGGGCGAATGGGACGTTCGCGACCAGCCGCCGGAATTCTGGGATCACTTCAACGCCTCGCCGCCGCAAGGCGCCCACTTGCGCATCCATCCCATCCTGCATTGGACCGAAGCCGATATCTGGGCCTACACCAAGCGGGAGAACATTCCGATCATTCCGCTCTACATCGCCAAGGACGGCAAGCGCTATCGCTCGCTCGGCGATCAGGACATCACCAATCCCGTCGCCTCGACGGCTTCCGACATCGACGAGATCCTGGCCGAGCTCGACGCCACCAAGGTGCCGGAACGCGCCGGACGCGCACTGGACCACGAGACCGAAGATGCCTTCGAGCGGCTGCGCGTCGCGGGCTATCTCTGACGAACCCTCCTGTGAGCGCTGTCATGAACATGATCGTCTCCCCTTCTCCCGCATTGTCGGTAACTCCCAACGGCACCACGCGTCCGCAACTACGCATCGTCATCGTCGGTCACGTCGATCACGGCAAGTCCACGCTGGTCGGCCGGCTGCTGCACGAAACCGGCAGCCTGCCCGAGGGCAAGCTGGAGATGCTCAAGGCAGTCAGCGCGCGGCGCGGCATGCCCTTCGAGTGGTCGTTCCTGCTCGATGCGCTGCAGACTGAACGCGACCAGGGCATCACCATCGACACCACGCAGATCCGTTTCCGCACCCGTTCGCGCGACGTCGTGCTGATCGACGCGCCCGGCCACGCCGAATTCCTGCGCAACATGATCACCGGCGCCTCGCAGGCCGACGGCGCCGTGCTGATCATCGATGCGCTCGAAGGCGTGCGCGATCAGACGCGGCGGCACGGCTATCTATTGCATCTGCTCGGCATCCGGCAGGTCGCGGTCGTGGTCAACAAGATGGACCGCGTCGATTTCAGCGCAGCACGCTTTGTGGAGATATCCGCCGAAATCACCGCCCACCTCACCGGCCTCGGCGTTACCCCCTCGGCGGTGATCCCGATCTCGGCACGCGACGGCGACGGCGTCGCCGCGCTCACGCCTGATATCGCCTGGTACGACGGCCCGACGGTGGTCGAAGCGATCGATGCGCTGGAGCCGGCGCGGGCGCTGCAACAGCTCGCCCTGCGTTTGCCGGTGCAGGCGATCTACAAGTTCGACGACCGCCGCATCGTTGCCGGCCGCATCGAGTCGGGCAGCCTCGCTGCGGGCGACGAGATCGTCATCATGCCTGCAGGCAAGGTTGCGAAGATTCGCTCGGTCGAGAGCTGGCCCGCGACGCCGGTCGAAGGCCGCCAGGACGCGGGCCGCTCGGTCGGCATCACGCTCGATCG
>WBZP01007026.1_pt1 | contig 10964 bp, 8 predicted proteins | sample 5204301 | NCBI WGS metagenome assembly WBZP01 (sample SAMN12412401, study PRJNA552823) | activated sludge metagenome | isolation source: activated sludge from nitrification reactor of wastewater treatment plant... | place: USA: Pennsylvania | collected 2017
CCGTCGAGGGTTCCGGCGGCGGCCACCAGTCGCGACGCCATGCTCGGGGTGTAGACGAAGCTGCCGTCGGCGTTGATCACGACGCTGCCGCGGCCGGGTGCCGCAGACACGTTGTAGGACAACGTGTCCGAGTCGGCATCGGTGACGTTGAGCTGTCCGCGGATCGCACCGGTCAGCGCGTCGGTGCTCGTCACCGTGAATGCCGGCGTGCCCACCACCGGGGCGTGGTTGGGTGCGGTTGGTGGGGTGGGCGTGATGGTCAGGTTGGTGACGGTGATGGTCACCGGCGGGTTGAGTCCGTCGCTGACGGTGATGACGGCGGCGTCGACGGCGGTTCCGGTGCCGGCGGCCAGGGCGTCGCGGGCGTCCTGGTGGGCGGTGTAGGTGAAGGTGCCGTCGGGGTTGATCGACAGATCGCCGTTCTGAGGTGCGGTGGCGATGTCGTAGGTCAGGGTGCGGGTGGCGCTGGTGACATGTACTGCGCCGGTTTGGATTCCGGTGGTGGTGTCGGCGGTGCCGAGATCGTAGGCGGGGGTGCCGACGACCGGCAGGGTCGCGGTCGGGGAGATCGGGGTGGTGATGGTGATGTCGACGGAGACACCGGAGCTGGTGGCGGTGACGGTGAAGGTGTCGGTCTGGCGTCCGGGGGTGGTGTTGGTGGTGCCGGCGGCGGTGCGGGCTCCGATGGTGGGGGTGTAGGTGAATGCGCCGGTGGTGGGGTCCAGGTGCACGGTGCCGGCGGTGGGTCCCGTGGCGGTGCTGTAGGTGACCTCGGCGCCGGTCAGGTCGGTGACGTCGAGGTGTCCGGCGACGGTGCCGGTGGTGGTGTCGGTGCCGGTCAGGGTGTAGCCGGGGGCCGGGGCGAACGGGCCGGCGGGCACGGTGACCGGGACCGGGGCCAGGATGGTCAGGGTGTTCTTGCTCGCCAGGTAGATCGTGCCGGTGCGGCTTGTGAGGATGGCGGTGTTGAACTGATCGGCGGTGGTGGGCAGCGTGATCACGGGGAGCGCGGCGCCGACGTTGCGGTAGGGGTCGCCGGCGTTGGGGGTGTCGATGTCGACCAGGCGGACGGTGTTGTTGTAGTTCGACATTGGGGTGTTGCCCAGGCCGTCCCACGTGTAGCCGCTGAAGACGGCCAGGGTGCCGTCAGCGCTGGTGATGGCAGAGGCACGGGCGTCGGACAGTGGGGCCAGGTAGCCGGCCTGGGTGAAGCCGGTGTTGGTGGGGTTCAGGCGCAGCAGGGGTTGGCCGGAGCTGTCAGAGATGACCCAGACGTCGGTGCCGGCGCCGATGGCCACGCCGATCGGTGTGAGCAGGGTGCTGATGCTGGTCAGTTGGATGCCCAGGCTGTTGTAGGTGGTGATGGTGCCGCGGACGGGGTCGGTGACATAGACGGTGCCGTCATGGCCGACGGCCACGGATGTGGGGTGGCTGGCGTGGTAGCTGGCGTCCCATTGGTCGTCGATGGTGCCGGCCGGGATCTGGTAGGCGACGTGGATGTAGCCGCTGGTCAGGCCGAGGGTGAGTAGGACGCCGTCGGTGGCGATGGGGCCGGTGGCCATCGAGTCGGTGATGGTGAAGGCAGTGGCGTACAGGTGGGTGCCGTCGTTGGCCACGGCCAGGTCGCTGACGTGGTAGCCCGGCAGGGGTAGGTCGCGGGTGGCGATGATGCTGTAGGCCGTCGGGCTGGATTCGTCGATGTCGACGGTGGCGATGTAGGCCGTGGTGGTGCCCTGGCCGGCGATGTAGAGGTGTTTTCCGTCGGGGGAGACCGTCAGGGCGGTCGGGTTGTCGACCGGGATGGTCACCAGGATGGTGCCCAGACCGGGGTCGGCGGCATCGGCGTTGATGACCTTGACGGAGCCGTGGCTGGGATTGGCGACGAAAAGCCTTGTGCCATCGGCGCTCAACGCCAACACATGGCCGCTGCTGTCATCGACGATGTTGTAGGTGCCGGCCATCGTCAGGGTGGTGTGGGTGACCGGGACCGCGACCACGTTCACGCTTACCGCGGGGTTGGTGCCATCGGAGACCGCGATCGTGAACGAATCCGAGATGATCGCATTGGGCGCCAACCGGGAGGCCATCGACGGCTGATAGACGAATGACCCGTCAGCGCCCACCGCCACACTGCCGTAATGGCCACCCACGGAAACGTTGTAGGACAACACATCCGAGGCATCCACATCGGACACGAACACCTGACCGTGCACCGCACCGGTCAATGTGTCGACGCTGGTGATGGTGTAGGCGGGGGTGCCCACCACCGGGGCGTGGTTCACCACGGCGAGCGCAGCGATGGGCACCGTCACCGCCACGTCGACGCTGCCACCGTGGCCGTCGCCGACCGTCACGGTCAGTGCGTCGGTGTCCCCACCGGGCTGGCCGGCGTTCTCCCGCGCCTCGGTGGTCGGGGTGTAGGTGAAGCTGCCGTCGGCGTGCACCACCAACGTGCCCTTGTCGGTGGTCTTCGCCCCGGACAGCGCGTCGCCGTCGGGGTCGGAGATCCCGAGACTGCCGGTGACAACCCCGTCGGCGCCGGGTGTTCCGACGACGATATTGCCTGTGCTGCTGGGGTTTCCGTTGGAGGGCGCGATGTCGAGGGTCAGCGGCAGGGTGAGGCTGCCGCCACGGCCGTCGGTGACGACGATGGTCAGTGAATCCGTTGCGGGGCCCGTCCCGGCGGCGTCGTGCTGCGCCGTGGCGGTGGGAACGTAGCTGTAGTCCAGCCGGCTGGTGGTCTCGTCGACGGACGAAATGGTGACGGTCAGTGTGCCCCGGCTGCTCGGGTCGGCCGACCAGGACAGCGCATTGCCGTCGGGGTCGACCAGCGTCACCGAACCGGTCACGCTGCCGTCGGAGTTGTTGTGGGGCCCCGAGCTCTGCGTGACCTGCGGAGCGGTGTTCGGGATGGACAGGCAGATGGTGGCGGTCCGGGCGTGCAGGCCGCCCGGGGTGAACAGGCCGGCCAGGCCGTGCAGGTGCGCGGTGCCGTCGTCGACCGAGATGGTGAACGAGTCGGCGCCGGCGAACCCGGTTGGCGACGTGACATACGTGAAGGTGCCGTCGTCGGCCACGGTGACCGTGCCGTGCTGGGCGCCCGCGGCGGTGAAGTGCAGGGCGTCGCCGTCGGCGTCGTCGGCGGCCAGGACGCCGGTCACCATCAGGCGGCCGTCGGCCGTCAGGCTGGTGGACGTCACCGTCGCGGAACCGACTGTGGGAGTGGCGTTGTCGAAGATCGACTCGATGCGGCGGTATACCGCCCAGACCATCGCGAGGATCGGGTTCGGCGGGTTGGCCGGATCGGGGGTGGCCTCGGGGTTGTAGCCGAAGAAGTCGAGGACCGCGACGACGAAGGTGTGGATGGGCGACGGCGGCGTCACGACCTGCGCAGGCGTCACCGTGGTGACCTCGACCGTGGCGGTGGGCACATTCGACGCGGACGTGGGTGCGGCGGCCGGCGGATCCTCGGTAGCGCTGAGCGTCAGCATGCGGGCGGCGGGTCGGACCACGGGTGCGGGGTCCGGTGCCGCCGCGGCCGCCGGGGTGGTGTCGCGCGCCGCAACCGCAGTGGCGGGCGGTTCTGCTTCCGGGGTGTGGGTGACGGGGGCCGCTGCGGGCGCCTCCGTTGTCGGCTCGGGTATCTCGGAGGTCGGGGCGGACCCGGTGGTCTCGTCGCTCGGCTCCTCCGTCGGCTCCTCGGCCGTGGATGGGTCGGACGATTCCGGGTCGGCGGGTTCCGGGTCGGCGGTGGGATCCGGATCGTCGGCGTCCTCGGCCGGATCCTCCGACTGGGCCGGGTCGTCCGATTGGGTCGGATCGGTCTTCGGCGGGGTGGGGTCGGTCTCGGTGGCGTCCGACTCGGTGGGGTCCATCTTGGTCGGGTCCGACTGCGCCGGGTCCGCCTTGGCGTCGGTCTTGTCCGCGGCGCCGTCGGCGGATGCGGTGCCGGTGTCCGGCGTGGCCGACGCCGGTGCGGGACCGCTGATCGCCGCGAACCCGATACCCAGCGCGGCGGCCAGCGTGCCGATCCGGCCGATGTAGCAGGCGTACTTCGACGCTTCCGGTGTGCGGACAGAACCCATGAACAACCCGTGACCCGACGTTCGACCCCTCGAGAACCACCTCATCCTAGGGGGAAGGAGGTGCCCATCGCAGCGAATAGGTTTTGCAGGTCTTGGTGCTGGTCACACGTGTCGGGGAATCCCCGCTCGCGAACCCTGGTGGGTTATCGTGGCCGTGATGAGCGCGCCCACCCCGATGTTCCCGTTGCAGTCGGCCGTCCTGCCCGGTGAGGCGCTGCCCCTGCGGGTCTTCGAACCACGCTACGCAGCGCTGGTCGAGGACTGTCTGGCCACCGAGGATCCGGCGTTCGGGGTGGTGCTGATCGCCCGCGGTCGTGAGGTCGGTGGCGGCGACCAGCGCCACGACGTCGGCGCCCTGGCCCGCATCGTGGAGTTCGCCGGTCACGGTGCTGGCCGATACCAGCTGAAATGCAGTGTGCAGGAACGTTTCCGGGTGATCGAATGGCTGCCGGACGATCCGTATCCACGAGCCCTGCTGCTGGACTGGCCCGATGAGCCCGGCGATGTCGCCGCGGCCGACGTCCGCGCACTCGAGGACGACGCGTGGGCGCTGCTCGAACTGATCGCCGGGGCCCGCGACATCCGGTTGCGTCCCCGCGACGAGATCTTCGGTGATCTGGCCGACGAGGCCGGCGACCGGTTGTACGGGTTGGCCGCCCGGGTGCCGATCGGCCCGGCCGACAAGTACGAGGTGCTCGCGGCGCCCGGACCGGTGCAACGACTGGCGGCGTTACGTGAGGCGGTCGAGACCGTCACCGCGATGGTGCGGTTCCAGTTGTCCGACGGCTGAAGCCCGGTGCGCGTCGACCGCCGGCGCCACCCAGTCGTGCAGGAACCGCCGCAGTGCGGCCCCGCTGCGGGCCGGCCGTCCGGGATCGACGATCAGCGATTGCAGCATCCGCAGCATGATCTCGACGAGTTCGTCGAGCGTGTCACCGGCGAATCCCGCTGTGGCCCAATCGATATCGAATCGTTGCAGGATCGATCGACCGAATGCGATGGCGTCGTCGGACGTCACGCCGGCGGTGAAGGCGCTGGCCTTGCCCGGCTGCAGGACCAGGCTCAGGTATTGGTCGTGGGAGAGCTGTTCGAAGGTGTACGCGATGCCTTCGACCACCGCTTCGGTGGGCTCGCTGGTCGGACCGAGCCGGGTGGCCAGTCGATCGAGGAAGCCGTCGACCGCGGACATCGCGGTGGCGCCCAGTAGCGCTTCGTGCGTCGGGAAGTAGCGGTAGACGGTCTGCCGGGTCACGCCCAGGCGCTGCGCCACCTCGGAGACGCTGACGGTTCCCCGCGCGTCGATGGCGCTGCGGGCCGCGGCGGTGATCCGCGCGACGGCTTCCTGGTCGTCGGCCGGGATGTCACCCGACCAGCCATGGCGCCGCATGCGCCGATCGTCGCACAATCCGCGTCCCATCTTGACAATACAATTCGTTTTGATTGTATGGTCTGCGTACCCGGCGACGAAGGAGACGACCATGACCGTCCGCGGTGACGACGAGTCCCTGACCGCGCGGGGCCTGCGCCACGCGCTGGACAGGACGACCGACCTGGCCGAGCGTGAACTGAAGGTGCCACTGCACTACTACAGCGATCCGAAGATCACCGAGATCGAGGAATCACAGATCCTGCGCCGGGTTCCCCTCGCGGTCCTCCCGTCGGCGCAGGTGGCGGGCGCGAACGACTACGTGGTGCGCTCCGTGCTCGGCGATTCGCTGCTGATCACCCGCGACAATCGCGGTGCTGCGCACGTCTTCCTCAACTACTGCCGGCACCGCGGCGCGATGCCCGCGTGCGGATCAGGCACCGCCAGCCGCTTCGTGTGTCCGTACCACGCGTGGACGTACAAGAACACCGGCGAGCTGTTGACCCTGCCCGGCCGGGCCGGGTTCGACTCGACGGACACCCGGGACTACGGCCTGGTGGAACTGCCGTCCGAGGAACGTCACGGGTTCATCTGGGCGGTGCTGACCGCCGGCGCGGCGATCGACCTCGACGCACACCTCGGCGACTTCGGTGCCGAACTGGCCATGTGGAACTACCAGGACTACGGCTACCACGGTGAGCGTGAATTCGGCTCGGAGGTGTCCTGGAAGGGTGCGCTGGAGGCGTTCGCCGAGGGCTACCACTTCCCATTCGTCCACGGCGACAGCCTGATCGGGCAGAACACCCTGGCCAACACGATGGTCTACGACGAGTTCGGCCGGCATCACCGCATCGGATTCCCGTTCAACTGGATCACCAACGTCGACACCGACGAGACCGCCTCGCGGGAGCCGCTGGCCAACATGGGCGTCATCTACTGGATCTATCCCAACCTGATCCTCGCCAACAGCCCGGTGGGGGTGGAGATCATCGACATGCTCCCGGACGGGGAGCCGACCCGCTGCACGGTGCGGCACAGCTGGATGGCCCGGACACCCGCCGTCGACGACGACATGCGGGCCGGCTACCAGATGATCTTCGACAGCGTGCACGCCGCCGTGCGCGACGAGGACTTCGCGATGCTGCCCCAGTGCGGCGAGGGGGTGCGCCACGGCCAGCACGACCACATGCTGATCGGGCGCAACGAGATCGCGGTCCAGCACATGATCAAGGTGTTCGCCCAGGAACTCGGCGTCGCGCTGGCCTAGGGGTCCTATTCGGTTGGCGGGGAGCGCAATTCGTCGATGGCCAGCTGATCCTGCAAGTTCTGCTCGCGGTAGGCCAGCTGGCCCACCCGCTGGGCCACCACCGGCGCCGTGATGAGGGTGAACATGCCCGTCAGGATGATCATTCCGACGTCGGGGTGCCCCCGCAGCCGGATGGCCGCGCCCGCGAGCACCAACAGCAGGCCGAGCACCTGTGGTTTGGTCGCCGAGTGCATGCGCGACAGGGTGTCGGGAAAGCGGACCACACCGATGGCCGCGGTGAGCGCGAGCGCGGAACCGCCGAGAATCAGTACCGCACAGACGATGTCGGCCCACCCCATCACGCGTCTCCGGTCCGGTCGATGTCACGGACCCGGAATCGGGCGATGCTCACCGATCCGACGAAGCTGATCAGCGCGAGCGCCACCAGGCTGTAGGTGACGGTGGTGTCCAGGCTGAAGGCCGCCCACGTGCCCACCCCGCACATGGTGACCGCGATCAGGGTGTCCAGAGCCACCAGGCGGTCCAGCGTGCTGGGGCCGGCCAGCAGCCGGAACATGGTGGTGCCGGCGGCCAGGACCAGCATGATGCTCGCCGCGATCCAGACGCCGCTCATGGGCGCCACCGAGCGTGAGTCATCCAACCAATCCCGCTCGGCGGGATGGACGACGTCATGTGCGCTCCGTTCCGGCCGGTTGCCAGTCGGCGTCCCGCTCGAACGCGGCGATCAGCAGCCGCTCGACCTGGTGCACCTGATGGTAGAACTGCTTGACCGAGCGGTCGGAGCCGACATCGAGCTGGTGCACGTAGATCATCCGGCGCACCTGGTCGATCTCCAGCACGATCGACCCGGGGATCAGGTTGATGATGTTGACCGCCAGCGCCAGCACCAGATCGGACTTGATGTTCAGGTGCGTCCGCAGCACCGCGGTCAGCGGCGGCGGACCGGGACGGATGGCCAGCCACGCCACCTGGAAACTGGACCACAGGAGATACCAGCCCACCAGGATTGCCAAGCGCGCCAGGGCAATCGGGTGCACGCGACCCTCGACCGGCACCGGCGGCAACGGCAACAGGAAGGTGATCACCAGGGCGACCGCCAACCCGCTCAGAATATTCGCGGCGGAGATGTTGCCCCACAACAGGATCCACACGAAGGTGAGCCAGATCGGCACCCAGATGCGCAGGGCGGACGCGCGACGGTTGCGGGTTCCCGTCCATTGGGTCACGGTGCACCACCGCCCAGCACCGCGGTGATGTACTGGCCGCGGTCGAGAACCTCGGCGGCGGCCCGCTCGCTGTAGGCGAAGATGGGCCCGGCGGCCACCGTCAGCGCAAGACCGACGGCGATCAGCCCGAACGTCGGGATGAGCATGCCCGCCGGCATCCGGCCGACGTCGTCGCGGTCGGCGAAGGCGATGTCGCCGGCGTCCTCGAGCAGCGCGATCGGAGCGGCCGCGGACAGCTCGCCCTCGGGTGCGTCGACGCGGGCCCGCCAGAACGCCTTGGTCCACACCCGGGTCACGACGTACAACGTCAGCAGGCTGGTCAACACGGATCCCGCGACCAGGATCCAGGCCAGCGCCGAGCCGTTCTGCGCGCCGGCCTCGAGCAGGGCGACCTTCCCGATGAAGCCCGAGAACGGCGGAATGCCACCGAGATTGAGTGCCGGGACCACGAAGACGAACGCCAGGATCGGGCTGGCCCCCGCGAGGCCGCCGAGGCGGCGCAGCGTCGATGCGCCGGCCTGCCGCTCGATGAGACCGACCACCAGGAACAGGGTGGTCTGCACGATGATGTGGTGTGCGACGTAGTAGATGGCGCCCGACATTCCCAGCCGACTCGACAGCGCCACCCCGAACACCATGTAGCCGATATGGCTGACCAGGGTGAACGACAGCAGTCGCTTGATGTCGCTCTGGGCCATCGCGCCGAGGATGCCGATGATCATCGTCAGTACCCCGGCGACCATCAGCACGTTGTCCAGCGCGCCGCCCGGGAACAACAGCGAATGGGCCCGGATGATCGCGTAGACGCCGACCTTGGTCAGCAGCCCGGCGAACACCGCGGTGACGGGCGCCGGCGCGGTGGGATAGGAGTCGGGCAGCCACGTCGACAGCGGGAACACCGCGGCCTTGATACCGAACGCCACCAGCAGGACGGCGAACACCGCGGTGCGGGTGCCGGGGCTGACGGTGTCGATCCGGACCGCGATCTGGGCCATGTTCAGCGATCCGGTGGTCGCGTAGACCAGTGCGATGCCGAACAGGAAGATCAGCGACGAGACCATCGACACCATGACGTAGGCGATGCCGGCCCGGACCCGGTCCTGGCTGGCGCCCAGCGTCAGCAGCACGAAGCTGGCCGTCAACAGGATCTCGAAGCCGACGAACAGATTGAACAGATCGCCGGCCAGGAACGCATTGCACACGCCGGCCGACAGCACCAGATAGGTCGGCAGGAAGATCGACACCGGCTGGCGTTCGTCGCCGTCGCGGATGCCCTGCCCGATGGCGTAGAACACCACCGCCAGCAGCACCACCGCGGAAACCACCAGCATCAGCGCCGAAAGGCGGTCCACCACAAGGGTTATGCCGAGCGGACCGAAGCCGGGCCGGTCGGGTCCCCAGCCACCGACCTGGAGCGCGATCGTGCCGTGCCGGTCGGTCAGGTGCAGCAGCACCGCGCACACGACGGTCACCGCGGTCAGCGCGGTCAGGGTCAGGAATCGCTGCAGGCGCGGCCGGCGGCCCGCGATCAACGTCAGGGCGGCGCCGATCAGCGGCACCAGCACCGGCAGCGGTGTGAGCACGTGGCCGAGTTCGACCGCCGACATCATCGTGACCCCTCCCGGCCGGGCAGGGCGTCCAGTTCGTCGGGCTCGTCGGTGTCGGGATGCGTTCCCGTGTCCCCGGATGCGTCGAGTTCCTCCACCGGAATCTCCTCGGCGACCCGCGCGTCCTCGACGTCGTCGTCGACCTCCTCGTCGGTGTTCAACCGGTACGAGCGGTAGGTCAGCGCCAGTACGAACGCGGCGACGCCCATGGTGATGACGATCGCCGTCAGGATCATCGCCTGGGCCAGTGGGTCGGCGATGGTGGTGCTGACGACGCCGGTGCGCCCGCGGATCGGGGGATTGCCCGACGGTCCGCCGACGGTGAGGATCAGCAGATTGATACCGTTGCCGATCAGCAACAGGCCCAACAACATTCGGGTCAGGTTCCGTTCCAGGAGCAGGTACACCCCGCAACTGACCAGTGCGCCGATCAGGATCAGGGGCACCAGGGGCACGGTGAGGTCGGCGGTCATCAGCGCTGCCCCGCCATCATCTCTTCGTCGAGGCGGGCGCCCAGGCTGCGCAACACGTCGAGCACCAGACCCACCACGATGAGGTACACGCCCAGGTCGAAGAACAGTGCCGTCACGAACTTCACGTGCCCGAGGACGGGCACGTCGAGCTCGATCAACGCCGACGACAGCGCGGGCGCCCCGAGCAGTAGCGACGCGGTCGCAGTCGCCGCGGACAGTCCCAGACCCGCACCCAGGATCTTGCCGGCGTCCAGTGGCAGCGTCTCGCCCAGTTCGTAGCGCCCGCCGGCGAGGTAGCGCAGCACCAGTGCCAGTCCGGCGGTCAGCCCGCCGGCGAACCCGCCACCGGGCGTGTTGTGTCCGGCGAAGAAGAAGTAGAAGGACAGCACCATGATCAACGGGAAGATGACGCGGGTGGCGACCTCGAGCACCAGGGACCGGTAGCGCGGGTCGCGGTATTCGCTGCCGCGCAGCCAGGTGATGTCACCGACCGCCGGGCTGTACGGCATGGACGACGTGGTGTCCGGTTGCCCACCGGCGTCCGGGACCCGGGGCGCGGCGCCGAAGCGCCGGTGCCGGAAGACCAGGGACGCCACCCCCGTGGCCGCCACCACCAGCACCGAGATCTCGCCGAGGGTGTCCCAGGCGCGGATGTCGACCAGGATCACGTTGACGGTGTTGGCCCCGTGACCCCGCAGATAGGCCGCGTCGGGCAGCAGGCTCGAGATCGGGATGGTGTGGCGGGCGGCCATCGCGAACGCGGCCAGGCCGGTGACGCTCGTGCCCACCGCGACCGCCAGCAGGGCGCGGGGCAGCCGGGCCCGCCGCATGTTCGCGGCGTCGGCCTCGGCGGGCAGCACCCGCAGCACCAGCACGAAGAACACCAATGTCAGTGTCTCGACCAGGAACTGGGTCAGTGCCAGGTCCGGCGCGCCGTGCA
>WBZP01007028.1_pt1 | contig 10962 bp, 10 predicted proteins | sample 5204301 | NCBI WGS metagenome assembly WBZP01 (sample SAMN12412401, study PRJNA552823) | activated sludge metagenome | isolation source: activated sludge from nitrification reactor of wastewater treatment plant... | place: USA: Pennsylvania | collected 2017
GTCCTCGACGGCGGCAGCGGCTCCTGGGGCGAAGTCGCCATGCCGGCCAACAAGACCATGGGCGTCACTGAGGCCGAGGCCAGGAAGCTGGTGGGGTGGATTTTGTCGCTGAAATAGGAATTCTGCTCGATAGCTTTTGTGCTAAGGTATTACCTGTTAATACCACATGGAGTCTTCGATGACGACAGCCGCTATTCGCCCGGTAGCCATCAAGATTGGTGCCGATATCAAGGAACGTGTGCAGCGCCTGGCAGAGGCACGCCACCGTACGCCGCACTGGCTGATGCGTGAAGCCATCTGCCAGTTTGTCGAGCGCGAGGAAAAGCGCGAGGCCTTCCGGCAGGACGGGATCAACGCCTGGAACGCGTATCAAGCCACCGGCCAACATGTCACAATGAACGAGGCGGACACTTGGCTTTCCCGCCTGGAAGCTGGAAATGACGTCGAGCCGCCTGAATGCCACAACTGATCTGGTCGCCCGCCGCTCTTCGCGATGTACAGCGTCTTTATCGTTTTCTGGCCGAAAAGAATGCCGAGGCCGCCAAGCGCGCAGCAAAGACGATCCGCGAGGCCGTGCAGATCATCGCGCAACAACCGGGCATCGGGCGCCCCGTTGACGACTTGGAACACGAATACCGGGAATGGATCATTGACTACGGCGACAGTGGCTATGTCGCCCTGTATCACTATGACAGCAAAGAAGCGGTGATCCTGGCCATACGTCATCAACGGGAAGCAGGATACTGAGGCAGGCCGATTCTTCGATGAACCGTGCAAACGTCATACAACTCCAGACCCAGAGCAAACCTACCCTGATGGCCCGCTATGGCATTAAGCGTCTTGCGTTGGTCGGCTCGACGGCGGCACGGCACCTGGGCCGAAGTCGCCATGCCGGGGAACAAGACCATGGGCGTCACCGAAGCTGACGCCCATAAACTGGTGGCGTGGATTCTGTTACTGAAATAGCATGATTCCGCCTTCCGGCGGGTTTACCCGGCCCCACTCGTTTTCACCCGTCCTCTGGTTGCGGCTGCGTTCCCGCTGGGCCATTTACGACACGGCAAAAAAATGTTTCGTGTGCAACCGGACCCGACGCGGCTCGACGCGGATATCGCCGTAACGCCTTCCAACCGATCACTTGGCGCGACAAATCCCAGGGGTGTTCTGTTCATTCAGGCGATCAAGCCAGGACGACAGTCGCAGACCGAGTTCGGTGCTGGCCGCCACCAACGCACCAACGCCGCCGCGCGCATCGGGCGTGGCGGCCGGCTTGTCGATGAATAGCCGCCGTTCGCTGACGGTCTGCCGCCTGACATCGATCAGGCTGACGACGACCTGCAACACCCCCCTGCTGTTTTGCGGCGTATCGAAGAGCTGTGAAAACTCCTGCAGCTCAACCCTGAGCAGGCAATCGAACGGTATATTTCCATTGACGCTCGCCGATCCGAGCTGCTGCCGGAGGCGTTGCGCGAGCAGGCTGTCCGGCGCGCTCACCCAGCGGCTTGCCGTGTATTCGTGGTGTTTCAGCGGATCGTCGTAAGCCAGGCGGTAACCGACATGGAGCGAGTCGAACCAGGACGGCGATTTGAGTTCAAGCGCCAGTCTCGACCACTTCCCTTCTGCCGCCAGAGGTGCCGCCGGCAACCCGAAGTCATAGACGGCTACCGTCGTCGGGTTGCCGCCACCGGCACAAGCACTCATGAGCAAGGCGGCCAGCAGTATCCAGACTCTCTTCATGGTTGTCCCCCGGTAGTGATCGGCGCATTGAAGCCCGGCTCTCCCGGCCCGGGCAATGGCTGCTGGCGGCCGAAAATCAGGCTCTGCGGCGATTCCTCGAGCATCTGCAACACCCGCCCAAGCTGACGCGAATTCGCCGACAGCTCAGCGCTCAACGCGTTGATTCGTGGAATCAACGCACCCGCGCCGCCGGATACCGGGTCGCCCAAAACGGTCTCCAGTTTCCCGCTGACGGTTTGCAAGTGCGCCACGAGTGCGCGCGCTTCGGCAACAAAGGGCGCTGTCTGGGAAGCAGTTTGTTCGACGCGCGACAACGTGGCGTTGATCAAGCGGACATTTTCCGGGGTCAGTATCTGGCGCAATTGGGCCACCACGACCTTGGCATTTCCGGTCGTGTCTTCAAGATGGGAGAGCGTTTTCGTTATGTTCAGGCGGTTTTCCGGGCTGAGCAGCGCGTTGGCGCTGAGCAGGAAATCACGGGCATTGCGTAAGGTTTCGCCGCCGACATCCGACAGCTCCTCGACGAGAGAATCCTGCATCGGAATCGTGGATAAGCCACCGGAATTGGCTTCCAGAAGCGTAGCATTCTTGCCCGTATCTTCAAGCAGCACATGCGCCAATCCGGTTATGCCCTGATAACCGAGTTTGGCCGTCGTCCCCCGCGTCACGGGAATGGTCTTCTTGATGCGGATGCGCACCAGCGTACTGCGGACGTCGTTCGGATCGAGCTCGACGGATTCGACTTTGCCGACGCTCACGCCTCGATAGCGAACCGGCGCCTGCACATTGAGCCCGGTGACATTTTTTGTGGTCAGCACCAGATACTCGACGCTCACTTCTTTGTCGCCACCGAACCACCAAAGCGCCGCAACGGCGGAAATCCCGAAAAACAGGGTGAATAACCCGGCGATCAGGGCATGCGAGCGATTTTCCATGATTAATCCAACCTTCTTTTCATGACCGCAACGGCGTGCTCGGAACAGAAAAAATTACGAATGAAAGGGTGATCAACCGCCAGCACTTCGGCCGGCGTGCCACAGGCGATGATACGCTGCTCTGCCAGCACCGCCAGGCGCGTCGCCAGACCTGCCAGCGTACTGAGATCATGGGTCACCATCACGACGGTAAACCCCAACTCTTTCTGCAGCGTCCCGATCAGCTTAACAAAATTTTCCGCGAGGTCCGGGTCCAGCCCAGCCGTCGGCTCATCGAGCACCAGCAGTTCCGGTTCCAGCGCCAACGCCCGGGCCAGAGCCACCCGTTTGACCATCCCTCCCGACAATTCGGATGGCATCAACAGCGCATGGCGCGGTTCGAGTTCGACCATGGCCAGTTTCATGAACACCAGATCGCGAATGATTCCCTCTTGGAGCACGCGCAACTCGCGCAATGGGAAAGCAATGTTGTCATGGACCGACAGCGCGGAGAACAGCGCGCCTTGTTGAAACAACATACCGAATCGGCGGCGAACACCACGCCGAATCTCGGGATCGGCATCCAGAATCGCATGGCCAAAAAGCCTGACCGAACCGGAATTGGGCGCCAGCAGACCGACGATTTCGCGTAACAGCGTCGTCTTGCCGCTACCAGACCCGCCGACCAGACCAAGAATCTGCCCCGCCTCAACGTCCAGATCGATCGCCCGATGGATGATGGTGTCGCCAAAACGCGTGCTCACCCCGCGGATCTGGATCACCGGCATATCCGCTTGAATGCTGGACGAGGCAGTCATGGTGGTTACGCGCCTCCAGGCAATCCCAGGTTACGGGTCAATATCGCAAACACGGCATCGGCAATAATGACCATGGTGATTGCGGTAACCACGGCCACCGTCGTTTTCGACGACAAGCTTTCCGTATTCGGCCGAACTTTCAACCCGAAATGGCAGGCGATCAACGCGATCAGCGCGCCAAAGCAAAAACCCTTGCCGATACCGATCCAGACGTTGGCGACGGGCACGGCTTTGGGTAATTCGGCAAAGAAGTAGCCATAGGGCAGATTCATTTCCAGCTTTGCCGAAACCATGCCGCCGAGGATGCCAGCTGCCGAGCACCAGATGACCAGCAACGGCATGGCGATCGACAACGCGGCGACTTTTGGCAGGACCAGGCGCAAACTGCGCGAGACGCCCATCGTCGCCAGCGCGTCGATCTCTTCGGTCACCCGCATGACGCCGATCTGCGCTGTCATCGCCGAACCGGAACGGCCGGCCACCAGCACGGCAACGATGACCGGTCCCAACTCCCGAATGATGCTGATGCCAAGCAGGTTGACAATGAAGATATCGGCGCCGAAGGCCTTGAGTTGCAACGATGACAGATACGAGAGCACGACGCCGATCAGGAAGCCGACCAGCCCGGTCACCGGCAACGCCTGCGCGCCGCTCTTGTAGAGATTGGCCGAAAACTCGCGCCACGGAATGTCGCCTGGATGCAAAAACAAGGAACACACGTCGAGCAGCAACTGGCCGATCAGCGTGACGATGTCGCGCAACTCGTTGCCCACCGCCAGAAGCAACTTCCCCAGCACCAGCAATCCGAAATAACTGCGCTCGGGAGGCTTGGCCTCGTATTCCGTCGACATGGCCGCAGCGCGCTCAAGAACCGCCCGCTGCTGCGCCGAGACCCCCAGGAATTCCGGCCAACGCCTGCTCCAGGCTCGCCAGATCAGAATGGCGCCCACGCTATCGAGGCGACCGATGGCCGACAACTCCCAGCCGCAATTCCTCGCCGCCAGTGCCTGCAAACGTGCTTCAAGACCGGCGATCGGCGATTGCAGTGCGGTGAGTGTCCAGTCGCCTGAAAGCCGGACGTGCAGCCGCCCTTCGCGCTCACTCGTTTCTATCGCGGCAGCCGGCACCCGGCGCTACTCCGCAGCCTTACGCAGGTCGTAGGGCTTTATCCGCAAGGCGAAACCCACGCGCTTCCAGCTGACGGTTTCCTCTTCAAGCGCCGCAGCACTCAAGGGATTGGCGGACAACCAGTCGGGCGGAAGTTCGATATGGAATCCCGAATCCGGGCCCTTGATCCGGACCTCCGGCAAGGGCTGATCGTCGCGCGAACGGTGCAGCAATGCCGCCAGTCGAAGACAGAACAACAGGCTCCAGATCGAGTCTGTAGCCGGCGTTGACGGCAATTTTTCCAGCTTGCCGCGCTGGCCGAGAATCAGCAGCGCCAAACGTTCCTGATCCTTCTTGGAAAATCCGGGCATGTCGGCGTAGGTCACGATGTAAGCGCCATGCTTGTGAAAACCGCCATGCGCAACCGAAATGCCAATTTCATGGAGCAAGACGGACCAGCGAAGAAAGCGGACATCGCTCTCGTTCTCGGGCTGCTCGACGTCGATCAGTTGCCCGAACAGCATGAGTGCGGTTTGCTCGACTCGCCGCGCCTGGCGGGCATCCACCTGGTAGCGCAGCATGAACTGTTGCACCGTTGCATCGCGCATATCCTGCCGATGAAAGCGCCCCAGCAGGTCGTAGAGCACGCCGAGGCGTAAGGCGCCATCGGAATAGGTCATGTGCTCGATGTCCAGTTCGGAAAAGATCGCCGACATGATCGCCAGGCCACCGGCAAAGACCGGAATCCGGTCACTGCTCAGACCGTCAAGTTTCAGGTCCGACGCCGAGCCGGCACGGATGAGCAAGGCGCGCAGCTTGCCCAGACCTTCGCGGGTAATCCCGCTGAGGCCGTCTGGATTGAGTCCGTTGGATTCGAGCAGATCGGCAATGGCACGCGCAGTCCCGGACGATGCGACGGCTTCAGTCCAGCCGATGCGACGATATTCCTGGGTGATTGTCTGGATTTCCCGAGCGGCCATTACTTCGGCCTCGGCAAAACGCTTCTTGTCCACCTTGCCGCCCGGAAAAAACCGCAGCGTGAAGCTGACACATCCCATGAACAGCGATTCAACCGCCAGTGGATCAAATTTCTTGCCGATGATGAATTCGGTCGAACCGCCACCGATATCAACGACCAGGCGCTTGTGCTTGACCAGCGGGAGCGCATGTGCGGCGCCGATATAGATCAGGCGTGCTTCCTCGCGACCGCCGATAACTTCAATCGGGAAGCCCAGCGCGGATTCGGCCTGTGGAATGAACAACTTGGCATTCTTAGCCACGCGCAAGGTATTGGTCGCGACCACACGCACGGCGTCGGGCTGAAATCCGCGCAAACGCTCGCCAAATCGGCTCAGGGTCTCCAGCGCGCGCTGTTGCGCGGCTTCATCGAGCATTTTCTCCCGGGTCAGTCCAGACGCCAGGCGAACCGGTTCCTTGAGTGAATCGAGCGGGTAAATCTGGTCGTCAACAACGCGACCGACCTGCATCCGGAAACTGTTGGAGCCAAGATCCACTGCGGCGATCTGTTCGTAACCCATAGTCGGCACTCCCTGTCTTTCATTGATTTTATGGAGAGGCATTCTATCATCGCGACGATCACATCACCTGTCCGAGGCAGATCTGGGCTCACCGCATTTCAAGTTCCGGACTCGGAAATTCGCACGTTTCTTTAACCGAATCACGCTCTTGCACGACTCACTTATTCCTGATTCAATGAGGCCATGAATCTTCTTGCCGATATCGCGCAGGGCACCGCAGCGCACTTCCCTTCCGAGAACTTCCTGAACCGCGAACTGGGCATCCTGGCTTTCAACCGCCGGGTGTTGTCGCAGGCCAGAAATCCGCTGATCCCGCTGCTCGAACGACTGCGTTACCTGTGCATCGTCAGCAGCAATCTCGACGAATTCTTTGAAATCCGCGTGGCGGGCCTGAAGGAACAGGTCAAACTGAATTCCGTTTCGGTCACCACGGACGGACTGACGGCTCGCGCCGCCTACCGTCTGGTCAGCGACGAAGCACACTCGCTGGTTGAAGAGCAATATGTCCTGCTCAACGACGAAATCCTTCCACGCTTTGCCGAGGAAAGCATTTACTTCCTGCGGCGTTCGGCATGGACCACCGAGCAACGCGAGTGGATCAAGGACTATTTTTTCAGAGAGGTCATGCCCGTACTGACGCCGATCGGTCTCGATCCCTCGCACCCTTTCCCGCGCGTACTCAACAAGAGTCTTAATTTTGCCGTCGAACTCAAGGGCAAGGATGCCTTCGGACGCAGCTCGGGAGCGGCCATCGTCCAGGCACCGCGCGTCTTGCCGCGGGTTATTCGGCTGCCGCAAGAACTCTGCGATTGCGAGTACGGTTTTGTTTTTTTCTCTTCCGTTCTGCACGCGTTTGTCGGCGAGCTGTTTGCCGGCATGCAAGTCCTCGGTTGCTATCAGTTCCGCGTCACGCGCAACAGCAACCTCTTCGTCGACGAAGAAGAAGTGAAAAATCTGCGCGCCAAAATTCAGGGCGAGCTTCCGCAGCGGCACTTTGGCGACGGCGTGCGCCTGGAGGTGGCGGACATCTGTTCGGATGCCATGGCCAGTTTTCTCCTTTCCCAGTTCAACCTGGGCGAAACCGATCTTTATCGCGTACCCGGCCCGGTCAACCTGGTGCGCCTGATGCAGATACCGGATTGGGTGGCGCGGGCCGACCTCAAGTTCGCGCCTTTCAGACCAGGGTTCCCCAAGTCGCTGAAGAAAGGGAATTGCATCTTCGAAGACATTCGCACCAGCGACATTCTTTTGCACCATCCCTACCAAAGCTTCTCCCCGGTCATCTCGCTACTCGATCGTGCGGCATCCGACCCGCAGGTAGCCGCAATCAAGATGACGGTTTATCGCACCGGAACCGATTCCGTGCTCATGCAATCGTTGATTCTCGCTGCGCAGAACGGCAAGGAAGTCACGGTCATCGTCGAATTGATGGCCCGCTTCGACGAAGAGGCCAATATCGGCTGGGCGACCAAACTGGAACAGGTTGGCGCCCATGTCGTCTACGGCGTCGTCGGCTACAAGACGCACGCCAAGATGCTGATGATCGTGCGTCGCGAAGAAGGCAAGTCCGGCAGTCTGCTGCGGCGCTATGTGCATCTTGGAACCGGCAACTATCATCCGAAGACTGCCCGCCTTTATTCCGATTTTGGGCTGCTCACGTGCAATGAAGAAATCGGCGCCGACGTGAACGAAGTATTCAAACAGCTCACCGGACTCGGACTGGCTCAATCGCTGAAGCATCTCTGGCAAGCACCATTCTCTCTTCAGCAAAACCTGCTGACCGCGATTGATACAGAAGCCGCCGCTGCCCGGTCCGGCCGGCGTGCCCGCATTATTGCCAAAATGAATTCGCTGCTCGAACCCGGGATCATCAGCGCGCTGTACGAGGCATCGCAAGCCGGGGTAAAAATCGACCTGATCGTTCGCGGTGTTTGCGCATTGAGGCCAGGAATCAAGGGGCTGTCGGAAAATATCCGGGTGCGCTCAATTATCGGCCGCTTGCTTGAGCATCACCGGGTGTTCTACTTTTACGCCGGGGGCGAGGAAAAGGTTTATCTCTCGAGCGCGGATTGGATGGAGCGAAATTTCTTTCGCCGCATCGAACTGGCCTTCCCGATTCTCGACAAAAAGCTTAAGCGCCGGGTCATTGCCGAAGGCCTGCAAATCTATCTTGCCGACAACCAGCAGTCCTGGGAGATGGATGCCAACGGCAGCTACCGCTTGCGCCGCAGCCCGCGCAGCAAACCGCGCTGTGCGCAAAGTGAATTGATCGAGTTGCTCAAGCCCTGATAGCGATCATGCATTTATCTTGCCGGGCGGAGCGGATCGTCTCGCCAACTCGAATGCCATCGCCATGAAATTCGACGACCACCCGTTTGACCAACGTCTCGGCGAAGCCTTGACCTCGGCGATCAGCCAATTCCTCGGATCGCCCTGCCGGATCGACCACACACAACCCGTTGGCGGCGGTTCGATCTCGCGTACCGTCATCGTGCAAACCGGCGGCACGCGCTGGTTCGTCAAACTCAATGGCGCCGATCGCCATGACATGTTTGTCGCCGAAGCGGATGGCTTGAGTGCGCTGGGCCGCTGCTCGGCGTTGCGCGTACCGCATGTCGTCGCGCATGGCGTGTGCGGCCGGCAAGCTTATCTCCTGCTCGAACACCTGAATTTGCGTGCGCTGGATAACGACACCGCGGGGAAAAGCGCCGGCCGCGCACTGGCCGAACTGCATCGGATCGAAGGCGACTCCTTTGGTTGGCACCGCGACAATTTCATCGGCAGCACACCGCAACTCAACACCCGTCAAGGCACCTGGCCGCAGTTCTTTGCCCGACAACGGCTGCAGCCGCAACTCGAGCTGGCCAAACAGAATGGGCATAAAGGAAAGTTCATCGCCGACGGCGAACGACTGCTTGAAGGACTCGCCGCGCTATTCGTTGACTACCAGCCGGTCATCAGTCTGTTGCACGGCGATTTGTGGCACGGCAATGCCGGCGTGGACGAATCCGGCCGGCTCGCCCTCTTCGATCCGGCGGTGTATTACGGCGATCGTGAAACCGATCTGGCGATGAGTGAACTGTTCGGTGGCTTCCCGGCCAGCTTTCACGCCGCGTACCGTGCGGCTTGGCCGCTGGCCGACGGGTCTGAACAGCGCAAGACGCTATACCAGCTCTATCACGTGCTGAACCACCTCAATCTTTTTGGCAGCAGCTACCGGCACCAGTGCGAACGCATGATCGACCAACTTCGGGCTGAGATCGGCTGACAGCGGGCCTTTGTACCGGCTGAACGTTGGGCAGGCGTGAGGAAACCTGCATCGAAAGTCGCAATACCCCGCTCGCCAGGGTCTGTTTGCATGGCCAGCCGGAAATAATTTCTTTCGCCGCGGTCCGCTTTCACCGCGTCGCCTGTCACATTCAACACTCAATGCGCTCAAGATAGGCTAGCATTGGCCCCGGAATAATTTCGAGTGGAGTCTATCGTGCAAATCCTGGGCATTGATGTAGGCGGAACGGGAATCAAGGCAGCCATCGTCGATACGGCGACCGGCACGCTGCTCAGCGAGCGATCCCGCACGGCAACACCCAAACCGGCCACGCCCACGGCCATCGGAAAGACCTTGAAATCCGTGCTGGATCAGCATCGCTGGTCGTCGGGACCGATAGGCATGGGGTTTCCTGCCGCCATCCAGAAAGGGGTTGCCCGTACAGCCGCCAATATCGACGCTTCGTTTATCGGGTTCCCGGTGGCGACGTATTTTTCCGAGCAGACCGGGTGTGCCGTTCAGGTGGCGAATGACGCCGACGTCGCCGGCCTCGCCGAAATGCGATTCGGCGCCGGCAAAGGCCGCGACGGGGTCGTTCTGATCGTCACTATCGGCACCGGTCTCGGCACCGCCGTTTTCGTCGACGGTCACCTGTTGCCCAACACGGAGCTCGGTCACCTATTCCTTGACAATGGCATGGAGGCGGAGCGCTACGCTTCCGAATCGGTACGGATTGTCCAAAAACTCAAATGGAAGGAATGGGGACCGCGCCTGAATCACTACCTCACCACCATGGAAAGCCTGCTGTGGCCCGATCTGATTGTGCTGGGCGGCGGCGTCAGCAAAGAGTTGAGGAAATTCTCGCCACTGATCACGACCAAAGCGCCGGTGGTTGCCGCCAGTTTTCTGAACCAGGCCGGTATTGTCGGCGCCGCGCTGTTTGCTGAGCAGGAGTTGCGCGCAACCCTCTGATTATCTTCGGCGGTCAGGCGCGACGCGCGTCGATGACGCCACTCACTTCCTGCAGTTGCGCCAGCGTTCTCGTGAGCTGGCCGAGGTTGTCGATTTCAGCGGTGAAGTTCATGTGCGCCATTCCCTGTTTCGATAGCGTGCTGACGGCGACCACATTCATCTTCTCGCGCGTCATGACTTCCGAAACGTCGCGCAACAGGCCCTGACGATCATGCGCATCGACGACGATATCGACGGCAAAAACGCCTTCGGTGTGGCTCCCCCATCCGGTTTCGATCACGCGCTCCGGGTGCATCGCCACCATGTTGGCAAGATTGGAGCAACTGGCTCGGTGAATGGATACGCCCTTGCCGCGTGTCACAAAGCCGATAATCGGATCCGGCGGCGCCGGCTTGCAGCAGTCGGCAAGCTGCGTCAGCAGTTTATCCACGCCGACGATCAGGATGCCTTTTTCACTCGTATCGCTGGTCTTGCGCTTGCGTACGGGCGCCGCCTTTGCCGGGCGATCCGCCTCCTGGGCGTCGCTCCCCCGCACCGCCGTCTGCAACTGGCGCAGGTTGAGCTCGGTACGTGCCACGGCGATAAACAGGTCATCGCTCTTGGCGAAT
>WBZP01007030.1_pt1 | contig 10962 bp, 8 predicted proteins | sample 5204301 | NCBI WGS metagenome assembly WBZP01 (sample SAMN12412401, study PRJNA552823) | activated sludge metagenome | isolation source: activated sludge from nitrification reactor of wastewater treatment plant... | place: USA: Pennsylvania | collected 2017
AGCCAGGCGATGGATGACGTCGCCTCGGACCTCGTCTCCTATGCCGGCAGCGATCTTGTCTGTTACCGGGCGGAAACACCGGACGACCTGCGCAGGCTTCAGTCCAAGCACTGGGACCCTGTCGTCGCCTGGGCGCGTGAGGCGCTGGGCGCGCACTTCACGGTCATCGATGGCGTCATGCCGGTGGAACAGCCGCGTCTGGCGCTCAATGCATTTGCCGCCGCACTTGAACCGCACGAGGCCTTCCGGCTGACCGGGCTGCACGTGCTCACCACGCTCACCGGATCGGCGCTGATCGCGCTCGCGCACGCCCGCGGCTATCTTTCGGCCGGCGAGGCCTGGGCCGCCGCCCACGTCGATGATGACTATCAGATCGCGTTGTGGGGCGAGGACGAGGAGGCGGCGCAGCGGCGCAACAACCGCCGCGCCGAGTTCGATGCGGCGGGCGAATTCCTTGCCGCCCTGGCACGCTAGAGCGGCACGGCCAAGCACCGTCACGACCGGCGCCGCCGCGCCTGCGGGAGAGGAGAGACGCCATTGGACTGGCAACTCGTCATCGCCATCAACGTGATGATGCTGTCCTTCATCGCGCTGCTGTTCGGGCTTTTGAGCCGGCAGTATGGCGATGTATCGATGATGGTTCTGCATGCGCTCGTCGTCGCCGCCGGCGGGGCGGCACTCTACGCAGAATTTGCCCATGCGGGTACGCTGGTCGGTGCGCTGTTCCTCGGCCTCATTGTGGTGCCCGGGCTGCTGTTGCAGCGCTCAAGCCGTGCGTATCTCGAGGCGCGGTATGCTGATGCCGCGCGGCTTGCAAAGTGGGCGGCGCGCGTCCACCCATCGGCGTCGATGCGGTTTCATGCGCAGATGCTGAGCGCTTTGAACACCGATGATAGTGCGCGGGCCATCAGCGAACTGGAAGGCTTGAAGGCTGGCGCCCTGCCGCGTCAGCGTACGCAGATTGAGCTGACACAGGCGCGGCTCCAAGGCCGGTGGGAGGACGTGCTCGCCATCCTGCGCGATCCGGCGAACGATACGCGCGGGCTCCATGAATACGAAATCCGGGCGCTGGGCGAGCTTGGCAGAATCGACGAGATGGTCGCCGCCTACGAACGATCGAAAGCGTATTTGAACGCGCTCAGCCTGCGCAATGCCCAGCTGTTCATGCTCGCCTATCTCGGCCGTCCGCACGCTGTCACGCTACTGCGTACCGGCAAGCGCCTGCCCATGCACCCCGACTTTCTCGCCTTCTGGGAGGCGGTCGCCGTTTTCAACGCAGCAGGCCGGCGCGGAGAGGGCCGCGGCATGCTGGAGCGCGTGGCGATGACGAGCGGTCTCGATGCTGTCCGCCAGACGGCGCGGCTCTATCTCGATCGCGCCGGCGCATCCGGTCAGCCGGCAATCTCAATCGAGGCGCGGGCGGCGGCTGACCGACTTGAGAGGCGCTGGCAGGAGGCTGGAGAAATGAGTGCCTCCCGGTTGATCCGCCTTCCCGTCACCATGAGCCTTATCGTCGCCAACGCCATCATGTTCGGGCTCGAACACGTCATGGGTGGGGTTGAGGATGGCGAAGCGCTGTTGCGTCTGGGCGCGCTTTGGCCACCCTTCGTCACTGAGAATGGCGAATGGTGGCGGCTCGTGGCAGCGCTATTCCTGCACTACGGCGTTGCCCATTTCGTCATGAACATGGCTTCACTCAGCTTGCTCGGGCGGATGATTGAAACGGTCTACGGCTCGCGGCGGATGTTGGCCATCTATGCGCTGGGTGGGCTTGGTTCGATGGCAACGGTGCTGGCCGCCATGACAACCGGTATCAGCAAGGCGGATTTCGTCGTCGGCGCCTCGGGCGCGGTCATGGCGTTGTTTGGGGCCTGGGCGGCACGCATTCTGAAGCGCTATGCGCAATCGCGTGATGCGCTCGACCGCCAGCCCGCAATTCTGATGGTGCTGATCGTGCTCATCCAGTGCGCCGTCGATCTTTCCGTGCCGCAAATCAGCTTCACCGGCCACATTTCCGGGTTCGCCATAGGCTTCCTGCTCGGGCTGATGATGAGTAGCGAAAAGCCAATCACAGAGGTTCGCGAACTGGCGGGCTAGGCACACACCCCCTTGCCGTTGCTCAGGCAGCAGCCGGAGCAGGACGCAAGTTCGACCTGCAGGGTCGCATGGCCGATGTCGAAGCGCTCGGACAGATCGTGGGCCGCGCTATTGAGGAACGCGTCACCGGGGTGTCCGGCGGGCACGACGAGGTGGCATGTCAGGGCCGTCTCCGTCGTGCTCATCGGCCAGACGTGCAAATCATGAACGTTGCTGACACCGGGCAAGTGCTCCAGATGGGCGCGGACCGCCGCAAGATCGATGCCGGGCGGCACACCCTGCAATGCCAGACCAGTCGACTCTTTCAGCAAGCTCCAGGTGCCGTAGACGATCACGGCGGCGATGAGGAGGCTGACGAGCGGGTCGATCCACAACCATGCCGTGACGGCAATGATGGCGCCGGCGATCACGACGCCGACCGACACCAGAGCGTCCGCGGCCATGTGCAGAAATGCCCCCCGGATGTTGATGTCGCCCTTGCTCCCCGAGGCGAACAGCCAGGCGGTCACGCCATTGATCACAATGCCGGCGGCGGCAACCGCCATCACGGTTGTGCTGGCGACAGGCTCGGGCGTGGCGAGCCGGTGCAGGGCTTCCCAGATGATGGCGCCGACCGCGACGAGCAGGAAGATGGCATTTGCGAGCGCCGCGAGGATCGATGAGGCCCTAAGCCCATACGTGAAGCGCTGGCTGGGCGCCCTCTTGGAGAGCACGGCTGCGCCCCAGGCCATCAGCAATCCGAACACGTCGGACAGATTGTGGCCGGCGTCGGCCAAGAGTGCCATCGAATTGGCCCAGAAGCCGTAGGCGGCCTCGAGCACCACGAAACCCAAATTGAGCGCGATGCCGATCGCAAACGCCGTGCCGAAATCCTTGGGTGCGTGGGAATGGCTGTGGGCGCCGCCTGCACCATGTCTGTGCCCGTGAGTGTGAGCCGGATCATGATCGAAGTGTCTATGATCGCCCCCATGTTCGTGGTCATGGTCGTCGTGGCGATGGTCACGGGAATGGGGCATGGTCGTCGCGCTCGTGTCAGGGCTGCCCGAGGACGAGGGGCAAGTGGGCGATGTCATACAGGGTTTGGCGTTTCGAGGCAGCAGCGGATATGGCCGCATCGCGCCCCGCGACCGCTCCGGCACAAGTGTAATTCCGGCGAAACCGATGGCACATCTTGCCCTCCCGGCATGATCCACATCACAATTGCCAAACTGATTCGGGCACTTCACGGAGCGCATAGCCATGCTTGCCGGACCGCGCATCCCAGAACTTGCTCAACGCGACCGCTTCGTCAGGCGCGCGGTGAAGGATCAATCCGTCTTTACGCTGGCGGACGAGGAGAGGGCCTGCGTGCCCTCCCAGCAGCGCCCCGGGCGGACGGTGCAACTCTTCTGGTCAAGCGCCAAGGAGGCCCGGCGCTGGGCCGAGGCGCTGACCGGGGAAAGCAAATTGCAGGATCTGACGCTGCAGGTGTTCGCGGCTGAAATTCTCCCGGGGCTGATTTCTGGCAAAGGTCTCATCGGCACCGACTGGGTGTCCGACCCGATCGAAGCCGAGGTCGAGCCGGCGGACCTGCTGCTCAGGCTCCGGGCCGAGACCATGCCGACGTTCCTACAAGAGCTGCGCGAGAGCGGCCAGGTGTTCCTGGTCGCTAGCCCCAGCGGCAGCGGGCCGCTCGTCGCCCCGCTCAGCCGCCGCGGGCTCGATTATACGGGCGTTCACATCTATGCGCAGCGCTCGGAAGCCGAATGGGCGATGAAGAAGGCGGGTGCCAAGAAGGTCATGGCCGATCCGCTGGCCGACTTCATCTCATCGACACTGCCTTGGGCCCTGAGCAAAGGCCATGTCATCCTGGCTGAGCCGATCCGCGCGGCGGGGCCCGTGGAATTGAAGCCGGGCGATCTGGCGGAACGGCTGAGCAAGGCCGCGGCCTGAGCGGCTTGATCAGCTGTTTGCCAATGGCGGTCAGGACGGCGCCAAGCAACCGAATAGCCCAATAGCGCAAAGGTTAACACCTCGCGACCAACTGGCCGTTTGCGCCTGCCGCAGGCCATGCTAGAGAGCCCAACCGGTTCCATTCTCCCAAAAAATATCGAGGGTCTATAACCCCATGAAAGACATCATCGAAGAGCTCGAAAAGCGCCGCGATAACGCCCGCCTCGGCGGTGGTCAGGGCCGTATCGACAGCCAGCACGGCAAGGGCAAGCTGACGGCGCGGGAACGGATCGAGCTTTTGATGGACGAGAACTCGTTTGAGGAGTTCGACATGTATGTCGAGCACCGCTGCACCGAGTTCGGCATGGAAAAGACCCGCATCCCCGGTGACGGCGTCGTCACCGGCTGGGGCACCATCAATGGCCGCGTGGTCTACGTGTTCGCCAAGGACTTCACGGTCATGGGCGGCTCGTTGTCTGAAACGCACGCCCGCAAGATCACCAAGATCCAGGACATGGCGCTCAAAAACCGTGCGCCCATTATCGGTCTGTTCGATGCCGGCGGCGCTCGCATCCAGGAAGGCGTCGATGCGCTCGGCGGCTACGGCGAGGTGTTCCAGCGCAACGTCATGGCCTCAGGTGTGGTGCCGCAGATCTCGGTCATCATGGGGCCGTGCGCGGGCGGCGACGTCTATTCGCCGGCCATGACCGACTTCATCTTCATGGTGAAGGACACGAGCTACATGTTCGTCACCGGTCCCGACGTGGTCAAAACCGTCACCAACGAGACGGTGACGGCCGAAGAGTTGGGCGGCGCCAAGGTCCACACCTCCAAATCGTCGGTCGCCGATGGCGCCTATGAGAACGATCTGGAAGCACTCCTGCAAATGCGGCGGCTGATGGACTTTCTGCCCGCCAACAACAAGGGCGGCGTGCCTGAAATCGCTTCGCAGGACAGCCCCGATCGGGAAGATTTTTCGCTCGATACGCTGATCCCCGACAATCCCAATAAACCCTACGACATGCGCGAGCTGATCTCCAAAGTCGTGGATGAAGCCGATTTCTTCGAGATCCAGGCGCCCTTCGCCAAGAACATCATTACCGGCTTTGCGCGCATGGAAGGCCGCACCGTCGGCATCGTCGCCAACCAGCCGATGGTTCTTGCCGGTGTTCTCGACAGCGATGCCTCGCGCAAGGGGGCCCGCTTCGTCCGGTTCTGCGATTGCTTCGAAATTCCGATCCTGACGTTCGTCGATGTTCCGGGCTTTCTGCCCGGCACCGCCCAGGAATACGGCGGCCTCATCAAGCACGGTGCCAAGCTGTTGTTCGCGTATGCCGAAGCCACCGTGCCGAAAGTCACGGTCATCACCCGCAAGGCTTATGGCGGCGCCTATGACGTGATGAGCTCAAAGCACATCCGCGGCGACGTCAACTACGCCTGGCCGACGGCCGAAATCGCGGTCATGGGTGCCAAGGGCGCGGCCGAAATCCTGTATCGGTCGGAGCTGAACGATCCGGAAAAGATCCAGGTTCGCATCGACGAATACAAGAAGCGCTTTGCCAATCCCTTCGTTGCTGCCGAGCGCGGCTACATCGACGAGGTGATCCTGCCGCATGGCACCCGCCGGCGTCTGTGCCGTGCCCTCAACATGCTGCGCAACAAGACCCTCGAAAACCCCTGGAAGAAGCACGATAACATTCCACTTTAAATGGCGCCTCTGACTCCCCTGCGGGGAGCCGGCCGGAAGCGCCGGGCCGCCGCAGTGACGGCGCCGTCGTAAAGAGCGCCTTCCCTTCCCTCGGGTCTTCGCCGCACGACAGCTGCTTTGGCCGCACATGCGGGAGCGGGCCAGGGTGAGGGGGCTGTTTGCGCGACCTTGCGGTGACAGCCACCAATCGGGGCACGATCCGCTGGCAATTTCAGCGTTAGCGGTCTGTTCGATCAGGAATCCCAGCCTTTCGCGCTGCAGCGCGTTCCGATATAACCGGCCCGACTTTCCAGGGTGCCGCACCGACATCCCGGCAACCCCTTCTCTAACCCTCCAAGCGATCCATGGCGGACAAGAGCAAAGACATCAGACCCGAGGCCCGGGTCGCGAAAGGCTTTCGCGACATTGAGGCGGCAGAGCTTAAAGGGCTCAATGAGATGCTGTCGGTCATCCGCGGCATCTATGAGAGCTATGGCTTCGACGCTCTCGAAACGCCGGCGCTTGAATATACGGATGCGCTCGGCAAGTTCCTTCCCGATCAGGACCGGCCCAACGCCGGTGTGTTCTCGTTCCAGGACGAAGATGAGCAGTGGATGAGCCTGCGCTACGACCTGACGGCGCCGCTGGCCCGCTACGTGGCGCAGAACGCCGCCCATTTGCCGAAGCCCTTCCGCCGCTATGCCGTTGGTCCCGTTTACCGCAACGAGAAGCCGGGGCCCGGCCGATTCCGCCAGTTTCTGCAGTTTGATGCCGATACGGTCGGCGCCGAGAGTGTCGCGGCGGATGCCGAGATGTGCATGCTCGCCGCCGATACGCTCGAGGCGCTTGGCATCAAGCGCGGCGATTACATCATCAAGGTCAACAGCCGCAAAGTGTTGGATGGTGTGCTGGAACTCGCCGGTATCGATGTCGGCGACGTGGCGCAGGCCGGCAAACGGCTGACAGTGCTGCGCGCCATGGACAAATTCGACAAATTCGGCTTCGCCGGCGTGGCCCAGCTTCTCGGCCGTGGCCGCAAGGATGAGAGCGGAGATTTCACGCCGGGCGCCGGCCTTTCCGACAAGGATGCCGGCATCGTCACAGCCTTTTTGACCGCCGCACAGGGTGACCGCGCCGGAGCGGTGGCCCGCGTTCGCGATATCGTCAAAGGCAATTCCCGCGCCGAAGAGGGTTTGACCGAAATCGAAGGCATGATGGCGCTTGTCCAATCGGGTGGCTACGACAGCGCGCAGATCGCCTTTGACCCCTCCGTCGTGCGCGGTCTTGAATATTACACCGGCCCCGTGTTCGAGGCCGAGCTGACCTTTGAAGTCAAAGACGAAGACGGCAATACCGTCCGCTTCGGCTCCGTCGGCGGCGGCGGACGCTATGACGATCTCGTCGCCCGTTTCACCGGTCAGAAGGTTCCGGCCACGGGTTTTTCCATTGGCGTATCCCGCCTCCAGGCCGCGCTGTCGCACGTCAAAGGCAAGGCCCAGGATGCGCCTGGGCCCGTGGTCGTGCTCGTCATGGACAAGGGTGAAATCGCCGCCTACCAGAAAATGGTGCAGACGCTGCGCCAAGCCGGTGTGCGGGCCGAAATGTATCTGGGCTCGTCCGGCATGAAGGCGCAGATGAAGTATGCGGACAAGCGCAAGGCGCCGTGCGTCATCATCCAGGGCTCTGATGAGCGCGCCAAGGGCGAGGTGACGTTGAAGGATTTGATCGAAGGCGCCAAAGCCGCGGCCGCTATCAAGGACAACAAGGAATGGAAGGAGGCGCGCCCGGCGCAGCTTGCTGTTCCCGAAAAAGACCTCGTGGCCGAAGTGAAAAAGATCGTCGCCAGGCATTCCTGACACTTCTCCTTACACTTTTGAGGGAGACCGGACCAACACTTCTCCTCCCCCCTTGTGGGGGAGGCCGGGAGGGGGGTAATCCGACCCGGCAACGTTCGGGCGTTCCCCCAACCCCCACCCCCAGCCCCTCCCCACAAGGGGGAGGGGGGAGAGATTGAAATGGCCGCAGAGACGGCAAAACAATTCGATGCGCTGGAAGCACAAGCCCAGCTTCTGATGTCGGTCTTCGCCAAGGCCGGACACGAAGCGGTTGCGCCTGCCATCATCCAGCCGGCCGACGTGTTTCTCGACGTGATCGGCGAGGCGCTGCGTGCCCGCACCTATGTGTTCAGCGATCCGGATGGGGCCGAGTTGTGTCTGAGGCCCGATCTGACGGTGCCGACCTGCCGCCTGCACTTGGCGCGTTACGCAAAGCATGAAACGCCAGCCCGCTATTGCTACAACGGTCCGGCCTTCCGCTATCAGCCGCAAGGGGCGGACGATGCCCACCCGCGCGAGTTCCGCCAGGCGGGTATCGAACGCTTCGGAGATACGGATAGTCTTTCCAGCGAGGCTGAAACCATTGCGCTTATCATCAAGGCGATTGAGACGGCTGGCTTGAAGTCGTGGACGTTGCGGCGCGGCGATCGCGGCCTGTTCGCCGCCGTGATCAAGTCCGCAGCCTTGCCCGAGCGTTGGCAGCGCCGGCTCGATGCCGCGTTCTGGAGGCCTGATGCGTTCCGCGACGAGGTACAGCGGCTGACGAAGCCGGGCGCAAACGCCTCACGCATTCCACCGCCGCTCTCCGCCGCTTTGGGAGCCGCCGATCTGGGCGAACGTACTGCCGCCGTCCAGGCCTACCTCGATGCGGAAGGTTTTGACGTGTTCGGGGTGCGCACGGTGGACGAATTGACGGCGCGGCTGGCAGACATGGTGGCCGATTTCAACGCGCCGCCGCTCGATCGCGCCTCGGCCGATCTGATCGCCAGCTACGTCTCGATCTCGGGGCCGGCACGTAGCGCGGGCGAAAAAATCGCTTCGCTTTTGAAGTCGCACGGCAAGAATGCCGGCGTAGTTCTCGATCGTTACGATCGCCGGTTGGCGCTGCTGGCCAACGCCGGGATCGACCTCGATCGGGTATCGTTCTCGGCCGAGTTCGGACGAAACCTCGAATATTATACCGGCCTCGTCTTCGAGGTCGTCGCGCCAGCTCTGGGGGCCAAGAGCCCGGTGGCGGGTGGCGGGCGCTATGACAAGCTGATGCGTTCGGCAGGCGCGGCTGTTGATGTGCCCGCGGTCGGCGCTGCAATTCACACCGAGCGGCTGCTCGCCGCGGTCAAAGGCAGCACGGCGAAAGGAGGTGCCGCATGACGCGATTGACGCTCGCCGTGCCTTCGAAGGGCCGGTTGATGGAGCAGACCACGGAGATGTTCGAGCGTGCGGGTCTGAAAGTCCGCAAGGTCGGCCACGCGCGCGGCTATCGCGGCGAGATCGATGGTCTTGCCGATGTTGACGTCGCATACGTCTCGTCCTCGGAAATCGCCTCGGCGCTCAAGGCCGGAAGCGTGCATCTGGGCATCACGGGCGAGGATCTCGTACGCGAGGCCATGTCGGATGCCGATACGCGGGTCACGTTTCTAAGGCCGCTCGGCTTCGGCTTTGCCGATGTCGTCGTCGCCGTGCCGAATTGGTGGATCGACGTGCGCACGGTTGCCGATCTGGAATCCGCCGCACTGCCGTTTCGCCGCGCCCACGGCCGTTGGCCGCGCGCCGCCACCAAATACATGAACCTGACGCGGCACTTCTTTGCAGCCAAGGGTTTCGGCGACTACAGGATCGTCGAGAGCCTGGGGGCGACAGAAGGAACGCCGGCCGCCGGTACGGCCGAATTCATCGTCGATATCACCACCTCAGGCGAAACGTTAAAGGCCAACGGACTGCGTATTCTCGATGATGGCGTTATCCTTAAGTCGCAGGCCAATCTGATCGCCTCAAACCTTGCAGCCTGGTCGCCTCAGTTGCTGGCCGTCCGCGATGCCATGGTTGCGCGGCTTAAGGGATAGCGCGGGTCGCGCTCATAGGTTTTGCCCGTTCAGCCGGTGAACGCAGCGATGTGCGTTTACGACGTCTGCATCCTATCGCCCGCGCCGGATCACTGAAATGATAGATTTGGGCTTCTCGCCTTCGCGGCCGCACAGGCTGCGTCCATATGATTTCAGGGGCCCATGGTCATCCGCCTCAAAGCCGGCGCTACAGCGCGCGCAATGAAGCCCGTGCGCATGGCCATGCCAGACGCCCCGGACGTGGGGGCGCGGTCTTCCGGCATCGCTGGCGGCGATCAGGCCGAAGCGCGTTACGCGCGCGCTCTCCATCGTCACCTCGCCGGCTGGCCTGCCAAGGAAATCAATTTCTTCGTGAATCGCCGCCGCCTTGTGCAGCTCGAACGGCTCGTCGGCAGGCAGCTTCGTCAACCCGGTTGCCGGATACTGAACGTCGCCTCCGGTCCCTTCGCACTGGAATTCTACCTGCCCCTCGACGGCTGTAGTGTCGTCTCTTTCGATCGTGAGCCGCGCCTGAAGAGCCTACATCTCGATCTGCAGGCGTCCGGCCTTATCGGCCCGTCCGTCTTCTCAGTGGTGAGTGCCGAGGACTTCAAGCCGCCCAACGCCTTTGATGCCGTCATCATCAACGATCTGTTCTATTCAAAGTTCGTCGATTTCTACGATCTGATCCCGCGCTACATCGCGTGCTTGAAGCCCGGCGGTTTCCTTTATTTCGATATCCAGGATGAGCGGGCCGGACCGATCTGGCGCGCCTTCGGCAAGGACGGCCAGTTCCGCCGCTATGACCTGAAGAATGTCGAGCAGGTGCTAAGGGGCGCCGGCCTGACGATTGAGGCGATCGAGCCAGGGCTCAGCATCAAGGGCGGTATCGATGGCCTCGTTCGCCGCGGCCTCTGGCGCACGGCAGGCATCGCCAACAGCTTCGTGTTCGTGGCGCGCAAGCCGTGACGGGGCGGCCCCGACTGTTGCCTCACGCCAGCTCGGCCAGCACACACTTTAAAACCCCGTAGTCGTAACGGCCGTCGAGCGCCGCATGCGCGGGGCCGAGCTTGCCGGTATCGACAGTGTGGCAGCGTTCGAACGCGGCAATGATCTCATCCATGTCCGCCGCATCAAGCCCCAGCACCGCGCCGGCTTCGATCACGCCGGCTTCAATAGCCTCGGCGAAATGGCCGTAGATCGTGCCGGTATCGAGCCTGCGCCGTGCCGCAATCGCCTCCGCGTCGTGGCCCTGCAGGTGAAGGGCGAGGGTTTCGTTCACCGTTGCGGAGAGGCGGTTCTTCAGGACCGGGTGGGGTTTGAAGGCGGCGATGGTTTCGAGAAAGCTCGCGCCGTATCGCTTGATCTT
>WBZP01007035.1_pt1 | contig 10959 bp, 12 predicted proteins | sample 5204301 | NCBI WGS metagenome assembly WBZP01 (sample SAMN12412401, study PRJNA552823) | activated sludge metagenome | isolation source: activated sludge from nitrification reactor of wastewater treatment plant... | place: USA: Pennsylvania | collected 2017
CGAGGGAATCATTCCTGCGCTGGAGACGAGCCACGCGCTCCACCACGTCCTGCGCGAGCCGTCCGACTCGACGCTCGACCTGCTGTGCCTCTCTGGGCGCGGCGACAAGGACCTGCCGCAGGTTCTCGCCCGGGGTGGGCAGGGCGCGTGAACGCCGGCGCCGAGCGCATCGCCGCGGCGTTCGCGGAGGCCGAGGGGCGGGCGGCGCTGATGCCGTACCTGATGGGGGGCTTCCCGGACGTCGCGACTTCGGCTCGTGTGGGCGAGGCGTACATCGACGGCGGCGCCGACATGATCGAGCTAGGCGTTCCTTTCTCCGACCCGCTCGCGGACGGCCCCGTGATCCAGGCGGCGGGGACGCGAGCGCTCGCCGCTGGGACGACCGCCGATGACGTGCTCGCGATCGCCGGGCGGCTCTCGCAGCGCGTTCCGGTCGTGCTGATGACCTACGTGAACCTCGTCCTGGCGGCCGGGGTCGAGGCGTTTGCAGCGCGTGCAGCCGCGGCAGGCGTGAGCGGCCTGATCATCCCCGACCTGCCACTAGAGGAAGCCCCGGAGACGCGTGCCGCGTGTGAGGCCGCCGGTCTCGCGTTGATCCCGCTCGTCGCGCCGACCAGCCCGGCCGACCGTCTCGCGCGGATCGGCTCGGAGGCGACAGGCTTCCTCTACGCCGTCTCGGTGACCGGGACGACAGGCGAGCGCGCCTCGCTTCCCGATCTCTACGCCGAGACGATCTCGCGGGCACGCGAGCACACGACGGCGCCGGTCGCGCTCGGTTTCGGGATCGCCGAGCCCGAACAGGCCTCGCAGGCCGCGGCCGCCGGGGCGGACGGCGTGATCGTCGGCAGCAGGCTCGTCCGCGCCGTGCAGGAGGCAGACGCCGCCGGTGATGACCCGGCTGAGGCGGCCGGTGCGCTGGTCGCGGCCTTCGCTGCCGCTCTCGGCTAGGATCGCGCCATGGTCCTGGCCGCCGTCATCACGTTCGCTCTGGCTCTCTGGCTCGTTCTCTGGGCTCTCGGCACCGGCGGGTTCACCGCGTTCCTGATCCCGGCGGCGATCATCCTTGGCGCGATCGCGCTTCGGATCGCCCGCGCCGGGACAGCCTCCGAGGAGTGACCCCGGCGATCAGCCGGAATCCGGCTGGACTTCTGGCACGAGGCGGCGCTCGTCCTCGCCGATCCCGTGGTTGTGTTCACGGTGATGACGTGGTTAGGATCGCGCCCGTTCGATTCGACGTCCCTTAGGAGGGAACACGTTGCGCGCAAGTCACCTGGCAGCCTATGGCTGCGTTCTGGCCGCATTGTCCTTCGGCGTCGCCGCGTGTGGCGACGACGACGGCGACAGCGGTAGCGGAGCCTCGGGCTCCAAGTCACTGACCATCTATTCGAGCCTGCCGCTGCAGGGCGACAGCCGGCCTCAGTCGGTGTCGGTCAACAACGGCGAGAAGCTCGCCCTCGAAGAGGCCGGCAACAAGGCCGGCGACTTCACGATCAAGTACGTCACGCTCGACGACGCGACCGCCGCGACCGGCAAGTGGGAGCCCGGCCAGACCTCGGCCAACGCTCGCAAGGCCGCGTCCGACAAGACCGCGATCGCATACCTCGGCGAGTTCAACTCGGGGGCGTCGGCGATCTCGATCCCGATCCTGAACGCCGTCCCGCTGCTCCAGATCTCACCGTCCAACACCGCGGTCGGCCTGACCCGGGCCGAGGGCGCTGAGAAGGGCGAGCCGGACAAGTACTACCCGACCGGGAAGCGCACGTTCGGCCGCGTTGTGCCGGCAGACCACATCCAGGCTGCCGCTCAGGTGACCTACCAGAAGGACGTCGGCTGCAAGAAGACGTACGTCCTGCACGACAAGGAGGTCTACGGCAAGGGCCTCGCGACCCAGGTCGTGTCGGCTGCCAAGGCGCAGGGTCTCGAGACGACCGGCAACGAGGGCATCGACTCGAAGGCGGCCAACTACCGCTCGCTGGCACAGAAGATCAGCGGTGAGGGCGCAGACTGCGTCTTCTACGGCGGCATCACGCAGAACAACGCGGTCCAGCTGTTCAAGGACCTCCACGCTGCCAGCCCGGACGCGAAGCTGTTCGGCCCCGACGGTGTCGCCGAGTCGGCGTTCGCCGGCAAGATCGGACCGAGCGTCGAGAAGGTGACCTACATCACCAACCCGACCCTCGACCCGAAGCTCTACCCGGAGTCCGGGCAGGAGTTCTTCCGGAAGTACAAGGAGGAGTACGGCAAGACACCTGAGCCGTACGCGATCTACGGGTACGAGGCGATGAACGTCGCGCTCCAGGCGATCGAACTCGCAGGGGACAAGGGCAACGACCGCCAAGCGGTGATCGATGCCTTCTTCACGATCAAGGACCGCGACTCGGTCCTCGGTAAGTACTCGATCGACGAGAACGGCGACACGACCCTCAGCAGCTACGGCGGCAACAGGGTCGAGGGCGGCGCGCTCGTGTTCGACAAGGTCATCGAGGCGCAGAGCTAGGCGCTCGAATCGGAACCTCCGGCCGGGCCGCAACCGCGGCCCGGCCGGCTGGTCCCACTGGCCTCTATGGAAGCCGCCACCGCACAAGCACCGCCCGGTCCGAGCCGTGACCTGGTCGGCACCTACGCGCTCCCCGTGCTGCTCATCGGCGCGCTCGTTGCGCAGTTCGCGCACGCTCCCCAGGAGACGGCCGACGCGATCAAGACCGGCCTCTCGAACGGCACGATCTGGGCGCTGATCGCACTCGGCTACACGCTCGTCTACGGCATCGTCGAGCTGATCAACTTCGCCCACGGCGAGGTCTTCATGATCGGCTCGTTCGTCTCGCTATCGATCTGGCAGTTCATGGGGATCACAGCCGAGAGCAGCGCGCTCGCGATCGCGCTCACGATCCTGATCGCGCTGCTGCTGAGCATGCTCGCCAGCGGATCGCTGAACGTCATGATCGAGCGGTCCGCCTACAGGCCGCTCCGCAACGCGCCCAAGCTGGCGCCGCTGATCACAGCGATCGGCATGAGCTTCATTCTTCAGAACGTCGGCCTGCTCTGGCGGCCGACGCCGGACGGGGTGCCGGACCTGATCAGGTCGCAGGAGACGATGTTCACGATCGCGGGTGTCGACATCGTCAACTCCGACGTCTTCGCCGTCGCCGTCACGGTGCCGCTGCTCGCGGCATTGCTGTGGTTCGTGGGATCGACGCGTTACGGCAAGGCGATGCGAGCGACGGCGCAGGACCCGGACGCCTCGCGCCTGATGGGGATCGACGTCGATCGCACGATCGCGTTGACGTTCCTGCTCGGCGGACTGATGGCCGGCGCCGCCGGGATGATCTACGCGCTCTACAACGGCACGGTCCGCTTCAACCAGGGCTTCACAGCCGGCCTGATCGCCTTCACCGCCGCCGTCATGGGCGGCATCGGGAACCTCAAGGGCGCAGTCGCCGGCGGCCTGATCATCGGCGTGATCCAGGCGATCTCCGACGGCGGCGACTTCCTCGGGATCAAGCTCGGCCCCGAGTGGACGCCGGCCGTCGTCTTCAGCGTCCTGATCCTCGTGATGGTCTTCAAGCCGTCGGGCCTCTTCGGTGAGGAGACCCGAGAGGGATGAACGCGGTCAGGGACAGTGCGAGCAAGGTTCCGCAGCTCGCGTGGATCGTTCTCGGGCTTGTGATCGTGTTGCTCCTGCCGCAGCTGCTGGCCGGGCGCTACGACGGCTTCCTCGACGCGCTGATCCAGACGCTGGCATACACGATCATGGCGCTGGGCCTGAACATCGTCGTCGGGTTCGCGGGCCTGCTCGACCTCGGCTACGTCGCGTTCTACGCGATCGGCGCGTTCGTGATCGGTTGGTTCGGGTCGCAGCAGTTCGCCGACATCAACGGTGGCGAGGGCATCCACATCCTCACGAAGGCGGTCGGCGGGCTCAGCAACGAGCCGATCCCCGGCATCCACGTCAACTACTTCATCGTGATCTTCATCGCGATGGCAATCACCGGGCTCTGGGGCGTGATCCTCGGCGCCCCGACGCTGCGACTCCGCGGCGACTACCTCGCGATCGTCACGCTCGCGTTCGGCGAGATCGTGCCGCGGGTGTTCGAGAACGCGACGAGCGGCCTGTTCGGGATCGGCTCGACCGACTTCTCCTCAGGACGTCAGGGGATTACCCCGATCGACAAGATCAACCTGCCCTGGACCGAGGACACGCTCAACTACCCGCTCCAGCTGACCGGCGCCTATTACGTCGCGCTCGCGATGGTGCTGGCGACGATCTTCTTCAACTTCCGGCTCAAGGAATCCCGCCTCGGCCGGGCCTGGATCGCCGTGCGCGAGGACGAGGTCGCCGCGTCGGCGATGGGCGTCAACCTCGTCCGCACGAAGTTGTGGGCGTACGCGATCGGCGCGGCGCTCGGCGGCTTCGCCGGCGTGTTCCTCGGGACCTACAACAACACCGTCAACGTCGACCAGTTCGAGTTCGGGTTTTCGGTCTTCGTCCTCGCGATGGTCATCGTCGGCGGGATGGGGAACATCTGGGGCGTGATCCTGGGCGCGTTCGCGCTGTCGATGATCAACCGCTACATGCTCCCCAACCTCAACTCGGTCGTCGAGCCGGTCCTCAACTTCGACGTCACAGAGATCTCCTACGGGATCTTCGGCTTCATGCTGCTGGCGATGATGGTGCTGCGGCCCGAGGGCTTCCTGCCATCCGAGCGGCGCAGGCTCGAACTCCACGACGATGACGACGACGGCCTGCTGACGACCCACGGCCAGGACGCGAGCGCCGCTTACGAGGCACGGAACCTATGAGCGTGCCTGATCCACAGACCGAGCCAGACGCGACGGCCGGCGCGGCGCTGCTCGATGTACGCGGCGTCTCGAAGGTCTTCGGCGGCCTCGTCGCCGTCAACAACGTCGACTTCGTCGTCCCGCAGAAGGCGATCGTCTCGCTGATCGGGCCGAACGGCGCCGGCAAGACCACGTTCTTCAACTGCCTGACGGGCCTCTACAAGCCGACGACCGGCCAGGTCACCTTCGACGGCGAGGACATCACCGCGCAGCGCGCTGACCTCGTCACGCGCGCCGGGATCGCCCGCACCTTCCAGAACATCAAGCTCTTCAGGACGATGACGGCGATCGAGAACGTCCAGGTCGGGATGCACCCGCGGCTGCGCTCGCGCGTTACCGGGATGCTGCTGAGGACGCCGTTCGTGAGGCGCGAGGAGAAGCAGTCGGTCGAGCGGGCGAAGGAGCTGCTCGACTTCGTCGGGCTCAAGCGTCGCGGCGAGCTCGCGATGAACCTGCCGTACGGCGACCAGCGCCGGCTCGAGATCGCGCGGGCGCTCGCCTCCGACCCGAAGCTGCTGCTGCTCGACGAGCCGACCGCGGGCATGAACGCGAACGAGTCCGAGGAGCTGCGCGTGCTGATGGAGCGCGTGCGGACCGAGCAGGACAAGTCGGTCCTCTTGATCGAGCACGACATGAAGGTCGTGATGAACGTTTCCGACCACATCACCGTGCTCGACGGTGGCGAGAAGATCGCCGCCGGCGCGCCAGCTGAGGTCCGTGCCGACCCACGCGTGATCGAGGCCTACCTGGGGTCGCAGGCATGAGCGAACCGGTCCTCAAAGTGGACGCGATCGAGACCTTCTATGGCGCGATCCAGGCGCTGAAGGGCGTCTCACTCGAGGTCAACGAAGGCGAGATCGTGACCTTGATCGGCTCCAACGGGGCCGGCAAGACGACGACGCTGCGTACGATCTCCGGGATCGCGCCGCCCAAGTCCGGGAGCGTCGTCTTCCAGGGCGAGGACATCTCCGGGATGCCTGCGCACGCCGTTGCCGGTCTCGGCATCGCGCACTCTCCGGAGGGACGCCGAATCTTCCCGCGGATGACGGTGCTCGAGAACCTCGAGATGGGCGCCTTCACCCGCGACGACAAGCAGGGGATCGCGGACGACATCGACCGCGTCTACGAGCTCTTCCCGCGTCTTCACGAGCGCCAGAAGCAGAAGGCCGGGACGATGTCCGGCGGCGAGCAGCAGATGCTCGCGATGGGCAGGGCGCTGATGGCCCAGCCGCGGCTGATGCTGCTCGACGAGCCGTCGCTCGGCCTGGCGCCGGTGATCGTCGACAAGATCTACGAGATCATCCGCGAGATCAACGAGCAGGGCGTGACGATCCTGCTGGTCGAGCAGAACGCGAACTACGCGCTCGACGTCTCGCAGCGCGGGTACGTGCTCGAGACCGGTTCGGTCGTGCTCGCCGACAGCTCCGAGAACCTGAGAACCGACGATCGCGTGCAGGCCGCGTACCTGGGAGGCTGAGGATCGTGGAGCTGATACTCGCCGCGGAAGGAATCGGTGCCTGGGCGTTCGTCGCCTTGATGGTCTGGCTCGCGTCGGCCTGGACTGCCAGCGTGCTGTCGGTCAAGAAGGGCTACAGCGAGAAGGCCGGGCTCGGAACCGGCCTCTGCCTGAGCGCGGTCGGCGTGCTGATCTGGCTGCTCATCCCTGCACGCAAGCGCTGAGCGCCGGCTCGAGCGTCGGGTAGGCGAACGCGAAGTCGGCATTCGTCGCGTATGCGGGGATCTGGCGCTGCCCGGTTGTGATGATGCTCGCCATCTCTCCGAACAGGAGCCTCACCGCCGGTCCGGGCACCGGTGCGATCGCGGGGCGGTGGAGCGCGCGGCCGAGCGCCTTGGAGAAATCGGCGTTGCGCACGGGGTTCGGCGCGCTCGCGTTGATCGCGCCAGACCAGCCCTCGTCGTCGATCGCCCGCAGGTAGAGGGCGACGACGTCGTCCAGGTGGATCCAAGGCATCCACTGCCGGCCTCCGGCGACCGGCCCGCCAAGGCCGAGCTTGAACGGCGGCAACAGCTTCGCCAGGGCGCCACCGTCCGCCGAGAGGACAACGCCGGTGCGCAGCGACACGCGCCGTACGTCGTGCGCAGTCGCCGCCTCCGCCTCACGTTCCCAGGCGATGCAGACCTGCGCGAGGAAGTCGTCGCCGGGCGTTGCGCTTTCGGTCAGCTCCTCGTCCCCGCGTGGGCCGTAGTAGCCGGAGGCCGAAGCGCAGACGAGCGTCTTCGGGCGTTCGCTCGCGTCGAGCGCGCCGATCGCGGTCACGAGCTGGCGCGTGCCGGCCTCGCGGCTCTCGAGGATCCGCCGCTTGACCTCGCTGTTCCAGCGCTGCGACACCGGCTCTCCGGCGAGGTGGACGACGGCGTCCGCGCCCGAGAGTGTGTCGGCCGGCGGTGGCACGGTCACCGGATCCCACACGACGGCGTCGGTGCCCAACTTCCTTGTCGCGGCTTCAGGATCCCGCGCGAGCGCTGTGACCTCGTCGCCCCGTTCCGCCAGCGCGGCGACGACCGCTCGTCCGACCAGACCCGTGGCTCCCGATACGACGACGCGCATCCGTCCATCGTCGCAAACCTCCACAACTCGCGGGCCGGGCAGCCCTGGCGGCACCGCGTTGGTCCCAGCTGACTGCCATATCGGCGGTCATCGGGGACCAACGGGTCGGGGCGCGGCCCGAGCGGCTAGCTCGGGACGACGCCGGTCTGCGCAGCGTCGACCGCGGCGAAGCCGATCGTGTCGCCGCTGCGCTGCTCGCCGGCGACCCGGACCTGCTGGGCGACCGCCTCGGCTACGGCGGGTGCGACGTCGCGGTTGAAGACCGAGGGGATGATGTAGTCCTCGCGCAGCTCCTCGTCGGCCACGCAGCCGGCGATCGCGTACGCGGCGGCCGTCTTCATCTCCTCGGTGATCTGGGGAGCACGCACGTCGAGCGCCCCGCGGAAGATGCCGGGGAAGGCGAGCACGTTGTTGATCTGGTTCGGGAAGTCCGAGCGGCCGGTCGCCATGATCCGCACGTACGGCGCGGCCTCCTCGGGCGCGACCTCGGGCGTCGGGTTCGCCATCGCGAAGACCATCGCGTCATCGTTCATCCGTGCCAGCGCCTCGGCGGGGAAGACCTTCGCTCCGGACACGCCGACGAGCAGGTCGATCCCGTCGATCACGTCGGCCGGCGTGCCGCTCAACGCCTCAGGGTTCGTCGCCTCCGCGTACCAGCGCTTGACCCCGGGCATCGACCCGTCCTGATAGTCGGAGCGCTCGGTCGAAAGGACGCCACGCGAGTCGGCGCCGACGATGTTCGAGACGCCGGCGCTCATCAGGATCTTCGTGACGGCAACGCCGGCGGCGCCGAGCCCGATCACGAGCACGCGCAACTCCGACAGCGTCTTGCCGGTGACCTTGCAGGCGTTCAGCAGCGCGGCGAGCGTCACGATCGCGGTGCCGTGCTGGTCGTCGTGGAAGACAGGGATGTCGAGCGTCGCCTTGAGCCGGTCCTCGATCTCGAAGCAGCGGGGAGCGGAGATGTCCTCGAGGTTGATGCCCCCGAACGCCGGCGCGATCCGCTGGACGGTCTCGACGATCTCGTCAGGATCCTTCGTGTCGAGGCAGATCGGGTAGCCGTTGATCCCGGCGAACTCCTTGAAGAGCATCGCCTTGCCCTCCATCACCGGCATTGCGGCGTGCGGCCCGATGTCGCCCATCCCGAGCACAGCGGTGCCATCGGAGACGACGGCGACCGAGTTGCGCTTGATCGTGTACTGGAAGGCCTTGTCGGGATCCTCGGCGATCGCCTCGCAGACGCGGGCTACGCCGGGCGTGTAGGCCATCGAGAGCGCGGCGCGGCTCTTGACCGGAACCTTGTTCGTCTGCTCGATCTTGCCGCCGGTGTGGAGCATGAACGTGCGGTCGGTGGTGTCGATCACGTGGACGCCGTCGAGCGCGTCGAGCGCGTCGGCGATCCGCGGCCAGTCCTCGGAGCTCGCCACCTCGACCGTGACGTCGCGGAGCAGCACGTCGTCGCGGACCTCGACGAGGTCGATCGCGCCGATCGATGCGCCGCACTCGCCGAGCGCCGTCGCGACACGCGCGAACATGCCGGGGCGGTCGGCGATCTCGAGGCGGAGGACGAGCGAGTACTGGGCGGATCGGTGCGTGGACATGGTGCCACGAGCACTCTAGGAAACGCCCTGGTATGTCAGCGGTTGAGCACGAGCGCCATGCCGCCGACGAGCAGCAGCACGCCGAGGATGCGAGTCGCCGTGATGTCGCTGCGTTCGATGCCGAGCAGGCCGAAGCGGTCGATCACGAGCGAGACCGCGAGCTGGGTCGTGACGAGCGTCGCCGTGAGGCCGGCGGCACCGAGCGACCGGACGGCCGGGATCGTCCCGGCGACGACGGCGGCGCCACCGATCCCGCCGAGCACGTGCACCGGCCTGATCTCGCTGAGGCCGCCCAACTCGCCGATTCCCCCGGAGGCGGCGAGCAGGACGCCGACCAGCGCGAGCGACACCGAGAGGCTGACGAACGCCGCGCCGAGTGCGCTGACGTGTTTGGCGAGCAGCGCGTTGGCCGGCGGCTGGAACGCGATCAGCCCGCCGATGGCCAGCGTCAGCGCGAGTGCGGGCAAACGGTCCACAGCTCGTGATTCCGCTGTGGTCGCCCGAGTCCTGCCGGCGCTGTGGCGGCGCGACGCGCCAGCGCGGCGTTGGTACCGGATAGCCACCGTATGTGGTGCCAGGCGGTACCAGCGCCGGGCGCCCGACGCGTTGGTACCGGTTAGCCACCGTATGCGGTGCCATGCGGTACCGACGTGGGTGGGAGGTTTGGCATTGAATCGCCGCCGAATTGTTTCAATCGCCGACTCCCATGTCGCAGTCTGTGGTCGATGCTGCAGTGATGGGCATCGGGACATCAGTCGACCGAGTGATTCAGCAGGCTGCGGGTTTGAATCACGGCGTCACGTCGCGCACCCAGTTGCGTGCCGCTGGTCTGACCGACCGAACCATCGACCGGAGGATCGAGCGAGGTGTTCTGCATCCGGTCTTCGAGGGGGTCTACGCCGTCGGGCGTCCCGACCTCTCGCTCGACGGCCGGCGCTCCGCGGTCGTCCGATCGCTGGGTCAGCTCGCTTGGCTCAGCTACCGCGGCGCCGCGGCGACCTACGAGATCCACTTCGATCGCCTTCCCGGTTGGGATGTGACGATCTTGCGCGGCCGTGGCGGCGTGGCGCCACGGGCGGACGTTCGGATTCACCACCTCCGGACGATGGCACCGGGCGACGTCATCACCGTCCGCGGAATCCCGATTACGACGCCGTCGCGGACGCTCGTCGACCTTGCGCAGGTGCTTCCGCAGGACGCACTGCGCCGCGCCGTTCATGAGGCTGAGGTCAAGCGGCTGCTCAATCGGCGCGAGGTCTCGTCGATCCTGGAGCGAATGCCGACGCGGCGAGGCGCCAAGCGGCTCGCCGACCTGCTCGGGACTACGGTGGCCGATCCGACCAACAGCGAGTTCGTCGCGCGATACATGCGGTTCGCCGAGCGCTTCGACTTGCACGTTCCGGAGACGTCGGTCCACGTCGACGCTGGGTTTCCCAAGCCGACCGAGATCGATCTTCTGTACCGACGCGAGCGTGTGATCATCGAACTCGACGGCAAGCAGGTGCATCTGACCGCGCAGCGCTTCGAGTCCGATCGTCGCCGCGACTCGGCGCTCCTCGCGCGTGGATTCCTGACGATCAGGATCACGTGGAATCGGCTGCTTCACGACCAGGAGCGGCTGGCGGAGGAGATCCGCGCGATCCTCCTCAGCCGGGCGTCGCTGGCCGCCTGACGGGCCGTTGGTACCGGATAGCCACCGCATGCGGTGCCGGGCGGTACCAGCGTGGGGGTGCTGCGGAGCGCGGCGGCCGTTGGTACCGGATAGCCACCGCATGCGGTGCCGGGCGGTACCAGCGTGGGGGTGCCTACCGCCGACCCCACGCACTAGGGTCGATCGTCGATGGCCGACGACACGCTCTACCTGATCGACGGCAGCTCGCTCGCCTATCGCGCGTTCTTCGCGCTGCCCGAATCGATCGCCACGTCCAGCGGTGAGCCGACGAACGCGAT
>WBZP01007037.1_pt1 | contig 10957 bp, 8 predicted proteins | sample 5204301 | NCBI WGS metagenome assembly WBZP01 (sample SAMN12412401, study PRJNA552823) | activated sludge metagenome | isolation source: activated sludge from nitrification reactor of wastewater treatment plant... | place: USA: Pennsylvania | collected 2017
CGCCGAACACCCGCCCCAGCCCGTCGGTACCTCCCCCGACCTCTTGGCCGCCAGGGAGATTGAGGGTGGCGTCAAAGCCCGCAGCGGCCTCCTCGCGGCTGATCGCCGACTGATGCGTCGCCGACCAGTCGTTGACCTTCTCGGTAGCCGCCTTCGTGAATCGCTCCAGCAGAGAATCGGTTTCGGGGTCAGTAAGCCAGGACCGAGCCGCCTCGGCCAAGCCGGCCTCGTCGCCCGACTCGACCGTGCGGATACGCGCGATGGCCTGCGCGACGGGACCGGACAGCCCGTCAGAGAGTTCATGCTCAAGTGATTGACTCAAATAGTCGGCATCCTCCAGGCAGATGTCCATGGAGGCGATCAGGGCGTCATGTTTGCCCACTTCGGCGCGGTAGGCGGCGATGCTGGTGCGCGTCGACTCGCGCAACGTGAGTAGCTCGGTGGCCGCATCGTCGAATGCGACCAGGGTGGCGGCCTGCGCCAGGTCTGTACCTGCCCATGCACCAAGCGCGTCGGCGAGAGCCTCGATGCCGTCCCATGCCCCGTTCGCGGTGTAGTCGGCGGCTGTGACCGGAATGCGGGTGCCCACAGCGCCGAAGGGGTCCGCGGAAACCCCGTGGATGTGTGAAGGCGATACGTCGATCTCTCGGGACTTCAACGCGGCAGCGAGTTCTGCGCACTTTCGATCGCGTCTGTTGAAGTATTCGTCGGGCGCGTCGAGCGGGTCGGCGCCGAGCTCATCGCATCGGTTGACCACGAACAGCATGCGTGGCCACTTGCCGGCGGCAGTCGGGGTTCCGTGGGCGATTTGTTGCAGTGCAGTGGTGTCGCCGATCAGCAGATTGACGTGCAGCACAACGATGACCAGGGCTGCTTGGCGGGCGCCGGCCAATGCCAGCTCCTCGTGGCCTGCCCGGGAGCTCTGAAATCCCGGTGTGTCGATGATCTCGACAGCATTCAGCGAATAGCGGCGGACTTCGTCGGTGGTGGCGTCCGCCCGGATGTGCAGCGATTCCGGTGTCTGTCCGCCGAACTCGGCGATCATGCGCTTGATGAACGATGACTTTCCAGCGCTGTAGTCCCCCGCCACTACGACAGCTGGCTGGCGGCGGGCGGTAATGGCGTCAGCCACGGTGGTGAAGGCGTTGTCGCTTTCCGCGGCTTGAGCGATGTGCTGGGCCCACTCGTCGATCGCGGTGCGCTTCGGATACTGGAACGCCTTGTTGATTGCGCTTCGCAGGCTGGCTGAGTCGAACTCATGGCGTTGCCGGCAAATCGTTGCGAAATCCTCTGCAGCACTGATGTTCTGATGCGGCGAGACGTGATCGAACCAGTCCTCACCGAGCAGGAATTGCTCGACCCCACTATCGGTACCGCGGCCGTTGGATTGCATTAACACCCTCGTCGCCACATCAAGGAGGCCAAGGGGCGCACTCACGGCGATGGAAGCCATTTCGGTGCGCAACTGTGCGATAACACTGTCGAGCTCGGCACGAAGGGACGTGAGATTAATGAAATCGGCAAGGATGGGGCGCAAGGACGGGGCGGCGGCCTTCCAGACTGTCGCGTAAGCGTGCTGGGCGAAGTTGGCTTCGATGGTGTCGAAGTGGTCGTTGATTGCCTTGCGCCCCTCGCGAGCCGCCTTCGCGCGCGCCTCCGCAGCTGCCCGCGCTGCGTCCCGGTTCATGCTTTTCCCGATCAACGACAGGCCCTCGGCCGCCGCGCCGATACCGATGCCGGCGGCGACCGCTGCCCAGCCGAAAGGGTTCGAGAAAAGGAGGAATGGGGCGGCGACCGCCGCGGCTTTACCTGCCAGGCCCCCGTAGCGAAGGATGTCCGCGAAAAGCTCGGCGGTGTCACCGGCATCACCCTCAAGGCCAGCCTTCCCGTACTCGCCCGACCGCGGTCGTCGCATTTCAATACCCGCCAGCGAGAGCTCACGCTGTAGGAAGCCGGTGGCCTCCGCGCTTACGCGATCCAGCGCCTCGCTGATCTCCGCGTCGACAAAGACTTGAGCGGCGAACGCGTCGGGGTCGATTGCCTTCCTCTCGCGGAATGCCTTGCGCTCGAGTTCTTTGAACCGCAGCAGTGTGTTGCTGCGGGGCTCGGAGAGGTGCGGCTTGAGCAGGTTGCGTACCTGGCGCACCAGCGATCCGTCGACCGGTGACCGATAGGGAGCGCCGCGGGCGGCCTCGGCCATTGTGAGCAGATCGGAATCGCGCTCTCCGCTCGCAAGGTAGCTCGCGCGTTGTTCTCCGTCGAGGTAGCCCAGTACCTCCAGATGGAGCCGGATCAGGCGGTCCAACTGCTCGGTGCGCTCGACCAGGCGCTCTCGTAGCTTTTCCAGCGCCGCGGCTTCATCGGCCAGAAGTGCCCGCACACCCTCACGCAGCGATTTCAAACGCAATTGGGCGCCACCGGCGACGATGCAGGCTGTCAGGACAGCCTCCAGCGCGGCGAAATTTGACCAACGAGCCAGATAGTCGGTGCCGTACCGGGCTCGGTCATCGGCGAAGTTCTTCTGGTGCGGTCCGCGATACGGGGTTGCGGCTCTGGCGAAAAGGGCGCGTTGGCTGGACAACGCCACCACCGGAACATCGGGAAGGCCGATGTTGGCCAATTCGGCGCGAACGTTCTCGGCGTGCTGAGCCACCGGCTCGGACATATTGCGTCGCGCCGATTGTGCCTCTACCCGCTTTGGGTGGCGCCACCTGGGATTGCGCACGTTGAGCACGGCGATCACCGGCTTACCGAAATGGGTGACCCAGTCTGCGACCTTCGTGAACTCGCTGGCCTGCTGGCTCTGGGTATCGAAGCACAACAAGACGACATCGGCGGTCTCTACAGCCTTGCGCGCCCTGGCCTCCAACTCCTCCCGGCTCTCACGCCCACCCCACCCGTTGATCCCCGGTGTGTCGTACAAGCGGCAGCGGTCGCGCCATTGAATGGAGTCAACAGTCTTCGTCCAGTCGGATTCGCCCCACGGCGATACCGCCGCCCCGTCCAACTCGCCGAACGCCGAAAGCAACGTGCTCTTCCCCGCACCGGTGCGGCCGAAGAACACGATGTTGAATGCCGAAAGTACATCGGCTTGCTCCTTCAAATGGCCGGCCAGGCCCTCGGAAAAGCGCCGCCGCGTTGCGGCAAACTCCTCGAGCAGGCCGTCAACGCCCTCGCCGGTAATTGCAGGTTCGCCAGCGAGCACGTAGGTGGCCTGCAGCCGGTCGGACAGCGATTTAAGGGTCGCTAACTCCTGATTACCGGCCTCCAAAGCGACAGCTAACGACTCATCGAAAGACCGGCCACTCGGCGCGCTACACATCGGCCAAACCCCCCCTCGGCCCGGAACGGTGCTGGATCGGACGCCGAGCACAGCAAAACATACGCCGCTGACACCGTCGACGTTATTGAGCCCGCTCACCCCATCAGCGGCGTCATCTCCCACGTTCGCCTCGACGGATCTCCTAGCTGCACTTTTCACACCGCGCCGATCGGCTCGTGGGCCGCCGCCACGGGTCCTGGACCCTTCATCTACGGCTTGTCGGATGTCTTGGCTACGGTCAGCCGGGGGGTATGAATCATGTCCGAACGTGAATGCGTAAGTGAGCGGCGACCGATCGCGCCCAAAAAAGTCTACGAACGCTCCAACATGCCATCACGATGGGAGCGCCTGACCGGTGTCTCACCCAAGATCGCCGAGGACAAGCTTTTCCTCGCTTTCGTTGCCGCCCGCTATATCGGGGAGAAGCGGCTTCCGCACCCCGGTGCGCTTGTAGCTCCCGATGAAGTCCGTCAGAAACAGGCGGCGAATCTGATCGGTGGGTGGGCGTGTGTGGGCGGGGCCGTCCTTGCGGTCATCGGCCTGGCCGCCGGGCAGCCACTCCTCTTCGGGATCGCGGCGTTGGGGCTGATCGGGACGGTCGTCGCGATAATGATGGTCTCGGTGTCAACAGCCCCAGCGGTCCTGGAGTTCAACGCTCTGAAGTCTGAATGCGAGCGGGCCCATGCCCGGCTGCACGGCGACTCTTTGGACCCGGAGTACCGATCAACTCTTGACACCATGATCGCCTGCGACGAAGGCACGCTCGCCTATTGTGCGGCGAAAATCGCCTCCGAAATCCAGCGACAGGTCGCTTCGCGGTCGTCGACGTTAGAAGTCATCGCAATTGATCTGTGGGACGAGCTCGATGCAATCGGCGCCAGCGCACGCGAAATCACCGAAGACCGCATGGAGACCGAACGACTTGAACGCAGCCGGCTCCGCGATAAGCGCGAGGTCCGAGAAACGATCGCGTCGGACAACGGGTTACGGGCCGAGGCGATCGCCCTTCTTGCGGCTCGGGTTTATGCCTTTGCGGACTACCCTGACCGTCTACATCTTCTCGGTACAGCTGCCTGGCGCGATGCCCGGATTACCAGCCGCGCGATGAGGCTCACCTCGGACGAGCTGGCCGCCAATCAGTTGCGGTGAGGTAGTCCACGAGCGGACCCAATTTCGCTAATGGTCGACCAGTTCGGTTTCGAGTCTTCCGAATTTCATAAGCTGAACACAGATGGGGTCCGGCACCGTCCCGCCATACTCCCGCAACATGCGCTCCACGATCGCGGCTTCGGCAGCGTCGAAACGGGTATCCAGCGCCGCGATCACAGCGTCGATATCCACCCAGCGGGCCTAGCCAGCGTCGCCGAGATCGAGATCGGCGATCAACTGGTCCACCGGGATCGTGTCACCGGTGCGTTCATGAAACGACAGGCGATCGCGGAGATCTTCGATCGTCTCAAGCAAGCTCTCGTAATGCTCGACGGTGATCAGCACCGACGTCGGCTGCACTTCGTCACGCCACGAATAGCTAAACGCCAGCGCCACGTGAGCGTCGTCGGGCAGATCAGCCATTAACCGAATAACTTCGGCCACCCGAACGCCGAGCGCGTCCAACGACTCGGCGAAGGTGTGCGCACCCGGCACAGCCGGTACGTCGGCGAGATAGTGGATACCTTCGCGCGTCACGTTCACCGTGTACGTGTCGTGGGTCGTCACGGCCGGTAAAGCTACGCGCAGACACCGACAACACCGGCGAACGTCACACGATCGCGGTGTCCACGCCCAACATGCGCGCCTCCCGAACTTGTGCTGCTGCCACGGAAAGCGGAATTCCGCCATCGGAAAGCGGAATCTACATCGTCCCGGTCGTCGGCCTGACTAGGTGCTACGACGCCGCCACGGCCGCCAGGGGCAGGGCCACGCCGGCGCAGCGGGCCGCATAGATCACGTCAGCCACATTGTTGGTGCGCCAGGTCATCAGCACCTCCATGCGACGGCACTGCATGAACTCCGCGTGATACGTCTCCAGCTGGGTGTGGTCTTCAATGCCGAACAGTCCCGGCCGCTGCGCTGAGGCCATGAGAACTGCCCCCTCGTACTCCGAGGCCAGCGCGGCCCAATCGGCCTCGGTGGGCCATTGACGCGAAAGTATCCCTCTGGCAACGGATTGCGCGACAGCGGGCAGCTCGGGACCGGCGTTGAACACCGCCTCCTGGGTGACGAGGAGCGCGTAGCTATCGACGACCATCTCCTCGCTGCGCTGCATGTCGAGGAACAGTGATGAGTCCAGCGTTTCCATGCGGTGTGCGCGCGACCGCGTAAGAGTGGCCGCGGTCGCCTCGGCCGGGTTCCCGCGGGGTGCTACGCCAATTGCGAAGTCGGGCGTCAACTCTCGGACCAAGTCTGAATCATGCGGCCAGGAGGTTGCCACGGCCGACACGGTGTCGCCGCGTGCCTGGATCGCTCGCACCGCCGTTTCCGCGGGATGGGTCCACCCGAACCATCGGAAATCAAAATCGGCGTCGAATCGAGCTGCCAGTGCCATGGCGCGCGGAATGAACACCCCCGACGGGATGAACCCGTTGCCTTCATTGGTGGCCACCCACAACTCCGGCAACCCCGAGGAGCCTCGCGCGACAGCGACTGCCCATTGAAGAACCGGATAGACCACACTCGACGCCGCGGCCAAATCGGAGACCGCGGCGCGGGCGAGTTCAAGGTCGGACATCGAAACGTCACGTGACACCCGGCTGGACCGTGCCGCCGAATCATTCAGTGCGGGAACAAAGCCCGCGGCCGCAGCCCCGCCTGCGCCCGCAGCCGCACCGGGCCCACCGGCCAACGGCCCAGGTGCCGAACCGGACGGGGGGGCCGTCGGCGTTGTCGACGACGGAGGCAGGACCGAGCCATACGGTGACAGCGGCGCAGAAGAACCCCCGGCGGTCGGAGGGGCTGCGGGAGCCGCCGGGGCGGCAGGCATGCCCATCGGCGCCGCCGCCGGCGCCATTCCGCCCATCCCGGCCCCAGACGAAATCCCCGAACCAGCAGCGCCCGCACCTGACGCTGACGGAGCCGACGACGCCGACAGGGGCGCGGCCGCACCAGGGGCCGAAGCCGGTGCGGCAGACGTCGGCGCACTCGCGGTACTCAGCGGTGGAACTAACGGCGTTAAAGGTGCCTTCGCCAACTGGCCGAGACCCGCCGGTCCCCCACCACCGGCTCCGCCGCCACCAGCTCCCGCTCCGCCGCCAGCCGCCTGCGACCCGGCGGCGATGCCCCTACCCATACTGTCGCCCACCGACGACGAGGCCGCCGATACCGCGGCTGACTGCGTCAGCGATGAGGGGTTTGACAACCCCGCGGCCGACCCCAGATTGCCGGAGCCGGCCGACCCAAGCTGTCCCTGTCCCATCAAACCGGTCAGCGGCCCCGCGCCACTGCTCGCCGCACCACTCAGGGGCGAACTGGACGCTCCACCGCCGGTTGACGGTAGCGAGGGCAATTGGGGGACAGTGGATTTCGCCGCGCCAGCGGCCGTCGATGGATCTGGTGCGCGTCCGGCAGCGCTGCCTGCCGCAGTGGTGGGCACCATCTGCATGTCGCCGGGCATCTTGTCTCCCGCTGGACTGCCGGACGATGAGTCGGGATTGCGGGATCCAGATGGAGCGGCGGACTGCCCAGAGTCTCCGATGCCGGTTGAATTGCCGGTCGACTGATCGGGGTCGCGTGATCCTCCCCCTTGGCCAGGCTGCGTTGAAGTTCCTTTGTCGCCAGCGGGTTTACCGCTCTCGGCTTGATCTCCCTTGTCGCCCTGGTTCGTCGGTTTGTCGGGGTGGCGGGAATCGTTTCCATCTGTCGAATGCCCGTTGGAGTCGCTTCCCGTTCCGCTCGGAGCCAGGGGTGGCGCATTGTGCGAGGCGCCGAACAGGCCCAGTTCGTCGGCGACGATCGTGTGCAGTTCCGTTGAATAGGACTGGATTTGGCCGCGGTACTTGGCCAGAATCGGCGCTACATTGACGATGCCGCCGGCTGGGGTTGCCCGAAGCGCATCTTCGATCTCCTGGTGAGCGGCGTCGTGCGCTGTTCGCATGCCCAGTTTGGCTTTACCCACACTGTCGGCGATGGTGGCCGTTCCTTTTCCAGCCGCATCCAATGCCGTGTGCAAGGCGTAGTGGACCTCATGCTCTGACTGATAGTGGGCGTAGGCGGCTTCGGCGCCGGCCCCGTCGGTCCAATCCGAACTGAAGACCTTGTCGGTATTGGCCTTCGCCTCCGTGGCGGCGTCGGCATGCCGCTCGGCCCTTCCCTTCATGCCTCCCGCGGTGTCTTTGAGCGACGACTCCGACTCCGTGGGCCACAGATCTCCGAGAAGCGCCATCGTGAAGAGGCCGTGTGGCCGCGGCACGTCGCCCATCCCAGGTGTCCATGTTGCTGCGTCGAATCCATCACCCGCGGCACTCGCGGCGGCCGTCGACAACATGTGAAGCATCCGCTCAGCTGCCGACACCGTCTGCCCCCCAGCGCCATTGGGTGTTGTGCTGGAGTTGGTGGAACGGATGGCGTCAGGCATTACCGGGGCAGGCCGCAGACGCCGACAAGGGAGTCGATTGCCTTGATGGCCTCGTCGTTCAGCCGGTTGAGAGTCTCGATATTGCCCTCGCCTGTCGCTTCGGTCGTCAGGTCGAAGGTCCGCGCGACGTACTCACGACTTGCTTGGTCAACATCTGAGGGAACCTCCGGCGTCAACGCACTCTGCACAGCCGAGGCGCTATTCATCATGCGGAGCACCACCGGGACATTCACCTGTCCGTCTACGCGGACGCCGCCCTTGCCTGCCAGTCCTTTGGTCCCAGCATCGAACAATTCGCAGACCCGCTTCTTGGCGGCAGCTTGCTGCCCAGGGCTGCCAACTGCTGCGTTGGCAACGGAAGTCGCGGTCGAGCCGGTGGACGCTGCTGGCTGGCGAGTGACGCTGTAAGTGATCGCCGCCGTCGCGGCGATCACTCCGGCGATGCCCGCGAACGCGCCGAGGCCCAGGAGTACACGGTTGCTCCCCTTGGGCCGATGGGGGCGCGGTGGCATCCCAGGGCCGGGAATCACGGGAGGTGGGCCGGGCGGCGGGGTCCAGGTGCTGGTCATCGCGAAGCTTCCAGGGTCGGTTAGGTCGACAGGGTCGCGGCTGACTGGTTTTCGACCGCCTCGGTTGAGGCGACGGTGGCAGCGGCGGTGGCCGTTCCGGTCGCCGTCTTCTCGGCGAGGGCGGCGTGGTGTGCGGCGAGGACTGCTTCAACGGCGGTCGCATAGCCGGCGGTGTAGTTGCCGGCCTGGATGGCGGGCAAACCCGTCGCAAGAGCAGCTGCACGCTCCTGACCGGCGCTCATCAGACCACTGAGGGTCGCCTCTGGCTCCATAGCGAACTTGTCGGTCGACATTCTTCGATGGTAACTGCCTGCGCGGCCAGTTACATCCACGTCGAGATCCGGCGCTGAGCTCGGCTAACGCAGAAGCGCGACTAGGCGCGGATCGGCACTCCACTGTCGGCCGAGAATGCCGGCGGCGGCCCAGATCGACACTGCGGGGGCAGCCGGGCCCTGCAAGCGCATCGGTGAGTACCCAGGCCCGAAACCCAAGGTCAGCGTCCATGACAGCAGGTCGGGCTGGAACTCGGAGATGGTGCTCCACCAGGCCGATTCCCAACCGGCATCCGTTGCGGCCAGCACGCGCTTGGTGGTGACGATGATCGGCGCGGGCTGTACGTCTCGCCAGGTCGGAGCGGCGTCGCGGCGGGCAGCGGCTTTGCGCCGGTGGTTGATCGCGGCGGTGGCGGCAAGAGCGCCGATCATGAGGGCAGGTCTGCCGAGAAGGTAGGTGGCAGTGCGTTCGTAGTGTCCGTCGCCGCCGTAGAAACGGGAGTAGGTCACCTCAGCGGTCATGACGGCGACCTCGTCCGGTTCCAGTACCGGACCCCAGACATCCACGGTCGGTGGGGTGATGCCGTGAGTGATCTGGTGGGCGATGGTGCGCGCATGTTCCCACCACCACGTCCACCCGTCACGTGCCGACGCGGCGGTGTGCGTGGTGGTCCTGGGTGTCAGTTGGCCCGGGTGCGCAGCTGTCATAGCTCGATTGTTCGGCCGAGTCGGACTTCTTACGGCCAGATGCGCGGTCGGGGAGTTCTTCGCTGCCGGGTGGCGGCAAGAACGGCCGCGTCCCTCTACCCTGGAGGGGCTGGCGACAGCGAAATGGCCGCTGAACTGGGAAGAAGAACGGGGTTTTTTGGGGTGGTATCCCTACGCATTGATCCTGATGCCGTCGCTGCCGCAGGTAGCCAGGTTGCGTCGGCGGGATCACATTCGACCCGCCTTCCTGTCATGGCGGGGCCTGCGGCGGCGGACCCGGTGTCGGTCGCGGTAGCCGCGACGCTGGCTGCTCGCGCCGGGGCTGTCAGCGCAAACAGCGCACTTGGCTCTGCGGTCGCCGCGCATCATGGTGGGCGGTTGAGCGCGGATGCCGCCAGTTACATCGAGGTCGATGAGACCTCGGCCGCGACGTTGGGCGGTGCCGGCGGTGCGGCCCCCCTTGCTGGCGCGGGGTCGTTGCCCCCGCTGCCCGATTTCACAGTTCCGCCGGTTCCTGCTCCCGCGGTGGCAGGCATCCCCGGGGATGGAAAGGCGATCGCGGAGCTGCTTCATGCGAAGGCCAGCACCGCAGGCTTGAGTGACACGGCGGCCTGGTTACGTGAGCACGCCGACGAGTTGCACAGCGCCGGCGCCGCCTTGCACAGCGCGGCCAGCGATGTGGAAGACCATTGGTCCTCCGATGCCGCTGGGCACGCCTGCGCGCGAATCCGGGAACTAAGCACCTGGTACGGCGGTCACGCCGAGCACGCCAGAGCGGCCGCCAGCGCCATTGACCGTCACCTGGACAGTTACGCGCGAGCCAAGTCAGCGGTGCCCACCCCCGAGGAGTTCGACGACAACGAACGCCGACTGCGGATGGCGGTGGCCGCCAACAACGCCCCCGGATCGCTGGGACGCTACACATCGGTCATCAATCAGCTCGTCGCCGAACGCGCGACGCTCAATGCCAAGGCCGTCCAGGGCTACAGCGAGTACGCCGCCACCGCGGGACCCGACGTCGCAGGCGAGCCCCAATCCCCTCCCCCTCACCCGCACAGTGGAATCCAGGCGTTCAGCGGTGATGTTCCCCTGTCTCCGAAGTCGCAAGACCCGCCGCCCGGCAAGGACCCGCGCTACTGGCTGGATCTGGACAAGGTGATTCATGTCAGCCCCGGGGGGCTCGCCCCTTACGGAACCAAACAGATCGGACCCGGCCTGTACTACCCGGATCCCGGTCTTCCGGTGGGTAGCGCGCCCAGTGCTGCCAAACATCCGCTCGATGTCGCCGACATGGTCACCACCGCCCCGAAAGGTCTGGGGCCCAACGGTTATGAACAGCTCAGCCCCGGGCGATGGGCTCCTTCAACCAAAGGACTTGACGCCGCGCAGTCGTGGCCGACGCCCCAGCAGCCAATCGTTCTGTAGCGTGTTTTGAACTGTTGATGCTGACATTGGCTGATGCAAGTGCCAGCAAACGGAATCAGGACGTGGGAAATCAAGCCCCTAACGCGGGTGG
>WBZP01005087.1_pt2 | contig 10956 bp, 10 predicted proteins | sample 5204301 | NCBI WGS metagenome assembly WBZP01 (sample SAMN12412401, study PRJNA552823) | activated sludge metagenome | isolation source: activated sludge from nitrification reactor of wastewater treatment plant... | place: USA: Pennsylvania | collected 2017
CGGGCATGAAGGACTACTATAACTCCGAATGGCGCAATCGCAGCGTGATGTTCCTCGGGGGTGATGTCACCGAATCGATCATCGACGACACCATCGACGTCACGGCACGGGTTCGATCTGACGCTCGCGACCTGCAGGTCACGCTGGGATCGGCCATCGAGGGCGAGCGGACTCTTGCCCCGAATCTGCTGTGGTCTATGGCCGTGGCGGTGGGGGCGCAGTTCGAGGTCACAGGCCATTTGTGGCTGGAGGAGATCGTCGACCAGAGCAAGAAGAAGCCCATTCGATGGCTGCTCAGCGAGGTGAGCCCTGCCAACGCTCCGGAGATCCCGGTCCACTTCGAGTCTCGGTCAGCAGTGGGGGCACATTTGATCGTGGCCGACCTAGCGGATGTGGGAAGAACCTCGGCCCAAACGCAATGGCCGATCCGCACGGTGCACCGTATCGCCTTTCTCGAGGGCACGAGCAGCAAAGGTTGGCCCGAGGCGCGCCAGGTTCGTGCTCACCTGACCGACTACATTTATGACTCGCCCAAAGGGCAACCTGTCTCTGCCCACCCTGCAACTTTGACCCAGGCGATTGTCAGGTGCCTACGCCAGGTCGTGCACCAACACCCGGGTGAGTTGGTCATGCTATCCGGGCGGATGCCGAAGACCGTTGCCTTGGCTGTCGGTTGGCACCTTGCGCATCCGGCTCCCGGGCAGACGTGTGCCGCTTCCGGCTGTCGACAAGCTGCGTGTCGTGAGCCTTGGGCACAGTTGGCTCTGTTGCACTATGACCTGAGTGCCCAGCGATACGCCCTGGTCCGCGCGCACGACCGGCAGCCAGAAGACCTGCTACGGAGAGCGACCGATGCCGACTAGATGGTTCCTGCCGATCCACGGCCTCGATCCTCGGCGGGTCCCGCTCGACTTCGCGCACGCCGCCTTCACCGGGTGGTTCGACCTCACTCATGCCGAGCACACGGCGAACGACAAGCCATACGCCGTATCACCCATCACGAGCGACGGCCACGGGGGGGTCGGGGTCGAGATTGCGACCCTGACTGAGGTTGCCGAGCAACGGTTTGTTGCCAGGGCCGAGCCGAAAGCGGTTGTACGACTGGGCAATCAGACCCGACCAGTAGGCCGCCCGCGAGTGATGCTCCGGGAGAGCTGGTCCGAGCTGGCCCGGCACCATGACGACTCCCGGTGGGAGCTGAACTTCCTGACTCCAGCCACGTTCCGGAGCGGCGATCGCTCCAGTCCGCTGCCGCAGCCCCGAACCATCGTGCAGCGACTCGCCCGCTCGTGGCGAGCGTGGAGTGACTCTGCGATCCCGCCCATCGACGAGGTCTTGGCGTCGCTGTGGGTGTGCGACCTGGACCTCCACAGCACCACGATCCCGTTGCGGATCAGCCGCCGTGACGGAGCGCGCCAAGATGTCACGCTCAGTGGTGCCCTCGGCACACTCGTCCTGCGCTGCGATGAGCCAGCGACCGCGGCGGCAGTGGGCCCTCTGGTCAGGCTCGCGGCATTCACCGGAGTCGGCTCCATGACGGCCAAGGGCCTTGGCGTCACTCGGGTTCGCGCGCACCGGCGGTCAGCTTTGGCCGCTACCCCCGAGCCGATCATGAAACCCCACCCGGTGTCAGCGCATGCGTCGTTCAGATGACTGACGTTGTGGCACAGGACCTTCCCGGCACGCGTGGGATGCCGGTGCTTTGCGTTTCGCGAACAGTAGCAGGAGCCGGAACACCCGTTGTTGCGAGGGACTCGTGGGACCGATCGGCGATCGGGCACCCCTAAGGCAGGAGGATCCATGGAACAGTGCCAGTGGTGCGAGACGTGTGGGGGCGTCGGCCAGGAACTCACCTACGACGGATGGCTGCTGGCGATCCGCGCCGGCAACGCGTGGCATCTGCGCCCATACCGCGGCGGTCAGGGAGGACCGGCCTGGCGGCTGTCGATTGAGGCCGCACCTGAGGATTGGGCGGCGTACGCGGCAGTGGCCTCGCGTGTGTTGCTGGTCGGCGCGCACCCCGACGCGGACGGCGCTCTGGACGCCCTGATCGAGGCCTCGCTCACCGTGCTCGCCGTCCGTGCAACGGGTGTGAAGGCCGGCGACCGGCGATGGCGTTGCCAATACCCAGGAGGCCGAGTTGACATCCCCTACCTCCCGGGCGTCGGCAATAGCGAAGCCACTCAACTCCAGCGCGCTGCACTGTGGTTATGGGCCTCAGGAACTGAGGGGCCGTCGTGGCAGTTCGAGGATGCCGACGGCTTCCTCGCGGCGCGACGTGCCGCCAAGGATGACGAGAAGGAGAGGCGGGAGCGGAACGCCTGGGTGACGGCCAGGGAGACCTCGATCGGGAAGGAGGTCGAGGTCAACCCATACAACTTCGTCCCGATGGGCTCAGGGGCTGCGCGCAGTCGTCGGCACGGCCACGACGTGATGGGTGAAGGCCGGATCGGTGCGCGGGTCGACGTGCAGCTCACGGCGCTGGCGCCGCTTGCGCTCTCCGGGGTGGGCAAGGGCACCGAAGCCGACCCGCACCGACCCCACCGAATTGGCGAAGTGTGGGTGCTGCCCGGTAGTTCGCTGGCAGGTGCGGTCCGGTCCTTCCACGAGGCGCTCACCGATAGCTGCCTGCGGATCGTCGACCTCGACTACTTGCCGATCCACCGTGACGTCGCCGTCCCGCAGGCCGTAGGCCGCTGGCGGATGGCCGTCGTCGGCGCCACTGGCCGCACGGTTGAGCTGTGTGACCAGGTGACCTTCCAAGGCAAGGCGTATGCCGCCGTCTGGGTCGAAGTGCGCTGGCTCACCGGTGCTCCGTTCACGTCAGCAGATCGGTTCCACTACGACCCAGCACCGACTGACCTGCACCTCCCGCCGATGCGAGGGCGGCTGGAGCAGCAGGAGGGCAGCTGTGCCCCACCGACACGCTGCACCACCCCGAACTGTGCCCAACGGCACTGGCGCACCATCGTCAGCCAAGCCCTGGGGACTCGCAAGGTCCACCCACGGACTGACCGGGAGCACCCGCATCACTTGCCGTTCGCGCCCGAGTCGACGGTCATCCGCGAGCTGTCGGACCAGGTCATCACGGACTATGAGCTGGCCGCTCATGACTCCGGTGACGTCGTGCGCGGCCGCCGCGGACTTGCTCCCAGTCTCGCCGTGCCCGGTGTCGGTACGCGACAAGAGACCACTCCAACCCTGACGCCTGACCACGTCATGTGGGCCGAGGTCGGCGCCTCCGGTGTGACCCGACTCAACGCTTCCGTGCTGTGGCGAGACAAGGGCGAAGGCGAGCTTCGTGCGCGGATCACCGGCTATGAGCCGTGCTCCGACCCCGATCACCTGTGCCCCAGCTGCCGCCTCTTCGGAGCCGCCGAGGAACGAGAGGAACGCGACCGCTCCGGTGCGGCGCGGGTCGCGGCATACAAGGGACATGTCCGTTTCGGGCACCTGACGATCAGCGCCGTGGCAGGGGCAACTCACCTGCGAGAGATGGGCACCCCACGCCCCAGCGCGGGCCAGTTCTATCTCGACAACACCGGCTGGGGCGGCCGATGGGCTTCCGAGGGGCAGCGTCCGCTGCGCGAATGGGGGTCCGAAGCGGACACCAGCCGCGCTGAGCCGCGTCGTATTCGTGGTCGCAAGTTCTATTGGACTGCCACGACCGGCACCCGTCACCGGGTGCCGGCCGGTGAGCAGGGGCACGAGCTGATGACCTCCTACCATCGGCTCACGCCGGCTGGATCGACCCTCACCGGCACGGTGTGGGTGGACAACGTCAGCCGGGCCGAGCTGGGTGCCCTGCTCGCATGCCTTGACCCGAATCTGTTGCGCCACGAGCGGATCCGTCCGCTTGTGGCTCGGCTCACGCGCTCGTATGCCGCCGAGGCCGCCCTCGACGCACCCCTCGGTTGGCACCTCGGCAAGGGCAAGGGCCTCGGCTTGGGTGCGATCACGCCGCGGATCGTCTCGGCGACTGATGACGCAACCTCTGTGCGGGTGAAGGTCTGGGACGCCAGCCGCTATCGCGACCCGGCCGCATCCGACCAGTCGGTGGACGTTCTCGATCTGGTCGAAGCGTTCCTCGCCGACCCCGAGGTGCGCCCCGAAGGCTGGGGTGCGCTGCTGGCGTTGAGCGCCGTCGACTGGGTGCCGCCGGGCAAGCTCGACTACCCGCGCGACGACCGGCCCGGCGCGGATTTCAGGTTCGACTTCTGGAAACGCTCGACCGGCGCCCCCGGAAGGGTTGAACCCCCTGTACTGGTTGCTCTTCCGGCCGCCGACGCTGCGGATGTCACGCTGCGCCGCCCCTGGCTTGTTGGAGGGAACTGATGACGACGTACATCGATATCGGCGCCATTCGGATCCAGGAATACCTGCTGCGCACGAGCGGCGCTGCCGACGGCCCGCTGCGCAAACGTCGCGGGGCCTCACGGATGGTTGCCGCCGCCTTCGACCCGGACTCCTTCACCGGTATCGGCCTCGCGCGCAATGACGAGACCTACGTCATCGAAGGCGTCGCCCACCTCAAGACCAGTGACCCAGCACGCCCGGAAGACCTGGCCCGTCGTGCCCTGGAGCAGGTTCGCGCGGCCCTGCCGATGGCCTACCTGCAGGCCTCCTGGGCCGTCGCCGACAGCTACGTCCAGGCGTATCCGCTGCTCGAAGCGGCTCGCCAGGGGGACACGGCATACGAGGACCGTGCGCCCGTCGGCACCGAGGCATCCCTGCCGGCATTTCGTGAGGACCCGTATGCCGCCTCCTGCGCCTCCTGTCGCCAGGCTGCGGTGGTCGCCGGGCAGGAGTGTCTCGACTGTCGCCGGCGCGGTGAGTTGGGCTTCACGAGCCGCACCACGAAGGGCAAGGAAACGCCGGAACTCGTTGCGTTGAAAAGAATCTCGGCACGGGCCGGGCAGCAGCTGGATGTCGTCGCAGACCTCAACGCCCTCGCACAGCTGCCCACGGACCGCACGAAACGCAACCACTTGGCGACCATCTACGCCGATGGCAACCGGGTCGGGTCACTCTTCGCGGCGGTCACGGACCGCGGCGTGGCCATCGCGTTGAGCGCGGCTGTCGAAGAAGCCATCCAGCACGCCGGTGAGCAGGCTTTGGAAGCGCTCCTGCCGGCCTGCCGGGCCGGCACCCTGCCGGGTGTGGTCACCGTGCTCGCCGCTGACGATGCGGTGATCACCGTGCCCGCACCGCTCGGCTGGACCTTCGCGCTGACTCTGGTGCGCACGTTCAACACCCGCATGGCCGAAGACGAGCGGGTGACCCGTGCTCTGCAGTTCGGTGGCCAGGTGCCCACGCTCACCGCAGGCATCGCGTTCAGTCACGTCAAGTCGCCGATCGAGACGGCGATCCAAGCCGCCGACCGGGCGATGCGTGACGCCAAACTCGCCTACCCGGGCGAACCGGCCCTCGGCTGGGTCGACCTCACCCACCCAAGTGACGCGGACAACGATTCGTGCTCCCTGGACTGGCTGGACTCGAAACACACCCCCGTCGACGGTGTCGCCAACCTGCCGCCCAGCCAACGCTCGGGGTGGGAACGTGACATCACCGCAGCCCTTGACGCGCACCTCGACCCAGGCGAGATCCTCAGCTTCCTGCGCCGCGAGGTCCGCCGGCTCGGCCTCGGAGCGGTCGAGTTGGACAGCGTTTCACTGGACGACGTGCAACGGCTCATCGGCATCGCGCGATGGTGGCCAAGCAGTGAGGAGATGACCCGATGACCCACCTGACCTTCACCGTGCAGTTCCACCAGCCCTTCCTCGTGCGCAGCGGCCTGGCCCGTGGCGGGCTGGACGCGGTGGCCCGGGCAGGCACGGCGCTGCCGGCGTCGTCACTCAAGGGCGCGATGCGCGCGTCCTGCCTTCAGGTGCTCGGCGCGCCAGAGGCAGTGGTGGCCGAGATCTTCGGCCGCGAAGGAAACAACCGAGGAGCCTGGGCGTGGACCGACGCCGGGCCCGACACCGCCTTCACCCGATTCTCCCGAGCCCGCAACCGCATCGATCCCGTTGCGGGAGTGGTGCGTCCAGAGGCGCTGACCTTCACCGAGGAGTGCTGGCAGGCCGGCCCCGCCAGCTTCCACGTGGAGCAGGTCGAGCCCCTAGAGGGTCAGGTGCGCGAGCGGCATACGACCGTGTTGGTGGCGTCGGTGTGGGGGGTGACGGCGCTCGGGTCGTGGCGTAACCGCTCGATGGGTGCGGTGACGATCCGACCGTGCGCCCCGATCAGCGACCTGGCTGCGAAGCTGGAAAAGGTGATTGCCTCATGAGCCTGCACCGACTCGTCATGAAGGCCGACCAGATCCTGCACGCGGGTGCTGGCAAGGGCTCGGGTTTCAGCCGCACCACCTTCACCCACGTGCCGGCATCGACCCTGCGTGGGGCCTTCAGCGCCGTGTGGTGGCGCGATCATCACGGCGCCGACCAAGACGAATTCGACTCGCGCATAACTGGTTTGTCGTTCACGGACGCGGTGCCCACCACCGACCTGGGCATACTCGCGCCCCTCGCTCCGGCCCTCGACCGGCGCGTCTGCCGCGCCCGACACGACAACTCACCCCTGCTGGGCCACCCGCTGACGGTGGCGACCTGCCCCGAGTGCGACCGTGCCATGGACATGTCGAAAGGGGTGCGCCCGCTGCCTCGCGGAGCCAGCGTGTCGGTCAGCACGCGGGTCACCCTCGACGAATACGAGAAGGCCCGGGACGAGTGCCTCTACGAACGCGAAGGACTCGATGCCCGCGGCGTGTCACTCGTGGCGCTCGTCGCCGGCGACCCCTCGTGGCTGGTGACACAGGGCACGGTGATCCGGGCTGGGGCCTGCTCCACCGTTGCTGGCCGGATCACGGTATCCTCGGTCGAGCCGGTGGAACCAACGGATGTGGTTGTCCCCCAAGGAGATAGCCGTCTGAGGGTGGAGACGTTGACCCCCGGAGTGTATGTCGACGACTTCGGCAGGCCGGCGCCCGAGCCCTCCACTCACGACCTGCATCTCGCTCTCGGGGTCGACTCCACGGTGACGGTGCGCGTCGAGCGTGCGTTCGTCCGCTGGGCGACTGCCGCGGGATGGCATACCAAGGCCGGACGCCCCAAACCCGAAGACCCTGCCGTCATCGCGCACAGCGCCTACCACGTTGCCGTGTCGGCGCCCCGCGCCACGTCCGTACCGTCAATCGTCACACACCTGGGCTTGCGCACCAGCGAGGGATGCGGCTGGGCTGCCATCTCGAACCTGGAGGAGGTGGCCTGATGCGCGGACGTCGCATCGCCGTGTTGTCCTTCGAGCTGGTCGCCCGCGGCGCGCTGAGTGTCGGTGACCCGCAGCACGAAGACGTCAAGCAGCGGATCGGTCAGGCGCTCGCCGACGTGCGCGGCGACGAGATGCTCGTTGATGTGCCGATCGCGAAGAACCCGTGTGGGGAGCCGGTGGTGCGGGGCACCTCGGTCTTCGGCGCGCTGCGCAGCCACTTGGCTGGATTCGATCTCACCAGTGGCATCACGCTGCAGCTACGGTCCATCGATTCGCGCGAGAAGACCACGCCCGCGCCCCGACGCGCGACCCTCGCCGACCTGCTGTGCGGTTCAGAGCCGGAGGAACTCGGAGAGGGAGCGCGGCCGGCGTTGCGGCCCAGCGCTTTACGTCTCGTGAGCACGGAGCTGCTGCCCGGTTGGTCGAGCAGCGACGGGGCGACGCGCACCGCGGTGTCTCGGACGACCGGCGCAGCAGAGGCGCGCAAACTGTTCCGCCGCGAGGAACTCAACGGGGCCCACCTCCGGGTCATCATCGAAGTCGACCTTGCGGTGCTCGAGGCATCCCTCCTGAAGCTCTCACCGCAGGCCGGGGTCGGTGCGGCACTCGATGATCTCGTCACTGCCGTCAAGCGCTGGCGGCCTCGCCTGGGTGGGCGCGTCGGCACGGGCTGGGGTGCCGTCGACCTGACGCAGTTCCGGCTCGGAATCGCCGACCCGGTCGGTCTGACCGAACTGCTCGCAGCCGAGAGCACCGTGGCGCTCTATGACTCCCTGCTCCCGAGGCACAAGGCGGCGGCGAAGGAACTCCGCATCAGTCAGCAAGCAGCCGTAGGCCCTGCGTGGTCGTTGTCTCTGGATCTGGTGGCCGCCGACTTCCTGCTGCTCGACCCGCGCCAGGACCCTGTCGGCGACCGCAACAACCGGGCGGTCAGTTCCGATCGGGTGGCCGGCTCATCTTGGCGGGGATTGCTACGGGCACGGAGCGAGTTCATCCTGCGCTCATGCGGCATACCGGCGTGCCTGTCGTCGGAAGGTGAGCAGATCTGCGGTAGGTGCCCTACATGCGAACTCTTCGGCTGGGCGCCAGGGCCATGCGCGGAGACCGGTGCGATCGGCAGTCGCGGGCTGGTGACCTTCAACGATTCACCGGTGACCGGAGAGCGGGTCAGCCTGGACCACGCACCCGTCGACCGCTTCACCGGCGGCGCAGCCGACCAGAAGTTGTTCACGAGGGAGTGCTTCGCTCCGGGCGCGAGGCTGACTCTGACGATCGAGCAGACCAGCGACCGCCGGCCCGTGCCCACGTGGGCCACGCGCCTGCTCACCCTCGCCGTGCGTGACCTGGTTGAGGGGCTGATCGGGGTCGGCAACTCCACGACCCGCGGCTACGGCACCGTTCGGCTGGCCGACGATGCGAGCCTGCCGCCAGTGCCGACGGACTGGCTCGACCACGTGCCGGGCGACCGACAGGCGGTGGGCGCGTGAGCGAGCCCGTAGCTGCCGTAAGGGGTGCGACAACCGTGCAACCTGACCTCGACGCGCCCGGCAAGAGCAGCAGCGCAATTCATGGCCTTCTTACCAGCTTGGGTTGGCTGCCTTGGCTCGACGCCACCGCTCGGCTGGTCGACCTCGAAGGTGCCTGGCTCGCACCTGGGGGCATCGTCCGAAAGACCGCAAGGGACGCGTGGCCAAAGGCGCTGCCGGTGACCACGCGGATCCATGCGTGGCGTCGCGGCACGGGCGAGTTGTGGCGACTCACCCCGAGGTTCGTCGACGGCACAGTCCTGGTCACCAGTCTCGATCTGTCGTCGACCGCGGACCGCGAGGTGGAAGCGGCTGCGGCCCACGCCCGTCATGAAGGTGAGGTCGGTGCAGTCAGGGGGGCTAGCGGCGGCGGCAACCTCTCGTGTCAGGTGACCGGATCGATCACAGTCGATCGGGATTGGGAGCGGTTCTGGGTCAACGGGCCAGCGCCTGTCATGTTCCTGCGCTCCACCGCGCACACATGACCTAGCGACGCCGAGATCATGTACGTCGGCCCGCGGAGGGCCCGACGAGGAGAAGCGACGGGCGCCCCGCGGCTGCGCAGGCAACTCGCGGTGACGGGCACCGACCAGGCGCTGCGGATCGGCCGCGCGATCGTCGAGGCGAAGATCCGCAAGCAGATCGTCGTGCTGCAACGCTTCGGGCGTCGCGAGCACGCGGAGCTGGTCACCGACGCCATCCGGCGCGCCGAGCATTCGCTGCTGATGCTGCCGGACTGTCGCACGGTCGACGAGGTAATGGGCATGGAGGGGGCGGCGGCCGCCGCCTATTTCCCGGCATACGGGGGCCTATTGCCCGAGGGCCTGCGCTTCGACACCCGCAGCCGACAGCCGCCCATGGATGTCGCGAACTCCGCGCTGTCGTTCCTCTACACGATCCTGCTCGGTGAGTGCGTCACTGCCCTGTATGCCGCGGGCCTGGACCCGCATCTGGGCGTCCTGCATGCCGATCACGAAGACCGGCCCAGTCTGGCGTTGGATCTGGTCGAGGAGTTCCGGCCTTTGGTCGTCGACCAGGTGGTCCTCGAGGCGGCTCGGCAGGGGCGGCTCACGACGGCACACGGGCGCGTGGAAGACGGCCGCACCGGGGTCATGCTCACTCAAGCCGGCCGAGAGGCGGTCATCGATGGCTACGAGAAGCGGATGCTGCGCGAAACCAAAGGTGCGCTGCCAGGGTTCGCCGGGAGCATCCGGCGACACGTCTACCGACAGGCGCAGCGGTTGCGAGCCGCGATCCTCGATCCCGAGATCGAGTGGAGTGGGTTGTCATGGCGCTGACCGTCATCGCGGCCTACGACGTCTCCGAGGACGCCCGCCGCGCCCGACTCGCCGCACTCCTGCAAACCACTGGAGACCGAGTGCAGAAGTCGGTCTTCGTGCTCGCCGTCGATGACGTGGACCTGACCGAGATCCGCACCCGGGCGCTAGACATCATCGACCCGGACACCGATTCGCTCTACTTCTTCCGACAGTGCGCTCCGTGCTGGGAGGCTGTCGGGTGTGTCGGGCAGGCGCACGCTCCGGATCGGACGCTGTACTGGTTCGTACAGTGATCGGCGAGGGTGTGCGACCACCTGCTGGTGGTGGCAGAGCCCGAAGAGTGGGGACCTCGGGGAGTGTGAACGCGATAAATCAGGCATATCGGGCCTGGGTAGCTGTGCGGGGCGACGGAGCCGTCGGGTGTGCAAGCCGTTGACCAGCACAAACGCCTCTCGCCGCGCCCGGAGTGCACGCATGTTCGAGCTTCGTGGGGTCGGGTGTGCAAACGGACATCGTTCACGCTGGTCAGGGGCCTGCCCGAGGGGGTAGGGTTCCGCTGTACGTCTCGCGCTACAGCGAATAGAAACTGGCGGCCTCCCGCTTGGCCTTGATGTACTCGCGGTGTTCCGCTGTACGTCTCGCGCTACAGCGAATAGAAACTTGGTGGTCATGACAACCACCCCTCGGTGGCGCGGAAGTTCCGCTGTACGTCTCGCGCTACAGCGAATAGAAACCCACCACGGAACACGCCACCATGGAACACGCCACCATGTTCCGCTGTACGTCTCGCGCTACAGCGAATAGAAACCGTTGACCATTGAGGTCACGGCCCTTTATGTAGAGTTCCGCTGAACGTCTCGCGCTACAGCGAATAGAAACAAATC